>JABAOD010016534.1_pt2 | contig 26190 bp, 21 predicted proteins | sample 7062151 | NCBI WGS metagenome assembly JABAOD01 (sample SAMN14538626, study PRJNA623070) | marine sediment metagenome | biome: marine biome [ENVO:00000428]; feature: marine pelagic biome [ENVO:01000023]; material: deep marine sediment [ENVO:00002113] | place: India: Gulf of Khambhat ... | reverse complement strand
AACATCTTCCGCGGCCATGACAACGTCCAGGGCGCGACCGACTTCGGCGTGCTGAGCCACACCCTGCCCGGCTACTACGGCCTGGCCACGGGTTCGTGGAAACACTGGGCCCGGGTCTGGGATGTCGATTACGAGTGGCTCAAGGGCCGCTTCGCCGACCAGAAGCTGATGGAATCGGCGGGCATCCCGGTGTCGCGCTGGATCGACGGCGTGCTCGAGGACAAGGCCAACATAGACCAGCCCGACAATATCCGGGCCATGGTGTTCGACGGCCACGCGCCGAACTCCCAGACTCGCCTGAAGGAAATGAAGAAGGCGATGGAGAAGCTCGACCTGCTGGTCGTCATCGATCCCTATCCGACGGTCTCCGCGGTGCTGCACGACCGCAAGGACGGCGTCTACCTGCTGCCGGCGGCGACGCAGTTCGAGACCTATGGCTCGGTGACCGCCTCGAACCGCTCGCTGCAGTGGCGAGAGCGCGTGGTCGCGCCGAAATGGGACTCCAAGTCCGACCACGAGATCCTGTATCTGTTCGCCAAGAAGCTCGGCTTCGCCGACGAGATGTTCAAGAACATCAAGGTGGAGAACAACGAGCCGCTGATCGAGGACGTCACCCGCGAGTTCAACAGGGGCATGTGGACCATCGGCTACACCGGCCAGTCGCCGGAGCGGCTGAAGCTGCACATGGCCAACCAGCACACCTTCGACAAGACCACGCTCCAGGCGGTGGGTGGCCCGGCCGACGGCGACTACTACGGCCTGCCGTGGCCGTGCTGGGGCACGCCCGAGATGAAGCATCCGGGCACGCCGATCCTGTACGACACCTCCAAGCCGGTGGCGGAGGGCGGCCTGACGTTCCGGGCGCGCTTCGGCGTCGAGCGGAACGGCCAGAACCTGCTGGCCGAGGGTTCGTACTCGGTCGGTTCCGAGATCCAGGACGGCTATCCCGAGTTCACCATGGCGATGCTCAAGAAGCTCGGCTGGGACGGCGACCTGACGGCGGACGAGCGGGCGGCGATCGACAAGGTCGCCGGCGACAAGACCAACTGGAAGACCGACCTTTCGGGCGGCATCCAGCGGGTCGCCATCAAGCACGGCTGCGCGCCCTTCGGCAACGCCAAGGCCCGCGCCGTGGTCTGGACCTTCCCGGATCCGGTGCCGCTGCACCGCGAGCCGCTGTATGCGCCGGACCGGGCTCTGGTGGCCGACTACCCGACCTTCGAGGACCGCAAGATGTACCGCCTGCCGACCAAGTACAAGTCGATCCAGGACATCGACTACTCGAAGGACTTCCCGATCATCCTGACCTCGGGGCGGCTTGTCGAGTACGAGGGCGGCGGCGACGAGAGCCGGTCCAACCCCTGGCTGGCCGAGCTGCAGCAGGACATGTTCTGCGAGATCAACCCGGTCGATGCCAACAACCTCGGCATCCGGGACGGCCAGATGGTCTGGGTGCACAGCCCGGAGGGGGCCAAGGTCAAGGTCATGGCCATGGTCACCGAGCGGGTCGGCCGCGGCGTCGCCTTCATGCCGTTCCATTTCGGCGGCCATTTCGAGGGCAAGGACCTGCGTGCCAAATATCCCAAGGGCGCCGATCCGATCGTGCTCGGTGAATCGTCGAACACGGTCGGCACTTACGGCTACGACATCGTGACCAACATGCAGGAGACCAAGGTCACCCTGTGCAACATCGAGAAAGCGTGAGGAGCTGAACCATGGCACGCATGAAATTCCTCTGTGACGCCGAGCGCTGCATCGAATGCAACGCCTGCGTCACCGCCTGCAAGAACGAGAACGAGGTGCCGTGGGGCGTCAACCGCCGGCGGGTCGTCACCATCAACGACGGCAAGCCGGGCGAGCGCTCGATCTCGGTGGCCTGCATGCACTGCTCGGACGCGCCGTGCATCGCGGTCTGTCCGGTGGACTGCATCTACTCGACCGAGGAAGGCGTGGTCCTGCATTCCAAGGACCTGTGCATCGGTTGCGGGTATTGCTTCTATGCCTGCCCGTTCGGTGCGCCGCAGTATCCCAGCGCCGGCAATTTCGGCAGCCGCGGCAAGATGGACAAGTGCACCTTCTGCAACGGCGGCCCGGAAGAGGACATGAGCAAGGCCGAGTTCCAGAAATACGGCCGCAACCGCCTGGCCGAGGGCAAGCTGCCGCTGTGCGCGGAGATGTGCGCGACCAAGGCGCTGCTGGCCGGCGACGGCGACGTCGTCTCGAACATCTACCGCGAGCGCGTCGTGGCCCGCGGGTTCGGGTCGGGTGCCTGGGGCTGGGGCACGGCCTACCAGCTGAAGTCCGGCAGCTGAGGCCCTGCGGCCCATCGCGGCTGGAATGCGTTGGGGGGCGGAGCCAAGTCGCGCCGCCCCCCATTTCCATATCGTTGGCTGTCGGCCGGCCACGGTTCCGATATCGCGTTCAGCATGGAGGGGTTTTGCACCATGAATGAGACGAACCGGAGACATTGGGCATTTCTGATCGGTTGCCTGGTTGCGGCCGGGCTTGCCCTGGCCGGATGCCGTAGCGAGGAGCAGGGGCGGATCAAGCGGTTCGAGAAGGGAACCTATCTCGGCAAGCCGGACCAGGAGCTGACCGACGAGCAGGTCGAGGAGCTCAGGTTCCGGGCCCGCCAGCAGCAGGGCTGATACCGCAATGCGAGATTGCTGTGGAGACGACATCATGTGGAACATCATTCGACTGCGGAAGATGGCCGGCGCAATCGGCCTCGCGGCGGCACTCCCGCTCGTATTGACCGTCGTCGCAGCGGCATACCTGCCCGGCATCGACGGACCGGCCATCGCGCAGGAAGCCGGCCAGGTGCCCGGCGAGGCGCTGGGCAGCGCAAGCGATACGGAGATCTGGCGCCAGCTGCGCGGCGGTGCCCGGGGGACCGTATCGATTCCCGACACGAAGGCCGGCGTGATGATCCAGTCCGAGGGCGAGCTGTGGCGCAACTGGCGCAACGGGCCGCTTTCGTATTTCGGCATCCTGATGCTGGTCGGAACAATCGTAATCATCGCCGCGTTCTTTGCCATCCGCGGCCGCATCAAGATCGACGCCGGGCCCAGCGGCCGGCTGATCGAGCGCTTCAACGGGCTCGAGCGCTTCACCCACTGGTTGATGGCCGGCACATTCATCGTGCTGGGCATCACCGGCCTTAATATCATGTACGGCCGTTACCTGTTCGGGGGGCAACAGATCACCTCTGGCGAATTCGGCGGACTGCATCAATTCTTCGCCGCCGTTACCTGGTACGGCAAGATCGCCCACAATTTCCTCGCCTTTGCCTTCATGCTTGGCCTCGTTCTCTCCTTCGTCCTGTGGGTCCGGCACAACATCCCCAACAAGCACGACCTGAAATGGCTGGCGGTCGCAGGCGGCCTGTTCAAGAAGAACGTCCACCCGCCGGCGAAGAAGTTCAATGCCGGCCAGAAGCTCCTGTTCTGGGTCGTGATTCTCGGCGGCCTATCGATGAGCCTGTCCGGAATCTCGCTGATGTTCCCGTTCACCTTCGCGATGTTCTCCGACACCTTCGCCGTCCTCAACGTGTTCGGCCTCGGCCTGCCGGCCGACCTTTCGATGGTCGAGGAGATGCAACTCTCGCAGCTCTGGCACGCCCTCGTCTCGCTGGTCATGATCGCGATCGTGATTGCCCATATCTACATCGGCACGCTCGGCATGGAGGGCGCCTTCGATGCCATGGGCAACGGCATGGTTGACGAGAACTGGGCGCGCGAGCACCATGGCCTGTGGGTCGCCGAATTGAAGGGCGAGGCACCGCCGCCGGATCACGGTGACGGCGGGGCCGCGGCCAAGGCCGAACGGCCGGATGGCGGTGAACCCCAGACGGCCTGAGGAGGGGCCGCCTGCTATGCTTTGGCACGGACTTGCCGGCCGGTGCGTCGATCGCCTCGCCGCCGTGGTTCTCGCGGCCGGCCTCCTGCTGTTCGCGACCGCGCCGGCCGCGGCGCAGGCCCTGCTAACCGAGGCGGCGGCGCGCACCGCGGTTGAGGAGAGATACGGCGTCGAGGTGCTGCGCATCGAGTCCGCAGAGCAGGACGGCGTGCCGGTCTTCCTGGTCCGGGTGATGAACCCGGGCGGCAACTTCAACGAGGCCTTCCAGGTCAATACCCTCGTGCTCGACCGGCGCACCGGGAATCTCGTGCCGCAATTCCGGCACGAGAGCAGCGGCGTGCGCGACAGGTCCGGGACGCGTCGGGAAACGGACGAGAATACGGGACCAGTGCTGCGACGGGAGAGCGTACCGTGATGCACGCCGCCGGTGTCCCGGGCAGGAGCGTGCCCTCGTGAGGATCGGGCGCGTCGCCGGGCTGTTGGCGGTACTGGCAACGACCACGGCCCACGCGGACCTGGTCGGCCACGGCGGCTTCGTCAAGGGCGTCGCTGTCTCGCCGGACGGTACGCGGGCGCTGACTGCGAGCTTCGACTATTCGGTGATGTACTGGAGCGTGCCCGAGGGCAAGGTCCTGGGCCGGTTCGACGGGCATGCCGGCGGCGTCAACGCGGTCGCGTTCCTGCCCGACGGACGCCGCGCCGTATCCGGCGCCGACGACGGCACGTTGATCCTGTGGTCGTTGCCGGGGGGCCGGATCGAAAAGCGCCTGACCGGCCATCTCGGCAAGATCGCCGCCGTCGCGGTATCGCCCGACGGCTCGCTCGCGGCGTCGGCCGGCTGGGACCGGACCGTGCGGATCTGGGACCTCGCCACCGGCACGGTGCGGCACGTCCTGGATAACAGCGGCAGCAACGTCAACGCGGTCGCCTTCTCGCCCGACGGCGCGCTGCTGCTGACCGGCGGCCACGATTCGATGATCCGCCTGTGGCGGGTGTCCGACGGGACCAGGCTGTTGGCCATGTCGGGACACGATTTCGCGGTCAACAGCGTCGCCTTCACGCCGGACGGCCGCCACGCGGTCTCGGGCAGCGTCGACGAGACGCTGCGCGTCTGGGACCTGGAAACCGGCTCGGAACTCGGCATCTGGTACGGCCACGAGGGGCCTGTCATCGGGGTCGCGATCTCCGCCAACGGCAAGCTTGCGGCATCGGGCGGTATCGACCAGACGGTGCGCATATGGCACCTGCCGACAGGCAAGCTGGTCCATTCCCTTGCCGGGCATTTCGGGCCGGTCTGGTCGCTGGCCTTCACGCCGGACGGGCGGCTCCTGCTGTCCGCCGGGGCCGACGATGTCGTGCGCATCTGGGATGTCGAATACGGCACCCCGCTGGGCGGCGAGGACATCGCCGTTGCGGCGGACGGGGCCGTTGCCGACGACAGCCGCGGGGCGCGCCTCTTCCGCAAGTGTCGCGCCTGCCATGCGACCACGGCGGACGGCGCCAACAAGGCCGGGCCGACGCTGTACGGCCTGTTCGGCCGGCCTTCCGGCAGCGTCGCGGGATATCCGTATTCGGACGCCCTCGCCGGCGGTCGGCTGATCTGGACGGAAGAGGCGATCGACACGCTGTTCGCCGAGGGACCGGACGTCTTCACGCCGGGCTCGAAGATGCCGTTGCAGCGGATGCCCGACCCGGCGGACCGGGCGGAGCTGATCGGCTATCTGAAACGCGTGACCGCCGCGGACGGCCAGGAGTGACGGGTGCCGGCGGCCGGGCGATACGCGAAACGTATGCGGTCATGAGGAGGGAAAATCGATGAGAGCGTTCCTGACGAGTGTTGCGGCGGCGATCCTCATCGCGATCATCGCCGGCGTGGTCCTGAAATACGGGGTCGACCTCGAATCGAAGGACGTCTATCAGTCGACGCACGGCTCCGTGCGCCTGTGAGCGAAGGCCCGGGTCGGCGGCGGGGTCGTCCCGCCCGTCCGGGAGTCAATCGGTGCCGGCGACGAGCACCGCCAGTCGCGACCGAAGGTTGGCCAGGAGGCCGTCGACTCCGACCTTGCGGACCACCGAATCGAACTCCGCCCGCTGGGCCGTCGCCATGCTGACGCCCTCGACGATGACGTCGATGATCTTGAGTTCGCCGTTGAACGACCGGACGCGCCAGTCGGCGGCGAAGGGCGGCTGGCCGTCGGGATGTACGATGCGCGTGCGGACGACGATGTCGCGTCCATTGTTCTTCAGCTCGATGCTGTTGAAGATCTCGAGGGTCTGGCCGCCGTAGCCGCCGAGGCGCCGTCCATAGCTCGTCAACAGCCATTCGGCGAACAGGTCCTGAAACTCGGCCCGCTGCTCATCGCTCATCGCCCGCCAGTGGCGGCCGGCGACGAACTGGCCGATCGCCTCGAGCGCGAACCCCATGCGGACGAGCCGGCGGAACTCCACCTCGCGCTGCCCGTCGGTGTAATCCTTTTCGTGCAGCATGGCGAGGCCGCTGCGCGCGAGGTCCCGGATGAAGGTCTCGGCGTCCGCTTCGCGCGGCGTGGCGTGCGCCGACGAGGCGGTGTAGGCGGCGAGAACGAGCGCCATGAATCCGGCCGCCATGATCTCGACGACCCTGCTTTGTGTTATTGTCCGGATCATGTGTTCCCCCGATCCTGTCGCGTCGTGCCACCCTGCGTTGTCAGGACAGTATAACAGAACCGGCACAGGGGGATAATGGGTTAACAAACCGTTGCCGTAACAAGTCGTTTAAAATTTTAGGTAAAATTAACCATGGAGGCCAAAGTGACGAACGCTGCCACGACCACGGATCTGGTCGCTATGCTGAACGAGCTGATGCCCATCGGTCTCGCTGCGCTGGCGGTGCGCGAGGCCGGTACGGGCCTGGTGATCGTCGACGAAGTCAACGGGTTCGCTTCGGTCGGCTGCGGCAATCTCGCGCCGCCGACGGAAAATCCGCAGGTCACGACCATGATCGCGGAAACCGATCGGCTGGCGCGCGCGTTTCGCGCCCAGGGCTGGCCGATCCTCGCCTTCCTCGACACGCACGAGCCCGGCAGGCCCGAGCCGCCCTACCCGCCACACTGCGAGAAGGGGACCGGCGAGGAGGAGCTGGTGCCGGCGCTCAAATGGCTGGAGGACGAAGGCGCCGCGACGCTGGTGCGCAAGGACTGCATCAACGGCTTCGTCGGGGCCATCGGGCCGGATGGCGGCAACCGGGTCGCCGAATGGATCAACGGGAACCGGCTGCAACGCCTGCTCGTCGTCGGTATCTGCACCGATATCTGCGTCATGGATTTCGTGCTCACCATGCTGTCGGCACGCAACCACGGCCTGACCCCGACCCTGGAAGACATCGTCGTCTACGCGCAGGGATGCGCCACCTACGACCTGCCGCGCGAGGTGGCAGCGAATCTGGGCCTGCCGGAGACAGCAGCGCACCCGCAGCAGCCGACACACCATCTCGGCCTGTACTTCATGGCCTCGCGCGGCGCCATCCTGGCCGATCGCGTGGACGTCGCGGTGGCGTCAGCGGCCGCGGAATAGGCATCATGCCGACCGATCCTCCGCCGCTCCTTGGCGGCATGATGGAGCGACCGCTGCTGATCTCCTCGATCATCGACTATGCGGCCGCTGTCCACGCCCGCGTGCCCGTTGTTTCGCGCGACGCACGGGGACGGATCCACCGCTATACGTACGGCGACGCCGCGCCGCGCATCGCGAGGCTGGCGAATGCCCTCACGTCGCTGGGCGTGCGCAAGGGAGACCGGGTCGCGACGTTGGCCTGGAACGGCCACCGCCATTTTGAACTGTATTACGCGATTTCCGGCATCGGCGCGGTCTGCCACACCGTGAACCCGCGGCTGTTCCGGGACCAGCTGGAGCATATCTTCAACCACGCCGAGGATCGCTTCGTCTTCGTCGATCCCGAACTCGTGCCGCTGCTCGAGGACCTCATGGCCGAGCTGCGCACCGTCGAGGCCGCCGTCGTGCTGGCCGAGCCGGCGGACATGCCGGCGAGCAAACTCGGATCTCAGTTGTGCTACGAGACGCTCCTCGACGATGCGCCGGACGCGATCGACTGGCCGGAGTTCGACGAGCGGACCGCCGCGGCGCTGTGCTATACCTCGGGCACGACGGGGAACCCAAAGGGTGCGCTGTACAGCCACCGCTCGACCGTCTTGCATGCGCTGGGCGCCGTCGTCGGGCATGACACCGCGCTCGACAGCACCGATGTCTTCATGCCCGTGGTGCCGATGTTCCATGTCTGCGCCTGGGGCTATCCCTATGCCTGCCCGCTTGTCGGAGCCGCCCTGGTCCTTCCCGGACCGCGTCTCGACGGCGCCAGCCTGCACGAGCTGATGGAGGCCGAACGGGTGACTCTGGCGGCCGGCGTGCCGACCCTGTGGTACGGGCTGATGGAACACTTGCGCCGGAGCGGTGGTCGCCTGACCCATTTGCGCGGCCTGGTGAGCGGCGGCGCTGCCGCGTCGCTCGCGCTGATCGAGGAGATCGAGAGCCATGGCGTCGAATTCATGCACGGCTGGGGCCTGACCGAGACCAGTCCCGTCGCCACGACCAACCTGTCGTCCACTGCTCGCGCCTGCGGCCAGGAGGAGACGGCGCAGAGATACAAGCTCAAACAGGGACGGCCGTTGTTCGGCGTCGGGGTCCGGCTGGTGGGCGAGGATGGCAAGTCGGTGCCGCACGACGGCAAGACCAGCGGCGAGGTGCTGCTGCGCGGGAATACGGTTATCTCCGGATATTTCCGCGACGAGGCAGCGAGCGCGGCCGCCTTCGACGACGAAGGCTGGTTTCGTACCGGGGATATCGGCACGATCGACGCCAGCGGGTGCCTGCAGCTGACCGACCGGGCCAAGGACCTGATCAAGTCCGGGGGTGAGTGGATCAGCTCGATCGACCTGGAAAACGAAGTCCTCGGCCATCCGGGCGTCGCGATGGCGGCGGCCATCGCGGTGGCGCACGCCAAATGGGGCGAGCGGCCGCTGCTCGTCATCGTCCCGCAGGAGGGGCAGGCGCCGTCGAAGGCCGAAATCCTCGATTACCTCAAGAGCCGGGTCGCGCCCTGGTGGCTGCCGGACGATGTGGTCTGTATCGATGCCATGCCGCTGACCGCGACGGGCAAGGTGTCCAAACGCCAGCTGCGGGAGCGCTTCCGTGGCTACCGGTTGCCGACGGCCTGACGACTCGCGTCCGGTCTTGCGTAAGCGATGCCGGTAAGGGATAAGGCGTCGGCCACGGCCCGCAGGAGAACCGTTACATGCGACTCGCCGACCGCTTCGTCTGGGGCGCCCGGACCTATGTCATGGGCATCGTGAACGTCACGCCGGATTCGTTTTCCGGCGACGGGCTGCATGGCGACGATCCGGGGGCCGTCGACCGGGCTCTCGCGCAGGCGGCAGATTTCGCCGAGGCCGGGGCGGATATCCTCGATGTCGGCGGCGAGAGCACGCGCCCCGGCGCCACGCCGCTCAGCGCGGAAGACGAGAAACGTCGGGTCCTGCCGGTGATCGAGGCCATCGCCCGGGAGCTGCCGCAGGCCATCGTTTCCGTCGACACCTTCAAGGCCCCGGTCGCTGCTGCGGCGCTCGATTGCGGCGCCCACATCGTCAATGACGTCTGGGGGCTGCGCGCCGACCCCGAGCTCGGGCCGCTCGCTGCCGCCCGCAATGCGCCGGTGATCCTGATGCACAATCGCAGCCGTCCCAGCGAGGTCGTCATGGACCGCCTCGGCGGCAGCTACCTTGGCGCCGAATACGACGATTTCCTTGAAGACATTGCCTCGGAGTTGCGCGCCCTGGCGCAAGGTGCGCTCGCCGCGGGCATACCCCGGGACCAGATCATTCTCGATCCCGGGATCGGATTCGGCAAGACCGTGGCCCAGAACATGACGCTGATCAACCGCATCGATCGGTTCAAGGCGCTCGGATATCCCGTCCTTTCCGGACCCAGCCGGAAGAGCTTTATCGGGCGCGTCCTCGACCTGCCGGTCGAAGACCGAGTCGAGGGCACCGCGGCGGCGGTTGCCCTGTCGATCGTGCGCGGCGCCGACATCGTGCGTGTGCACGACGTAAGGGCCATGGTCCGGGTGGCGCGCATGACCGACGCCCTGTTGCAGGTGCGGCCCGACGACAAGACCCCATGACCGTCGTCTATCTCGCGCTCGGCAGCAATCTCGGCGACCGCGTCGCCAATCTCGAGGCTGCGATCGCCGCCCTGCCGCCAGCCGTGCAGGTGACCTGTCGGTCGCCGATCTACGAAACCGATCCGGCCTACGTCACCGACCAGCCGGCCTTCCTCAACTTGGCAGTTGCCGGCGACACCGCGCTGGAGGCCGAGAATCTGCTGCGGCAGCTGAAGCGAATCGAGCGCGATCTCGGTCGCACGCCCGGCCGCCGGTATGGCCCGCGCCTCATCGACATCGACATCATCTTCTTCGGCAGCCGGATTGTCCAATCGCCGGGACTGGTCATCCCCCATCCGCGCCTTGCCGAACGGGCCTTCGTGCTGAAGCCACTGGCCGATATCGGCCCCGAGGTCACACATCCGAAGTCTGGCGAAACTGTACGGCAAATGTTGGAAAGATTGGGCGATGGCGGTGGCATCACGCCTTACCGGCCCGATTCGGGCGCCTGATCCGGCACCTGCCGCCGGTGCCGTCCGCGGCGGCCGTGCATACATCAAGAGGAAATACCTGAGTCCGGGACATCCGGCATCCGCGGCCGCCCCGGCACACGTTATTTCATCATCGACAACGTCACCGCAAGAATGTGATTCAAAGAATATTGGGTGGGCCTTTCGACTAGTCGAACGAGTCCTGTAAACCGCAAAAAATGAGTCTTTGTAATTAAATTTTTGTTAAACTTTATCTTTTATTTTACTCAGAGATGCCCGGATTTCGGTAATCATGGGTCGGCCCAATGCGGCGACCCGGTCCGATTCCCGGGTCGAGAATGTTGCAATGCAGCAAACTTCCTGGTAAATTTGTGCGTTGCAGCAAACCCGATGTGTAGGTATTAAAGAGGACTGGACATGTCATCCAGAGATAGGGCTCTGGGGGAGCCCGGAACCCCCGCGGATTATGGTGCGGCCGGCAGATGGCTGCGCGACCTGCGTTGTTATTGGCAGCTCACCCAGGCGGAACTGGCCGAACAGGCAGGGATCCCCGATCCGGACATCATCGAGTGGATTGAGAGGGGTGAGATTCGCCCGCCGGCATTCGTCTATGCCGCGTATGCGCGCGCCTTTGGAATGGACCGCAAGGAGTTCGCGAAGAGCTGCGAACTGCATTACGGCGCGGCCGGGACCGCGGCTGCCGCCTGAGTCCGGCGGCCATCCAAGGGCCGCCGCGCAGGTTTTCCCCGAAATTCAGAACCGCTCCTCCGGCAGGGCCATGACGGTCCCGCCGCCCGTGGCGACGGTGGTCGCGAGTCCGGCTGCCCGCGGCAGAATCTGTTCCGCATAGAACCGTGCCACGGTGATCTTGTCGGCAAGGCGGTCACCGTCGCCCCCACCGTCAAGGATTTCCGAGCAACGCAAAGCGGCACGGGCCAGCATCGCGCCGCCGGCGACGATTCCGAACAGCTGCAGGTAAGGCGTGGCGGCCGACAGCGCGTCGACCGCGTATTCCGGTCCGGCGTCGAGCAGCCACTGGGTCGCATTGTCCAGCGCGTCGACGGCAGCCGCAAAATGGTGCCGGATCACGGCGATCTCGTCTTCGGACCGCGGATTTAGTCCGTTGATCAGCGCGTGCAGTTCTTCGACGTATTCGAGGGCTGCCGCGCCGTCGTCGCGAAGGAGCTTGCGGGTCACCAGATCGATCGCCTGGATGCCGTTGGTGCCCTCGTAGATCGGCGCGATCCGGGCATCGCGATAATGCTGCGCTGCGCCGGTTTCCTCGATGTAACCCATGCCGCCGTGGACCTGCACGCCGATCGAGGCGACCTCGACGCCGGTGTCCGTGCACCAGGCCTTGACGACCGGCGTGAGCAGGCCGACCCGTCGCTCCGCATAGGCGCGCCACGCCTCGTCCTCGTGGCGTTTCGCGATATCGAGCGTCGCGGCCAGATCGTATGTAAGGGCGCGCATGGCTTCAGTCTGGGCGCGCATGGTCAGCAGCATGCGCCGCACGTCGGGATGGCCGATGATGGTGCCGCTGCCGCCGCCCGGCGGACGACCCTGTACGCGTTCGCGGGCATAGGCTCGGGCCTGTTGATAGGCCCGCTCGGCGATCGCCACGCCCTGCAGGCCGACGCTGAGCCGGGCATTGTTCATCATCGTGAACATGTACTCCATGCCGCGATTTTCCTCGCCCACGAGGTATCCGACCGCGCCCTCGTTGTCGCCGAACGCCATCGCGCAGGTCGGACTGCCGTGGATGCCAAGCTTCTCCTCGAGCGATACGCATCGCAGATCGTTGCGGCTGCCCCGCGAGCCGTCCGCATTGATCAGGAACTTGGGCACGATGAACAGCGATATGCCCTTGGTCCCTTCAGGCGCACCGGGCGTACGCGCCAGCACCATGTGCACGATGTTCTCGGCCAGGTCGTGCTCGCCATAGGTGATGAAAATCTTCTGGCCGCGGATCAGGTAATGTTCGCCCGCCGGCTCCGCCTTGCACTTCAGCGCACCAACATCGGAGCCGGCGCCCGGCTCGGTCAGGTTCATCGTGCCGGTCCACTCGCCGGACACCAGTTTCGGCAGCCACGTCGCCTGCTGTTCGTCCGATCCGTGCGCCGTCAGCAGTTCGACGGCGCTCTGCGTCAGCAGCGGGCACAGTGCCCACGACATGTTCGCGGATTGCCAGATCTCCTGCAGCGCGATGGCCACCAGCCAAGGCAATCCCTGACCGCCATGCTCCGGCGCGAAGGGCACCGCGTTCCAGCCGCCCGCGACGAAGGCATCGTACGCCTCCGTCCAGCCCTCCGGCGTATGCACCACGCCATTCTCGTACCGCGCCCCGCCGGACCGGTCAGCCGTTTGATTGAACGGTGCCAGCCGTTCGCGCGCCAGCTTGTCCGCCTCCTCCAGGATCGCGCCGACCAGGTCTGGCGTCGCCTCCTCCAGCCCTGCGAGCCGATTTACCGTCTCGAGAGCGCCCATCTCCTGCAGCAGGAATCGCATATCCCCGAGCGGGGCCTCGTAGGATGACATGCCGTAGTCTCCCGTGAAAGGTACGGTTATTGCGGACCGCGACAGCAAGCGCAAGCCTTGTCGCCGGAGCCGGGCACTCTTTGGGCCGTCGTGCCGGCCGCAAGCCAAGGCGTGACTACGACCCTGCGGTCATTTATCGTAACCCTTAAGACCAGAGTGAGGATGCGAACCGGGCATGGAAGGCCAAGCCGAATCAGCCAGACGGGCGCAAATGGGCCGTCAACCGGAGTCGACAGGCCTTCCCTTCACCCGGCCGGGAGAGATCGCACGCCGGGTCTATGCGGCGCGGGTGCGACTTCTGTATTCCGGGCTCAGCATGTTGGTCGTCGGCAACCTTGCGAATGCCGCTATTCTCGCCGTCGTGCACCGGCAAGTGGTTGCGCCCGGAATCCTCCTTGGCTGGCTCGGGTTTCTCCTCCTCAGCATGATCTGGCGGATCGTCCTGACCCGGCGTTTTACGGCCGCTGACCCCGACGACGGTGCGATGCCGTTATGGGCCAGACGATACGTGATGGCCACGGCATGGACCGGGATTTCATGGGGCCTGGCCGGAATTTTCCTGCTCCCCGACGCGCCCCCCACCCACCAGATCGTTACCGCCTTTGTCCTCGGCGGCGTCGCCGCTGGCGCCGTCACCAGCCTGTCGCCGGTCTTCGCAGCCTACGTCGCCTATGTCGTGCCGACCCTTGTTCCGGTGGCCGTCCAGTTCCTGCTCATAGGTGGCGAGACCGGCTATGGCATGGCGGCGATGTATGCGCTGTTCCTCGCTTACCTGCTCAAGGTCGGCCTGTCGCAGGGCGATGATCTGGAACGGACGCAGCGGCTGGCGATCGAAAAGGAAAGCCTGGTCGTGGACCTCACACGGCAGAAGGAAGTGGCGGAACAGCTCAACGCGGAACTGCGCCGTCAGGTGGCCGAGCGCGAAAGCATCGCCGCCAATCTGCGCGAGCGCGAGGCCAGCCTCGCCAATGCGCAGCGCATAGCCGGACTTGCAAGCTGGGAGTGGGATCTCCGGACGAACAAGATTCGCGGGTCGGAAGAGGCGTATCGCATCTTCGCGATCGACCGCAGCGTCGAGAGCATCACGTTCGATCAGTTCATGGAAATGGTGCACCCCGAGGACCGCGATGCGGTCATGCAAGCCGTGCGGCGATCCCTGGACAACAAAGAAGTCTACAGCGTCGAGCATCGCGTTATCGCCGCCGATGGAAGTGCCCGGGTTGTGCACCAGCAAGGCGAAGCTGCGTTCGACGGCGCCGGCAATCCGATCCGCATGACGGGCACGACCCATGACATCACCGAGCAGCATCTCACGCGTGAGGAACTGCGGGCGGCCTCGCTGCGCGCGGAGGAGGCCAGCCGTGCCAAGTCGCGGTTTCTCGCCAATATGAGTCACGAATTCCGGACTCCCCTGAACGCGATCATCGGATACAGCGAAATTCTGCGGGAAGAGGCGATCGAGCAAGGACAAATGGCGAGCGTGGCCGACCTCGATCGCATCAAGTCCGCGGGCCGACACCTGCTGGCCTTGGTGAACGAGGTCCTCGACCTGTCGAAGATCGAGGCCGGCAAGACCGAGTTGTACATCGAGTCGTTCGACGTCCAGGAAATGGTCGAAGACGCCGTGGCAACCGTGCGAGAGCTCGTCGAGGCGAACAATAACCGGCTCTCGCTCCATTGTGAGGCGCCGCTCGGCCGCATGGCGGCGGATGCTGTACGAGTCCGGCAAATGCTCTATAACCTGTTATCGAATGCGGGCAAATTCACTGAAAACGGCGAGGTCCGGGTTACGGTGCAAAGGGTCGCGGAACGCAATCTACCGGCACATGACGGCTGGATCGTGATCGCCGTTTCCGACACGGGCATCGGCATGCCGCAGGATCGGGTCGAGTGCGCATTCGAGGCCTTTGCCCAGCTCGATCCATCGACGACGCGGCGACATGGCGGGACCGGCTTGGGATTGGCGATTACAAAGCATTACTGTGAAATCATGGGTGGCGCGATATCGGTGAATAGCCAACCGGGCAAGGGGAGCACGTTCACGCTCCGGCTTCCGTCAGTGGTGACGCCGGTCGAAACCGATTTGGCGCCGGCATTCGGTTGACGGGTCCATGGTGATGGCAGACGGCAGTCGCGCATTCGTTGCCGAGCGCGTTCAACTAATCTTCAGCGATTCCTGGGCGACCCTGCCGGTCAACGTGGTCAATGCGGGGATCGTTGCGCTGGTGCATCGCGATGTATTGCCGCTTCACGTGCCGGTCGTTTGGTTCGCGTTCATCGCATCTGTTGTTGCACTGCGGATTGCGCTCTACCTCTGGTACCGTCGCGTCACCGTGACGGAGGACAATGCGTCGGTTTGGGTGCGTCACCTGATGGTCGTCCTGGCGCTGACCGGCCTGGGATGGGGTATTGGCGGCGTCGTCATGATGGTCCTGGCGCCGCCGATCTACCAGGTCTTGATCGCGTTCGTCCTCGGCGGTATGGCAGCGGGCGGCATGCCGAGCCTGTCGCGGATCTTTTCCGCATATGTCGTCTTCGCCATACCGGTGCTGCTGCCGGCCATCGGATATTTTGCCGTCCAGGGCACCGAACTGGATCTCTCGGTCGCCACGATGGGCATGCTGCTGCTGCTCTTCCTGCTGGCAATGGGCCGGCGCCAGGAGGCGAATATCGTCGACTCGATGTGGGTTGCAAAGGAGAACCGCAGCCTGGTGCAGGATCTTCGTCGCGAAATCGCCGAACGAGAGCAGGTCGAAGCCAGGCTGCGCCGGCGCGAACATACGCTCGCGCGCGCCCAGCGGATCGCGCAAATGGGCAGCTGGGAATGGAATATCGAAACCGGTCAGATCACGTCCTCGCCCGAGAATAACCGGCTGTTCGGGCGCCACGACGATGCGCCGCCATCCAGCCTGGAGACTGTTCTCAAGGCCGTCCACCCGGATGATCGCAGGCGGATCGAGGACGTGAAAAGGCGCGCCGTTGCCGATGGCACCGCCTATAGCTGCGACTACCGGATCCTCATGCCGGACGGCAGCGAACGCGTGATCTTCGAACAGGCCGATGTGACGTGCGACGAGACCGGCCGGGCAACGCTGGTCACAGGCATCAACCTCGATATCACCGACCGCTACCGCGCCCAGGAGAGGTTGCGCGGCGCGATGCACGAGGCCGAGGCCGCAAGCGAAGCGAAATCGCAGTTCCTGGCGAATATGAGCCACGAGCTGCGGACGCCGCTGAATGCGATCATAGGCTACAGCGAAATCCTCAAGGAGGATGCGCTCGAGCGCAGTGCGACCACATTCATCCCCGATCTCGAGAAGATCAATGTGGCGGGCCGCCATCTGCTGGAGCTCATCAACGATGTCCTCGATCTGTCGCGCATCGAAGCCGGCCGCGCCGAGGTGGTCGTTGAGAGCGTCGAACTCGCGCCGTTCATGGACGAGGTGGTGGCGACAGTTCAGCCACTTGTTGCGCTGAACAACAACCGGTTCGAGCTCGATTGCCCTGCCGATATCGGCGAGATACGCACCGACGTGACAAAGCTTCGTCAGATCCTGTTCAATCTCTTGTCCAATGCCGCCAAATTTACCGATAAGGGGGAGATTCGAATGCAGGTTTCCCGGTTCGCCGATGATGCCGCGGCGGGCGGAGTGGAGTGGGTTCGCTTCGTCGTCTCCGATACCGGCATCGGCATTGCCCCGGAGGACCAGGATTCGGTCTTTCTGGCGTTCGAGCGCAGCGAGGCGCGCCGCAGCTCCCGTTATGATGGCACGGGGCTGGGCCTGGCAATCTGCCGGCACTACTGCGAAATGATGGGAGGCGTAATCTCGGTCGAGAGCGTCGAAGGGAAGGGTTCGGTGTTCACCGTGCGACTGCCGGCCGAGGCGCCGGACCAGCGGCCCGTCGATGTCATGAGTGCCGAATAGCGACCCATCCGCATGGTGCCCTCGGTCTAATGCGCAGCGCCACGTCTGCCGGTCCGGCAACCGGCTGGCTCCGGCGACCGCGGTTCAGCACGGCAAGGTTGTCAGACGGCGCAGCGAAAGCGGCATTCGCAGGGTGCAACGCTCGATAGCATGGTCGCTAGCGCGCTCCCGTGCCGTTAACGTGAAATTGACGCCTTCAGGATAACATACCCGGGTGCAGTTCCGCGCGTCCATCGGGACGACGCGTGGACTGGTGTTGGCAGTTGCTTTGGAGGCCCGCGCGGTTTGGCGCCCAAATGAACACAGATGAACACGCGCGAATCCGATAAGCTTTTCGTAGAGCAGATCCGTCTGGTCTACTCGGGCGTGCTGTACGCGACGCTCGCCACGCTCTCGGCGGCCGCACTGCTGATCTTCGGACAGGGCGGCAGCGACCACGAGCCGGCTCTCAACGGCTGGATGGCGTACATGGCGATCGTCCTGAGCATGTGGCTTGCGCTCACCTGGCGTTTCAGGACAGCCGGCACGGAGCAGATCCATCGGCCGGCGGGCTGGAACATCCTGTATCTGATCACGGTCGCGGCGATCGGGGCGGGGTGGGGTTTGGCAGGTGTCCTGTTCCTGCCCACAGATTCGGTTTCCCAACAGTTTCTGACCGCGTTCCTGCTGGCAGCGATTGCCGCCGGCAGCACCACAGTGCTCGCCGCGAGCTATCGCGCCTGCGTGATCTTCATCGCTCTGAGCCTTTCCCCGATCACCCTCTACGCCGCCGTGCTGGGCGGTGAATCGGGGACCCTTATTTCCGTGCTGTGCGGCGTGTTGCTGTTGTTCGGCCTGATTCTCAGCCGCCGGCAGCACGTCCTGCTCATCCGCTCGCTGCGGCTTGCGCACGCGAACTCATCCCTGGTTGCCGACCTGACCGAGGCGAAGGAGCGCGCCGAGCGGCTCAACGCCGAGCTGGCGCAAAAGGAGTACACGCTTGCGCAGGCGCAGCGGATCGCCAGCGTCGGCAGCTGGGAATGGGACATCGGCAAAGATGAGATCCGCGGTTCCGAGGAGGCTTGCCGCATCTTCGGCAACAGTCGGGGCACACCGCAAATCAACGTAGCCCAGTTCCTGAATGCGGTGCATCCGGAAGACCGGGATCTCGTTTCCGAGTCGATCCGGGCATCGGTCGACCAGGGCGTCCCTCTCGAAATCGAACATCGGCTGATTCGCGCCGACGGTACGGAGTGCGTCCTCCTGGAGCGGGGCGAACCGATCTTCGGACTGGATGGCAGGCCGATCAAGATGATCGGCGCGACGCACGACATTTCGGACCGCCACCGGATGGAGGAGGAGTTGCGCTCGGTGACCTACGCGGCAGCGGCGGCGAGCAGGGCGAAATCCCAGTTCCTGGCGAACATGAGCCATGAGCTGCGGACACCGCTGAATGCCATCATCGGATACAGCGAGCTTCTTCGCGAAGAGGCCGAGGACAAGGGCGAAACCGACGCGGTGCCGGACCTCGACCGCATCAGCAAGGCGGGCCGGCACCTGCTCTCGCTGGTCAACGAGGTGCTCGACCTTTCCAAGATCGAGGCCGGAAAGACCGAGCTGACAGTGAACCGGTTCGACGTCGCCGCGCTGGTGAAAGAGGTGGTCGACACGGTGCAGCCCCTGATCGATGCGAACGACAACCGTATCGTGAACCAGTGCCCGGACGATATCGGAACGATGCAGTCGGATGGGACCAAGCTCCGACAGGTGTTGTTCAATCTTCTGTCCAATTCGGCGAAGTTCACCTCCGGGGGCGAAATCCGCATCGCCGTCACGCACAAGGAAGGCGATCCGGCAAGCGGCAGGATGAAGCGGTTCATGTTCACGGTCGTAGATACCGGGCGGGGCATTGCATCCGACCAGATCGACGCGGCCTTCGCGCCCTTCGAGCAGACCGATTCATCGAGCGAGGCGAGCCTCGGTGGCACCGGTCTCGGCCTGCCCATCTGCCGGCATTATTGTGCCCTGATGGGCGGGACGATCTCGCTGGAGAGCGAAGTCGGCGTCGGCAGCACCTTCACCGTGCAGCTGCCGGCCGAAATCGGCCCGGACGAGCCGGAGCAGCCCGCGCGCGCCAGGATAGCGAGCTAGCCCGCGATCCCGCGTGACCGTATCACGCCGCCGGCGATCCGATCGGCCGTACTCCGGCGCCGCGCGCGCCGGGTTCGTTTGCCCGGTCGACTGCACCAACGCACGGTTTCGCGCCGCGCGGTCCAGCAAGTCATGCCGACGCCAGCACTTCAAGCGGCCCGGACGGCCAGGCGGCACCGGAATAGGGGAAAAATTAACGAATTCCCGCGACAATCGATGACGGTCAGACCACCTTCTTGGAAAGGTCAGGACGCGCCGTGGTCGCATATATGAATGCCGCTCCGGATTCGGTGCCGCTGAATCTGGTCAGCCTGCGCTTCGCCGATAAACACGTCGAGCGCCGGTTCCTGCGGCTGCACCTCGTTGCGTCGCTCTGGGTGATTCGCCTGGGGCTGTTCTGCGGCGCCGTTCTGTACGCCATCTTCGGCATCCTCGATGCCTATGTCGGCGGCGATGCGACGGAACGGCTCTGGCTGATCCGGTTCGGGCTCATCGTCCCGGTCATGGGCGCGATCGTCATTTCGACCTATACCAACCTATTCGTGAGGTTTTCCCAGTTCCTGCTCGGGTTCGCGGTGTTCATCTCCGGCTTCGGCATCATTGCCATGACTGCGGTGGCGTCGCCGCCGGCCAGCTACTGGTATTATGCCGGCCTCATCATGGTGGTGATCTACGCGTCCAGCATTATCCGGCTGCATCACACCTATTCGCTGGGCGTATCGATCCTGCTGGTCGGCCTTTACCAGCTATCGGCACTGGTGGTGAATCCGATCCCTCTCGACGTTTATCTCAGCAACAACTTCTTCCTGACGATGTCCGTGCTGGTCGGCGCGATGACGAACTACCTGCAGGAATTCTTCATCCGGACGAAATTCCTGCAGACGAAGCTCCTGTCGTCCGAAAAGACCCGCTCGGAAGAGCTGTGGCGAAAATCGGAGCAGCTCAACAGGGTGCTGCAGCAGAAGCAGAACGCCCTGGCCCGCGCGCAGCGCATTGCGCGACTCGGCAGCTGGGACTGGGACCTTGCAACCAACGACTTCGCGGTATCGGAGGAGGCACGGCGGATTCTCGGACTGGACAAAGATCTCGATGAGATCGAATTGGCGGATCTTCTCGCCGTCGTGCACGCGGCAGACCGCGAACGCGTCGGCCGGATCCTGCGGATGGCGGTCGACGCAAGGCGGCCCGAGAAATTCGAGCATCGGATTGTCCTGCGCGACGGCGAAATCCGCGTGCTGCAGCAGCAACTGGAACTGACATTGGACGACGACGGATCGCCGGCGATGATGAGCGGGGCCATGCTCGATGTCACAGATCGCAACAGGATCGAGGAGAATCTGCGCGCGGCAACGCTGGCGGCAGAGACCGCAAACCGGGCGAAGTCGCAGTTCCTGGCAAATATGAGTCACGAACTGCGGACACCATTGAACGCGATTATCGGCTATAGCGAGCTGTTGAGCGAAGACGCCAGCGAGAAGGGCGACATGGCGACGCGAGAGGACCTGGATCGCATAAACACAGCCGGTCGCCACCTGTTGTCGCTGGTCAACGATGTCCTCGACCTCTCGAAGATCGAAGCAGGCAAGGCGGAACTCGCGATCGAGGACTTCGAGATCGAGTCGGTGGTCGACGAGGTCGTCTCGACGGTCAATCCGTTGATCGAGAGCAACGGCAACCGCCTGTCGGTCGACTACCAGGCCGAATCCGGCCGCATGCGATCGGATTCGCGGAAACTGCGGCAGGTTCTCTACAACCTTCTGTCCAACGCGGCCAAATTCACCGAGAACGGGACGATCAATGTGCGCGTCTATCATGAGGACGACGAGCGCGGGCCGCACCGTGGCGGGAATATGGTCTTCGTCGTCGCCGACTCCGGCGCCGGCATCGCCCCCGACCAGATCGAAGCCGCGTTCACCGCCTTCGAGCAAACGGATTCGTCGCGCGACTCGCTGCACGCCGGCACCGGTCTCGGGCTGCCGATCTGCCGTCATTACTGCGCGATGATGGGCGGCACGATCTCCGTCGACAGCGAGCCCGGCCGTGGCAGCACGTTCACGGTGCGGCTCCCGGCCCGGCTCGGCAACGACGACGCGCAAGCCGACGTCAATGCCGCGGCCGATACCATGGCGCCGCACCGTCGTCGGCACACCGGGTAGCGATGCGCGCCAATTACACGACCTTGCCGGGGTTCATGATCCCGTTCGGATCGAGCGCCGCCTTGATGCGACGCATCAGATCGATCTCCAGCGCGCTCTTGTAACGGGTGATTTCCTCGCGCTTCAGGCGTCCGATCCCGTGTTCGGCGCTGATCGAGCCGCCGAGGTCGGCCACGATGTCGTGCACGATGCGGTTCATCCGCGGCCACTGGGCGATGTATTCGTCCCGGTCCATGCCTTCGGGCTGGCTCAGGTTGAGGTGGATGTTGCCGTCGCCGATATGGCCGAACGGCAGCGGCCGGATGCCGGGCATCGCCTCCTTCACTGCCGTCACCGCGCGGCGGATGAATTCGGGCGACCGGTCGGCCGGCACCGAGACGTCGTGCTTGATGCTGCCGCCTTCGTGGAGCTGGGCCTCGACGATCGCCTCGCGGATGCGCCAGAACGCGGCGCGCTGCGCCTCCGACTGGGCGACGACCGCATCGTCGATCATGCCTTTCTCGAATGCGTCCTCGAGGAAGGCGGCCATGTTTGCGGCCATTCCGCCATCGGGACGGGCGCCGGAGAACTCGACGAGCACGTAGTAGTCGTGCGGCGCCGCCATGGGATCGGCCACGCCGTGGATGTGCTTGATGGCGAACTCCAGGGCCTGGCGCGGCATCAGTTCCAGCGAGGTCACGGCGTCGCCACTCGCGGTGCGCGCCGCTGCCAGCAAGGGGATCGCGGCATCGAGATCGCTCAGCGCGACGATCGCCGTCTGCAGATCCTTGGGCAGTGGAAACAGCTTGAGCACCGCGGCGGTGACAATCCCCAGCGTGCCCTCGCCGCCGATGAACAGCTGCTTGAGGTCGTACCCCGTGTTGTCCTTGCGCAACCCGCGCAGCCCGTTCCACATCTGGCCGTCCGCTAGCACCACCTCCAGCCCCAGCACCAGGTCGCGCATGTTGCCGTAGTGGAGTACCGCGACGCCCCCTGCGTTGGTCGAAATATTGCCGCCGATCTGGCACGAGCCCTCGGCGCCGAGGCTGAGCGGGAACAGCCGGTCGATCTTCTCGGCCTCCGCCTGGATGTCGGCCAGCACGCAGCCGGCCTCAACCGTCATCGTATAGTCCGCCGGGTCGACCATGCGGATCCGGTTGAGCCGCGAGAGGTTGAGCAGGATCTCGGCGCCGTGCTCGTGCGGCACGCCGCCCGCGACCAGCCCGGTATTGCCGCCCTGTGGCACGATTGCGATGCGGTGCTCGGCGCAGACCTGGACCACCTCGGAGACCTCCTGGGTCGAAGCCGGGCGGACCAGCAGCGCCGTCTTGCCGACGAACAGCCCGCGCCGGTCGAGCAGCAGCGGCTCCAGCACCGCCGGATCGTCGCTCCAGCCCTTGCGCCCGACGATCGCCTTGATCCGCTCCAGCGCCTCCGGCGCCGGCGGATTCGCCGCGACGTGCGATGTTCTCCAGTCCGCCATGACCGGAAAGATTAGGGGGCGTCCCGCCGGCGGGCAAGGGCCGCGGCTTGCGGGGCCCCGGGTTTCCGGCAATCATGCGCGGACCGACAGGTCGCGGGCGGGAGGCAACGGACATGGTCGCAGATGCAACGCTGATCACCAGGAGCGCCGTCGAGATCATCGAACTCCTGCGACATGGCGAAGTATCGCCGCTGGATCTGATCGACACGCTGGCGGCGCGCATCGCCGCAGTCGGTCCCGTCGTCAATGCGCTGCCGACGCTGTGTCTCGACCGTGCCCGCGACCATGCGCGGCGCCTTACGGAGACGGCGCCGGACGACCGCGGCCTGCTGGCCGGCCTGCCGGTCCCGATCAAGGATCTGGTGCCGGTCGCTGGCGTGCGCACCACCTTCGGCTCGCCGATCTTCGCCAATTTCGTCCCGGAAGAATCCGAGAGCATCGTGACGCGCCTGGAAGCGCGCGGCGGCATCGTCTACGCCAAGTCGAACACACCGGAGTTCGGCGCCGGCGGCCACACCTTCAACGAGGTGTTCGGGATCACAGCCAACCCGTGGAACCCGGAACGCTCGGCCGGTGGATCGTCGGGCGGCGCGGCGGCAGCGCTGGCCAGCGGCTGCGCCTGGCTGGCGCATGGCTCCGATCTCGGCGGTTCGCTGCGCATCCCGGCCAGTTTCTGCGGAGTCGTCGGCTTGCGACCGAGTCCCGGCCGGGTACCCTCGGGGCCCGACAGCTACCCCTATGGCCTGATGGCGGTCGAGGGGCCGATGGCGCGCAATGTGAGCGACGTGGCGCTGGCGCTCGACGCCATGGTCGGCCCGGACGGGACCGTCCCGTATGCGACCGCGGGCTCTGGTGGCGCATTCCTCGCTGCAGCGCGCAATCCGCAAAAGCCCGGTCGCATCGCGTTCAGCCGAGACCTCGGCGTGACGCCCATTGATCCTGCGGTCGAGGCGGTCGTTCGTCGCGCGGTCGCCGGTCTGGAGCGGGCGGGATTTGAGGTCGTCGAGGCTTGTCCCGATCTGGCCGGCGCGATCGAGGCATTCCAGGTGCTGCGTGCCGTGTCCTATGCGGTCAGCAACGCGCCGCTGCTCGCCGAACATCGCGACAAGCTGAAGCCGGAAGTGATCTGGAACATCGAGAAGGGCCTGGCGCTGTCCGGCGAGGCGGTGATCGCGGCGCAGCGCGAGCAGGTGCGCCTGTTCCACGCGGCTCGGGCATTCATGGACACGTACGACCTGCTGGTCTGCCCGGCCACCATCGTGCCGCCGTTCCCCGCGGCCGAACGGTATGTTGCCGAATGCAATGGCGTCGCCTTCGAGACCTATATCGACTGGATGGCGATCACCTGGGTGCTGACGGTGGTCTCGCTGCCGGTTCTCGCCATCCCCTGTGGCGTGACACCTGACGGTCTGCCGGTCGGCCTGCAGCTCGCCGGCCGCCCCGGCGGCGAGGCCGAGCTGATCGCCATGGCGCGGACCGTCGAGGACGTCATCGGCGACTGGCGCCCCCAAACGCTGCCGGAACTCGTCGTGCGCTGAGGTTATCCCCGCGGCGCGGCGGCGCGACGCAGGCGGTCGTTGATGGCGCGTCCGAGGCCGGTCTCGGGGATCGGCATCACGGCGATGCCGCTGAATTCGGGCCGGTCGAGTTCGCGCAGCATGGCGAACAGATTGGCCGCCGCCTCGCGCAGGTCGCCGGTCTCGCTCAGGTTCAGGGTGGCGTCCGGTGCCGGGCCGAAGCCGAGCAGGGCTTCGCCGGGCTCGGTCCTGCCGGCATCCAGCCGAAGCGGCAGGCCCGGTGCGTAGTGGCTTTCCAGCATGCCCGGCGCGCGGATTGCATCGGCGACCCCGGCCACCGGGACGGTGCGGCCGAGCGCGTCCTCGATCTCCTCGAGGGATATGCCGCCCGGACGCAGCAGCAGCGGCGTGCCGGCGCTGACGTCGACCACCGTCGATTCGAGGCCGACGGCGCATGGCCCGCCGTCGAGGATCAACGCCACGGCGTCGCCGATCTCGTCGGCGACGTGCTGCGCCGTCGTCGGGCTGACCCGGCCGGAGCGGTTGGCGCTGGGCGCGGCGAGTGGACGATCGGAGACAACCAATAGCGCCCGCGCGCCATCATGTGCAGGTACACGCAAAGCCACCGTGTCGAGGCCGGCGCTGACCAGATCGGCGAGGCCCGAGTCCGCGCGGCGCCGCACCACGAGCGTCAAGGGTCCGGGCCAGAACCGCGCCGCGAGCGTCTCCGCCATCTCGTCAAGATGTCCGAACAGACGTGCTGCCCTGGCGTCCGGCACGTGCACGATGAGCGGGTTGAACCGCGGGCGGCGTTTGGCCTCGAAGATCGCCGCCACGGCGGCGCCGTTGGTCGCGTCGCCGCCCAGGCCGTAGACCGTCTCGGTCGGAAACGCGACCAGCCGGCCGGCGCGGATCTCCGCGCCGGCGAGGGCGAGCGAGTCGGCGTCGATAAGCAGGATCCGCGGCATGGGGTCGGTCAGTGTCTGGAACACGGTGGTCACAAAGGGCGAAAACGCGGCCCGCCCGGGCCGCGCCGGCCATGGTACGAGTCTATCGATCAATCTCCAAGCGGCATGGCCGCCAGGCGGATGCGTCGCCGCGTCCGGGCGAAACGAGCCCATGCACTAGGGTATTCCGCGGGTTTGGGGAGGCGACGATTTCCGGAAATCGGCGGCAATGCATTAATCTTCCTGTAGCAAGACCATGCTACACTTCTCGCATGAACCGTTACACCCAGGGTCTTTTCCTCGCGACTGCGGGGCTTCTGCTGGCTTTGGGCGGTCCGCCGCCGGCGGCTGCGGCGGAAGACTGCAAGCCAAGAACTGGCCTGACGGTCCGGTTGGACCGCGCTTCGGTGCTTCGCTTCTTCGAGACGACCGACGCGCTGGAACGGGCGGCGCGGGAACTCGGCCTGAAGCCCTTCGTTTCGCCCCGGAACGCCTCGGGGCGGCCGACTCCGGTTGACATTATGCAGTCGCTGCGCCGGCATGCGGAGGGTCGCGAGCTGGTGGCGCAGCGCCTGCGGCAATCGGGTATTTGCGACGGGATCGATTTCGCAAAAGTGCAGCGCGACATATACTTGGCGCAGAACTTCATCGACCTCGGCGAGGACGAAACGGCGCTGAAGCGCTAGCGGGCCGCGAATTGTTCCAGGGTCTGCCGCGCCTTTGAAGGATTTAGAGGGCCGCTTCCAGACTGCCATGAGAACTGCAAGCTCGACGCGGATCACTCCGCAGCACCGCCGCCTGAGAATGTCTCAGTCCTGTAGGCGCTCCAGGTCGAGATCCCGACCGCCTACATCCGCTCCTGGTAGTTATTCGTTAATAGAACCGGGGTATGGCCGTAGTCGCGGCTGGTTGGTGGCGCCCTCTCCGCCACCCCCACCCTCCGTCGTCAAGCCCGGGATGAGGCCCCCTGCTCGGAACACAACCCCGTCATTGCGAGGAGGCCGAAGGCCGACG
>JABAOD010004928.1_pt1 | contig 26262 bp, 20 predicted proteins | sample 7062151 | NCBI WGS metagenome assembly JABAOD01 (sample SAMN14538626, study PRJNA623070) | marine sediment metagenome | biome: marine biome [ENVO:00000428]; feature: marine pelagic biome [ENVO:01000023]; material: deep marine sediment [ENVO:00002113] | place: India: Gulf of Khambhat ... | reverse complement strand
GCCCAGCAGAGGAAGGACGCGCGCTTCCAGGCCGCGAAGAAGGAGTTCCAGGCCCTGGAGGAGCGCTTCGACGACCTGGCCCTCACCGCGGAGAAGGGCGACCCTGAATTCCTGAAGGAGAAGAAGGCTTTCGAGGCCGCGGAGAAGCGGTTCGAGACCCTCCGCCGCCGCCACGAGCAGCCGTCCTTCCACAAGGCGGTCCATTTCCTGGGCCTGGATTTGGAGGTCCACGAGGTCGTCCTGGCGGCGAGCACCGTCGCCCTCCTGACGTTCCTCTTCGCCCTCTTCACGTCCGTGACCGCCGCCCTGGGGTTCCGCATCCCCCTCCTGACCTGGGCGATGTTCGTCCTCCCGATCGTCGTCGTCGCCCCCATCGCGGTCTTTGCGTTCCTGGCATCCTATCCGGAGATCCTGGCGAACCGCGTGCGGGTCATGGCCCTGGGCCGCACCCCGGAGGCCATCAACTACATGGCCATGTCCATGCGCCTCTCCCCGTCCCTGAACCGCGCGGTGGCCTTCGCTGGGGACAACGCCGACGAGCCCATCGCCAGCGGCTTGAAGAAGGTCCTCTGGGACGTCTACATGCGGAAGCACCCCTCCATCGAGGAGGCCTTCATCGCGTTCGCCTTCGAGTGGGGGGACTGGAACGACGACTTCAAACGCTCCCTCTACGCCGTTCGGGCGTCCACCCTGGAGCGGACGGACGAGGGCCGCCAGCGTTCCCTGGACAAGGCGAACGACATCATCCTCGGCGGGACCACGCGCAAGATCGAGGAGTTCGTGGCCACCCTCTCCGCCCCGACCACCGTCCTCTTCGCCCTGGGCATCCTCCTCCCCATGGTCATCGGCGCCACCCTGCCGATGCTGTCCCTGGGGTCCTTCGACCTCTCCTTCGCGACGACCCTCGGGGAGCCCCCGGGGGAGCCCGCCCCGCCGAACACGGCCCTCATCGTGGTCATGATGGACATCGTCTTCCCCTTCACCGCCCTCGCCTACGCGTACCACATCCTCGGGAAGCGCCCGGGGACGTCCACGCCGCCCGATGTGCCGAGCGCCCTCACCCACCGCCAGCGGCGGGGCATCCTGACCACGGCCCTCATCCTCGGCGGGGCCCTGGTCGCCCTGGGCGTGGTGTCCCTGCTGACCCTCCCCTCCCCCTTCCCCGCGCAGCCCACGGCCCTCCAATCGGCCCAACGCCTCCTGGGACCCCTCCCCATCATCTGGGGGGTGGGCCTCGCCATGGCCCTGTACGCCTCCGCCACGTCCACCGCCCAGAAGCGGCGGCGGGACGAGATCCTCGTCATGGAGGAGGAGTTCCCTGATGCCCTCTTCCAGCTCGGGTCCCGCATCGCGGAGGGCAACCCGCCGGAGCGGGCGTTCCGCATGACGGCGGACAGCATGAGGGGGACGAAGATCGCGGAGCTCTTCGAGCGCATCTCCTTCCAGCTGCAGCTCACCCGCAACACCCTGGAGGAGGCCCTCTTCGGCGAGGGCGGGTTGATCGCGGCGCTCCCGTCGCGGACCATCCGGGCCTCCATGAAGGCCGTGGTGGAGGTCAGCAAGAAAGACCCCGTCACCGCGGGCCAGACCATCGTGGGGATCTCGAACTACCTGAAGGACATGAAGCGCATCGAGCACAACATCCGGACCCAGCTGTCCACGTCCGTGGAGAGCATCCGGGCCACGGGGCTGCTCTTCGCCCCCATCGTCATGGGGATCACCGCCGCCCTCTACGTGCTCCTGGCGGAGACCTTCGGCGGGTTGGCGGGGGGCCCGCGGGTCGAGATGATTCCGACGCCCGTGTTCATCCTGATTGTGGGCCTCTACCTCCTCTTCACCGTCCTCATCGTGATCTACTTCGTGGCGGGCATCCAGCACGGGGAGGACTGGATCGAGCGGAAGTACCTCATGGGGCAGTCGATTCCGGTGGCGCTGGTCGTGTTCACCCTCGCCGCGGTGGGCGGGCAGATCGGCATCGCCGGCCTCTGAAGCCCCCCAAACGGTTTTATCGACTCCCACGAATCGCGACGCACGTGGCCCGTGAGGAAATCCTCGGTCGTGACCCGCCCCTGGTGAAGCGCCACGGGAAGGCGGGGACGGCGTTCCTGGGCAAGGTCGTCTCCTACCCGGGAGGGCGGTACGANNTACGAGGAGGTGGGCTCCGTCTACCTCGACATCACCTCCCCCCACGAAATCCTCGTGGTGGGCAAGCGGGGCACGGGGAAGTCCTACACCCTGGGCGTCCTCATGGAGGGCTTCGCCCTGCTGGAGGAAGAGTACCGGAAGCGCATCGCCGTCCTGTCCATCGACACCATGTCCGTGTTCCATAGCCTGAAGCGGGCGAACACGAATGACGGGGAGGTCTCCCGCATGGCGGACTTCTGGGACGCCGCCCCCCGGGGCCTCGAGGACTACGTGCGCATCTTCCTCCCCCGCCTCAGCATAGACGCCCTGGAGGCCGGCGGGCACGACGTGCACTACGACGACGTCCTGAAGCTCCCCCTCGCGGATGTCTCCCCCTCGGATTGGCTCACGGTCTTCGACCTGGCCCCCACGGAGCCCGCGGGCGTCCTCCTCACCCAGGTCATCGACGCGCTGCAGCGCCGCGGCGAGCCCTTCGGATACCGAGAGATCTACGAGCAAATCGAGCGCCAGAGCCGAGATGAGGCCACGAACGCCTCTCTCCGCAGCCTCTTCGGTCTGATGGAGGGCCTGAAGGTCTTCGGCAAGGAGGGCACCCCCTACCGGGATATCGTCAAGGGCGGGCAGCTCAGCGTCCTGGACATCTCCTACCTCGGCCGCCTCAGCGGCTTCGACGTCCGCAACCTCCTCGTCGCGATCCTCGGCCGTCGCCTCCTCCAGGAGCGCACGCTGTACACCACCCTGGAGATGCAGTCCGAGGCGGGGCTCATCGCCGACGAGGTGGCGAAGGACATCGCCCTGGAGCACCCCCTGGTCTACATGCTCATCGACGAGGCCCACCTCTTCCTGCCGGCCCACGAGAAGACCCTCGCCACGGACGTCCTGGTGGACTGGATCAAGCTGGGCCGCCACCCNNTGGATTAAGCTGGGTCGCCATCCGGGCCTCTCTCTCATCCTGGCTACTCAGGAGCCCTCCGCCCTCCACGAGTCCGCCATCCGCCAGGCGGACCTGATCATCGCCCACAACGTCACCTCCCAGGACGACATCGACGCCCTGGGGAAGGCGAAGCAGTCCTTCATGACCGGGAAGCGGGACATCCAGACCCTCGTGTCGACGATGGAGTTCCGGCGGGGGCTCGCGGTCCTCTTCGATGACAAGACGCGGAAGATGGAGATGTGCCGGGTGCGGCCGCGGCTCACCCTCCACACGGGGGTGGACGCCTCGGCGATCCCGCGGGAAAGGGCGCCCCCGCCGCCTCCCCCGCCGAAGTGATAACCTCCAGAGACTCCATGCAACGAGGGGAGGCCGGTAGGCGGGAACCCGCCGGGTTCATTCCATCGCTCAGAACACGATGGGAAGATTTGAAGCGGAGCTGGCGGCGAGGGCGAGTATCCGCCACGCGGATTGACACCTAGGCCAACCCCTCGACGAGGTCTCCCACTGCCACGTCGCGCTGTTCTCCGCTGGCGAGGTCCTTTACGGCCACCTGACCCGTCTTCCACTCCCGCTCGCCAACGAGCACGGCGACCGCGGCGCCGAGTGCGTTCGCGTGGTCCAGGTTCTTCGAGGGCCCACGGCCGATGAGGTCGATGTCCGCTGCTATCCCAGCATTTCGCAGAAGCTGGAGTATCTCCAACGCAGGTGACCGCATGGGCTCCCCGATCGGGATGACGTAGGCCCGCACCCGGCTCTCCGGGACCTTCACCCCTTCTTCGTCCAGCGCCAGGACGACGCGGTCGAACCCGATGGCGAAGCCGGTGGTGAAGATGGGCTGGCCGCCCAAGACCTCTGCGAGGGTGTAGGACCCGCCGCCGCAGATCTGCTTCTCCGCCCCGAGGCCTGGGTAGTCCAGCTCGAAGACCATCCCCGTGTAGTAGTCCAGGCCCCGGACGACGCCCAGGTCGTACTGGAAGGCCTCGAGGCCGTAGCCCCGGAGCCGCGCGCCCAGGTCGCGGAGGTATTCCAAGGAGGCCCGCTCCTCCTCCCCCGCCGCGTCCAGCCCTTCCTCCAGCACGCCCTCGTCCCCGCGCAAGGTGGCGATGCGGACCACCCGCTCGCCCCGCTCCCCGTCGCCCCGGGCGGCCATCTCCGCCTGGAAGGCCTCGTACTCCCGCTTGTCCAGCAGGTGGAGGAGCCTCGCCTGGTCCTCCCGGTCGTACGGAAGCAGGTCCCGGAGAACCCCCACGTGGCCGATTCGGAGGGTGAACCGCTGCAGGCCCGTGGCGCGGATGCACGCCGCGGCGAGGGCGACGGTCTCCGCGTCGGCCTCCAGGGGCCCGCCGCCGACGAGCTCTGCCCCGAAGTGGTAGAACTCGCGGTACCGCCCCGCCTGGGGCTTGTCGTAGCGGAAGCAGGGGCCGAAGTAGTAGAGCTTCAGGGGCTTCGGCCGCGCGCTCATCTCGTTCACGTAGAACCGTATGACGGAGGCGGTGACCTCCGGGCGGAGGGCGATGGAACGCCCCCCCTTGTCTTTGAACTCNNCCGGACCGCTTGATGAAGAGCTCCGCGGACTCGAAGATGGGGGTGGCGACCTCGCCGTAACCGAAGCGGCTCGCGGTGTCGCGGAACCGGGTCTCCACGAAGTGGCGCTTCGCCATGATCTCGGGGGGGTAGTCGTGGGTCCCCCGGGGCCGCTCGATCACGGGCCGGGCCATCATAGGGAGTCCTTTTTACCTTTGTGGGGGCTCCCCGGCGGGACGGTCTCCGTGGAAGACGATTCGCCCCGAGGGGGGTCGCGCCGCACCGCCCACGCCTTCGTCATCGCGGCGAGCGTGGTCTGGGGCACGTCCTTCCCCCTCATGGAGGTCGTCACGGACGTGATGGACCCCATCTTCCTCACGCCCCTCCGGCTCCTCCTCGCCGCGGCCGCCTCCCTCCTCATCGCCGCCGCCCTCGGCACCCTCACGCGGGAGACGTACCTCTCGAAGCCCCCCGTCCTCTTGTCCCTGAGCAACGCCCTGGGCTTCCTCCTCCAGCACGTCGGAATCGCCCTGAGCACGGCGTCGAAGGGGGCGCTCCTGGTGAACATCAACGTCGTGTTCGTGGCGGTGATGTCCGTCTTCCTCCTGCGGGAGCGGCTGGGGGCCGCGAAGGTCTCCGGGGTCGTGGCCGGCCTTCTGGGCATCACCCTCCTCACCACCCGCCTCGACCCCGCCGCCCTGGCGGGGGAGGAGGCCCTGGGGGACCTCTTCATCCTGCTCGGCGGCCTCGCCTGGGCCGTCTACATCGTCCTCACGAAGCGGTACCTGGACCGGGGGCTGGACCTCACCACCCTCACCGTGGGCGTCTTGGGCTGGACGGCGGTCCTCACGCTCCCCCTCTTCGCCGTCTCCACTCTCCCTGTGGCCTTGGCAGGCGAGTACTGGCTCGCGGTGGTCTACCTGAGCGTCGTCTGCAGCGCCTTCGCCCTCTTCCTATGGATCCTCGGGTTGCGGGGGACCACCGCCACCGTGGCCTCCGTCCTGCTGTTCGTCGAGGTCCTCACGGGCGTCCTCCTCGCGGTGGTGTTCCTCGGCGAGTCCTTCGGCCTCGTGGAGTCGTTCGGCGGCCTCCTAATCCTCGCGGCCCTCTTCCTCGCGGGGACCAGCGGGGAGAACGCGGCTACTCCACGGTGACGCTCTTCGCCAGGTGGCGGGGCTTGTCGATGGACTGGCCCAGGGCGTCCGCCGCGTAGTACGCCAGGAGCTGGAGCGCCACGGACACGGGCAGGGGGGCGAGGAGGGGCTCCACCTCCGGCACCGTGAGGACGTCGTCCACGTACTTCCCCAGCTCCCGGTCGCCCTCGAACCCGACGGCCACGACGGGGGACCCCCGGGCGCTCACCTCCCGCACGTTGGAGAGCATCTTGTCGTACGTGTGGTCGGGGACCACCACCGCCACCACGGGGGTGTCCTTCGTGAGGAGGGCCAGGGGGCCGTGCTTCAGCTCCCCCGCGGGGTAGCCCTCCGCGTGGATGTAGCTGATTTCCTTCATCTTGAGGGCCCCCTCCAGGGCAATGGGGTAGTGGATGTGGCGGCCCAGGAAGAACATGTCCTTGGCCCCCGCGTACTTCTCCGCGATTTCGCGGATTTTGGGCGCGCCATCCAGGACACGCTGGATTGCCCGCGGAGTCGCCCGGAGCTCCTCTCGAAGGTGCCGGGCCATGTCGTGGGTGATGGCGCCACGGCGCAGCCCCAGGCTAATGGCCATGAGGTACAGGGCGACGAGCTGGGTCATGAAGGTCTTGGACGCGGCAACGCCGATCTCGATGCCCGCGCGGGTGTAGATCGTGGCGTCCACCTCCCGCGTCAGAGACGAGCCCATGTAGTTGCTAATGGCCAGCGACCGGCGCCCCCGCCGTCGGGCCTCCCGGGCGGCCCCGATGGTGTCCAGGGTCTCCCCACTCTGCGAGATGAGCACGACCAGCGGGCGCTCCAGGGCCGGGCTGGAGTAGCGGTACTCCGAGGCGAGTTCCGCGGTGCACGGGGTCTTCGCTAGCTCCTCGAAGATGTACTTCCCCGCCAGCCCCGCATGGAAGGACGTGCCGCACGCCACGAGCTTCACCGTGTCGAAGTGGTTCTGCGTGGCGGCATCGATGTCCCCGTCATCTATGCGCCCCAGGAGGGTGCTCCGGACGGCCTCGGGGGTCTCGAAGATCTCCTTCAACATGAAGTGGGGGAACCCGCCCTTCTCCGCGTCTTCCACAGTCCACTCGATCTCCTTCGGGTCGCGGTCCACCGCCTCGCCGCCCACCGTGGTCAGCGTCACCCCGCCAGGTGTCACCACGACCATCTCCCCGTCGTGGATTTCCAGGACCCGGTTCGTCTCCTTCAGGAGGGCGGGGACGTCGGAAGCGAGGAAGTTCTCCTCCGTGCCGAGGCCCACGATGAGGGGCGTCTCCTGGCGGACCGCGACGATCTTGTCCTTCTCGCCGGACGTGAGGGTGACGAAGGCGTAGGACCCCTCCAGGGACGGGACGACCTTCCGCACCGCCGCCTCCAGGCTCCCGTCGTAGGCCTCCTCGAGGAGGTGGACGATGACCTCCGTGTCCGTGTCCGAGGTGAACCGGTGCCCCTTCGCCTCGAGCTTCTCCTTCAGCGGGAGGTAGTTCTCGATGATGCCGTTGTGGATGAGGGCGATCTCCCCCTTGCAGTCCAGGAACGGGTGGGCGTTCGTGTCCGAGGGCACGCCGTGGGTGGCCCAGCGGGTGTGGCCGATGCCCACCGTCCCCTTCAGGTGCGGGAGGCGGGACTCGAGGACGGCGATCTCCCCCGCGGCCTTGTGCACCGCCAGCCCGTTCTCCACGACGGCGACCCCCGCGGAGTCGTAGCCCCGGTACTCCAGCCGCTTGAGGGCGTCCATCACGATGGGGAGGGCGTGACGGAAGCCGCAGTAGCCGGCGATGCCGCACATGACCTACACCAGGATGCTGCCGTTCGGGACGTTGCGGGAGACCCGCACGTGGGCGCCGACGTTGCACCGCGCCCCGACGATGGTCCCCGGGTCCACGACGACCCCGCTGCCCAGGGCCGCGTCCTCCCCCACAAAGGCGCCCACGGACTCGAGGCGGTGGAACTCCCCCTCCACGGTGGCGTCCGCCGCCCCCGCGGGCGCGGAGAACTGGGCCCCCGTGCGCACGCCGTCCCCCACGACGGTGTGGGAGAGGTGGGAGCCGGGTCCGATGGCCGCGTGGGCCATGATGAGGGACTGCTCGACGACGGTGAAGGGCGCGAGGCGGCAGTTGTCGCCCACGCTGGTGGAGGGGAAGAGGCAGACGTGGGGCCCAATGTCGCACCCGGCACCGATGGCCACGGGGCCTTGGATGTAGGTCCCCGCGCGGATGATGCTCCCCTCGCCGATGGAGACGGCCCCCTTCAGGGTGACCCCGTCCTCCACGGTCCCCGCCGTCCCCGCGGGGAGGGTCTCCAGGGCCGCCGCGTTCACCCCGAGGAGGTCCCACGGGTAGACGGCGTCGACCCACCGGCCGTCGGTGAAGATGCCTCGCACCTGTCCCTCCGCGGCCAGGGCGGAGAGGACGTCGGTGATCTTGTACTTCCCCTGCTTCAGGGCGACCCCCACGCGGCCGAAGATGTCCGCGGGAAGGGCGCAGATGGACGTGCTGATGAGGTTCCCGATGCGCTCCTCGGGTTTCTCCACGATGCGCTTCACGAGACCCCCGGACACCTCCACGACGCCGTACTTCGAGGGGCGCTCGCTCTCCGCGACGAGGATGGAGGGGCCGTCCCGGTTCTCCAGGAGGTCGCCCACCGCGGTGGCGTCGATGAGGTTGTCGCCGGGGAGCAGGAGGAAGTCCTCCTCGATGAGGTCCCGGGCCGCCTGGAGGGCGTGGGCGGTGCCCAGCTGCTTCTTCTGGACGACGTACTCCACCCGCGCCTTCAGGTCCTTGCCGTCCTCGAAGTGGGACATGATCCGTTCCTTCTTGTAGCCCACCACCATGACGATGTCCCGGATCCCGTTGGCGACCAGGGCATCCACGACGTACTCGAGGATGGGGCGGTTGGCCACGGGGATCATGACCTTCGGTTCCGACACCGTGAAGGGGCCCAGGCGGGTCCCCTCACCCGCGGCGAGAATGACGGCTTTCATGGAAACGGCCTCGCCTAGCGACCCTCCGGTTATAACCTTTTTCGGCCCTACTCCTGGCGGCTCAGGATAAGCCTTCCTGGGACGTTCTCAAAACTGATATCACCCCAGGGAGACGACGCGGTAGGGGATCTTGTCCTCCAGCTCCGCGTTCGCCGCCTCGATGGCGCTGACGGCCTCGGAGGCCCCGTGGCGGGAGGCCAGGACCGCCACGTCCAGGCCGCGCTCGGCGGCCTCCAGGGTGGCGGGGAGGGGGGCGAAGAGGAAGTCCGGGGTGCGGCCGAGGCGGTTGCACGCCCCCAGCCCCGCCAGGTCCGCCGCCGCCAGCTTGTCGGCCCCGACGTCCTCCAGGGCCTCGCGGAGCGCCCGCACGGGCACGGCACCCCGCCCCGTGGAGGGGAGCGAGAGCACGGTGACGGCCCCCGGCTCGAGGGCCACCATCCCCTCCAGGTCGGCTACGGGGACCTCCTCCCCCGCTTTCGCGGCCCGCAGGGCCCGTCCCACGGAGCCCGACTCTCGGCGGGGGTAGGCGGTGAGGACGCCCCGCTCCATGACGAGGCCCACCGCGTCCCCCTTCCCGATGTCCTCCCCCGCCAGCGCGGAGGTCGCGTCGATGATGGCCATCTCCCCCAGGGACTCGTCGACGAACTCCCGGAGCTCCCGGAAGCCCGCGTGCATGTGGGCCACCCCGTCCTTGGTGGCCCGGTACTCCCCGCCGACCTTGTGGATCAGCCCCTCGTCCGTGAGGAGCTTCACGTAGTCCGAGACCCCCGGGATCGTGATGTTCAGGGCCTCCGCCAGGGTCTTCAGCTTCGTGTGGCGGGCCCGGGTGATTTCCCGGAGCAGGAGGAGCTTCGTTGCCTCCCGGACGTCGCGGAGGAGGCGCAGCGGCGGGGTCGCGGCGTGGATCATGGCTCGGACTTCCGCACGGGACACGCTTTTATACGGATTTAACCTTGCCGGACGTAGTTAAAGTGCGCTTAAATTGGAGGCCCATTGGTTGAGATGGACCGCCCTCGTCGCCCTGCTCTTCACCGCGCTCCTGGCCGTGCCCCTCGCGGCCTCTCAGGGGGGAGTCCACGTCAGCGTACTCATCGACTTCGGCGACGGTAGGGCCCGCTGGGCCGAGGTCACCCTCGAGGACAACAGGACGGCGATCCTCGCGACGGAGAGGGCGGCGGCCGCCCTCGGCTTGACCCTCGACGTGGTCTGGGGCCCCTTCGGGGCCTTCGTGTCCCGCATCGGCGGGGAGCCCGCGGGGCCAACGGAGTTCTGGGCCCTGTACGAGTGGCGGGTGAGCCTCTGGACGGTGGCCTCCCTGGGCGCCTCGAGTCTCACGCTCGATTCGGGGGACGTGATCGCGTGGGTGGTCACGGGCTGGGACGAGAGCTTCGCCCCGGTCCGTGAGCCGGAGGCCACCCTCGCCCACCGGGACCCGGTGACCTCCTTCCGCGGCGACCGGGAGAACACCGGGCAGTTCTCCCCTCTGTCGGCAGGCGATCCGACCCTGGCATGGTCCTTCGACACGAANNACGTGGCCTTCGTCGTAACCTGGGAGGGCACCTTCGCCCTCGAGCTGAGCACGGGCGACCTCCTGTGGTCCCGCGAGGACGTGGCGGGGATGTCCACGCCCGCTCTCTTCAACGGAAACCTCCTCGTCGGCGCGAGGGACGGCCGAGTCCACTACGTGGCCGGTTCCGACGGTCGGGAACTGTGGAGTCAACCCCTCCTCGACCCCCGGGACGTCGCCTTCACGGGCGTCTCCTCCTCCCCCACCATCGTCGGCTCGACCGCCTTCGTGGGCGCGTTCAACGAGAGCGGGGGCGCCGGCGGGGTCTTCGCCCTCTCCATGACGAACGGCAGCCCGCTCTGGCGCCATGAGACGGGCTCGGTCCACCAATCGTCGCCCGCGGTGCACGGCGGCACCGTCTACGTTGGCGTCTCCGGGTCCTTCGACCCCGCCACCTTGACGTTCCAGCCCCCGCACGGCCTCTTGGCCCTGTCCGCCGGGAACGGCACCCTCGTATGGTTCTACGAGACCCCCTCTGCCGTCGCCTCGTCGCCCGCCTACCTCGGCGGCTCCCTCTACTTCACATCCAGGGACGGAATCCTGCACGCCGTCGACGCCGGGACGGGGAGCCTTGTCTGGGAGCAGGAGGTCGGCTTCAGCACGTCCTCCCCCGCAGTCTCCGAGAGCGCCGTGTACGTCGGGAGCGGCTCCTTCGCCGGCGGAGGGGCCGTGCACGCCTTCGACGCGTCGGGCGGGGCGCTCTGGGTCGCCGAGTTGGACGGAGGCGTGCAGTCCTCTGTCGCGTTGGCGGGCGACCGCCTGTACGCGACGACGAACGCTGCGAATGGACAGGTGGTCGCCCTGAACCTCGCAGCGGGATCGGCCGAATGGGCGCTCGCTCCAAACCCTCCCGAGTTCATCCTTTCTTCTCCGGTGACCACGGGTGGCTACCTCTTGGTGGCCTCGGACAACGGGATCGTGTACGCCTACAGGACGGGCGGTTCGGCGTCCTTCGCCGCGGACATGGCCGTCCTGGCCCTCCCCGCGATGGCGGCCGTCTTCCTCGTCATCATCCTGTGGGGGCGGCGCCGATGAAGGAGTCCGTCCAGGCCACGGTGTTCGCGGCCGTCGTCGTTCTCGCCGCCGCGGGCCTCTGGACTCTGGGAAGCGCCCTCGAGGATCCCGCGGTGGCCCCGCCCGCGCAGCCCCTCGAGCTCCACCTCCGCATCGAAGGGCTGGACTGGACCCTCACTTACGACGCCAGGACGCGGAACAACACCGCCTACTCCCTCCTCCTGGAGGCCGCCGAGGTCTTGGACTTCGAGGTGGACCACACTCGGTGGGAGGTGCCTTCCGGGGTCAAGGTGAACGCCATCGCGGGGCTCGCCGACGGCGACCATGGAGGCCGGTGGTGGCAGTACTGGGTGGACGGCGTCTACGGCGACGTCTCCGCGGACAAGAAGCGCCTCTCCGACCGATCGACCCTGGTGTGGCGGTACACGACCTACCCGCCGCCGGAGGTGCCGCCGTGAGGCTTCCCACGGCAGAGGCCCTCAGCCTGCCGAAGGTCTCCCTGGCCGTCGTCCTCATCGTCGTTGGGGTCGCGGGGCGAGTCCTCCTCCTGAACTACGCGAACTTCGAGACCGTCCTCGTGTCCACCTTCTTCGCGGGAGCCCTGCTGGGAGGGGCCTACATCATCCTGGTCCCCGTGGCCATCATGGGAATCTCCGACGTCCTCATCTACGCCTTCCAGCTCGGCAACCAGTACGGCCTCGTGGCCATCGCGGGCATCGCGTTCTTCACCTGGTCCGGCTTCCTGATGATCGCCATCCTGGGCCGCTACAGCCGCCCCCACGTGGTCTTCGCGACGAAGGGCATCGCGGTCATCACCGGCATCGGCCTGGTGGGGACCCTCCTCTTCGACGTGTGGACCGCCTTCGGGATGTGGGTCTTCCTCGCGGCCCCCAACGGGCAGGGGCTGGACTACGTGTACCTGCGCCAGATCCCCTTCACCGTCTACCACCTCCTCTCCTCCCTCCTGTTCATCCCCCTCCTGGGCACCCTGTTCATCTACCTCGACAAGGTGGGCCTCCCCCGCTTCATGCGCCAGTCGGCTCCTGCCGGAGACCCCGACAAGACGGCGGGCTGACTACCCCCGGTCTCCCTAGGGTCGCACGCCCCGCCTAGAAGAGCCCTTCCAGCCGCTCCCGGAGCTTCGCCAGTCGCTCTTCGCGGACGTCGAGCTCCTTCGCCCGCTCCTCCAGCCGTTCCGCGAGCCCCTCCATCTCCGCGAGCTTCCGGGCCACCGACTCCGCCTGGCGGGCGACCTTGGACTCCGCCTTGGCCGCCGCCTTGTGCCGGCGGTCGGCGGCCTTCCCGCGGCGCTCCGCCTCCCGCTCGCGCTTCGTCAGGGCCTTCCGTTCGACCTCCACCCGCTCGGTGACGGCCTGCTCCAGCGCCTCCTCGCGGTCCCCCAGCTCCTGCGTCTGCCGCTTGATCGTGCCCCATGTCTTCGCGAGGCTCGCCTTCTCCTTCGAGAGGCGGTCCCACTCCGCCCGCATGCTCCGGCGGTCGTCCCGGAGGAGCTTGCCCTCCGCCCGGATCTTGTCCGCGAGAGCCGCCAGCCGTGCCGACTCCTCCTCGAGGTGGCCGAGGGCCTTGATGCGGGCGTCCACGTCCTCCCGCTGCGCGTCGAGCGCTTCCCGCTCCTTCGCGGCGGCGGCCCGCAATTCCTTCTCCCGCTGGTCCCGCAATGCCTGGGCCTCCTCCAGGGCTTCCAGGAGGTTCCGCTTCAGGGCCTCCGCCTGTCTCTCGGACTCCGTGATCTGGTCCTCCCGCCACTTGAGGAGCTCCTCGCGCTCCTCCAACTCCTTGAGGACGGTCCCCGCCCGCGCGGCGCGGGCATCGAGCTCCTTCTGCGCCTCGGCGGCCGTTGCGCGACTCTCGGCGACCTTCTGCTCCTCCGCCTTCATGGCGACCAGCCGCGCCGCGACCTTCTCCTCCCGTTCGTCCACCTTGCGGGCCCTTCCCTGCAGGGCCTCCTCCGACCGGTGGAGCTTCGCCCGCTGGGCCTCCAGACCCCGGCGGTCCTTCGCGAGCCGTCGCTCCTCCGCGGCGATCTCCTTGCGGTCCGCCCGCTGCTTCTCTCGCTGCTCCGCAAGCTCTCCCTCGANNTCCCGGGCCTCTAGCTTCCTCTCAGCGGCGGCGAGCTTCGTCGCGTCGGCCTTGAGTTCCTTCTCGCGGGACGCAAGGGAGTCTCGCTCCACCTCCAGGGCTGCCGCCTCCCCGGTGAGCTTCTCCGCCATCTCCAGCGCCTGGGCGGACTCGGACTCCGCGCGGGCCTCCCGGTCCTTCGCCTCGGCCAGGGCCGTTTCCAGGGCGCGCTCCGACTCCTTTAGTTCCTCCTGCTGCGCGGCCAGGGCGGCCTCCGCCTTCTCCAGCCTCTGCCGGCGCTGTGCCAGCTCCTTCTCCAAGGCCCCCGCGGCGTCCCGCCGCTCCTCGAGTCGCTCCTCGGCCTCCGTCAGCTCACCTTCGCGGGCGGTCGCCGCCTCCTCCCGGGCCGCGACGCCCTCGCGCTCATCGTCAAGCTCCCCTTCGCGGTGGGCCACGTCCTCCTCCTGGGCGGCCACGCCCCGCTTCTCCTCCTCCAGCGCCTTCTCCCGCGCCTCCAGCGCCCCTCTCGTCTCCTCCAGCTTCGACGCCTCCGCCTCGAGAACCTTCGCGCGCTCCTCCAGGATGTCCCGCTCCTTCGCCTCCTTCTCTTTCCACTTGGCGACGCGGGCCTCTAGCTCCTCCTGCCTCCCCCTCAGGTCGGCCTCGGCCCCCGCTACCGTCTCCTCCCGTTCAGCCAGCTCCGCCCGGAGCGCCTCCGCCGCTTCCTCCGCGGCGGCCACGGCCGCCTCGCGGTCGGTTAGCTCCTCCGTCGACTTGGCCAGGGCCTCTTGCTCCCCTAGGAGCTCCTCGAGCCCTTCCTCGAGAGCGCCCTCCCGGGAGGTCAGCTCGGCCTCGCGGGCGTCGGCCTTCGACTCTTGGTCCTGGATCACCTTCTCCTGGGAGTCCAGGTCCCGGCTCCGTCCCTCGAGGGCCTCGGTCCTCGTCTGGGCCTCGGCCTCCGACTCGTCCAGGGCCTTCGCCCGCCCCTCGAGGGCGGTCTCGCGCTCCTCGATGGCGGTCCGGAGGGCGTCCAGCTCCTGCGTCCGTTCTTCCAGCTCCTCGTGTCGGGCCTCCCACGACGCCTCGACCTCTGCCAACTTCTCCTCCTGTCGAGTGATCTCCCCCTCCCGGGCGAGGAGGTCCGCCTCCGTCCGCTGCAGCTCCGTCTCGAAGGCCTCGAGCTTCCGAGTGTCCCCTGCAAGGGCCGCCTGCAGCGACTCGATCTCCGACTCCGTATCCGCGAACTCCTTCTTCCGCTTCTCCTGGGCCTCCCCGAGAGCGGACCGCCGACCCTCCAGCTCCGCCTCGCCGGCTTCGATGGCCTCTTCCCGCTCGGCCAGCGCCTCCACCCGTTCCTCCAGCTTCGTCCGCTCGTTCTTCAGCGCCTCCGAGCGCTCGTCCAGTGCCGCGGCGGACTGCTGGAGGACCTCCTCCCGCTTGGAGAGGTCCGCCTCCCGGTCCGCGGCCTTCTTCTCCCCCAGGGTGACCTTCCTCTTCCGCCCCGCCAGCTCCGATGCCCGTTCCTTCAGCCTCTCCTCTTCCGCCTCCAGTTCGGCATTGCGCTTGTCCAGCTCGGCGGCCTTCCCCTCCAGGTCCTTCGCCATAACCTTCCTCGAATCCCTCTCTTTGAGCTTCTTCTCCAGGTCCGCGTTCCGCTTCTGGAGCCCCTCCACCTCCTTCCGGAGCGTCACCGCCTCCTCCCTTAGGTCCCCCGCGGCGGCCAGCTCCTCCTTCAGGGTCTCGATCTCCCCCAGCATCTCGTCGGCCCGCTTCAGCTCGCCCTCGAGGCGCTTCACCTCCTTCTTTGCATCCTTCAGCGACGCGTCCTTCTCGCCGAGCTGCTTCTCCTGCTTGGCGATTTTCTTCTCCTGTCGCTTGACGGCCTTCAGGCCCTTCTCCGCCTCCGCCAGGGCCTGCTCCCGCGCCTCTAGGTCCCCTTCCAACTTCGCGACGCGCTCTTCCAGGGCGCGCAGCTCCTCCTCGGAGACCGCGTCCTCCTCCGCCGCGTCCGCCATCTGGCGGGCCTTGTCCTTGAGTCCCATCACGCATCCTCCACGTACTTCGCGAGCACCTTCTCGTAGCGGGGGAAGTCCTTCGACTTCGCGAACTTCTTGATCTCCTTGTCCGGCAGCTTCTCCAAGAGCTCGTCCAGGACCCTCAGGACCGCGGCGAGGTCCTCGTCCCGTTCCGCGGGCTCGTCGCCTCCATCCTCCGCCGCCTCACGGAGGGCCTCCGCCTCCTTTCGGAGCCCCCGAAGTTTCTCGTCCCGCTCCCTCAGCTGCGCCTCCAGGCTCTGGATGTCCTCCAGGAGCTCCCGGGCCTCCTCCTCGTTCACGGGCGGCACGCCCCCTTCCAGGATGCCACCCTTCAGGCTCGCCATCCGCTCTCGGAACCATCGCTCCCGCCGCTCCAGCTCCATCCCCTGGAGGAGGAGCAGGTTCCGGTACACCCGCTCGATCTCGGCCATCCCCCACCGCATCTCCAAGAGCTCCTCTTTCTCCTTCGCCAGCTCCCGGACCTGGGCCTGCAGGGCCTCCCGTTCGCGGATCGAGACCTCGTCCATCCGCCCCTCAATCTCCCCGAGCCGGTCCTCCGCTTGGCGGAGGATCCGCTCCACGACCTGGAGCTTCTCCCCACCTTTCAGCGCGACCCGCCGGAGGGGCTCCGACAGGTCCATCAGGCTGCTCCCCTTTTCGTGGGAACGCCGCAGGATTGTCTGCAGTTCCGACCCGTCGTCGTCCTCCACGGGGAACGACCGGAGGATGTCGTAGAGGATCTTCGCCTCCTCTTTCTCCACCTCCACCTTCGTCGTGTCGGGGATCCCTTCCACGGGGTTCCCGCACTCCAGGCACCGCCGCATCCCCGGCGGGAGGAGGACATTGCACGCGAGACACTTCGCCCCCTCCCGTTCCCCCTCGAAGAGCGCGCCGCAATGGTCGCAGAGCATCCCCTCGGGGTCCGTGAGGCCGCCGCAGACCGAGCAGTAGGTGGACCCGTCCTGGGTGCGAACCTTCTCGCTCTCCGCCTGCATGGCCTGCCCGTCCGGTCTTCCGTGAGGATGTCTACTGGAACCTGTCGTAGCTGACGATCTCCGCCAGCTGCTTGCGCCCCGACGAAGGCGGCTCTTCGTTGGCGTACCCCAGGGGGGTCAGTCCGAGGACCCGGACCCCCTCCGGGAGCGCCAGCGCCTCCTTCACCCGTTCCTCACTGAAGACGGCGAGCCAGCACGTGCTCAACCCCTCGTTGTGCGCCGCCAAAGAGAGANNATGGCGAAGCCCAGGTCGACCGGGTAGGAGTTCATGAACCCCCCGATCGTCGCCTCCGCTTCGTCCAGGAGCGCGCAGGCCACCACGACCACCGGCGCCTCGGCGAGCCACTTGTCCTTCGGACACGCCGCGGCCAGCCGCTGCTTCCGGTCCTCGTCCCGGACGACGACGAACTTCCAGGGCTGGAGGTTCTCCGCCGAAGGGGCCCACCGGACCGCCCGCAGGACGGCCTGCACAACACCCTCCTCGAGGGGGGTCGCGCGGTACTTCCTTACGCTCCTTCTCCCTTTGATGGCGTCAGAGACTTCCATCTCGTCACTGCCCCCGCCTGATTCTCGAATTGATAAATACCTTTCTACCCGGTTATTCTCCAGGGGAAGAACGACCCCCGGCGGCGGTCTCCGGGCGCCCCGAGTCCCAAGTCCACATTTAAATAGAGTCCTCACAATGGAGCGCTCCTACCCTGGGCCCGTAGCTTAGCATGGTCGGAGCGCCCGGCTGATACGGCCCCTTCCCGGGGGCCTCGGAAACCGGGAGGTCAAGAGTTCAAATCTCTTCGGGCCCACTCCGCACAATCTTATTATACGGACCCCTGAATGGGAGGCGGTCATGCCCGTCATCTCCATGGAGCGGTCCGATCTGGCCCGCCTCGTCGGCGCCCCCATCACCGACGACGTCCTCCACGACACGATCCCCATGATGGGGGCCCACTTCGAGGGGCTGGAGGACGACACGGTCACCTTCGAGTTCTTCCCCAGCCGGCCCGACCTGTACAGCGTCGAGGGCGTCGCCCGGGCGCTGCGGGGCATCCTGGGCATCGACGCGGGGCTGCCGGAGTACCCCCTCGCCCCATCCGACGTGGTCCTCCAGGTCGACCCCTCGGTGGAGGCGGTCCGCCCCTACGCGGTCGGGGCCCTCGTCCAGGGCGTGTCCATGACGGACGACCTCGTCCGGTCCCTCATGGAGATGCAGGAGAAGCTCCACGCCACCGTGGGCCGGAACCGCAAGAAGGTCTCCGTGGGCGTCCACAACATCGCCAACGTGATCCCGCCGTTCACGTACAAGGCGGTCCCGCCGAAGAGCGTCCGCTTCTTCCCCCTCCAAGGCGAAGAAGAGATGGACATGGCGGAGGTCCTGGAGCGGCACCCGAAGGGGATCGAATACGCCTGGATCCTCGAAGGCAAGGACCGCTACCCGCTCATCGTGGACACGAAGGACCAGGTCCTCTCGTTCCCCCCCGTCATCAACGGCATCGCCACCACCGTGACGGAGGAGACCACGGACCTGTTCCTCGACGTCACCGGCACGGACCCGCGGGCGATACGCGACGTCCTGCACATCATCGTCACCGCCCTCGCGGAGAGGGGGGCGGCCCTCCGCACCGTCTCCGTGGTCACTGAGGCGGGGGAGGAACGCACGCCGGACCTCTCCCCCCGCACCCGCCCCGTGGACCTGGACTACGCGAACCGCCTCCTGGGGGTCTCCGTGACCGCGGAGGAGGCGGCGGACCACCTGCGCCGCATGCGCTACGGCGTCACGGTGGAGGACGAGAACCTCCAGATCTCCATCCCCGCCTACCGCAACGACATCCTCCACGCCGTGGATCTCATCGAGGACCTGGCCATCGCCCTCGGCTACGACCGCATCCCCCGCGTCCTGCCCCGGAGCCCCGGGATGGGCACGCCCCTGGCCGTCAACGAGGCCTCCGAGGTCCTCCGGGAGCTCCTCGTGGGCTACGGCTACCAGGAGGTGACCACCCTCTCCCTCGGCCCCGCCACGGAGGCGGACGACCAGGCCCTCATCGCGAACCCCGTCACCGCTGACCACGCCGCCGTGAGGACCTCCCTCCTCCCGTCCCTCATGGGCATCCTTTCCGCGAACCGCCACCGGGACCTGCCCCAGCGGATCTTCGAGGTTGGGGAGGTGGTCCTCCGGGAGAAGAACGTCCGCCGCGTGGCGGGGGCGGCCCTCCACGGCAAGGCGGGCTTCACCGAGGCGAAATCCCTCGTCCAGGGCCTCCTGCGGGATCTCGGGGTCGCGTTCGAGCTAGAGCGGAGGCGGGACCCCATGTTCCTTCCCGGGCGGGCCGCGACCGTGCAGGTGGACGGGCGCCCCATCGGAGCCTTCGGCGAACTCGACCCCGCCGTCCTCTCGGAGTACGAGCTGGTCCACCCGGCCGTCGCCTTCGAGCTGGACCAGGCGGCCCTCACCCGGTGACGCGGGTGCTCCCCTCACCCCTAACGCAATCTTCAATAGGCCCGCCGAGGTTGTGCTCGCCGCGCTGAGGTGGCTGAGCCTGGACTAAGGCGCCGGCCTTGAGAGCCGGTGGTGCTCCGCACCGCGGGAGTTCAAAAAGCCTGGCCGCCCCGACGGCGGGCTTGGACATCTCCCCCTCAGCGTCGTGCGTGGGTAGCCAAGTATGGTCAACGGCGCNNCCCAGGTTCAAATCCTGGCCCACGCACTCCCTCGCGCGGGGGGTCCGGAGCGGCCCGCCCCCGTCGCCCCGGGGGCGCCAATTATCTTCTCGGAGAAGCGCACCGAAAGTCCTTTAGCCGCAGAGACTGCGGGCTCCACTGTAGGTGATAGTCTGACGCTCCGTGGGTGGACTCCCGCGATCGCGGGCCTTGTCGCCTTGGTGCTCCTGACCACGCCCATCGCGGCCCTGCCCCCGGCCGAGTGGTATGCCGGCGATGAGGTGGGGATCACCGGGCACAGCTTCGACGAGGAGTACTGGACCGCGGACATCTCCAACACGACGGAGGATAACGCCACCGTCACGTTCACCATGAGCTACGTGAACGCCAACGACGCCCAGGCGTTCCTCCTGGCGTTCCGCCAGTACGAGAAGGACGGGCACATCTCCACCCTCCCCTACCAGCTCTTCGGGATGCACTACCACACCCGGGGGACGGGCAACCAGAACCACGAGGTGTTCATCGGCGCCGTCCTGGCGTTCCTCATGGCGTTCAACGACACGTGGGACGGCTCCGGCCCGGGGGAGAACGGGATGCCCGACCCCGGCTACGAGGACGTCTTCTACGTCGTCCCGTTCGGCGTCTCTGCCACCTTCGGGAACACGTCCTACGTCCCCACCGTCACCCCGATCCCCGCGGAGAAGGTGGCCGACGGCCACTACCGCTTCGGGATGCGGTACGAGAACCTCTACGCGAAGATCATCGCCGCCTCGAACCCCTTGGCCCTCCTCCTGTCCACCGCCTTCCCCCTGTACATCGCGAAGTTCAGCGAGCTCACGATCGTCTACGACATCACCTACGACGAGCGGGCCCGGACGATCCGGGCGGAGACGTGGTACACCCTCGGCCAGGTCACGGACCTGTGGCTCTGGGGCCTCCGCGTCGACCCGCGGGAGCTCCCGGACAACTTCGGCGTGGCCGCCGTCCACTACCTCGCGACCTTCGAGTCCACCTACCCCATCAACGGCGCCGTGAGCGGCCACACCATCGACGCGGGGATCCAGCGGCCCGTGGACGAGGACCTGCAGCTCATGGTGGGGGACCCGCCCCGGGCGGCCTTCGAGGTGGGGTTCCGCGGGACCTTCGACCTCATCGACGAGACCACGGAGACGCCGGTGCGGCAGGGCGACGCCGCCCACAACATGATCGTGGCGGCCCGTCCCGCCGACGCCCTCCTCGTGGCGTGGCAGGGGGAGTTCTCGAGGAGCGTGATGGCGACGATGGCCTACGCCCTGAGCGGGGAAATCCAGGACCGCTACGATGGGCCCCTGGACCTGTACCTCACCGGGTCCTCGGACTTCACGAGTGCCCGCATGTGGTACGCGGTCTCCTTCCCCCGGTGGGACGGCTACCGCGTCGTCCACGACCCCGTGTACACCGGCTACCTGTACGAGGCCGCGCCCCTCCTGGGCATCGCGGGCCTCGTGGGGCTCTTGGTCCTGGGCCTCCTTGTCATCGGCGTCATCGCGGTCATCGCCATGATGGCCTCCCGGCGGAGGACGCCGCCCACCCCGACGCGGCCCGTCCAGCCGCCGCCCCCGCCGCCGCGGCCGTAGGCGCCGGCTACGTGAGCTGCGCCCGGGCCATCTTCGTCCCCGCGACCATGTTCTGCAGCTTCCGGTAGGCGACCTCCAGCGTGCGCGTCCGCAGGCCGCAGTCCGGGTTCACATAGACGCGGGTCGGGTCCTCGAGGACGGAGACGGCATGGAGGATGCGGTCCCGCACGAGCTCCGGGGTCTCCAGGTGGTTCCGGTGGACGTCCACGACGCCGAGCCCCACCTCCCGCCGGTCGTCGTACTCGGGGAAGAGCTCCAGCGCCCGGTAGCCCTCCCGCCGGTCGTTGTCCCGGTTCGCGAACTCCCAGAGGAACTGGGAGCACTTCTTCATCTCGAGGATCTGGGGGAACAGGCGACGGTAGTCGCTGAAGCAGATGTGGACGGTGAACTTCGCGTCGATCCCCGCGACGGACTCGTTGAAGGACTCCACGAAGAGGTCGATCTCGTCCGGCTGGGTCGTCGCCGCGGGCTCGTCGATCTGGACCGTCCGCGCCCCCGCCTCCACGACGGCGGCGATGTTGGGCCGGATGACGTCGCGGGCGATGGCCAGGGTGAGGTCCTCCTTCGCGGCCCGCTTCGCCTCCCGGGGGCTCGCCCCCGCGTCCAGGGCCCTCCGCAGGTAGTGCTCGTTGTACGACCAGTCCGCGAGGGTGTAGGCCCCGGTGAGGGGCACCTTGACCTCCTTCAGGGCCTTCTCCCGGACGAACCGGTACTCGTCCAGGTGGTAGGGCTTGCGGAGGCCCGGCTCCCCGACGCTGGCCGCCTTGCGGTAGTACTTGTTGTCGAAGGACCGGACGACCCCGTGGAAGTGGAACCCCTCGGTGCGCCGGATGGGGTACTCGTACATCTCGATGCGCCGCATCTCCCCGTCGTAGACGATGTCCAGGCCCGCCGATTGGAGGTAGTGGAGGCCGTAGGTGGCCGCCCAGTCTCGGAGCTCCCCCGCCTTCTCCTTCAGCCCCTCCGCCTTCAGGGTGGCCAGGAGGTCCTCGTACCCGGGGACCTGGAGGCGCTCCCCCCACTCCCGGGCCTCCTCCAGCTCCGGGGCTTCCACCGACCCGCGTCGGAGGCCGCGCACGAGCCAGCGGGGCTTCGCCAGGCTCCCGATCTCCTGGGTCGGGAGGAGGGTTTCCATCAGGCCACCTCCCGAAGACGCGCGGCCGCCTCCCCGAGGGCGGTCACCTTCTCCCCCGCGATGGCCCGGGTGAGGAACTCCAGGTCGCAGTTGGTGGTGAGGGCGACGGCGGGCGGGTCCAGCGCCTCGACGGCCCGCGTGGCGAACCCCAGGACGTCCTCCGGGCTCTCCACGAGGGAGTTCCGGGCGTCGACGCACCCCAGGGCGATGGCCTTGTCCACGTCCACCGCGCGGAGGGAGGGGAGGTCGGTGGCGAAGAGGTCCGCCCCGACGACGTCCGCGGGGAGGTCCAGGAGCCGGTCCAGGACGGGGGCGACGTCGCCAAAGCAGGTGTGGATGGAGGTCGTCCCCTCGACGCCCCCGCAGGCCCTCGTGTAGGCGTCGGCCACCAGGTCCCAGCCCCCATCCTCGGGCGGCTGGACGACCAGGGAGGGGTCGCAGAACTGCAGGTGGTCGAAGCCCAGGGAGGCCAGCTCCCGGGCGCACCGCCCCATGGCGTCCCCGAAGTCCCGCAGGAGGTCCGCCGCGTCCCCGTAGTAGTGGTCCGCGCTCAGGGTGACGAAGGTCCAGGGGCCGGGGAGGCTCGTCTTCCATGAGCCCTCGTCGGGGAGGTGGTCCCGCATGAGGAAGCGGTCCTCGAGGCCCCCCTTGAACTCGACGGTGTCAGTGACCACGGGCTGGCGGTAGAACGTGTTGTTGTTGAACCAGCGGGTCAGGGCGCCCGTCTTCACCCCCGTGAGGGCGGGGACGAAGGGTCGGAAGAGGTCCTGCCAGTTCAACTGGGGATTCGAGACGGGGGCGCACCCGGAGGCGATCTGCAGGGCGATGGCGTCCCGCGTGTCCTCCGCCTCCTGCGCGCGGAGTTCCTGCTCCAGCACGCGGCCGCGGTCGAAGCCCCTCGTCGCGGCGATGAGGGCGGGGGACCGCGGCACGGCCCCCGTGACGTGGGCACCCAGGAACAGCATTGCCGGCTCGTTAGGCCAGGGGTTCTCTTAAACCTTCCCCGGCTCCCGGACACGCCGGGTCTTGAACAAGATTCCATCCACTCGTCTGTTCGAACCGTTATACACGGCAGCGCTCCCACCATAGAACCCTTATAAGGCCACCTCCCGGGAAGGATCTCAGCGTCACCATACTTTAGGGGGAGCCATGCCGCCGGACAAGAAGCGCTTCGCGGAGGACTTCAAGAAGAAGTGGGCGAAGACCGCGAAGAAGGAGGAGCCTGAGCCCGAGGAGATCCTCCAGCGCCAGGCGGAGTCCCTGCGGGAGGACCCGCGGAACGCGAAGATCTGGTTCGCCCGGGGCGTCCTCTTGAGCGATCTGGGGCGGGATGAGGAGGCCCTGAGGTGCTTCGACACCGTCATCACCCTCGAGCCGGACAACCGGGCGGTCTGGAACGCGAAGGCCGCGGTTCTCGTGCGCCTCGGTCGGCAGGACGAGGCCGTGCAGCTCTACCGGCGGGCCCTCGTGGAGGCGTCCAAGGAGGCGCCCCCGGAACTGATGGCCCGCATCGGGGAGGAGAAAACCCCGGAGCAGCACCTCGCGGACCTGCGCCGGGAACTGCAGGCCATGGAGGCCCAGGTCACCTGCCCCTCCTGCGGCGCCCGCCTCCCGGCGGAATCGCTGCGCTGCGAGCTCTGCGGGGAGGAGATCCCAGCGCCCCCGCCGCCCCCGCCCCAGCCGGTCCCGCCGCTCCGCCCCCTCCCGAAGCCGGCGCCCCTCTACCCCTTCCAGGACAACCTCCGCCGCTGGAAGGAGGCGGGGTTGAAGGTCGAGCGCATCGAGCGGGTGCTCCTGGACGATCCCAGCCAGGCCGAGGCCGCCTTCCTGGAGTTCGAGGCCAAACTGAAGACCGTGGCGGCCCTTCGGAAGCGCCTCAGCGAGCTGGACACCACGGGCCTGGAGGCGGCGGTCCCGCGCATCGAGGCGATGATGCGGTCCCCGGACCGCCTCCCGGACATCGAGGCCACCCTCGAGCGTCTGGAGAAAGCAGTGGAAGCGCGGCAACGTCGCCGCCGCGAGGTGGCCCCGCCGAGGCGATCCACGGAGGGACTAGTGAACGGCCGCCGCCCGCCCACCGCGCTCCCGGGCCGCGTGAACGGCCGCGTGAACGGCCGCATCAACGGGATGACGGGGCGCATCAACGGCCTCGTCAATGGCCTGGAGAGCGTCCGGAGCGGGATGGTCAACGGCCTCACGAACGGTCGGGGCATCACGAACGGCCTCGGGGGCGGACGGTTCTACGCGGAGAGCCGCCGCCACCGCTGGAAGCTGTTCCTCATCCCCCTCGTCGTGTTCCTCCTCCTGGCCACCCTCCTCGTGGCCCCCGGGCCTCCCACGACCCTCTTCACCGGGCCCATCACCGTCGACGGCAACTTCACCGACTGGAGCGGCGTAATCCCCCAGCCCACGAACACAGACCTGGCGCCCTCCGCCGACATCCAGGGCACCCGCGTCCTGGACAGCGAGCGTTTCCTGGCCATCTACGTGGAGACCCGGGGCCCCATCCTGCCGGGCGACCCCGCCTCCGGTGGCGCGGACACCGTGTACGTCCTGATCGACGCGGACCGGGATCCCGACACCGGCTACGCGACCCCCGGCCTGGGCGCGGAGTACCTGGTGCAGGTGGCAGGTCTCGATGGGGTGGCCAAGGCCGCCTACCTCCGGGAGTTCCAGGGAACGGACCGGGAGGACTGGAATGGCTTCACCCCCATGATCCCCGTCCACGCCGCCGCGGGGCGGGGCGACGACGCGTCGAAGCTGGAGCTCGTCATCCCGAAGTCCGCCCTCCTCCTCCCCGGGCCCTATGTGAACGTCCTCTTCCGCGTGGACACCGTGGACCGCCAGGAGGACCTCTCGGACTACATCATCTCGTCCCAGGACGGCGTCCTCGTGATCACCCAGACGAGCGTCGTCCCGGAGGTGATTCTCGCGGGGACCGACACGGAGCTCCTTACTATGAACTTCCGGAGCGTGGCGGGCGAGGTGGCCGTGTCCGGGGTAACCGTCACCTTCTCGGGGACCGCGGGCGATCCCTCCATCACCGAGGCCATCCTCAGCCGCAACGGCACCGTCCTCGGGACGACGACGGTGTCGAACCGCCGGGCGCTCTTCGCCTTCTCACCCCTGGTGGCGGCCTCCGCGGGCGTCACCCTGTCCCTCTCCGTGACGACCTTCAGTGGCTCCGGGCAGACCCTGGGGGCGTCCCTCGTCAGTCCGGACGACGTGACGGTGGACATGGGGGCGGTGACGGTGAGGTCCCTCACGGGGCTCCGGGACACCGGCTACCTGGACGCCGTGCCCCCCGCCATCGCCATCGACGGCGCCTTCTCGGACTGGACGGCGATTCGGAGGCCGCAGGAGACTGGAACCTCCACCGCCTTGGGGAACACGAACGTAGACCTGACCGCGTACGGGGAGGTGGTCTCCGGGCAGGACGCCTACCTATTCGCCGAAGTCGAGGGGCAGATGATGGGCGGGACGGTCATTCCGTTTCACAACCCAGTCCTCTACCTGCCACCCACCCCCACGGTCCGAGATGCGGACCGAGATACCGTGCCAGATGAGGTGGATCCCCTACCCGCCGACTTCGACAACGATCAAACCCCTGACACAGAGGAGGGGGGGGATGTGGATTCAGACGATCTCGTTGACTTCGACAGGGGCGGGACGGACTGCTGGCTAAACGCGACAATCCCCGGCTTCTTCCCGGATCCCTTTGCAGATCGAGTCGTGCGTCGATACATCTGTCCAATTGCGAAGCCCTCCGTTCGGGGGCGGGCTCGATGTCCTTCGGTTCTACCTAGATACCGACGACAATCCCCTCACGGGATTCCCGTTCGCACAGCTCGGAGCGGACCTTCTTCTTGAGCTCACGGGGCGGGGGCGGCGGGTGACGTCCGGGCAGCTCCTCGAGTACCAAGAGGGGTGGGTTCTCGCCCAGACCGGATTGGCCACGTGGGCGAAGGGACGATCGAGCCTGGAAGCGGGCATCCAGTATCCATACTCAACCCCCGCACCCCCGGTTGCGTTGGAGATCCTCGACTGGAGGGGGGGCTATGACCGCGTGGAGGATGCCACGCGGGGTACTCGGTCTGGCCCGGCGGACGCCTTCCTTCGACCCTTCCTGGCCGCCAATCAGGCCATGCACCAGCCACGGATGACGGCGCTCCCCTCTGGGATGGTCGAGGTGGAGANNCCCTCTTCCAACCTGGTTCCGTAGGGCCCTCAGTCACGCTTCAGGACAGGACAGGCGAGGAGATCTTGCGTATGGAGTTGAGCGCACTCGCGGAGGATGACTGCGGGGGCGGGAGCCCTACTCATCTCGACATCCCCAATGGACCCGCCGCGCTTCTGGACGCTGAGATCCACTTTCTGGACTCCGCGGGCCTCATCGAACGGGTGGTCTACCGTCCCGGCCCTTCCCACCTCAAGGAAGAGGTT
>JABAOD010003280.1_pt1 | contig 26272 bp, 21 predicted proteins | sample 7062151 | NCBI WGS metagenome assembly JABAOD01 (sample SAMN14538626, study PRJNA623070) | marine sediment metagenome | biome: marine biome [ENVO:00000428]; feature: marine pelagic biome [ENVO:01000023]; material: deep marine sediment [ENVO:00002113] | place: India: Gulf of Khambhat ... | reverse complement strand
TCGAGGCGCGACGAGAGCATCATCTTCCAGGGATTCGTCAAGCTGCTGCCAGGTCGATATCGTCTGCGGCTGTCGGTTCGTGACATCGCCGCGACGGCCGGTCTCGCCATGAACGGCGAGCTTCGCGTGCCACGTTTCAGCGGGCGCTGGCTCACGGCGCCTCTCGTCGTCTACCGGGCGCGTCCTCGGAGCGATCGCGACCGTCCGCCGGCCTTACTCATCAGCCCGCGGGCCACCGTCGAGTTCGGCGGCGAGCCGATCCAGATCCACCTGGAAAGCTCCCACGCGTCGCCCGGGCCGCTCCGCCTCCAGGTCGCCGCCGCGGGGGAGGTCATCCGGACCGATACCTTGGCAATTCGACCGACGGAAGGCGTCCTGCAAACGGCGACGGCGAGCCTCGACCCCGGGGGGCTTCCCCCGGGCGCCCTCAGCCTGAAACTCGAGCTGCCGGACGCAACAGCTGCCGATTCTTTCACGCTAATCGTCGCTCTGACGCCGGGCTGGCTGGCGCCGACTTACGACGACGCCGTAAGCTATCTTCGCTACGCGGGCGCACCTACGGCGATCGACAGCCTGCGCCAGGCGGAACCGGCGGAACGGGCACGCCTGTTGCGTGCGTTCTTGGATAGGAAGGATCCGGCGCCGGAGACACCCGAGAACGAGTTTCTCGAGGAGTACTTTCGCCGGATCGGCGACGCGAACGACCGCTTTGGCGAGGGGGGAACCGCGGGCTGGCTCACGGACCGGGGTGCGGTGTACGTCACTCTGGGGTCGCCGGACGAGGTTCAGCGGCACATCGAGGCCTGGCAAGGCGCCGAGCGGAGCCAGGTCTGGCTCTACAAGCAGTCGTTGGCGAGCGGGCTGCGTCTGGTGTTCGTCGACCAGGGCGGAACAGGTTCGTACCGCCTTACAGACGAATCCCGACGAGCTTTTCAGACGACGGTCCGTCGGCTCGATCCTTAAAACCGCGAGGTTCGGCGCCGCGCCCCCCTGAACAGTTAGCGAGCGAGTAGATGTGATGCGGCGTTGGCAGATCATCGTCTTCCCCATCTTGATCGCGGCCACTCCGACCGCCGTGGCACCGGGCGGGCCCGATCGCGATGATCCGCTGGCCGCCGCGACGGCTGCGCTCGAGCAAGGTCGGCCCTGGTACGCCGCCCGTCTGCTCGGAGAGCTGGACGGCGAGCGCCGCCAGAGCCCCGAGGCCGTGCTGCTGGCCGCCCGGGCCGACGCCGGGCGGCGCGCCTGGTATGACGTGGTGCGGCGCTTGAGGTCGGCCAGATGGCTTGACTCCGTCGGCTCCGGCGACGGCCGCGCACTGCTGGCCCGCGCGCAGCTCGAGACCGGAGAGTACGCGGAGGCGCTCCGCAACTACCGAACGTTCCTCGATTACTCCACCGAGCGCGTCCCCCGAGCCCTCTCGGAGATCGGCATGGCGCGCGCGCTGGACGCCCTCGGCGACGGGGCGGGTGCCGCGGCGGCCCTGCTCCGCGCCTCCCAAGCGATACCCGAGCTGGAGCCGTGGGTCTTGATGAGGGCCGCGGAGAGCCGGGCGGCCGTCGGCGACACCGCCGTCGTCCGCGAGTTGGTCTTGCGCGCCCAGGCCTGGCCGACGCATCGACGCACGCTCGCCGAGGTCGTCGCCTATGAGCGCGCCGGCGATACGCAAAGCGCGCTCCGCCTCTTGCTCGATGCCGCCGACTCGCCGGAGGGGCGGCGCCACTCGGCCGAGTTCCGGGCGCACGCGGCGCGAATCCTCCTGAGTGAGAGCGACACCGCGGCCGCCCGGGGAACGCTGCGGGCCGCGATCCGAGCCCGGCCCGGCGGCGCCGCTGAAGCGGCAGACCTCCTGTCGAGGCTGCCCGGTCTCGACGCCGCCGACCACCTCGCCCTGGCCCGCGCGTTCGAACGGTCGAGAGAGCCCGGCAGGGCCGCAGAGCATTACACCGAATACCTCCAGCAACACTCCGTGTCGGACAGCGAACGGCAGAACCTGCAGCTGGAGATCGGCGACTTACTATATCGTGCCGGCCGCTACGCCGCCGCCATCGATGTTCTCGAGTCGCTGCTCGCTTCGCGGCCACCACCCTCGATCGAGCCGCGCGCCGAACTCCTCCTGGCTCGTGTCACCTACCGCCGCGGCTGGCACCGCGAAGGCCGGGCCCGTTTGCGCGAGATCGCCGACCGCTACCCGGGCAGCGGTTCAGCGTTACGGGCGCTGTCGTTGCTGGGCGACCTGTACGAGGGCGCCGGTAACATCGCCCGGGCGCGCGCGATCTACGAAGAGATCGTCGAGCGCTACACCGGCTCGAGCGCTGCCCCCAGGGCCCATTTTCGCCTCGGCGTCCTCGCTTTCATGGACGGCGACTACGCCGGCGCCCGAGCGCACTTCGACCGCCTGCGTAGACGCCACCGACTGAGCACCTATCAGGGCCTGCGGGCCACCTACTGGTCCGCGCGGGCGCGGCTGGCCGAAGGCAAGCCCGGCCAGGCCGAGGAGGCCGAACGTCTGTTCCGGCAAGTGCAGGCTCGCAATCCCTTTGGCTACTACGGGCTGCTGGCCGCGGAGCGGGTCGGTATCGACCCCTGGTCGAATCTTACCAGAGGGCCCGAGCCAAAAGAGATCGAGCCCGCAACTCGCCAGAAGCTGATGCTGGTCGATCTGCTTCGAATGGCCGGCCTTGATGAAGAAGCGCGCACGCTTCTCGAATCGATCACGAGCGCAACGCCCAAGAGGCCCGAGGAGACGCTGGGCCTCGCCCTCGCCCTCGCCGAGCGCGGTTTCGGCCAGGAGGCGGTAAACCTGGGCTGGCAAGCTCACTCGCGACTAGGCGTCTGGAGCTACAACGTCCTCCGCGCCATCCACCCCCTCGCTTTTCGGGAGATCATCGTCGCCGAGGCCCAGGATCGTGAGCTGGATCCGTATCTCGTCGCCGCCGTGGCCCGTCAGGAGTCCGCGTTCGCCGCCGACGTTGTGTCCCGCGCCGGCGCCCGCGGCCTGATGCAGATCATGCCGCAGACCGGGCGCTGGTGGGCCGACCGCCTGGGGTTTCGCGACTACTCTGACGAGCTACTCTTCCACCCCGAGTTCAACGTTCACCTGGGCGCCGCCTATTTCGCCGACCTGCAGCGCCGCTACGGCGAGCTACAGATCGCTCTCGTGGCCTACAACGCCGGGCCCACGCGGGCGCGGCGCTGGCGCGAGCGGCCCGCCTACAAGGCCGACCCCGAGCTTTTCGCCGAGCGGATCCCCCTCTCCGAGACGCGTACCTACGTGAAGAGCGTGCAGACCTGGTACCGCATCTACCGTCAGCTCTACGGCGAGCAGTCTCAGATCCAGCCCGCCGGTTGATCGCCGCTCTCCGGCATCGGCGAGGTGGGTGGCGGGAGCGGTCACCTCGCTCCGGCCTCCCCCGCGTTCAGCGCTGCGCGCTGCNNAGCTCCGCTCGACGACCGCTCCCGCCGCCCTGGTCCAGCGTAGGGGCACAACGCGACCGCGCTCGATCGAGAGGCCCCAGAGATCCCACGCGTACAGTGGTTCGCTGCCGACCCCTCGTACCTCGCTTCGATCCCGCTCCGACCCGGGCAAAGGCCCGGAGAGCCTCACAACTCTCATAGGCGATTTCGACGCGTTGACAGTCGCGGGCCGCCGCGATATAGTGGCCGCGTTTCTTCAAGTCTTAACCCGTTGCAGGAGGGAATTGTCGATGGCCACAGGGCGTATCAAGTGGTTCAATGACGCCAAGGGCTACGGTTTCATTGAGCAGCCGGATGGACAAGGCGACGTGTTCGTCCACNNCGTCCACTTTTCAGCGATCAACATGGAGGGTTTCAAGACGCTCTCAGAGGGCCAGGAGGTCGAGTTCGAGCTGAAGCAGACCGAGAAAGGGCTACAGGCCGCCAACGTTACGCGAGTCAACTAGCCCTTTCTTCTTTTAGGCGCGAAAACCGCGTCCCTCGCCCGGACCTCACCCGTCCGGGCGAGTTTTTTCTGCGCCCCACTAGGCGCGGCCGAGGCGGAGGCTCATATTCCCAGCACATGGCCGAGAAAGCGAAGAAGCGGGTGGTTCTGGTAGACGGTCACGCCCTCGTCTACAGGGCGTTTTACGCCATGATCAGCCGTCCGCTCCGGACCTCGCACGGCGAGAACACATCGGCCCCCTGGGGCGTCACGCAGTTCATTCGCAAGATCCTGGCCGAGGAGAAGCCCGACTACCTCGCCTTCGTTTTCGATGCCGGCGGAGAGGAGACCTTTCGTCACGAGATCTTCCCCGACTACAAAGCGACGCGCGAGAAACTGGACGAGACCCTGCAAGAGGACTTCGCGACGGCGATGCGGCGGATCCGCCAGATCCTCGAGGCGTTCGACATCGCCGTCGTCGAGCTGGAGAGCTTCGAGGCCGACGATGTCATCGGCACCCTTTCGCGCCAGGCCACCCGGCAGGGGCTGCAAGCGGTCATCGTGTCGGGGGACAAGGACTTCTACCAGCTCATCGACGACGGTATCGCCCTGCTCAACCCCGGGCGCGGCGGGGCGGCCGCCGTGGCCGCCGAGTACGTCGATCGGGCGAACGCCGCCGACCGGCTCGGCGTGCCGCCCGACCGTGTCACCGACTACCTGGCGCTGGTCGGCGACTCGTCCGACAACATCCCTGGCGTTCGCGGCATCGGACCGAAGACGGCGGTGCAGCTCATCGAGCGCTTCGGCTCGCTGGAAGAGATCCTCTCGCACGCCACCGACATCGAGCAGAAGCGCCCCCGCGAGGCGCTCCAACAGCACGCGGAAGAGGCGCGCCTCTCCAAAGAGCTGGTCACCATCCGCGATGACCTTCCCATCACGCTCGACCTCGACGAGCTGAGGCTCGGCGAGCCGAACCGCGAGCGGTTGCGCGACCTCTTTCTCGAGCTCGAGTTCCACACGCTCGTTCGCGACGTGACGCCCGAGGCCGAGGCGCGTGTCAGCGTCGAAGAAAAAGCCGACTACGAGGTGGTGAGCGACCCGCAGCGCGTGGCTAAAATCGCGGAAGACGCACGCCAGCGTGGCCGTCTGGCGCTGGAGCTGCGAGGCGACGATTCCAGCCCGATCTCGGCCCAGCCCGTCGGCCTGGCTATCGCCGTCGAGCCCGGACGCGCCTTCTATCTCCCATTCGCCCACGTGGCCCCGCAACGTTCCGGCGAGCTGGCGCTGGGCCAGTCGAACGGTGAGAGCATCGGGAACCTGCCCGGCCTCGAGACGGCGGCGCTGCGGCCGCTGGCGCAGCTTCTCGGCGACGAGAAGGTCGAGATCCTGGGGCACGACTTGAAGCGCGCCCTGCTGATGCTCGGCTCCTGCGGGCTGCCGCTGCGAGGAATGCAACGCGACGTGATGATCGCCTCGTACTGTCTCGACCCGGGCCGCCGGCAGCACGACCTCGAGACGTTGGCGCTCGAGGAGTTCGGGCAACGGCTCATGACCTATGAGGACCTCTGCGGCAAAGGAAGATCGGCGCTCCGCTACGCCGAGACACCTGTCGACAAAGCGGCTCGCTTCGCCGGGGAGCGCGCCGATCTGGTGCTTCGCATCGATGCGCGGCTGTCGCGGCAGCTTGACGACTACGGCCTGAGAAAGCTGTTCGACGAGCTCGAGATGCCGCTCATGCCCGTGCTGGCGCAGATGGAGCGAGTGGGGGTCGCGATCGATACCCGGTTCTTCGCTGAGATGAGCCGCCGGCTGGAGTCCGAGCTGAAGCTGGTGGAGGAAGAGATCTTCAAGCTCGCCGGGCGCGAGCTGAACATCAATTCGCCGCTGCAGCTTCGCGAGGTCCTGTTCGATCAGTTGGCCTTACCCGTGAAGAAGCGGACAAAGACCGGTCCGTCCACCGACGCCGAAGTCCTGGAGCAGCTCGCCAACGAGGGGCATCAGATCCCGCGGCTCATCATCGAATACCGCGAGCTTTCCAAGCTCAAGTCGACATACGTGGACGCGCTGCCGGCGCTGGTGAATCCGGACACCGAGCGAATTCACACCTCGTTCAATCAAACGGTCGCCTCCACGGGGAGGCTCAGCAGCTCGGATCCCAACCTGCAAAACATCCCGATCCGCACCCCGCTGGGCGCCGAGATACGCCGGGGCTTCGTGCCGGCCGAGGGGCGGGTACTGCTCGCGGCCGATTACTCGCAGATCGAGCTGCGCATCCTCGCCCACCTTTCCGGCGACCCCGCGTTCGTGGAGGCGTTCAACAAGGGACGCGATGTGCACCGGGAGACCGCGGCGCTGATCTTCGGGGTGGAGGCGGCCGCGGTCACGCCGGCGATGCGGGGACAGGCCAAGACCGTGAACTTCGCGACCATCTACGGTCAGGGGCCCGCGGCGCTCGGTCGACAACTCGGTATCGGAGTGGGCCAAGCGCGCGAGTTCATCGCCAACTACTTCAAGCGCTTTCCCAACATCCGCGCCTACCTCGACCGCCAGGTCGAGGTGGCCAAGGAGCAGGGCTACGTCGAGACGCTGTTCGGCCGGCGCCGCTACATCCCCGAGCTCAACTCGAAGAACCCGAACATCCGCGGCTTCGGCGAGCGGGTCGCGACCAACTCGCCGATCCAGGGGACCGCGGCGGACCTCATCAAGCTGGCGATGATCGACATCCACCGCGCCCTGGCCGAGGGCGGCGACCGCGCCAGCATGATACTGCAGGTTCACGACGAGCTGCTCTTCGAGGTCGATCCGTCAGAGCTGGATGAAGTGAAGGGGCTGGTGCGATCCAAGATGGAGGGCGCGCTACGGCTCGACGTACCGATCGCGGTGGATATGGGTGTCGGCGGCAGCTGGTTCGAGGCGAAGGCGAGCTGACTGTCACAGCCAGGCCCAGAACTCGGGCCGCACACTCACGACCAGCTCCCAGATCCCCCCCTGTCTCAGCCCCCGCGCCAGGTCGACGCGCAAGATGTCGAACAGCATCCCCACGCCCGCCCCCACGCCGATCAGGGGCCCTCGAGCCGACCCTGCCGGCCGCCCCTCCGCGTTCCACACCTCGATGGCGCGCCCCGCCGCCGCTCCCGATCCCAGCCGGCCGACCCAACCCACGTCGGCGAAGCCCGCCACCGAGATGAACGGCCAGAGGACCGGTCGGCGCAGCTCCAGGCCGCCGGCTCCGTAGCCATCGCCGACGAACCGATGAAAGTGGTAGCCGCGAACCGTTCCCCGTCCACCCCCGGGCAGGAGGCGCTGCGCCGGTACGCGACCACCTGCGACGAGACCGGCGCCTGCGAAGAGACGAAGGTCCAGACCGAGGCCGGCATCCGGCCACAAGCTCTCGCCGCGGGCCGCCACCCGCACGTAGTCGAAGTCGCCGGCCAGCGCCGACGTCGCGCCCTCGATCCGCCCCTCCCACGACAGGCCGCCGACCCGCTCGAGCGCACCGGTCGGTGGCTGCTTCAGCTCGAGGGCCAGCCAGGCCACCCGACCGTCATCCAGCCGCCGCACCGGGCGGTAGCCGCGGTCGATGACGTCGTCCGCCTCCAGCGCCGCCGCCTCCCACTCTTCCCAGGCGATCGACAGGCCGACGCGCCGCGGGCCCCACGGGGCGCGCAAAGTGAAACGGCCGCCGCTGGCCCAGTACGTCTCACGGTAGTCCTCGCCGTCCAGCAAGGTGGCCAGCGTCGCGACCACCCCCGAGCTGGGCTCCCACGCCGCCGCTTCCGCGGCCCGCTCGACGTAACCGGCAAGCTCCAGCCCGATCGACTCGGCCAGGGGCGCGGTGAGGCGACCCGCAACCTGCCAGCGGTCCCGTCCCAGGGCGTAACCTGCGGAGACCACAGTGCGGATTCCGCCCGGGTAATCACGGCTCAGCGCGGGACCGAGATAAAGGCCCTCGGCGCGCCGCAAACGCAGCACTGATGAGGCGCCCGGAACCGCGAGCCTCAAACCCCGCGCCCGTTCCAGATGCGACTCGGCGATGATCCGCCCCGCCGTCTCGCGAATCGACTCCAACGACGGCGGTGCCGTCGCGACCTTCGGGTCGAGAGCGTCGTAGAGGCCACCCTCGAAGGCAAAGCCCTCTCTCAGCGGCCTCGGCAGCGCATAGACCGGCGGGCCTCGAAAGAAACCTGGCGGCGTTCCGACGTTGAACTCGTAATTGGTGATCTTGAACTCGGCGCGAATGATCCCGCCTGCCGGGAAGTTCAGAGGCTCGATGCCGCGCCGCAGTTCGATCCCCTGCCGGCGCGGCAGCCAGTAGCGGTTCGCCCAGAGGGCGTTCTCGATGCGCACACTGAAGTAGTCGAGGGTCTCATCGAGATACGACGCGGCTGTGAAGGTGAACTCCATCTGCACGATGTCGGCCGACTCCCGGTCGAGATAGAGCGTGCCCACCAGGCCGGGACCGTCGGGATCGCGCGGCCGCATCTCGACCTTGTAGACGCGCAGCTCACGCTCGGGTAATCGCAGCGTCAGCGAGTCGGAGAGCCGGTAATCGTAGAAGGCGAGCGCGCCCGGCGCCGCCGGGTGCACGACCTCCCGCACCTCCGAGCCTTCGCCCAGGCTGATGCGGTCGCCGAAGTTGTCCATCACCACGGTGAGGTGATCGAGGTGGTAGCGAATGTTCGTGGGCAGAGTCTTCTCGTCGCGACGGCCGACGATCACCTGCCGCGTCAGCGCCGGGGCGCGCCAGAAGAGGTCGAGGGCGAGCTGATCGGCTTTGACCAGGTGGCGCTGGGTGTCGCGGCCGAGGTCGAAGAGGAAGTAGATGTGGCCGACCGCGCGCGCGCGATAGTCGGTCAACTCCGCATCGCCCGCCCAGGTCGCCCGGCGCGCGATGGCTCCCTCGATCAGCTCACGCGCACGCGCGTCGTTCCAGCCGGCGGTCGTCCGCTGTGAGGTTTGAGGGTCGCTTCGCTGGGCTACGACCGTCTGCGCCGACGCCGAGGGGACGGCGGAGAGAACGAGGGCGACGAGGCCGAGGCCAAGGCCTAGAACGGTGAAGACGCGCGGCTCGATTCGCTTCACTGAGACGCCGCGGCCACCGCCTGGTCGTTGAGGGTCCAGTCGTAGTCAAGGAAGCGGACTTCGTAGTCGCCCTCCGCGAGGAAGCGCTGAACCCGATCGCTCAGGTACCGCGAGACGAACGCCAGAACGCCGGCGATCTTCTCGCCACCCGGATACCCCGAGCCGCCGGCGAAGCCCCGGAAATCGTCGCCGAACCAATCGAAGATCTTCGAGAGGTGGACCTGACGCGTCTCGAGCTCGAAGCGGTTCAGACGCGGATCGTTCAGAAAAGCCCGCCCTTGATCGTCCAACTGCTCATTCAGCCGATCGCCCGTATACGCCTCGGTGCGCAGCGGCGGACAGCTCACGGCGGCACACACCAACGCGAAATGGATGCGCGGCTCATTGTAGTTCGCTCGCAGGGTCTCGTGCTCGATGCCGTCCAGCGTGAGCTGGCGACCTGCCACCGTGTGGCGAATCCCGTCAAAGACCCCATCGATGTGCCGAATCGAGTTGGAAGGGAAAGCGAAGCGTTTCGGCGCTGTCAACTTCTTGAAGAAACCGCTGCCTTTGATCGGGTAATGATCGAGTACCGTCTCGATCGTGTAAGCGTTGTACGCGTTGATCAGATAGGCGATCTGCTCCGGCTCGGACCAGCGCTCGAACTCAGCAGCGCTGACCGCCGCCAGCTGTGCGATGTAACGGTCCAGCAAGGCCCGATCGGCCTGGAGGGCAGCGTAGTCCGCCCGGCTGGCCTCGACGTAGGTCGCGAGCACCGTGTCGAAGGCGGCGTGGTCGAAGCTCTGCGCCGCAGCCGGCGCGCAGATCGAGCCGACCAGAGCGAGCACGGTGATGGCGGCGGGCGTCCTCATCGCAAAACAAACCTCCGGGGGGTCGGCGCAGTTCCGGACTATTCAGCCGACGCGAAGAGATCCTCCTGCCCGGACCTCGGCTCATGCGGACCCGTGAGCGCTCGCAGCCGGTCCTCCCACCGGCGCACATCGAAGCTGCCCTCATGCAGCAGCATGCGCTTCAGCACCGGGGAAAGCTCGGACAGATCCTCCAGCAGCTCGGTCACAGAGAGCCGTAACTCTTCCAGGCTGAATTCTTCTTCGCCGGCAGCCGCCATCTCGCGGCGGATCGCCTCTTCGGAGCGTGAGGCTGTGATCGGTTGATCGAGAGTTGCCACGTGCACGTGGGTGCGGCGGCCGGGGCCGCGATCGTCGTCGATCGGCACCAGGCCGACGATCTGATCGGAGCGCCAGTACTTGCCGTACCCCAGGTACACCAGCCGATTCGGCTTGATGTCCACAGGTCGCCTCCAGGTCGATGCGCGTCGGAGCACGGTAATCTTCGCCGTGTGAATCGGGCGGGTCAAGCAAGGTCGGTAGAGGGTCGGCGGTGGGCGGGAGACGGCGGGGAAGGCAGGGGTTGTATTATTCTTATATTTATATATATTGAACTACTGACGTAGCCCAGAAAGCCTGTACCAACGGCCCTATGCCGCGACAAAACCAGACCCTCACCGCCGACATGATCCAGGCTGCCGCCGCCATGCTCAAGTGCATCGGGCACCCCGTGCGCCTGCGGATCATCGAGCTTCTCGACCGAACCGGCGAGCAGAACGTCACCGCCATCTACGAGACGTTGGGGATCGAGCAGGCCGCCGCCTCTCAGCACCTGAACTTGATGCGGGACAAAGGCATCCTCGCCCGCCGCCGCGACGGCGTGAACGTCTACTACCGGATTGACGATCCCCGGGTGACCCAGGTGATCGATTGTATCCACCATTGCGAGCTGTGAGTTCTCTCATGGGCCTTACCCGTTCAAACCAGCATGCCGTCGTACGAAGCACCGGGCTCGCCGCGTTGATCGCCTCGCTCTTGCCCGTCACGGCCATCGCTCAGACGCCACCCGCCGATCCGGGCTTCGCCTCTCGCCCCCTCTCGCTGCCCGCGGCCATCGACGCCGCGCTCTCGGGCAACACGGAACTCGCCGTCGCCGAGGCGCGCCGGGACATCGCGGGCCGCCAGGCGGTCAAGGCCGGATCGCCACTCTGGCCTCAAGTCACGGTCCAGGCGGGATACATGAGTTCGGTCGATCCGGTGGTGACCTTCGGAACGAAGCTGCGCCAGGGGGTCTTCGCCCAGCCGGACTTCGCGCTCGAGTCGTTGAACGACCCGGACGCGATCGACGATTGGTCCAGCAGCATCGCTCTCAGCTGGAGCGTCCTCGATCCGACCCGCTGGGCGGGGCGCGCCTCCGTCCGGCGGCAGGCCGATGCGGCCACCTGGTCGGCGGAGCGCACTCGCGAGGCCACGGTGCTGATCACCCGCACCCTGTACCACCAGGCTCAGAGCGCGGAGGCTCAGCTCCGGGCGGTCGAGACAGCCGAAGACGCCGCCGCAGCCACACTCGACTCTTTTCGCAAGCGGCGCGATCGCGGGCTGCTGACCGAGGCGGACCTGCTGCAGGCCGAGGCCGAGCTGGCGTCCGCCCGGGCCCACCGAACGGAGGCCGAGCGCATTCGGATCGACGCGCTTCAGGCGCTGGGCCGGCAGCTGGGCTGGAGCCCGGATACCCTGCCAGCGCCGACGGACACGCTGGCGGCTCCTGGGCAACTGGCGGAGCGCGAGTTCACCCCGGCGGCGCGGGCCGACCTGCGGGCGCTGGCGGCGATCTCCGACGCTGCAGACGCGGCTAAGAGACAGGCCGTGCTCAACTGGGTGCCGGCGCTGGACGCTTTCGCCCAGTACACGACCCACAGTCCCGACGCCTTTTCCTTCGACGAGAACGACTGGACGGTGGGCGTGGCGCTGCGCTGGACGCTGTTCTCGGGCTTCGGCCGCACGGCGGAGGTCCAGCTGGCCAGCCTGGAGCAGAGGATCGCCGGGCTAGAGTACGCGCAGGCGCTGCAAGACGCACGCCGCGAGATCGACCAGGCGGAGCGGGCCGTCCGTAGCGCCCGCCTGCAGGTTGAGGCGACAGGGGCGGCGGCCGCGGCCGCAGCTTCGGGCCGGGACCTCATGCGTCGCCGCTTCGACGAGGGGCTTGCGACGGCGGCGGACCTGCTGCAGGCCGAGGCGCGGGCCACAGCGATGCGCCAGGGTGCGATCGGTGCCCTGGCCAACTACCACATGGCGGTCGCGCGCTTCGAATTCGCGCGATCGCAAACCAACCAGAGAACGAGCGATGAAGTGGATTAGGGGTTTATCAGTCGCGGCGACCCTCGCCGCTTTGGGCTGCGGCGGAGAGCCAGGCGAGTTGCCCGAGGTTGAAGAGCCGCTCGAGGTCGCCGTATCCACGGCGGTCGCGTCCCGAAGCGTGACCGGTGTGCCGGGCACGGTGTTGGCGACGGAAAAGGCGGCGCTGGCCACGCGGATCAGCGGAACCATTCGACGGGTCAACGTGGATATCGGGTCGCGCGTCGCCCGGGGCGATGCGCTGGTCGTACTGGACACCGGTGAGATCGACGCCCGCATCGCCGCCGCCGAAGCGGCGGCGGAACTGGCGCGGCGATCGCACCAGAGGATCGCGGCTCTGGCCGTCGACGGTGCCGCCACCGAGCAGGAGCGGGACGACGCGGCGGCGCGACTGGAGATGGCAGAGGCGGCGCTGCGCGATGCGCGGGCGCAGCGGGAATACGTCGCGCTGCGCGCGCCCTTCAGCGGCGTCATCACCGCCCGGATGGCCGATCCCGGCGACCTGGCCGGGCCCGGGGTTCCGATCCTGGAGCTCACCGGGACCGCCGGCCTCAAAGTGACGGCCGACCTCCCGGCGGAGTTTTCGGGGCGCCTCGCGGTGGGCGATGCGGTGAGCGTCGTGCGGCCCGAAAGCGGCCGCCGCTACCCCGCCCGCGTCACGCGCGTCGTCCCGGCGGTCGAACCATCCACCCGCCGCTTCCGCATCGAGGCGCGGTTCGAGGCCGGTGAGCAGGCTGCGCCCGAGATTCCACCCGGCACCTTCGTGCGGGTCGAGTTCGACGAGCCCACCAGCACCACGCGCTGGGTCCCGACCGACGTCATCAGGAAGCGGGGCCAGTTGAACGGCGTGTTCGTCGTCGAGGATGACACGCTGCGACTGCATTGGGTGCGGCTGGGGCTGCGTTTCGAGGGAGCGGTCGAGCTGTTGGCCGGGCCGCCCGTCGGCGCCCTGCTCGTTCGTGCGCCGGCGCCCGGGTTGGCCGATGGCCAGCCGGTGTCGGTGGCGCGCCGGGTCGAGTGGGCGCCCAAGTTCGTGGATCAGCAGACGGCCAGTGCGGAGGTGGCGCGATGAGGAGCGAGCTTGCCGGAAAGCTGGCCGACGCCTTTCTCACCTCCAGGCTGACGCCGCTGATGCTGGCCGCGGCGCTGGGCTTGGGGCTGTTCACGGTCGCGACGATGCCCAGCGAGGAGGAACCGCAGATCATCGTCCCGTTGGCCGACATCCATCTGCCGCTGCCCGGTGCCACGCCGGAGGAAGTCGAGAACCGGATTCTCATCCCACTGGAGAACGTGCTCTCGGGGATCGAGGGTGTCGAGTACGTCTACAGTCACGCCCAGTTCGGCTACGGACTCATCACGGTCCGCTACGAGGTGGGGCGCGACATGGAGGAGAGCCTCGTCCGTCTCTACAGCACGATGATGAAGTACGCGGACCGCATGCCGCCGGGCTTCAGCATGCCGCTGGTCAAAACGGTGACCATCGATGATGTCCCGTTCTTCACCGTGACTCTGGTGGGCGGCGACGATTACGATCACGCCGCGCTGAGAGCCGTGGCTGATGAGATCCGAGTGGCCCTCGAGACGGTGCCCGAGGTGCGCGATGTCACGACGATCGGCGGTTACCCGCGCGAGATCCGGGTGGAGCTGATGCCCGATCGCCTGGCCGGCTTCGGGGTCGACCCGACGCTGATCGCCGAGCGCCTGCGTCAGGCCAACGTGAACGTCGCCGCCGGCGAATTCACACGGGCCGACGAGGTGGTTCGGGTCGTGGCCGGTCCCTTCCTCACCTCCGCGCAGGATGTGGAAAACGTGGTGCTGGATGTCCGCCGGGGCCGCTTGGTCAAGGTCGCGGATGTGGCCGACGTGGTCGATGGGCCCGAGCAGGTCAGCAACTACACGTTCCACGGCGTGCCGGGCACGCCGCTCGCGCCGATGGTGACGCTGGCGGTATCGAAGCGACCCGGCGCCGATGCGACCCAGCTGGGCCACGCGTTGGAAACGAAGCTAGAGACCCTGCAGGGGCGCGTCATACCTCGCGACATCGAGGCGCTGATCACACGCAACTACGGCGAAACGGCGCGCGAGAAGGTGACCACGCTCAAGGCCCATCTGCTTCTGGCGATTCTCGCCGTGGGCCTGGTGGTGGCGCTGGCCATGGGCTGGCGGAGTGCCGTCATCGTGATGATCTCGGTGCCGATCACCTTCGCCCTCACCCTGTTCGTCTATCAGTTCTTCGGCTACACGCTGAACCGCGTCACGCTGTTCGCTCTGATATTCGTCACAGGTATCGTGATCGACGACTCGATCATCGTCGCCGAGAACATGGAGCGGCATTTCGCGATGCGGGATCGTCCGCTGCGGGCGGCGGCCCGTGCCGCCGTCGACGAGGTCGGCAACCCGACCATCCTGGCGACGCTCACCGTGATCGCCGCGGTTCTGCCGATGCTGTTCGTGTCGGGACTCATGGGTCCGTACATGAGCCCCATGCCCATCGGCGCCACGGTGGCCATGCTGTTCTCGCTGGGGGTGGCGCTGGTCGGCACGCCCTGGCTCGCCTTTCGCCTCCTACGCGGTGCACATGCCGAGGGCGAGGAGCCGACCTACGTCCTCGAGAAGACCCGTATCTATCGCCTCTACCAGCGCATCATGAGCCCGCTGCTCCGCCACCCCACCTGGATGTGGGGGATGCTGGGCACGGTCACCGTTCTGCTGATCGCCGCCACCGCCATGTTCTTCACGCGCACCGTCTCGGTGAAGATGCTGCCGTTCGATGACAAGAACGAGATGCAGATCATCATCGACGTGCCCGAGCCGACTCCGCTCGAGGCGACGACCGCGCTGGCCGAGGAGATGAGCCGGGCGTTGGCCGAGCTGCCGGAGATCTCGGACATCCAGCTTTATGCGGGGACGGCCGCCCCCTTCAACTTCAACGGCATGATCCGCCACTATTACCTGCGACGCGGCAACCATGTCGCCGACATCCAGGTCAACCTCATCGACAAATCGGAACGCGGCGATCAGAGTCACGACATCGCCAAGCGGGTCCGCCCGATCGTCCAGCGTGTAGCCCGCGAATCCGGACTCGACGCGCGGGTGAAAGTCGTTGAGGTGCCCCCCGGGCCACCCGTTCTCTCGACACTGGTCGCCGAAGTCTACGGGCCCGACCCCGCGAGCCAGACGGCGGTGGCGGCTCGCGTGCGCGAGCTGTTCGCTCAGCACCCCAGCGTCGTAGACATCGACTGGTCGCTGACCGACCCACAGCGCGAAGCCCGTTTTCATATCGACGAGGAGAAAGCGGCGCTCAGCGGTGTCGCCAAACCGTCGGTGGCTCACGCCCTGCGCATCGCACTGGGTGGCGCCGTACCGACTCACCTTTCCCAGCCGGAAGCCCGCACGGCGATACCGATCCGCCTACACCTTAAAGAGGGCGCCCGCTCGGGCGTCGATCGGCTGGGGGCGCTGCACATCGCGTCGGCGGCGGGCCAGCTCGTTCCACTCAGCGAGCTGGTGCGAACCGAGATGACCGAGACACCGCAGGTTATCGACCGCAAGAACGGTCAGCGTGTCGTCTATGTGACGGCCGAGGTCGCCGGTGATGCGGAGAGCCCAGTTTATGCGATCCTCGACCTGAAGAAACAGATCGCGGAGATCGAGTTGCCTTCGGGGGTCCGACTGGGCCAGCTCTATACGCGCCAACCGGGCATCGTCGAGCAGCCGGTGATGAAGTGGGACGGCGAATGGCAGGTGACTTACGAGGTCTTCCGCGACCTGGGCATCGCGTTCGCCGGCGCGCTGATCCTGATCTACGTCCTTATCGTCGCCTGGTTCGGCTCCTTCATCGCTCCTCTGGTGATGATGACCGCGATCCCGCTCACCCTGGTGGGTATCGCGCCGGGCCACTGGATGTTCGGTGCCTTCTTCACGGCCACCTCGATGATCGGGATGATCGCTTTGGCCGGGATCATGGTGCGCAACGGGATCTTGCTGATCGACTATCTCGAGGCGCGGCGCTCCGCCGGGATCCCGCTCGACCAGGCGGTCATCGAGGCGGGCGCCGTTCGCACAAGACCCATCGCGTTGACCGCGGGCACCGTTGTCATTGGCGCGATCGTGATCCTGTTCGATCCGATCTTCGAGGGTCTGGCGGTCTCGCTGATTACCGGAGCCATGGCATCCACTCTGCTGACGCTCATCGTGGTGCCCAGCATCTATTACATCGTCCACCGCAACCGGAGCCATGGCGACGACGCCGGCCCGATAGCCACAACGAACCCCGAACCGAAGACGGTCTGAGATGAAAGTCGTGTTGCTGATGTATCTCGACGAAGATGAAAAGTGCGTCGGACGCCTGCTCAAGGAGCAGAAGATCGAGGCGTACAGCCGGCTGCGGGTCGAGGGCCATGGCCCGGGCAGCGCGGCCGGATGGTCTGGTGAGATCCAGCCCTATCAGTCGCAGATGATCATGTCCGTCCTTGCCGACGATGCGGCCGCCTCCTTAATGGATGCGGTCGCAGAGTGCTCCGACGTCGAGGACCCCCGGCACCCGATCCGCGCCGTCCTCGTTGATGTAGAAGGCTTCGCCTGCTGTCAGCTCAGTCAACCCTAAACCGGATGAGGCAAAATGTCACTTGAGCGCAAGATCCGATTCATCGCCGGGACGTTCGTACTCGCCAGCCTGGCACTCGGCTGGTGGGTCAGCCCCTACTGGTTGCTGTTCACCGCCTTCGTCGGCCTCAACCTGGCTCAATCGTCGATGACCCGGTGGTGCTTGATGGAGGACATCCTGCGTTGGACGGGTATCCATCGGGAATCGCCACGCACCGTTAGCTGACGACTGACCCGGTCGGGTCGCGCCGACTCGACCGGACCCCGCCGACCGGTGCGCCAAGCCGGCGCACCTTCGCATCACGACCTTGCGCCCGAGGTCCGGCATCCGGAGCTTAAAGATATGGCCCTGGTCTTGCAGCCTCGAGCCTTTGGTTCCTCGCTTGAGCCCCGCTTTTCAGGAGACAGAATCGATGTTGATACGACGCGAAGAGGCCCTGGCCTACCACTCCGAGGGTCGGCCGGGCAAGATCGCGATGATCTCTACGAAGCCGTGCCATACCCAGCGCGAGCTGTCGCTCGCCTACACGCCGGGCGTGGCGGAGCCGTGCCGGGTCATCGCCAAAGAAGGAGACGCGGTCTTCAAGTATACGGCGCGGGGCAACCTGGTGGCCGTCGTTTCGAACGGCACGGCGGTGTTGGGGCTGGGTCGAATCGGGGCGCTGGCATCGAAGCCGGTGATGGAAGGGAAGGGGGTGCTGTTCAAGACGTTCGCCGACATCGACGTCTTCGATCTGGAGGTCGGCAGCACGGACCCCGAAGACACGATCCGCTTCTGCGAGCTGCTCGAGCCGACGGTCGGCGGGATCAACCTCGAGGACATCGCGGCACCCGACTGCTTCTACATCGAGGAGACGCTGATCAAGCGTCTGAACATCCCCGTCTTTCACGATGACCAGCACGGCACAGCGATCATCAGCGGCGCCGCCCTGGTCAACGCGCTGGAAATCGCCGGGAAAGACATCTCAGAGGTCAGGATCGTGGTGAGCGGCGCCGGCGCCTCGGGCATCGCCTGCGCCGAGCACTACATCGCGCTCGGCGCGCAGCGCGAGAACATCTTCATGATCGACAGCAAGGGCGTCATCCACTCTGAGCGCGAAAATCTGAACCCGTACAAGGCGCGATTCGCCCATCACACGCCGTACCGAAAGCTCGCTGATGCGTTGAAGGGTGCCGACGTCTTCATCGGCCTGTCACAGCCCGGCGTCATTTCCGGGGACGACCTGAAGACGATGGCCGACGATCCGATCGTCTTCGCGATGGCGAACCCCGACCCCGAGATCTTGCCGGAGGAGGCGTTCGCCGCCCGCAAGGACATCATCATGGCCACCGGGCGGTCCGACTACCCCAATCAGGTGAACAACGTGCTGGGCTTCCCCTTCATCTTCCGCGGCGCGCTCGACGTGCGGGCGCGCTCGACCAACCAGGAGATGAAGATGGCCGCCACCCACGCGCTGGCCGCACTGGCGAAAGAGCCGGTGCCCGAGGAGGTGGCTCGTGCCTACGGGGTACAGAAGCTCGCCTTCGGCCGCGATTATCTGATTCCCAAGCCGATCGACTCCCGCGTACTCCTCTGGGAGGCTCCCGCCGTGGCCAAGGCGGCGATGGAGACGGGCGTCGCCCGTATCCAGATCGACCTGGACGCGTATCGCAACCAGCTCGAGTCACGGCTCGGCCGCGCTCGCGCCGTCATGCGATCGGTCATCGTTCACGCGCAGGTCGCCCCTCAGCGGATCGTGTTCCCCGAGGCGACTGACCCGCACATCCTCCACGCCGCTGCCACCTGCGTGGAGGAGAAGATCGCCCGGCCCATCCTCATCGGTAATCCCAAAAGGATCGCGCGTGCGGTGAGCGAGAACGCCATCGAACTCGATCTCGCGCAGATCGAGGTCATCGACCCCGCCGAACATCCGAGACGGCAGCAGTACATCGACGTCTTCTTCCGCGACCGGCAGCGCAAAGGCATCACCCGCGCCGAGGCGGACGAGCGTCTGGAGCGGTCGATCTACTACGGAGCCATGATGCTCCGGATGGGCGACGCCGACGGCCTCATCGCCGGCCAGGATCTGCATTATCCGGAAGCGCTTCGCCCCTGTCTCGAGACCGTTGGCGTCAACCCAGGCGTTCACAAGATCGCCGGCCTCTACATGATGGTCATGGAAAAAGACGTGATGTTCTTCGCCGACACCACCGTGAACATCACGCCCGATGCCGAGACATTGGCCGAAACCGCCATCCTCGCCGCGCGCTTCGCTCAGCGGCTTGGAATCGAGCCCCGCGTCGCCATGATCTCTTTCTCGAACTTCGGCTCGACCCGCCACCCCGAGGCACTCAAGGTGGCCCGCGCCACGGAAATGGTGAAGACGCGTAGCCCCGAGTTGATCGTCGACGGAGAGATGCAGGCAGACACCGCCGTCGTTCCCGAGATCTTGAAGGGCCGCTACTCGTTCAGTCGGCTCCAAGAGCGGGCCAACGTGCTCGTCTTCCCAGACCTCAACGCCGCAAACGCGGCCTACAAGCTGCTGGCGCGGCTGGGTGGCGCCACCGCCATCGGCCCGATCTTGCTCGGGATGAAGAAGCCCGTCCACATCCTTCAGCGAGGGGCGGATGTGCGCGACATCGTGAACCTGACCGCGATCGCCGTGGTCGACGCGCTGGAACGGCGCGTCGAGGAGACGCCGTTATTGGCCGAGAGTGTCAGACTCTGACGGACGCCCCGACTCGCCCGGGGGGCCCAGGCGCGGCTGACCCGCAGCAGAGGCCCCGAGTGGGATGATTTGCCACCGCTCGTTGCGAACGCACGGCCCACGCCCCGGCGTTCCGCTCGGCGTAACCCGCTGCCACAAAAGGAGTTAGGCGCGCCGAGACCAGCGAGCGGTGCGGATCTGGCGGTTAAGGTATCGGGCGCGGTCGGTCGTCCCCACCGAGTGGAGGTGTGTGCCATGGCCATGATGATCACCGACGAATGCATCGATTGCGGAGCCTGCCTCCCCGTGTGCCCGAACGACGCGGTTAACGAGGGCGTAGCCACCGATTTGCCGGTTTTTTGGATCGACGTCGAGCGTTGCACGGAGTGCTTCGGCTTCCACGATCAGCCGCAGTGCCAGGAGGTGTGCCCGGTGGACTGCATCGTCCCCAATCCCGACTACCGCGAAACAACGGAGCAGCTACGGGCCAAGTTCGAGCGACTGCACTGACTTTCCCCGGGTGTCCCCGCGGCTCGGGTAAGCCGCGGGCCGCGGCACGCCGGGACGACGGCTCCGCCTCATCGTCGCCGAGGCGGGGCCGTTCATGTCTCCGGTTCTGTGCGCGTGGGAACCTTGATTTCAGACTCGATCTGTCTGGCGTCTTGCGGACGATCCGTGAGGCGCCAGCTTTCTCTCGTCGGCGAACCTGCCGCCGGTGCCTCACGACACCGTGAGGCTCGACCGATCGCCTGAGCCCCAGGCGCGCGCGTTGCGATCATGACCGTCATACGGGATCCGATCTGGCAGAACATTTGGATCGAGCCACCCGCGCTCGACCTCATCGACACGGCCGCTTTCCAGCGGCTGCGGCGTGTCCGTCAGCTCGGGCTCGCCTACCTCGTCTATCCAGGCGCGGCGCACACGCGCTTCGATCATGCGCTCGGCGTCTATCACTTGACCGGTCGCGCCCTCCGACTGCTTGAAGGATCGAGAATGCTCGACGCCGTGGCGGAGCGCGACCGCTCGATCCTGCGGCTGGCCGGTCTGCTCCACGACATCGGCCACTATCCGTTCAGCCACGCCCTGGAGGAGCTGGAGACGGGATTGGTCCCGGCGGACCACGAGCAGCTGGCCGGGGGCTTTCTCGCCGATTCCGAAGTCGCAGCCGCCCTCGCGCCGCTCGGCGACGCAGCACGCGGGGAGATCCATCAGCTCATTCTCGGCCGCTCGCCCAGTCCCTTGCAGGGGCTCGTCTCGGGCTCGTTGGACCTGGACAAGATCGAATATCTGACCCGGGACGCCCATTTCTGCGGCGTCCCCTACGGCGAGATCGATGTGGACCGGCTGTTGTACGCGCTGCGCCTTCTACCGGACCCGCGGACGGGCCGACTGGAGGTGGGCGTCTCGGTGCAGGGGATCGCCGCTCTCGAATCGCTGCTCTTCGCCAAGTACCAGATGTTCCGAAACGTCTACTGGCACCACGGCGTCCGTGCAGCCACCGTGACCTTTCAGCGTCTCATGCGCGAGGCGCTCGCGGGTGGTTGGGCGACGCACGACGACATCATCGGACGTGGCGACGAAGAGCTTTTGAACGTGCTGGAGTCGCTGGCGCTCGCGAGCGACTCGGAGAGCGCCCGGCGCGCGGTTCAGCAATACATCCCCGCCTTACGGCACCGGCGGTTGCCCAAGCGCGCGGCCGAGTGGCGTGGCGACGCGATCTCCGAGGCGCTCGGCCGGCTGGGTCGAGAGGTGGCGCCCTGGTTCCACCAACGGCCCGGTCTGCGGGCCGCGCTGGAGGACCATCTGGCTGCCGAGCTCGGGCTGGAGCGTGGCAGTCTGTTCCTCGACTACCCTGCCAAGCCGGGCATGCTCATGCTGGACATCTTGATGCAGGGGCGCGACGGGGAGATCGAGCGGCTGACGCCGGAGGGTCGTGCGGGTCTGATCGATCTACCACGGCTGGGCCGGGATCTGTATCACGCGGCCCGGGTGCTGCGCGTTTTCACCTGGCCGCGCATGGAGTTGAAGGACCTGAACCGGATCCTCGACTTGCTGACGGCGCCGGAGGAAACCGTCGAGGCGCTGGTCGGAAACCGCGGGTCCGCGGCTTAGGTGAAGGTAGGGGTTCGCCGCTAGCCGGTGATCTTGACGACCAGCGCCGTGACGTTGTCGAGGCCGCCCGCTTCGTTGGCCGCCTCGATCAGCGCCTCGGCGATCTCACTGAGGTCGTCCGTCGGCCTGGCGAGGATGCCGCGAAGCTTCGAGTCGGGCACCATCCCGCTCAATCCATCCGAGCAGAGCAGAAAGATGTCGCCCGGCTTCGCTTCTGCCCCGTAACTGTCCGCCGCGACCGCGTTATCGGTCCCCAGGGCGCGGGTCAGGATGTGGGAAAGCGGGTGGTCCCGGGCCTGCTCCGGTGTGAGCGCCCCGCGGTCCACCTGCTGCTGCACCACGGTGTGATCCCGCGTGATCTGCCGCAGCTCACCGTCGCGCAACAGGTAGCCCCGGCTGTCGCCCACCTGGTCGATGACGTAGCCGTCGTCCGGCACCAGCGCCAGAAGCGTGAGGGTGGTGCCCATCCCTCTCTTCTCGGGCTCGTCCTGGGCCCGCTCGAGGATCCGCTGATTGGCCTTCTCGATCAGCTCGAGCATTCGCTTCTTCAGCTCCGGGCCTCGATAGCCCCGCTCGATGGCCTCGCCCACGCCGGGCCCTACCGTCTCCGTGACGATCTGGCTGGCCACCTCGCCAGCCACGTGCCCCCCCATACCGTCGGCCACAATGAACACGCCTCGCTCTCCATCGGCGAAGAGCGCGTCCTCGTTGCCTTGCCGGACCTTGCCGACGTCAGTCTTTCCCGCGTATGCCCACTTCATCGATCCTCCGCAAACTCGGTCGGGGGCGTCACAAACTAGTCACGGGCCCTTTGGTCTGTCCATGTCCGGCGCCTCGTTCGCTTTCCCGGTCTCCAGCCCAAGGCGGTTGGCGGCGCCAATCCGCCCGGGCCAGTGCCGGGCTCGATCCTGCCCTTGCGGAACCTCGGGGGCGAGCCTCACGTTGAGGACGGGCATGACCAACCGCGATACTTACACACGGCAACCCATCGGACGCGGGCCCGAGGGGCGTGAGCCAGGTGAACCGGCCCCGCAGGTGCCGCTGGTCTCGCTCGACTACCTCTGGTTTCAGGTCGCCGGCACCGTCTGCAACCTGCGCTGCACCCACTGCTTCATCTCTTGCTCCCCTGAAAACCACAGCTTCTGGTTCCTCGACCTCGAGACGGTGCGGCAGCACCTCGAGGAGTCCCGGCGCTGGGGTGTGCGGGAGTACTACTTCACCGGCGGCGAGCCGTTCATGCACAAGGATCTGCTGCCGATGCTGGAGGAGACGCTCGCGATCGGGCCCGCCAGCGTGCTCACGAACGCGACGCTGATGCCCGAGCGGACGGTCCGGCGCCTGGCCGAGATCGAGGCCGCTTCCCCCTATTCCCTCGAGATCCGGGTCAGCCTCGACGGGCCATCGCCCGACACGAACGATCCGATCCGCGGCGCCGGGACTTTCGAGCGCGCCATGGCGGGTGTGCGGCGCCTGCTCGAGCACGGCCTGCTCCCCATCATCACGGCCGCGCAGGTCTGGGAGCCCCATGAAGACGAGGACGTCTACCGGCGCTTCGTCGAGGCCCTCGACAAGGTCGGCTACGATCGGCCACGAATCAAGATCCTCCCCTCGCTGCGAATCGGCCGCGAGGCGCTCAGGTCCCGCGGCTATTCCGACGTGGAGATCGTGACCTCCGCCATGCTGCAGGGCTATGAGCTCACGCAGCTGCTCTGTGCGACCGGGCGCATCGTGACTAGCCGCGGCGTCTATGTTTGCCCAATCCTCATCGACGACCCCGGCGCGTGCCTCGGTGATACGTTGGAAGCGGCGGACCGGCCTTTCGCCCTCAGCCGTCACGCGTGCTACACCTGCTGGGTGAACGGCGCGATCTGCACCAACTACGCCGGCATCGGAGAAGATCTGTGAGCTCGACTCCGCACGCTCCGGTCTACCGGCGGATCGCGGTCTTCGGGGGCGTCTACTCGAACCACCTGGCTCTACGCGCCGTGATCGCCGACGCGCGGCGCCGGGGTGCCGAAGCAACCTTCTGTCTCGGCGACCTGGGCGCTTTTGGCCCGCACCCGGACCGGGTCTTCCCTCTGCTGGTCGAAAACGGCGTCCAGACGATACGCGGCAACTACGACGACTCGATCGCCCGGGGGCTGGACGACTGCCAGTGTGGCTACACCGATCCTCGCGACAACCACTTCGCCCGCATCTCGTATCGGTACACCTACGAGAACACCAGCTCACGCTGGCGCGACTGGATGGGCAAGCTGCCCACCGAGATGAGGCTGCGCCTCGGGGGCCGCCGCGTGCTCATGTGCCACGGGAGCCCGCGCCGCATGAACGAGTTTCTCTGGGAATCCACATCCTCTGATGGCTTTCTCGAGAAGCTCTGCCGCGATCATGAGGCCGACGTGCTCCTCTGCACGCACACGGGCTTGCACTGGAGACGTCGCCTGCCCAGCGGCCGTCTCGTGGTCAACGTCGGGGCCATCGGAAGACCCGCCAACGACGGACGCACCGATGTCTGGTACGCGCTTCTCTCCACCGGCCCACCGGGTGAGCCGACCGCTGCCGAGTCCCGGTCGCCGGAAGTCGAGCTCGTTCCCGTGGCTTACGATCACCCGGCGCTGGCACGAGAGATGGCGGACGAGGGTCTGCCCGACGAGTTCATCGCGACCATCCTCTCGGGCTGGTGGACGACCTGCAACGAAGTGCTGCCGATGAAGGAGCGGAGGCGCGGCCGCTTCTAGGGGTGCAAACCGGCCCGGCGCTCGTCCGAGCCGGTTGCGGCCTATCGTTCCGTTCGATAGTCTCCGCGAAACTGACAGGCTGTGGGCGACGTCCGTAATCGATACGGCGTTTGGATCTACCCCGCGGCGATAACCGAGCGACCATTACCATGACCCCACTCCCATCGACCGTTCTTTCCCTTTTCATCGCTTTCGGCGTCGCCGCCTGTGTCGGCGAGCAGAGGAGCGCCGAAGAAGGAGGAGCCATGGAGCGACCGGGCGGACCGCCGGCGTTGAGCGGCGACACGGTCACCACCTCATCCGGCCTAAAGTACATCGTGATCAAGCAGGGCGACGGCGCCGCCGCCCAGGCGGGCCAAACCGTCAACGTGCATTACACCGGCTGGTTCACCGACGGCCGCAAGTTCGACAGCTCCGTCGACCGCGGTCAGCCGTTCAGCTTTGCGCTCGGCCGGGGTAGCGTCATCCGGGGCTGGGATGAGGGCGTGGCGCTGATGCGCGTGGGCGGAAAGCGGCGCCTCATCATCCCGCCGCAGCTCGCCTATGGTGAACGAGGTCGCGCCGGCATTCCGCCGAACTCGACTCTCATCTTCGACGTGGAGCTGCTCGGCGTGCGATGAAGCAGAGCGTGACCGTCCGCGCGGCGGCAGGATCGCTGACGGGGGGCGATTGAGCGGCGACGGTCGGTACGCGCTCCGTTGCAGCGGCCTCGCCAAGCGATACGGCGATGTCGTGGCGGTGGACGGCCTCGATCTCGAGGTTTTCGTCGGCGAGTGCTTCGGGCTCTTGGGTCCGAACGGAGCCGGGAAGACGACGACCGTCGAGATCCTCGAGGGACTGCTGGAGCCGGACTCCGGTGAAGTCGAGGTGCTGGGCATGCGCTGGGGTGTGGACGACCATGCGCTACGGCAGCGCCTCGGCGTCCAGCTTCAAGAGACTCAACTGGCCGAGAAGCTGACGGTGGAGGAGACACTCCGCCTCTTCCGCAGCTTTTTCGACAGCGGCCGCAACGTCGAGGACGTCATGCGGATCGTCGGGCTCGAAGAAAAGCGGCGGGCCTGGGTCTCCAGGCTCTCCGGCGGCCAGCAGCAGCGCCTGGCCCTGGCTACCGCCCTGGTCAGTCACCCCGAGCTTCTGTTTCTCGACGAGCCGACCACCGGACTCGATCCCCAGTCGCGGCGACAGCTTTGGGATCTCATCCTCGAGTTCAAGGGGACCGGCGGCACCGTCCTCCTGACCACCCACTACATGGAAGAGGCGCAGCGACTCTGCGACCGGGTCGCGATCGTGGACCACGGACGCGTGATCGCCCTGGGCACCCCGAGCGAGCTCATCGCCGCCCTGGGCGCCGAGCACGTCGTCGAGTTCGCCCTCGAGAACGGCGAAGGGACCCCCGACACCTGGTTGCGGCAGGTGCCCGGCGTCCGCGACGTCCGCCGCGAACGCCAGGGGATCTTCCTGACCGTCAGCGAGGTCCACCGCTCGGTGCCCGCCCTGCTCGCCGCGCTGCAGGAGCGGGGCATGGTTCTGTCGCGGCTGACGACGCACTCGGCCACCCTCGAAGACGTCTTCGTGGCGCTCACCGGGCGCCATCTGCGCGATGGCTAAGTTCTACCACCCGCTGCTGGAACTGACCCGCACCCGATTGCTCGAGTTCGTTCGCGAGCCCGAAGCGATCTTTTGGGTCTTCGTCTTTCCCGTACTGCTCGCCCTTGGTCTCGGCATCGCCTTCCGCAACCGGCCCGCACAATCGCTCAACGTTGCCGTTCAAGACGGCCCCGGCGCCGCGGCCCTGGCGGAGGCCCTCGACGCCTCGCCCCGCCTCTCGGCGCGACTCCTGACGCCCGAGCGCGCCCTCAACGACCTGCGAACCGGCAAGCTCGCACTCGTCGTCGTCCCCGGCGACTCGCTCACTTATCTGTTCGATCCGACCCGCAGCGAGAGCCGGCTCGCCCGCCTCGCCGT
>JABAOD010000228.1_pt8 | contig 26370 bp, 23 predicted proteins | sample 7062151 | NCBI WGS metagenome assembly JABAOD01 (sample SAMN14538626, study PRJNA623070) | marine sediment metagenome | biome: marine biome [ENVO:00000428]; feature: marine pelagic biome [ENVO:01000023]; material: deep marine sediment [ENVO:00002113] | place: India: Gulf of Khambhat ... | reverse complement strand
TGCGTGGGCCAGGATTTGAACCTGGGAACCACTAAGGACAGCGACCTCAACGCTGCGCCGTTGACCAGGCTTGGCTACCCACGCTCGAGTTGCCATCGGCTGAAGGTTATTTAGGCTTTTCATAGGCTTGGCACCGAAGTTCTCCTGAGTGAACGGGCGAGGTGTCCCGCACTCTTCCTCAGATTACCTGGCAATATTAAGCGCTGCGGGGGAGATTTTCGACCGCCAGGCCAGAAGGTTTCGAACTCCCGAGGGCCTTGCGACCCACCGGCTCTCAAGGCCGGCGCTTTAGTCCGGGCTTAGCTACCGCAGCGCGCCGAGAATATCGGCAGGCGGCTATTAATCATTTAGTCCAATTACCTCCCTCAGTCTCTCCCAATAGGGGCCTCGGAGAGGTGGCCTGTCCTAGGTGGAAGCGGAAATATTCCACTCTGGCTGAAAGCTCATCACCCCTGCAGACTTCGAATCGCGTCCTCCGCGGCCATCACACCAGTTTCGATGGCCCCGTGGACCGTGGCGGATTCTCCCGTGGTATGAGTGGCCTCACCAGAGAAGAAGAGAACGCCATCCACAGGACTCGCCAGGGCCTTCCTGTGAATGACCCCCGCGTTAGGGGGCAGATATGAATAGCCACCCCGGAAGAGAGTATCGGAAGGCCACTTCCCGATCGACAAAACCTTCACCTCGCCTGGTTGCACACCCCTCGGCAGTATGTCCTCCAGTTCTGCAACGGTAGCGGCCACTATTTCCTTGTCCTCCAGCTCGGACCTTCTGTGGGCCTCCCTGCCGACGGTGAAGGCAGTGAGGACGGCGATGGGAGGGCTTAGTCCCACGAAAAGCCTGTGGAAGCTGCTGGCCCCCTCGCCCCACAGGATGCCGAAGTCTCCCGTCTTCTGCAGGAGATTCCCACCTCTCAGGTGGAGATTGACCACGAGGGTGTCACCGAAACCCACGGCATCGATGGCTCTGCGCTTCTCCTCGGGCAGTGGAGGGTCGAACTCCACGTCCCCTGCTTTGAGAACTCCTAGTGGAAGGGACACGATGGCTCGTCTCGCTCTGAACTCCACCTCCTCCCCACCATCATACTTAGTAGCCTGAATGCGCACGCCCCGGTGGGAGTAGCGAATGGCGGTCACACTGGTTCCGAGCCGGATACGATCCTCGAAGGACACCGCTCTCTTCCTGACGAGTTCGGAGTATCCCTCAACCAGCTGGTAGTTGGAGTAGCCGAACTCCTCATGGGCCATCCTGTCCTCCTCCGCATGGCCTTTCACTCCAACATCCTGAGGCTCGGCGCCAGCTGCGTGAGCGTAGAGGAGCTTCGCCAGCTGCTGAGCGCCTCGCCGGGCCTTCGTCCCGTTCAGGAAATCCGCCAGAGAGAGGTCAGGACCAGAGTACCGCCTCAGGGCTCTACGAATCCCGTAGACTCCCTGATAAAGAGCCCTCAGACCATAGGCCGTGTGGAAGGGATGGGTGAAGGAAGGGAAGGATAGGATCTTTCCGTCGAGACTAAAGCGAGCCCGCTGTATGATTGGGAGACGGCGGGCGTGTAAGCCTAGCTCCTGAACCCAGGAGTGCGTGACCACCCTCTTCCCGTGAATCATCAGCGCCCCGAGCTCCAGGGGGAAGCTTCGCCCAAGGGAATAGTCGGTCAGCACTCGCCCCCCGATGCGATGGGATGCCTCGATCACCATGAAGTCGACGGAAGCGTTTGCGAGACGGTGGGCGGCTGCCAGGCCTGCCATCCCGGCACCTATGATGATGATATCGTGATCTCCTCTCACCGTGAAACCAACATGGAGTCCGGTATATGTCTTTCACTGTGAGATGGGACCGTATAGAGCGGGTCAAGAGGTGGCCCACCCGATGGCCGTTTGCACATGTTGGCCGCGAGTGAGCTCAGCCATGGACCAGGGACCCTACCCACGCAGCAACTCAAAAATCGCCCCGGCATCCAGTTCGAAGACGGTCACAGGGTTGGCCAGTTCGTAGGAGACCACAACCTCGGGCTTGAGTTCACCCAGGAGTCCTAGGTGCCTGCCGTCAACCACGGGGCGGGCGCATCTGCCTTCCAGGAAGTTTGCATCTTCTTCCTCTTCTATATCGGCGACTAGGCCCAGGTCTCTCAGGACTCCTTGGACTAACCCCTTGATCTCCGTGAAGCCAGCCTTGGGGTGAATTACGGCTCCTCCCACGTGGCGCCTGTTGCGGCCCTCCAGCACGACATCATCAACTTCGAAGAACCTCTGGGGGAGCTCACGATGCCGGTTCAGCCTGAGAATCTCAAGGATGGATGGCAGGAGGCTTGACCTAATAATGGTGAGGTCGGAGGTTATGGGATTGAGGAGGGGCAACGGCTTCTGCCCGGAGCTGAAGCCGACTTCGGAGTCCTGAAAGGTGAGGGTTCTGACCTCCTGAAACCCGTGGCCGACCACAGTCTGGCGCAGAACCTCGGTGAACTCATTCAGCCCTGAGGCCTCACCGGGCGTCATCCACTTGGGCGTGACGGGCTCGAACCTCTCGAAGCCATAGCCTACAGCGAGGTCCTCGATGAGATCAACCTCGTGGAGGATATCTGTTCGGTAGGCTGGAATCCCCACCTGGATATGGTCGCGTTTGGCCTCGGCATCAAGCCTCATCCTGCGAAGACAGGCAACGGCCTCCTTGGAGGAGAGCTTCAGGCCAAGGAGCTGGTTGGCTCTCTGCAATGACACCTTTCTGGTGGTGGGCGTCAGGTCAGGGGTCTCCAGGGCTCTGTCGGGGTAGATGACGGTGACTGAGTAGAGCTGGCCCCCGCGTTCGGCCATAGCCGTCATGAGAATGTTCAGGGCGCTGCTCACCGCCTGGAAGTCAGTACCCGTCACATCCACGAAGATGTTGGTCGTCTCGGGAGTGAGGGCAGTGACGGTTCCATTAATAATGGGAGGGAAGGAGAGCACCCTGTCCTTCTCATCCAGGATGAGGGGTAGGAGGTCCTTCCCCTCCAGGATCCAGCCATACTCCCTACCCTTCTCGTGCTCCTTCAGAATCCTACCCAGGGTCATCTCCTCTTCCCCACCCAGGGGGACGAAGCTTACGTCTTCCGGTCCAAAGGCCTGGTAGCGTAAGGGGGTCTCCACCCTGTCAAAGTCGTGGAGGCCTATGGCCACCTTCTTCCTCCTCCTTCCCAAGCCTGTGTGCAGCCTCTCCTGAAGCTCTACGATGGAGACAACCAGCTTCTCCGTGAGGCGGAGGCCTCGAACCAGCCCGCCGACGACGTAGGGCCGCACCTCCTTCACGTTCTCGTGGGCCAGGAAGTCGATGCCACTGACCCGCATCTCATATGCGGGCAGACCCTCCTCCATGCCCAGGAACCCCCTCAGGGCCCTGGCAACTCCCTCCACAGAGTACATGTCGGGCCTATTGGGAAAGATGTCCATGCGGATGACTCCGTCCTCAACTCCCTCGTGCCCGGCACCCATCATCGGTATAGTGCCCTCTAGCCTCTCCAGAGGGACCTTTTTGCGGAGCAGGGATACGAGATCCTCATAATCGAGGGAGACCACCACCATTGGTCATTGGTTAGCGGCCTGCGGTAATATAACTTGCTGAAGGGAAACCTTCAGGGAGTTCGGATGCCCTTTGGAGGGACCTGGTGAACCTCCAACTCGAGAAGAGCCTCCAAGGCTCGACCTATCTCCTCCGAGGCCCTCAAAAGGGCCATCAGCGCCAGACCCACGTTGGCCTCCTCGGAAAGGAGGGCGATAAGAATAGTGGGACCCGGTGCTCTCACGGCTAAGACTCTGCCCTGCTCGCACTGAAGCCAGCAGTGGTGCAGTTCTCCCCGCCTCAGCTCTTCCGCGACCTTGCTTCCGGCACCGAACAGGACAGCCGCCATGGCCGCCATCTTCTTTGCGTCCATCCCCCTGGGCAGCTGGTGAGCCACGACGAGTCCATCCTCCCGGGCAATCGTAACTGCCTCGACGCCCCCCACACACTGGAGCCGCCGCAAGAGTTCTTCCAAGGCTCGGGGATAGGCTGCCTCCTGAGGGCTGTTCATATAGACAGGAAGCCATGGGAGTACGTCTCCATATTTGTTTTGGGATGGGTACCAAAACTGACAAAAAAAGCCATAACCGCCGTTTAGCGAGTTATCCCGAATCGAGCAGGGTTTCTCATCAGAGGGAGGAATGGGCCGGGCCTGATTTGAACAGGCGACCTCCCGGTTTCCAAGTTCGGGAACCTATCAGCCGGGCGCTCTAGACCAGTCTAAGCCACCGGCCCTCCTTCCTGCAGGACCTTGCCCTTTCCCGCCTCGAAACCAATTCAACCTTCCCTATTAAGATTTCTGGACGTCCTCAGGGCTGGGCATCCGGGGAGTGTTGGAGCTAGGTGGGGAAGTGGGGCCAACCCAGCGACAGCATCCAAGAGGGAGGAGCGGCGGGGGCGACCGCGGGCAAGAGGGTTGCCGGAACGGGGCTAGGGGTACTCGTGAGAATGACCCGGAAGATGCCACCTGGAGTGCTGACGTAAAGGTGCCCATCTGGTCCGTCCACGACATCGAGAACGCCGCCCTCCCCCGTCGTGAGAACGACTTCCGATGTGAAACTGGCCCCAACCTCCTCCACGTCTCCCCTCAGGCGGATGAGTGTCCCATCGTTCCAGGACCCGAAGTACACCGTATCGGCGTGAGCCCCGCCGAGGCCTTGACCCGTATAGAAGGCAACGCCCGTGGGCGCTATGGACGGGGTGAAGACGAGGAGGGGTTCCTCATAACCGGCGTCAGGGGCGAAACCCGTAACAATAGGCCAGCCATGATTGGAGCCTCGAAAGCCCAGGTTGACTTCATCACCTCCAGCAGGACCATTCTCTGTGAAGACCAAAAGCCCGCTGGGGGTGAAGTCCATCCCGAAGACGTTCCTCACGCCTAGAACGTAGGTGTAGGAGCCAGGGACGGGGTTGTCTAGCGGTATCGACCCATCCGGTTCCATCCTCAGGATCTTTCCTGCAAGGGAGGAGGGGTCCTGCGCCTTGTTAGGCTCCAGCGTGTCCCCCACGGATGCGTAGAGCTTCCCGTCGGGACCGAAGACCAGGCGCCCGCCGTTGTGCCTGCTGTTGGCGGGAATGCGATCCAGCAGCACCTCCTCTGTCCCCGCGACCCCTCCGAGGTCTTTGAACCTGGAAATCCTGTTGAATATGCCCTGACCGGAATCGTATGTGTAGTAGAGGTATACGTAGTTAGTAGAGGTGAAATCGGGGTCGATGGCTAGCCCCAAGAGGCCTGTCTCTGCCTGCTGGACGACCTCCAGAGAGAGGAAGGGTTGCCCCTGGAGCTCTCCACCCTGGAGGATGCGCACGCGCCCGGCTCTCAGCTCGTTGTAGAATATCCTGCCATCTGGCGTGAAGGCGAGGCTGACCGGAAATTCGAGATCGTCCCGGATGGTCTCAAGGTCTATCGTGCCCTCAGGGGGCGAGGGTCGTAGAAGGTTGATGAGTACGGCTGTGGTAACCGAGGCCAAGGCGACCAGGACCACGATAAAGACTAGGATCCTTCTGTCCACGTCCTAAGATGAGACCTCGAAGTTAATAAAGGATTCAATCTCGCTGTTCCGGCGGTTCGCCGATCCCTTGCGCGAGGAGAACGAGAACTAAAACTATTTATTGGCAAGGTCATTTCACGGATGCCGCTCATGGACTTAGTGGAGGCCGTCAAGGCCCGCCGTAGCGTCACCAAGTTCAAGTCCACCCCTCTTTCTGAAGAAGTCGTCAAGGCGGTCTTCAGTGCCGTCAGGGTCGCTCCTTCCGTGAACAACATGCAGCCCTGGAAGTTCATCCTCGTAACGGACGAGGAGTTGAAGGCTAAGGTGGCAGCGGCGGCGAACAATCAGAGGTGGATTGCTGAGGCCCCCGTAGTTGTCGTTGCCCTTGCCCTCCTGAACGAGTCTGACTCCCTGGTCGGGGGTTACATGAGTTCCTATGCCGTGGAAGTGGCCTTTGCCATGGACCACCTCTTTCTGGTGGCGACGTCCCACGGCCTGGGAACCGCATATGTGAACTCCTTTGACGAGGAGAAGGTGAGGCGTCTTCTCGCCGCCCCACCCGATACCAAGGTGGTGGGCATCATCCCCCTAGGCTATCCTGAGGAGGTGCCGCCACCACCAGGAAGCAAGAACTACTCCGAGATCTTCTCCTACAACCGCTACGACTGAGGGTATCGTCTTGGGCACGAAAGCAAAGCATCCATGTCCAGCTTGCCGCCATCCCGTTGACGCATGGGCGGACAGATGTCCTAGCTGTGGCCACATCCTCGAGAGGCCAGGAATCCCCTCAGACATCAGGGGCAGCGTCCAGAAATCCCTGCGTTGGCTCAACTCCCTCTGGAAGGGATATCAGGAGGAGCTGGACCGGCTGGATGGACGAATAAAGCAGGCCCTGAGCCGGGTGGAAGCCCTGCGAGGCTCAAAGGACCCAGCCGAAGAGGGGGAAAGGAGGAAGCTGGAGCTGTGGCTCCAGCAGGCCATGGAAGAAAGGAGCGAGCTGGAGAGGCTTTCCACTGAGGCTGGGGACGCCCTGCTCACCTTCTCCCGCCTGTGGAGCCTCCCCGAGGTCACCTTGTTGGGGAGGAATGATGATAACAAGCTTCAGGAAAGGATGATGGTCCTCCAGGAGAAGAAGGAGTCCCTGGAGAAGGACAGTCAGAGGATGGAGGAGTGGTGGGAGGCCCACAGAAGGATCCAGAGAGACCTGTTCTCAATAGCCATCGGAAAAGATTTGGAGGATGGGACTGGGACGAGGAGGGAATTGGATGAGCTTAGACCTCTGCTGCAAGATTTGCTCGAGAGGCTGAGGGTCCTCGCAAGGGAGGAGGCGGGGCCTCCGCTGGAGGAGGAGGTGGTCCAGCTGCTTCAAAGAATAGTTGACTCTGCACAGCCTCTGCTCGGAGACCGAGTCGAAGACGGTCCTTGATGGCAATTCTGACCGCGTCGCCACGTCCAGCCAATGTTTACATATCAAAAAGCGCTTCAGCTGCAGCAGTGAGAATACTCCGGGACATTAGGGAAGCGACGAAGCTCCTCATCTTGCTGGAAATAACGACCCATCGCCACAGCAGGATGAAATCCATCGCGGAGAAGATCAGTCTGACGGTGCAGGGTGTTTCAGATTATATCAAGTCGATGACGGCCGAGGGGCTGGTTTACAGAGTGGGAGGGGTGTACGCCGCCACCATGAAGGGCGTCGAAATCCTCCATTTCAGATTCAGGGAGCTGAAGGAGTTCGTGGAGAGTTCCTACAAGGAGATGAGGATACTGAATATCTGCTCCGCCATTGCGGGTAAGGACCTCAAGAAGGGGGACCGGGTGGGCCTCTTCATGGAAGAGGGCTACCTGCTGGCCTATCCCGGAAGGGAGTCAGCCTCCCAGGGTTCTGCCATGCACTCGGCCAGAAAGGGAGAGGACATAGCCGTCGTGGAGCTGGAGGGGATAGTTGACCTCAAGTTGGGGAAGATCACGCTGATCCGCATCCCCGGGGCGAGGGAGGGGGGAACGAGGGTCGTGAACCTGGCGAGGGCTCGAGAGATTATAGCAGGCCATCCGGGACACAGGATAGCTGTCAATGACGCAATAGCAAGGGCCCTGGCGGCGAAGCTGGACCTGAAGCCGGACTTCGAATTCGCCGCCGTCTCCGCCTCCCTGGAGGCTGCCCTGAGAGGCCTTGACGTCCTCCTACTGGCCTCAGAGGACTCCTCGGCCGAGGCGGTGTCTGCTATCGAGGCTGCCAACGAAGGGCTGGAGGAGAAGGTGACCTATCAGGTGACCTCTCTCCTCACAACTCCCCCGAAGATAACGGAGGCAAAAAGTAAATCTAGTCAGAGAAGGCGTTAGGCGAGAGAGAGGAAAAGTGGTGATGCGTTGAAGGCCGTCGTGCTGGCTGCGGGAGAGGGGACCCGTCTCGGCCCCTTCACCCACTCAGAGCCGAAGGTCATGATTCCCGTGGCGAACCGGCCCATCGTGGAGTACGTGGTCCAAGCCCTGGTGGAGAACGGCATCCAGGACATCCTCCTCGTCGTGGGATACAGGAAGGAGAGGATCATGACCCACTTCGAGGATGGCAAGAACTTCGGCGCCAAGATCGAGTATGCCGTCCAGACGAAGCAGTTGGGCACCGCCCATGCCCTGCTCCAGGCTCGAGAGGGCCTCAAAGGGGACTTCCTAGTGCTGCCGGGGGATAACGTCATCGACGCCAGGACGGTCGGAGACCTCCTCGAGGATGGTTCTGTCCCATCCATTGTCATCACGGAGAGCGATATGCCCTCGAAGTACGGAGTGGTCACCCTGGATGGGGAGTGGGTTCGCGATCTCGTGGAGAAGCCCGAGGAGAGGATAAGCAACCTGATCAACACGGGCATCTACGCCCTCAGTGCGAAGTTCCTGGAGACCTGCGAGGATTACGTGGGCCGGGGCATCTACGACCTTCCTGGGATACTGCACAAGCTCTCGCGAAAGGGTAAGGTAAAGGCCATCCGCACTCGTGGAACGTGGATCGACGCCGTGTACCCCTGGGACCTCATCAGGGTCAACGCCGTGGCTCTTACGACGCTGCAAGAGAGGATTTCGGGAAAGGTGGAGGAAGGAGTTGTCATGAGGGGTCCCGTCTCCGTCGGGGAAGGATCTGTGGTCAGGGCAGGGACATACCTCCTCGGACCCGTGGCCATAGGTCCCGGCTGCGACGTCGGACCCCACGTCACCCTCCATCCCTCCACATCAATCGGCCAGAACGTGACCATCGGCCCCTCGTCCGTCATCGAGGAGAGCCTCATAATGCATGACTGTTCTCTCGGTCCCTTCTCTTACGTCTCCCACAGCGTCCTGGGGAAGGGGACCAGGGCAGGCTCCCACCTCTCCGCCCCCAGCGAAGGGGCCACGATCCAGGTGGAGGGGGAGTTTCACAACGTGTCAAGGGTCGGCTCCTTCCTGGGAGAGGACACCGTCGTGGGTAGCGGGGTTAAGGTCCTACCTGGCTGCCTGGTGGGAGCCCGGTGCAGGATCGCCTCTGGAGCCGTCCTCCGCGGGGACATCCCTGCAGGGTCGACGGTGGTCTAGATGTGCGGAATCGTCGGCTATGCAGGCCGTCGGCGGGCCCTTCCCATCGTCCTTGAGGCCTTGAAGAGGCTCGAGTATCGAGGTTACGATTCCGCCGGGGTAGCCATCCTGGACAAGAAGATTCAGCTTCACAAGGACAGGGGTGAGATCAGGGAGCTGGAGGGTAAGCTGCCAAAGCTAAGCGGCACCTCCGGCCTGGGCCACACCCGGTGGGCGACCCACGGAGCCCCCAGCCAGGAGAACGCCCACCCCTTCTTGGACTGCCACGGCCAGATTGCCCTTGCTCACAACGGCATCATCGAGAATTACTCATCCCTCAGGGCAGACCTGGAGGCCAGGGGCCACAAGTTCGGCTCCGAGACGGACACGGAGGTCGTGGTGCACCTGGTGGAGGAGGCCTACAAGGGGAGTCTTGAAGAAGCCCTGCGTTCCGTCCTTCCGAAAGTTCAGGGGTCCTACGCCTTTGCGCTTATGCACGCGGAGGAGGAGGGCAGGCTGGTGGTGACCCGTAAGGACAGTCCACTGGTGATTGGCCTGGGAACCGACGAGAACCTCTTCGCCTCGGACATCCCCGCCCTGCTCCGGGAGACCAATAGGGTCCTCCACCTCATGGATGGCGAGATCGCTGTCATCACCGCCGCGGGCGTCCAGATCCATGCACCCGACGGCGCCAGGGTCAGAAGGCGGGCCGAGACCGTGTCCTGGACCCTGGAGGATGCGGAAAAGGGCGGATTCCCGCACTTCATGCTGAAGGAGATCTTCGAGCAACCGGAGGTCATCCACTCCACCCTCCTTGGTCGGCTGAGCGATTTCGACTCTGGCGACGTGTTTCGGGACAAGGCGCGACACGTCAAGCTGGTGGCATGCGGTACATCCTTCCACGCTGCCCTGGCGGGAAAGTACATACTGGAGGAGATGGCGGGCATTCCGTCCTCTGCAGAGCAGGCATCGGAGTACAGGTACGCCAGGGCCTCCAACGACAAGCCTCTAGTGGTGCTGATCAGCCAGAGTGGGGAAACGGCTGACACCATCGGCGCCGCTCGTGAGGCGAAGAGGCGGGGCTGCAGAACCCTCGCCGTCACCAACCACGTCGGGTGCAGCCTCTCCAGGGAAGTGGAGGAGGTCCTCTACACTCGGGCCGGGCTGGAGATAGGCGTGGCGGCAACAAAGACCTTCACCGCGCAGATGGTGGCCCTCTACATACTAGCCCTCAGGCTGGGCCTCAGCGCAGGCCATCTGACCTCCGACGAGGTCAGGAAGTGGACGGAAGAACTCAGGGCCCTCCCCAGAGCAGTTCAAGCGGTTTTAGACTCCGCCCAGGAAACGGAGGCCCTGGCTAGAACTTACAGCCAGTCCAGGGACATGTTCTTCATCGGTCGCAACATCAACTACCCCATCGCCCTGGAGGGAGCCCTCAAGATGAAGGAGATCTCCTACATCCATGCTGAGGGGTATCCGGCGGGGGAACTGAAGCACGGACCCTTGGCCCTCCTCACAGAGAGCGCGCCAGTTGTGGCCCTGGCCCCGAGGGATCATACTTACGAGAAGATGGTGGGCAATATCGGGGAGGTCAGTGCCCGTGGCTCCCCGGTGATCGCCATAGCCTACGAGGGCGACGCAGAGATGGAGAAGTACGCCGATCAAGTGCTGCGAGTGCCCCTGGTTAGACCGGTCTATTCACCGCTGGTCAACGTGGTCGCGCTGCAGCTTCTGGCATACTACACCGCCAGAGAGCGAGGCTGCTCAATAGACAAACCTAGACATCTAGCCAAGAGCGTCACGGTGGAGTAGCTCATCTGTCCAGTATCGGCAGCAGGTCCCGAAGGCTAAGAAGCTCATAGTGAGGTCTGACGTCCACCCCTTCGAAGCTGAGGACGCCCCTGTTGACCCAGAAGCTAGTGAGCCCAGACTCCAGCGCCCCCTTCACGTCGTCGCTGAGATTGTCGCCCACGTGAGCGCTCCTGGCCGCCTCCGCCTTGCTCTGCCTCAGAGCCAGGTGAAAGATGGTCCTACTGGGCTTCTCCACCCCAACCTCCCCCGATATGATGATAGTGTCGAAGTAGTTCGCCAGGCCGAACCGCTGCAGCTTGTCCCTCTGTATCTCACTGGGACCGTTGGAGATGATCCCCAGGTGATATCTGCCGGAAAGGGTCTCGAGGACCTCTTTGGTGTCCGGATACAGCTCGATGCTGGCGAGCCTTATCCGACGGTAGCTCTCACCCAGCTTTTCTGCGGTCCTTCGATCGCCATAGCCCTCTTTCTGTAAGAGTCTCAGGTAGGCCTCGTTGCTGATGTCGTGGTAGTGGCCCCCGGGCTTCTCCGCGGCCACCGCCTTGTAGTAATCGTAGTACTCAAAGGGATCCAAGTCTGCTGTGAGGCCTACACCCTCGCAAGCCTGCTTCAGGGCATCTCGGGGATCCCTGCCATAGTTGCATAAGGTGCCATCGATATCGAAGTAGATGCACTCCAGGGAGAGAGCTGTCACGGGTCGACCAACTTTACCACTCTATTTATTCCTTGACCAATTGCCCTGGCGAATGTTTTAAGGATGGTTCCCCATGGGAAGTCGGTCTATGATAGAGAGGCCCAAGGGCACAAGAGACTTCGGTCCGGAGGAGATGGCCCGCCGCAGGTACCTAGAAGCGGCGTTCTCCAACGTCGCCAGGAGGTTCGGCTATTCGGAGGTTGCGACTCCCACCTTTGAAAACTCTGAACTCTTCATCGCGAAGTCGGGACCAGCCATTGTGCGGGAGATGTACGTCTTTCGAGACAAGGCGGGCAGGGAGTTGGCCCTGCGGCCAGAACTCACGGCTCCCGTCATTCGGTTTTACCTCAACGAGCTTCAGAGCAGGCCTAAGCCCCTGAAGGTGTACTACCTGGGCAGCTGCTACAGGTACGATGAGCCCCAGTTCGGACGTTACCGGGAGTTTCATCAGTTTGGTGTGGAGATCCTTGGAGGCAGTCCACTGGAGTCGGACGCCGAAGTCATCGCCACGGCCGTAGACGCGGTGAAGGAGGCTGGCCTCAGGGGCTTTCAACTGCGAGTGGGGCACATAGGGCTCATAAGGGACCTCTTGCCCGTGGACGCCTCACGGAAGGCGAGGATCATCAGCCTCCTCGACAAGAGGCAACTGGAGGAGCTTCGGCGAGAGTTGGATGCCGCAGGGGTCGGGGAGATGGCGGAGAGACTTCTCCAGCTCGTGGGTCTCAAGGGAGGTGAAGAGGTCCTTGACCAGGCCGTCGAGGTCCTCCAAGAGGGACGAGCTGATAGGCGGAAGGCTGCAGGTGGGCCAGAGACCCCTGCCTTGGACTACCTGAAGGAGCTTGGGAGGCGCCTGCGGCTATATGGCATCGAGGAGATACTCTACGACCTGGGGGTAGTAAGGGGTCTGGACTACTACACCGGTATGGTCTTTGAGCTCCACTACAATCCGTTGGGAGCTGCGAGCCAGATATGTGGAGGCGGCTCATACTCCCTTACGGATGTCTTCGGGGGGGAGCCTCTGCAGACCACGGGCTTCGGGATGGGTTTTGACAGGGTGCTTCTGGCCCTCGAGAAGGCGGAGGTCGCAATTCCTGCAAAGGCCCTCGATGCCTTCGTCGTTCCCGTAGGTGAGCACATGAAGGAAGCGGGCTTCGGGGTCGTGAAGTTGCTGAGGGATGCAGGCCTCTGGGCAGACATCGACCTCATCGGGAGAGGGCCTTCCAAGAACCTGGAGCACGCCAATGCCCTTGGGGCCAAGTTCAGCGTGCTAGTGGGCGAGAAGGAGTGGAAGGAGGGCAAAGTGGCCGTCCGAGACATGAAGAGCGGCGAACAGCGCGAGGTTCTCGTCGAGAAGCTCCCGAAGTTCCTTGCCCGATGAATTCTTCATAGCAGAGCTGTCTATCATCGAGGATCGCGTGAAAGTAGATTTCCCTATACGATCTGGCTTGTTCCCCGCGAGACCAGACAGAGCTTCTCGGGGAGGAGAGTGGCCTCTCCGTAACCCAGTGTCAGGCCATCTCCCCAGAAAGGTTCACGAGGGAGCATTAATGTACGCCACATCCCATCGCTAAAGCATGCGAGGATTCGCGCACTATGACGCGAACGAACCGGTGAAGGATGCGCTCTGCCTGTCCAGTTTCCTGATCTCGATGAACGATGAGGGACTCCTCCTCGGTAGGATGCGCAAGCACAAGAGGTGGGAAACTCTCGACAGAATCGTGGCAGGAGGTCCCGCCTTTGAGGAAGGCCTGTGGGTGTTGCCTGCCTCACACCTCCACGTTGCGGAAGATCCCCTGGCGGCCGCTGAGCGGATCGCGTCCGAACAGCTTCAAGCAGTTTATGATGACCTGAGCCTTTGGTGCGTGCTGTCCTTCGCTTCGCCCTTCCCGAGTCGAGGCCAGAAACACCACTGGGATGTCTGTTTCGTTTATAGCGTCGAGATCGACGTACAAACTATCCCGCCGTGGTTCGAGGATTTAAGGCGTCTACCACCAGGGAAGATTGCCAGTCTAAAGTATGCCCGAGGCCACCAGGACGTGATCCGCGAGCTGGGGTTGACTTCCTAGGTTGGCCTGCTACCACGTTCTACGGCCCTCGGGACGCTCTTCTAAAGAGGTCGTTTCACCGACGGGTAGGTTGAAGGTCATCCTCACCACTGCCGAGGGACCTCGAATGTCATCTCGAGGATTCGCTAACCCATTCCCCCTATCGGTCAGCAGGTCCATCATTGGGAAAGGAGTCTTCACACCCATGCACAGGCGAAGGGTCGGGATATGCGCTGTGTGTATGACGCCCCGATCGGGATTTGAACCCGAGTCCCGGGCTCGACAGGCCCGGATGATAGGCCGCTACACCATCGGGGCTCGAGCCTCATACCCCATCTGGATACTTCAAGCTAATGTCCTACTTGGGGGATAGGGAAACTGCCAGCAGAATTATCAGAACAGCCAGGGCTAGCAGAAAGGCAGTGATTTCGCTTTGGAGTCCGACTGCCAACATGGCGGCAGCCGCATAAGCCATGATCGATATCAGAAAGACCATGGCGGTCACAATACTGGCTCGAAGCAAGAACGCCCCATAGACAAGCCTGAGGGCCCTGGCTGGATGGTGATCCAGCGTTGGGAGGCGCCTCAGCGGTTGCACTGTGTACCTGAATCTCATGAGCTGAGCCGCAAGAATGGTGATTGACAGGAAAAGGTATAGCTCCTCCAGGGTGAGGTCGATGGAGATTCCGAAGGCCAGGAAGGCTGACCCGACCATGATCAGAGAGGCTCTGTCGGCCCATTCACTAGGCCTCCGGATCCCCAGGAAACCCAGTGTGGCCGTCGCGGCGGCTGCAAGGAGTATGAGGACTGAGGGTGGTGAGGGGAGGAAGGGGTAGGCCGTGAAGGCCGTCCATGCCACAAGGATCAGGAGGAGGAGTGTTGGCAAGTGGGCTATCTGACCGCTGAGCGTCGACCTGGTTTCCATCTTTCAGTCTCCTTGAGGGCAAGGGCGAGGGGTTTCTCCAGCCTCCAGTCGGCCACAGGTGCGAAGCGTCTGAGAAGGGCGACATTGGCGTCCCGTTCCATTTTGAGGATGGAGTAGGCCACCCGGGCAGCCTCGTCCTTCTCGGCAAGCTCGGCCTCGATGTCGAGAACCGAGGGTGACAGGACAAATACGTCAAACCCGTAGGCCCTCAGATTCAGGATGGCCTCCCTGGCTAACCTATCCACTACAGGAGATATCACAATCAGCAGGCACCCGCGGGGAAAGAACCTGCCAAGGACCCAGGGCAGGTGGGTCAGGGTCCACTGGCCGCCGGGTCTGACACTTAGGAGGGCATCAACTATCCTGAAGAACTGCTTCCTCCCAAAGGCCGGGTAGACCCAGTCCAGGACGGACCGCATGACAATCAGACCCACCCGGTTTCTTCCCTCCAGGAGTTTCTCGGCCAAGGAGACGGCAGCTCTGACCCCCATCTCCACGGCGTTTTCCTTTGCGGGGCCGATAGCCACCTCCTCCCGAGCGTCAAGGATTATGACGAAGTCCCCGCTCCTCTCTCCCTCTAATTCATTGGTGAAGAAGGAGTCCAGACGGGCGGAGGCTTTCCAATTTATCCGACGCATCTCGTCCCCTGAAACGTAGTCCCTGATCGACCAGAAGTCTGTCCCCAGGCCAGGCGAGCGAGACGGTATCTGACCTAGCCAGGGCCTCGTCCGTCTCGTTCTCACCGTCGCCCTCCGGATGTCCTCTCTTCGGGGGGAGATTGCCAGGGGTACGGTATCAGCGAGGGTCACCTCGTGGACGACAAAACCAAGAAGGTCCCTGCTTCTGACGGTTACGGGCCCCAGATTGTACCTTCCCTTCACCCTCAAGAGGAGGCTGTACTGCAGTTCTATGAGCTCCCCCCGCCGCAGTCCAGTGACCAAGTAGTTGCTGCCCTCGACAACCTCAAGCTCTGGTGGGACTGCATCATAGATCTCAACGAACTCCAGCGCTGGCCCGTCGTTCCTCAGCTGCAAGGAAACCTTCAATTCCTCGCCTTCGGAGGCCCTCTGGGTCTCCACAGTCCTAGAGACGTTTACAGCCGGGACGGAAGAGCCAAAGATCACCCCCAGGGCGAGGTAGACCACCAGAGGAATCACCAAGGCCACGAACCTCCCCTCCCTGGTGAGGAGGCCAAGAATGAGCAGGAAGGAGGCGGTGACCAGGATCCATGCGCTGAGACCCGTCCTCATCTAATCGACCTTCGGAACGGGTACTTCTCGGAGAACCTCCTCGACTATCGTTGCGGGGTTGACACCTCTGATCCAGGGATCCGGCTTCAGTATCAGGCGGTGAGCGAGGGCATCCACGGCCACGGACTTGACGTCATCGGGAAGGACGAAGTCCCGGGAGTCGAGAACGGCCCTGGCACGGGAAAGCTTGAGAAGAGCCAGAGAACCCCGGGGACTCGCACCCACATCGACCCTGGAGTGGCCACGGGTCCTGTTCACGACCTCCACCATGTACCTCTCCACATCCTCCTCCACGAACACTTCCTCCACGGCAGCCTGCATCTCCGAGACCCGTTTGGGACTTGCCACCTTCTCGATTTCCACCTCGTCCTTCCGACGCTGTACCCTCCTTCGGAGGATTTCCACCTCGTCTTCGGGCTGGGGGTAACCCATGGGGATTCTCATGAGGAACCTGTCTATCTGGGCCTCCGGAAGGGGGTAGGTTCCCTCGTACTCTATGGGGTTCTGGGTTGCCATCACCACGAAGGGCCCTTCGATGGGATAGGTCTCCCCCTCCAGGGTGGCCTGTCTCTCCTGCATGGCCTCCAGAAGAGCTGCCTGGGTCTTGGGCGGAGCCCTGTTTATCTCGTCCGCCAGGAGGACGTTGGTGAATACAGGACCCCTTCTCAACAGGAACTCTCCCTGCCGTCGGTCGAAGATGTATGTTCCCGTGATGTCCGCCGGGAGGAGGTCTGGGGTGAACTGGACCCTCCGGAACTCACACCCCAGGGCAGCGGCAAAGCTCTTGGCCATCATGGTCTTCCCCAGGCCCGGAAAGTCCTCTATCAGCACGTGGCCGTCCGAGAGGATGGCTAGGAGCACCTTCTCCAGCACTTCCCGCTTTCCGACGATGGCCTTAGACACTTCCGTCAGGAGGTGGTTTGAGAGGGCAGAGACCTCTTCCAGCTTCAATTCCAGGCCTCCATGGCGCTAACGACACGGCCGATTATATCGGAGAAGCTCTCACCTCGGGACACCCCGCGAAGGAGCGGTTCCCGGGTGGTTACCTTCGAGAACAGAAGGTCCTCCTCAGCGGTGGCGGCGAGGAACCGAAGGATGAGGGGATCGTGTACTATGCCGCTCCTCTTCTCAGGGTCCCCCATCAAGGACGTGAGTTCCTGGTGATCAAGCCCTCGGTTGGACCTCACCTTCTCCAAGAAGGCATTCCTGACACGAAGGGCCACTATCATCTGGCTGTACTTCAGTCCTCTGTCCGCCCGCCGGAGGCTCATTGCAAGCTTCGTGAGCTCACCTGAGGCGTGTCTCTCACCGTCCTCGGGAGGCCTCAGAGGGGGAACGCCCATCGCTCCTTGGTGGAGGTTCCGGATTACCGTCCACGCTATCGCAACCAGGAGCAAGATGTAGAGGGCCCATCTGAGCGATGGGTCGATGGGGAACAACAGGTATGAAGCCAAGATCACGGGCACGAGGACCATGACGATGACAACCAACCTGAGGTCAACAGCCAATCTTCCACCATGTCTGAGTTCTCTGACTGAGGTAGCAGTCCGAGACCACCCACTCCTCAAGGGGCGACCATATCTCCAGACCAACTCAGACCCCCAGTTCTCCCTTCACCCTCTGGAGGGAGTCTATTGCTCTTTCACGATGGGTTTCGGAGAGGGGATAATGGCTGTAGCGGGCAATTTCGAAGAGCTCCCGCAGCGACTTCGTGGAGTCGTCGGAGAGTCTCAGCCTCTCCAACGCGGCGGATTCCAGCTCCCGGGCTGTGAGGCTTTTCTTTGCCTCCACACCTCGGTCCTCGAAAAGAGAGAGCATCTCTGTGTAGCAGGCCAATATCACGGACCTCATATCATCTCCAACCCTGAGGCGGTAGATCCCCTCCTCTAGGCTTGCGGCCACCTGTTGTCTCATCTCCTCATCCAGCAGCTCCCCAAAGGCAGCGGGCCGTCGCGTCCTGAAGGCGATTATCAGGATAGAGAAGGCTAGAAAGGCGAAAAATACCAGCAAGAGCCCCGCCAGGGCTGGAGCCGCCAGGATGGACCTGGGCCCGGGCTCACCCGAGGGGTCCCCCGTTCCGCCCTCAGAGCCGTCCCCTGTGACGGGCCCCTCACCATCCTCCTCGCCCTGGAACCCCCTGAAGAACCCAAGAAGGAAGACAAGGGAGAGGAAGATCAGCAGAATGACGAGAAGTGGAAGCAGTTCCTCGAAGGGGAATTTTCCCCCCTTCGGCATGTATTTCAGGTAGACTAGGATGAAGAGGCCGCCCCCCACCAGGCTGAAGAACACCGCGAGACCTAGGGAGGCCTCAGGACCAAGGTTCGGCAGGATAAGACGAGGACCCTGGACGCCACCAGACCCTGTGGTTTCCGAGAAGGGTAGACCCTCAAGGTTCTGTATCAAGTTTACCACGGCAACGGCCGCTGCGAGGACGAGGACCAGGACGATGACCTTGGATCGGACTTCTGAGATGGCCAACGGTGTAACATGCCAGCGAATCTATATGGCTCTTTCTCACAAGTGGACTGGGCAGTCCTGGGAAAGCGCCGGTTGTCCGGCTCCTGGCACATACCCCAGAACTGGGGCCGGATGTGTCCTGAGGAGCCCTCCTGTCCCCCGGTATCCCGACGCGGGCTGGATTCATCAGAGAAGGCCAAGCATGCTGCACTACGCAGGGCAGAGGCTAGAAGGGTCGCATCTCTTCCGGCACCTTCTTCCAGTCCTCGATGAACCTCCTTAGCCCCACATCCGTTAGGCTATGGTGGAACATCTTGCTGAGAACGTCGTAGGGCAGGGTGGATATCTGGGCACCTGCCAGAGCCGCCTCCAGAACGTGGACAGGATGGCGGATGCTCGCCACCAAGACATTGGTCTCAAAGCCGTAGTTCCTGTAGATGGCCACTATCTGGCGGATGACGTCCATCCCAACCTGCCCCTGATCGTCGAGACGACCGATGAAGGGGCTCACGATGTACGCCCCCGCCTTTGCAGCCAGGATTGCCTGGTTGGCGCTGAAAACCAGTGTGACGTTGGTCCTGATCCCCTCCTCCTTCAGGGACTTGGCGGCCTTCAGACCTTCCGGAGTCATTGGCACCTTGACGACGACGTTCCTGTGGATGGCCGCTAGCTTTCGCGCCTCCGAGACCATCCCACGAGAGTCCTCGCTAACCACCTCTAGGTTCACGGGACCGTCCACCAAGGAGCATATCTCCTTGACAATCTCATCGAAGGAACGCTTCTCCTTGGCGATCAGACTGGGATTCGTAGTGACGCCGTCCAAGACTCCCCAATCCGCCGCCTCCTTGATGTGGGGTATGTGGGCAGTGTCCAGGAATATCTTCACGCCATGACCTCCTTCCGCCTGATGACATCCATTGCTGCCTTAAGCACCTTTTGAGCAGTAAGCCCATACTTGTCAAGAAGCTCGAAGCCCTCCCCGCTCTCTCCGAAGGTGTCCTCGACCCCGATGATCCTCAGGGGGACAGGGTAGTTCTGGGCCACCACTTCGGCAATGGCACTCCCCAGGCCTCCGTAGATGGTGTGCTCCTCGGCGGTGACTATGGCCCCCGTCTCTCTCGCCGCCCTCAGGACCGTCTCCCGGTCGATGGGTTTCACCGTGCTCATATTCACTACCCGGGGGCTCACGCCTTGCTTCTCAAGCTCCTCTGCCGCCTCCAGGGCGCGGGAGACCATGATGCCGGAGGCGATGAAGGCGAGGTCGTCTCCGTCTCGCATGATGGTGGCCTTCCCCACCTCGAAGGGGTCCTCAAGCGATGTGAGGGTGGGAAACCGGGCCCTGCTGAACCTGCAGTACACGGGTCCGGGAACCTTCACCGCAGCGTGCACTGCATTGGCGACCTCGGGACCGTCGCAGGGCACCACCACCTTCATGTTGGGGAGGGACCGCATCAGGCTGATGTCCTCCAGCATCTGATGGGTAGCACCGTCCGGTCCCACGGTGAGCCCCGCATGGCTGCAGAATATCTTCACAGGCAGGTTTGGATACGCTATGGACTGGCGTATGATGTTGTACACCTGGGCCGTCCCGAAGACGGAATAGGTACAGGCGAAAGCGACCTTTCCAGCCGCCGCCAGGCCGGCGGCTACACCCATCATGTTCTGCTCCGCGATGCCGATGTTGAACAACCGCTCAGGAAACTCCTTCCCGAAAAGGGCCGTCTTGAGGGACTGGGTTGTGTCCGCCCCCACCACGACCACGTCGGACCTTTTCTTCCCGAGCTCCACCAGGGCCTGGCCGAAGTAGGTCCTCTGAGACTCCGTCTTCCACGGCTTCGGCTTCACACAGTCTCCCCCAATTCCGCCAGGGCCGTCTTGAGCTCCTCTTCCGTAGGCGCCGTTCCGTGGAAGCGGACGACGTTCTCCATGAGGCTCACGCCCTTGCCCTTGACTGTGTGGGCTATGATGACCGTCGGCCTGCCCTTGACCTCCTTGGCGGAGTTAATGGCCTCCAGGATGGCCTCCATTTTATGGCCGTCGATCTCCAAGACGTTCCAGCCGAAGCCGCGCCACTTGTCGGCCAGGGGCTCCAATGCCATGATCTCCTCTGTGCGGCCCTCCTGTTGTATACCGTTCCTGTCGACGATGGCGGTGATGTTGTCAAGCTTGAAGTGGGCTGCCCCCATGGCGGCCTCCCAGGTCTGACCCACGTCGTTCTCCCCGTCCCCTATCATCACGTATATGCGATAGGGCTTGCCGTCCAAGCGAGCGGCCAACGCCATTCCCACTGCGATGCTCAGACCTTGGCCCTCGGCGCCGGCACATGCCTCCACTCCCGGTGTCGTCCCCAGCTCCGGGTGCCCTTGGAGCCGGGTTCCCAGCTTCCTCAGGGTCGTCAGTTCCGAAACGGGAAAGAAACCCCGCTCAGCCAGGGCAGCGTAGAGGACAGGACAGGCATGTCCCTTGCTGAGGATGAAACGGTCCCTGTCAGGCCATTGGGGGTTCCGCGGGTCCACATTCAGAAAGTGGAAATACAGGGCCGTGACGAGGTCAGTGGCCGAGAGCGAGCCCCCTGGATGGCCCGACCCTGCAGCGTGGGTCATGCGCAACACGTGCCTCCTAAGGATGCGAGCCTTCTCCTTCAACTCCTGAACCAGGGTTTCATCCAGGCTCATAGCTCGTCCTCCCCGGAGATGGCAGCCGATTTGCGGTCCCCTCAGTGAGACCTGCTGAAGGGTGGAGATGACACCTCAGTGGGACACTGACCGAAAGGCTGGGCCTACGGGCCAAGTCCCCAGGCTCTCCGACCCGCCGCCATCTCATGACCATCGGCGGAAAGGTTCCCACATATATGGTCCTTTCTAATGGACTAGCAGTGGGCGGGGCCGGCCAGTGGGGATGAACCACGTCCTGGTTCGGTGAAGGGTTGTTGCTCATATTGGTCAGGCAAGATGCGAAGTTCGTCCTCGGGAGCGAACCGGGGATCCGCCTCCATCATCCGCAGCCGAGGGTCCACCCGATGGGCGCTCCCCCGCGGGTGACCAGAAGAACCTGAACCTCCGTCTCCGTAGTTTCCACCAGGAGGTAGTCCCCGGCCTTCAATGTGCTCCAATCGTCATCCCTGGGACGAAAGACCACGCTACCCGGATCACCGGAAGCATCGGTAAGGTTTCCCTTGACAAGGACCCTCGAAGAGCCGTCTTCGAGACGCATGACCCAGTACTCGACCTCTTGAATCGGGTAATCGCCCCTGACGGAGGTAACTATGGCCTTGACACCGCCTTCAACCCTTTCCAGGCTCATGGCGGCTGGGAAGTCGCATTCAGGGCGGGGCGATAGAGCGGAGAGGCCCAGGCCTATTGTGGCTGCCATGCCCATGGACACGAGGAAGATGCCTCCCGCCTTCAGCCAATTGCCTTCCATCAGAGGATACGCCAAGGTCCAGAAGGGCTTCAGCCGATTTGAACCTTCTTCACCCGTCGGAGTGGGAGACGGGAGATAGATAAATAGCCGCGGGGCCTATGCCGGGTGGATGATCAAGATAGCTCCCTCGATACTGGCTGCTGATTTCAGCAAGCTGGGGGAAGAAGTGAAGAGGGCTGAGAAGGGAGGGGCGGACTATATCCATGTCGACGTGATGGATGGAGTCTTCGTTCCCAACCTCACCATAGGTTCCCCCGTGATCGCCTCCCTCCGTCCAGTCACGAAGCTTCCCTTCGATGTCCACCTGATGATCCAGCGACCGGCCAGACATGTTGAAGAGTTCGTCAAGGCCGGCGCCGATATCCTCACCATACACCTCGAGGCTGAAGAGCGGGTGGAGGAAACCCTGAATCGCATCAGGGAGATGGGTAGGAGGCCAGGGCTGTCAATAAAGCCAGATACCACCTTCGAGGCCATCAAACCCTTCATGGGCCTCGTGGACCTGGTCCTGCTCATGACGGTCGAACCCGGCTTTGGAGGACAGCAGTTCCTCACGGAGGTCCTCCCGAAGATTGAGGAGGCCAGGAGGTTCATCGATGACGCGGGGCTGGACGTAGAACTCGAGGTGGACGGGGGCATAGACAAGGTCACCGCCGGTCTGGCGGCCAAGGCTGGGGCGAGGGTCTTCGTGGCTGGGTCTGCCGTGTACTCCGGCAACGTCAAGGAGAACATAGCAAGGATAAGGGCTAGCGCCTCGAAAGCTCTGGAGTAGCGCTACCTCGGTGGGATGGCGTTGCGGGAGTGGCTGGGAAGGCTTATCTATGCGACCGTGTCCGTCCTCCTTCCCCTGTCCATCCTGGTGGCCAGTGCCTTCCTTAACTTCGGAGGCATCATCCTCATCATCGGTCTGACCGTGTGGATAGGCTTCTCCCTCGTCATACTGTCACCCTTTATTGAGTAGGCTCTCGCCCTCCACCTTCGAGGGAATCTCGGTAGAGACGGTTGGAAGGTATGTACCCCGACCCTCCCCGGGTTGTCATCGCGCCCTTGGACCATCTGGGAACATATCGAGGCTGATAACGAAAAAGTCACTTTTATACACGGACGGGGGCCTAGAATCTCCCACTTCCCCTGGAGTAGGTAAAGGTGACCTCCTGCCCACTGTGCACCTCATCCCTTGCGGACGAGTCCGGCCCGTGCTCCTTCTGTGGCGCCAGTTTGGACACCAAGCCGAAGAAGCTCGGGAAGGGGAGTGTCGGTACCCTTCTTGACAAGGTATCAAAGGCCATCGATGGTAAGCCGGAAGGGTTGGACCTGAAGATGGCACGATCCCTCCTGGAAAAGGGCCAGAAGGCCTTTGAGAAGGGGGATGTGGAGAAGGCGTCCTCCCTCGCGCAGGCCCTGGAGAGGTCCCTCGACGTGTCCCTGAAGCGATCCAACCTGATGAAGAAGCTTTCCGGGGCCAGGGATCGGATAGCCGAAGCGAAACGGGCTGGAGCCGACGTGAAGGAGGCGGAAGCCAGCCTTGCTACCCTGGAGGACCGCCTGGAGCTCGGCAGCTTTGATGGAGTCGCCAAGGCCATAGGGGCTCTGTTGAAGGGGCTGGACCCCTCCGGCCGTCTGAAGCAGGTTGAGGCGAGTATCGCCTCTGCAAGGAAGAAGATCAGCTACGCGCGGGAGAGAGGTGGAAACACCGCCAAGGCCCTCGAGTTCCTGGGGACAGCCGAGAGCGCCCTCAAGGAGGGAGAGCTGCAGCGAGCCAACGACCTGGTCTTGAGGGCAGTTAGGGCCGCGGAGTACGCCAGGAAGAATGCGAGGGCCCTGCAGCTCATCTCCAGCGCAGAGCGAGAGCTTGAGAACGCAACGAAACGCGGGGCCGACATAGCCGGTGGGGAGGAGCTGCTGCAGAATGCGAGAAAGGCCCTGAAGTCCGGGGTATACGCGGACGTCTCGAAGTGGACGCGGGCCACTAGGGAGCTCGGCGACCGGGCCCGGCGTAAAAAGGTGGCTGAGGACGCAATTCACAAGGTAGAGAAGGGGCTGGAAGAGGAGGCGAAGGAAGGATCGGACCTCTCCTCGGCTCGACCATTCTTGGAGGAGTCCTGGAAGGCCCTCGACGATGAAAGGTTCAGCGCCGTCCGCAAGGCCCTCCAGAAGGTTCGGAGAATTGCGGATGAGGCCGCCCGCATCCGGAAGGCGAAGGAGTCCCTGGACTTCCTGAGGAGTGATATCATAGAGCTTCAGCACATGAAGGCGGAAACTTCCAAGGCAGAGGCCACCGCTCAGAAGGCTGAAAAGGCCTTCGAAGCCCTGGACTGGAAGTCCTTCAGGCAGCAGTTCCTGAAGGCAAACAGGGCAGCCCAGAAGAGCAGGAAGGAACGGGAAAAGGAACTCGTTCTGGGAACCGTGGAGAAGCTCGTTGAGAAGGCAGGCAAGGGAGGCGTCAGCGCCATCGGGGCCCGAGAGCTTCTCGCAGAGGTGGAGAAGGCACTTGGTCGAGGCCGTTACACCGACATCGATACCCTGGTGGAGGCAAAGTTCGAGGCAGAGGCCACGAAGAAGGAAAATGAAATTCTCCGGGAGATCGGAGAGCTGCGGACTGTAACGGCTGAGCTGAAGGTTGCGGGCATAGAGGTCAGCGCCGCCATGGGCCTTTTGGACAAAGCTGAGGAGGCTCTGAGCGAGAAGGATATTTCCCAGTCTCAGGAGCTGCTACGCAGGGCCGGGGAGGTATCCGAGGGCCTCAAAGACGCCCTCAAGGGCTCAGCCGACCGGGCCATCCGGCAGCTGGCGGAGGAGCTGGAAAGGCTCGGCGCCATGGAAATTCAGGTCCCCCAAGCCCAGGAATTCCTTGAGAGAGGCATCAGGGCCATAAAGGATGGCAGTGCCTTCGAGGCCCTGGACCTGGCTAGACTGGCCCTCGAGGAGTGTGCGAGGACTCGAAAGGCGCACTTTGACGACATCGCCGCCATGGAACTGGAGGGGATGAGGTCCGCGGCGGCGCTTGACTCTGCGAGAGGGGAGATCCAGGAAGCGAAGGAGTTTTGTGCCATCCTGAAGAGGGCAGGAATCGACCCGGGGGCCCTGGAAGAGGCCTCCGAGAGGGCCGAGGAGGCATTGAACTCGAAGGATGTGAACAACCTCAGTGTGAGGCTCCAGGTCATGGAGCAGCTGGGGAAAAGCTTCAGGGCATCTCTCCGCGGTCAGCTTGAGTCGTGGCTAGACGAGCTGCAGGGCCCCATGAAGGAATACGAGGCAGAGGTGGATGCTGAAGGAGCCAACGTGGAAAGGGTAAGGAACGCGCTGGAAGAGGACGCGCTTGAGCTCGCCCTGGAAGAGTACTTCACCCTCGAGAGGATTGTGGAAGGAGCGGCGGATAGGAAGACGAGGGAAGACCTCAAGACCTCCGTGCAGTCCCTGAAGGAGCTATCGACCCAGTTCGTGAGGGTCAAGAGGCTCCTAGACGAACTCAGGAAGGCCGGGATCGACGTCACAGAGTCTGAGAGCAGGCTGCAGCAGGCCGAGAAAGCCTTGCAGAAGAAGGACGTGAGCACCGCTGAACCCGTCCTTTCAGAACTGGAGGAGATGGCCTCCAGCGTCAGGGGAAGCCTGATATCGGCAGCCCGGGACCTCATAGCGGCCGCCCGCCTGCGTTTGACGAAGGCATCGAAGAACTGGGAGAGGATACCCGAGGCGGAGGAACTGCTACGCAACGCTGAGGATCTGTTCCAGCGGTCGCGATTCGATGAGGCCATCGAGGTCGCCAAGCTCGCGGAGAGGAAGGCTCGGACCCGAATGGAGCGTTTCATCGATGAGGCCAACACTCAGGTAGCGGAGAAGATCAGGATTCTGGAGGGCAGGCTGACGAAGCTCAGAGAGGTGATGAAGGATCTGAGCAGAGCAGACATATCCATAGAGGGGGCGGACGCCGCCCTCGAAAAGGTCGAAGATGCCCTGGAGGAGGCCGACTTCGACGTGGCTGAGACCCATCTTGCATCCGTGGAGGAGATGGCTGAGGCCCTCACTTCGGGACTGAAGGTGGCTGCTGAGGACCTCCTCGGAAAGACGGGGGAAGTCGTCCAGCAAGGCGTCAGCGAGGGGCTAAGCATACCCAGGGGGGAGCAGGTGTTCGAGACGGCCAACGACGCCCTTCAGGCCGGCCGCTACGTGGAGACCCTTGAGTACTGCAAGGTCATCGAGGACATCGTTGAGGGGGCGAGGCAGAAGGCGACCCTTGAGGACGTGTCCGCCTACCTAGACTCCATCCGCAGTGACGTGGAGGAGCTAGAGTCGAGGGGAATGAAGCTAGCCAGGACCGATGGCCTTCTAAGGAAGATCGAGCAAGCCGCCTCCAGAGGGGAGCTGGAAAAGGCCAGGCTCCTGGCGGAGAGCTTGGACAACATGGTCAAAGACCTCCGAGGCACGCCAGGGGAGGGAGAGGCACCGACTGAGGAAATCGCTCTCAAGGTGGATGAGGTGAGAGACCTCCTGAGTCAGCTCCAAGTCGCAGTTGAGAGTGGCGAACCTGAGGAGCTGAAGGGAATCCTCTCCCGAGCGCAGATCCAGTTCGGGGGTGGGGATGGAGCTCAGACGCTACTTCAGGAGACCATGGAGGAGGTGGAGCTGGCAGAAGGTCTGGGAGTGGACGTGGGAGAGGCCAGAAAGCTCTTCGAGGAGGCAGAGGCTGCCTTCCAAGAGGAGCCTG
>JABAOD010001899.1_pt2 | contig 26376 bp, 32 predicted proteins | sample 7062151 | NCBI WGS metagenome assembly JABAOD01 (sample SAMN14538626, study PRJNA623070) | marine sediment metagenome | biome: marine biome [ENVO:00000428]; feature: marine pelagic biome [ENVO:01000023]; material: deep marine sediment [ENVO:00002113] | place: India: Gulf of Khambhat ... | reverse complement strand
CGACGATGGTTGGTATCTGAGGACCAACCGAGGTGTCCACCGGGCGTCCCTGCTGATAGGGGCCGATGGGCCACACTCCACAGTGGCCGCCGCCCTAGGCTGGATCCGTGAGAGGGAGTGGCTGAACACCCTCGAGTATCGGTTTCGGGAGGAGGATTTTGACTACCCCGATAACGACCACTTCAACCTCTACGCCTCAACTGCCTTTCATGGCGGCTACGCCTGGGTTTTCCCAAAGGAAGGTGAGTTCAACGTGGGAGTCGGCAGTCCTTTTCCGGTGAAGAGGATGGTGCGGGACTTTTGTACGAGCCTCGGGGTCGAGGTGAACAAGGCGAGGGATCTAATCGGAGGGCTCATCCCCCACAGATTCGAGATGCGACACTTCGCCGACGAAGGAGTGGCTCTCGCGGGGGACGCGGCTGGTCTCACAAACCCATTGAGTGGTGGTGGGATACACCCCGCGCTGTTTAGCGGCCGAATCGCAGGGGAGTGGGCGGTCAAGGCCCTAGGGGCAGAGGACCCTTCGGTGATCGAGGGCTACGAGAGGGAGCTGGTGGCCTCCTCCTTCCTTGACCCCGTTCTATGGGAGGCCTCATATGACTCCTCCGAGTGGGAGGAGGAAGCCATGGCTTATCTGGGGTCGAGGGTGAACGGGAAGAGCCTGTCAGAAATCACGCGGCTGGACGCGGTCCGTGCGTTTCTCAGGAGGCCGCTATACCTCCGGTACGTTAGGAAGCTTGCCACGCTATACCGAGCAGTCAGGATTTCCGCCGAGTTCGGTTGGTAGGCTGGCAGGAGGGGTCGAGGCCCTCATTCGCCCTAGTTGGAGCCGCGTGAGAGGGCCTTCTCCATGGCTTCCAGAGTCCTCCAGCGCCTTTGAAGGCCATCGTCCAAGGTCGACATCTCCTCCGCGGTCATGTGCTTGAAGCGGCCCTGAAGTTCCAGGTACTCCCTTAAGGGGGTGAAGCGCGGCCTTCGGTTGATCTTCATCTTACCTTCGATGACCTCGTAGAGTGGCCATAGCCCGGTATCCACCGCTAGCTTTGCCAGCTGGACAGTCTCCTCAGACCCCGTTCGCCAGCCGGTCGGACACGGGGCGAAGACCTGCAGATAACGGAATCCCAGCGTCTCCTTTGCCCGCTGGAGCTTCGAAAGCAGGTCGTTCGGGAAACCGATGGAGGCCGTGGCGACGTAGGGCACTCCGTGGGCCGCTACTATTTGCGGTACGTCCTTCTTGAACTCCCGCTTACCTCGCTGGACATCGCCCACCGGTGTCGTGGTCGTCCACGCCCCGAAGGGGGTCGCCCCGCTTCGCTGAATCCCCGTGTTCATGTAGGCCTCGTTGTCGTAGCACAGGTAGAGGATGTCCTCGTTCCTCTCAGCGGCGCCGGAGAGGGCCTGCAAGCCGATGTCTGCGGTGCCGCCGTCCCCCGCGAAGGCGATGACGTTGGTATCCTCGTATCCCCTACGGCGGAGGGCACGGCTAATGGCGGCCGCACAGACGGCGGAGTTCTCGAAGAGCACGTGGTGGTAGGGGACCCTGAAGGCGTTCTGCGGGTAGGTCGAGGAGAAGACGAGCATGCAGTTGGCCGGTAGGTAGACGACGGTATCGGGTCCGAGGACCTTCATGGCGATTCTGGCCAAAACGGCGGCGCCGCACCCGGGGCAGGCCGTGTGACCACTAACGAAGAAGTCCTCATCTGTGAGGGTCTTGACCGTGAGCCGCTCGGCCATTAGGCCACCCCCCTCGTGCCGATCCATACCGTGTCCGTCTTCGGTTCACCCTTCTCAGCGGCCTTCAGCAGGTGGCGGAACATGGCCTCCACGTCCTCGGCCGTCACGTCCCGTCCTCCAAGACCGGCCAGGAAGTCGAGGACTGGAATCTCCACCTCGCCGTACAGGGCGTGGCGCGTCTCTATCCAGGCGGGTCCACCGGAGCCGAAGGAGATGGCCCTGTCGTAGACTCCCAGGGCGGAGACCTCTCGGGCGACGAGCTGCAACTCCCTCCTGGGGAAGGGCCTGAAGAATCGGAGCTTGACGAGGCCGACCCTCTCTCCCTCGGATCGCATCCGGTCCACCACATCCCGGGCGGTGGAAGTAACGGTACCCATGGTCACCAGAGCGACCTCAGCATCCTCCAGCCGGTACGGCTCCATCAGGCCGCCATAATCCCGTCCAAAGGCCTTGGAGAAGGCGTCGTTCACCTCCCCGATGACGTCTCTGGAGGCGTTCATCGTCTTCTCCGTCTGATATCTCACCTCTTGGATGTACTCAGGGGGGGAGAAGGGGCCCACCACCATGGGGTCGTCGGGGGAGAGGTGGGCGTGGGAGGGGTCGTAGGCCGGCGTGAACCCGTTCACCTCTTCCTGTGACGGCGCCCTCACGGGCTCGATGGTATGGGACAGCACGAAGGCGTCGAGGTTCACCATCATGGGGTGCAGGACGCGCTTGTCCTCAGCGATTCTGTAGGCTTGGATGATCATGTCCAGCACCTCCTGGTTGTCCTCGCAGAAGACCTGAAGCCAACCGGCGTCACGTTGTGGCATGACGTCGTTGTACTCGCACCAGATGCCGATGGGAGCGGCCACGCTGCGGTTCACAACCGCCATCACGACGGGAAGGTGCATGGCTCCCGCGACGAAGAGGACCTCGTGCATGAGGGCTAGACCCTGGGATGAAGTGGCGGTGAAGGTTCTCACGCCCGTTGCCTCCGCGGACACGCAGGCGCTCATAGCGCTGTGCTCGCTCTCCACAGCCATGAAGTCGGCGTCCAGCAAGCCGTCTGCAACGAATTCCGAGAGGTGCTCGATAATCATGGTCTGGGGGGTGATGGGGTAGGCGGCGATGAATTCGGGCCTCGACAGGAGCGCCCCGTAGGCGGCCGCATAGTTGCCCGTCATCATCCTGTGCACAGGGCCTGTCGAGATCTTCTCCAGGGACCTCAGGCTACCACCTCCTCCGTGGGTTGCATCAGTATGGCACCCGTTGGACAGATTTGGGCGCAGATGCCACACCCTTTGCAGTGGTAGTAGTCGATGGACAGCCCCTCGGTTTCCTTCGCGATGGACCCGTCGGGACAGAAGAACCAGCAGAGAAGGCAGTTCGTGCACTCATCCATGTTTAGGACGGGAGCGAGGTCGCGCCAGGTGCCGGTCTCGTTCGCTACCGTGCTTCCGGGGCCTACAAGGCCCCCCTCGGTCTCCATTGCCTCGGTGGAGATGCCAAGGGGAAGATCCTCCACCGGCGGCTCCCACCTCTGGCCTTCAGCGTAGGTCTTCCCACCCTTACATCGTCCTCGACTAATCGAGTCGTACGCGGCCTCGGCAGCGGCAGCGTTCCTCCTCGCCAGTTCCTCCCCGATGCGGGGAGAGAAGATCTCAATGATCCCGTCCTTGACGAACTCCAGCCCCACAATCCCCGTGGCCGCCGCGAAGGCCCCCAGCATCGGAGCGTTGGTCACGGCCTTGCCAGTGTGCTCCAAGGCTATGTGTGTGGCATCCACGATGACAAGATCAGTGGCCTTGCTCAGGACCACATCCTCGGGCGGAAGGGGACTGTTCACCACAGCAACGCCTTCCTCTCTCAGGCCCTGAACTACATCGACGTAGGACGCGAGCTTGTTGTCGAGGACGACGACGGCGTGGGGTTCGTAGATGTGTGTCTTCAGGCGGATCTTCTGGTCGTCCATCCGCGCGAAGGCCAGGACGGGTGCTCCCCTGCGTTCGGCCCCGAAGTGGGGGAACGCCACGGAGTACTTGCCCATCAAAAAGGCTCCCGTCGCCAGGGCTTGGGCGGCCAGCACGGCGCCCTGTCCCCCTCGACCGTGGAAGCGGACTTCGTACATAGGCAAGACCTCTCACGATCAATCTGGCAGGTAGACCGAAAAGGGTTGGGAATATACTCTCATTAGATAACCATATGATGGTGGATGGACTCTGGCTCTTTCTCGATCCGCGGCCAGTCCGCAGCAAAGGCTCAAGTGGGGCGCCACTCTAGGGCCGCAGTCCAACCGATGGTGGCGCAGCATTGAAAGATCGTGTGACCGAGGACCGGGTCGCTGCCTTCCGGCTTAGACGTCATCACCTGCTAGAGCGGGCAGCCCACAAGGATCTTGCACAAGTCGCATCGGACGCCTGTGGCATCCAGGCCCAGTTATCATCAGCCGCGCGACTGGGCTTTTGGAGTCGAGTCATGGACCTGAAGCCAACGGACGTCGACGATGCCCTGTGGGCCAAGAGGACTCTGGTGAAGACCTGGGCGATGCGGGGCACATCCCACCTCCTACGCGCCGAGGATCTCCCTGTCTACGTCGGCGGCCTTCAAAGGGAGGGACTTCTCCGGGAGAAGCAGTGGATGACCCGGTACGGGCTGAAGGAGGAAGACTTCCCAAGGATGTCTCGCGCCATTGAGCAGGCGCTGGCGTCGGGCCCGACGACGCGAAAGGACCTGGCAGGCGCGGTCGCGGGCTTGGTTGGTGAGTGGGGGCGTCCCTGGATTGAGCATGTTTATGGAGGCGCTGTCCGCCTGGCCTGTTTGGAAGGACGGGTATGCTTCGGACCCGATCGGGGCCGGGAAGTCACGTTTGTACGTGCGGATCAGTGGCTCCCTTCCTGGGAGGGATTGCCTCAGGAGGAGGCCGAGGCCTCCCTTCTCCGCCGATACCTGCGCGTCTTCGGCCCAGCAATGCCCCAGGATTACGCCGCTTGGTCCGGGATGCGGATCGGGGCTGTCAAGGAGATCTGGAAACGATTGCGGCCCGAACTCGTCGAGGTCTCAATGGTGGGTCGGAAGGTGTACATCCTTGTCGACGACGAGGAACGACTGGGCCGGGCGGCCATGCCGTCGGCAGCCGTTCGCCTACTTCCCCACTTCGATGGATATCTATTGGGTCACAAGGACAAGAATCACCTAGTTTCCGAGGATCACTACAAGCAAGTCTACAGAAAGGCGGGCTGGATCTCTCCCACTCTCCTCGTGAACGGACGTGCCGCCGGTACCTGGGATATTAGGCGAAGGGTTCCGCAGATAGAGCTCACTGTCTCACCCTTTGAAAGGTTGTCTCCTGAGGTGGAGGATGCGCTGGAGACAGAGGTGGAGAAGCTGGCCCGCTTCTATGGAGCTCCCATCGAAGTAGTCCTGGGAGGGACGTCGTAACCCTGCAGCCTGGAGCGAGAGACGAGGGCTCGGGCTGGGCGACGCTGGAATCAGAAGACGTATCGCCCGGCGTTAAAATTCAGTGTCTGGCCCGTGAGCGTATCCGTCTTCGCCAGAAAGAGGATGCCCTTGGCCACATCCTCCGGCCTCAGGACCTTCCTGAGGAGATTGAGCTGTTCCACCTTGGAACGGAGCTCGGGCAACAGCATCTCAGTGTCCACGGCATCGGGCGCTATGGAGTTGACCAACACGCCGTCGGGGGCTACCTCAGGCGCCAGGGCCCGGGTGAAGCCCAGGACTCCGGCCTTGGCTGCGGCGTAGTGAACGCCGACGACTCCTCCCATCAGACCTGCGATGGAAGACACGTTCACTATCCGACCGTGAGTCTTCCGAAGGTGGGGCAGCGCGTACCGGCACATGTGCAGGATTCCCTTGAGGTTCACCTGCAGGGTCCTCTCCCACACCTCGTCCTTCAGCTCCTCAATCCGAGCAGGGATGAGCACCCCGGCGTTGTTCACGAGGATGTCCAGGCGGCCAAACTCCTCGACTGTGGCGTCGACCACCCTATGGGCGTCCTCCCGGGAAGCGACGTCACACTGGTGGGCACGTCCCGTGCCGTCCCGGTCCTGCAGCATCCGCAGCGTCTCCTCCGCTCTCTCCCTCCGCTCGAGGTAGGTAAAGGACACCCTGCAGCCCTCTTTGGCTAGGGCAAGTACCGTCGCCCGACCGATTCCCCTCGATCCGCCCGTCACCAGCGCGACCTTACCCCCTAGCTCCATCTCTCCTCCCAGGCAGGGGAACCCACCGTGTCTACTTAGGCCTTGACCCGTGGACCTTCGAAGCCCTGCTGTCTGGGGCCTCCGCGCTATCGCACCACGGACGCCGCATCGAAGCCGATCTCGTCGCCCAGTTGCTCCAGGTCCGTCCAGAGACTATCGTACACCTCGTATCCCGCTTCCAGGCCCTGGGCACGGCTCCTCAGGGACCTCTCGCCCGGAAGCATGACTGCGTCCACGCCCGGAGCGGGGGCGGATCCCCCAATCTGCCTAAAGTACCCCCCGATTCTCTCTACGAAGGCGGGGACGGGGTTGAAGGCCCCCAGGTCCAGAGCCAGGTAGAAGTCCCCCTTGTTGGCGGCGGGGTCCACCGTGATTGTACCCTCCACTTGGCGGCCCAGGGCAGCTCCAGACAGGGCGGCGAGGGCCGCCACGAAAAGCCCCAGGCCGTAGCCCTTGGCCCCTGCCATCGGGCTGAGGACCCCCTGGAGGGCCTCGGCAGGGTCCGTGGTAGGTCTGGAGGAGGCGTCCAAGGCGCAGCCTGGAGGCAACTCGCGACCCTCCTCTGCCGCCTCCATGATCCGACCCATGGATTGGGCACACGTGGCCATGTCCAGGATGAAGGGGTCTCCCGCCGTAGGGAAGGAAAGGGCGATGGGATTCGTCCCCAGGAAGGGCTCCACTCCCCCGAAGGGGTGGACGATGGCCTCCGTGGTGCTCGTCGCCATGCCGAGACACGCCCTCCGGGCGGCCAGCTCGGCGTAGTAGCCGCACATGCCCACATGGTTCGCGTAGCGGACGGCGACGGCCCCCAGGCCGACCTTCTGGGCCTTCTGGACGGCCAGCTCCATGGCTTGAAGGCCCACGTGCTGCCCGTACCCCCCCTGTCCGTCCATTACGGCAGTGGCGCTCGTCTCCCGCACCACCTCCGGTGTCGTCTGGGTTCGAATGGCGCCGCTTCGGGTCCGCCGGACCAGCATGGGAAACCGCATGAGGCCTTGCGAGGGGTAGCCACGTAGGTCCGCCTCCGTCGTTACCTCTGCCACGCTCTTCGCTTCCTTCTGCCCGGCCCCCAGGGTCGTGAGCATCCCCACGATGAGGGCCCTCTCCTGCCCGGGTCTCAGCCTCATCCACCAGACATGGAAGGGCGACGATAAAAGGCCCCCTTCAGGCGTAGTCCTTGCCGTCCCGGTCCTGCAGTATCCCCAGCGTCTCCTCCGCCTTCTCTCTCTGTCCGTGGTAGGTGAAGGACACCCTGCACCCATCTCTGGCTAGGGCCAGCATGGTGGCCCGACCTTGCCCCCAAGCTCCATCTTTCCTCCCGGCGGGGGAATCCACCGTGTTCACTTAGGCTTGGCCCGTGGGCTCTTGACGCCAGAGCCGCCTGTGGGGCAGCGCCATCCTCACCACGGACGCCACGTCGAGCCCCGATTCATCGCTCCGATGCCTGAAATCAGACCAAGCGTCGCGCTCGACGTAGGGGGCGTTCCGACAACCCTATTAAGTCCTGGCATCTTTCTTGACCGGGTGTCAATGCGGGAGACGCATGAGCGAGTCAAAGTTGAGATCCTGGGGATTCTGCCCACCCTATTCAGCAGCAAATGCAAGGTCTACTGCAATCCCACAGGCGTGGTTGGACTCAGGTCCTTCGATCAACAACTGCAGGAGTATCCTGAACACGTAAGGAGGAACCAGGAACGAATCGTTGAGATATTTGAGTCGATGGTGAACGATTTTCCGGGAAAAGTCTTGGTGAAGGTCGTTAGTCCGACATCGGCGAGGGGGCTCTGGCTGACTATCAAGCACCGTGTGGGGGACGGGCTCTGGCTGGTCGTGGAGGGTCGGAGGGTTCTCGACGCCTACTCGGAGTATTCGTCGATAAAGCGAGAGATGGCATCGGAGATGGTGTTGAAGACAGGGGAAGGTCCGTTAGGTGGTTGAAAGCACGCGGTTCTCTCATTGGGGTGAGGGATTCTATATAGGTCCCAGCCGAAGCGACCCTCAATTGGCTCATCTGCCGGTAGGCGCTGGCTGTTTCTCTTGCGCCCGCCCACCAGGCGCTGATCCGCGAGGGGACATTCAGAGAGGGACAAACTGTGAAAAGCCGTGAGTACACCGTATCTGTAGGCAATATCGTTCTGGGAGTCTACGTCTTCATGATCCTTAGGCTCCCTCCTGAGTGGAAACTCGTGAAGGGCGGTATTCCCTCGGAGTTCGTCTACTCCAAGGAACTCGAAGGCGCGCGGTGGGTGACCGAAGGTCAGGCCTACCACTACTTGATCAACCCATCTAACGGGAGCAAGTTTGAGTTCACCATCAAGTGTGTGAAGGGGCGGTGGAAGGGGCGCCCTCCCAGGAGCCTGGAGAAGCATGGGGAGGGAACGATAAACCTCTCTGGGCACCTCTGTGACTATGTCTGGGGCAACTTGCGTGGTGGACTGCTACGGAAGGAAGAGCTGACCTATCTAAACCTCCAATTCACATGCGACAGGACGGAAAGGACGGTCAGGTTCGAGTTGAAGGGTCAAGCTTCTCAGGAGGATGTGAGAAGGTTGACGGAAGCTCTGGGGGAATCTAAATGCCATACGGTCTGACGGCCTCACTCCTCGCACAGTTGCAGATGACGCAGGATGAGTTGGCAATCACCCTGGTCCTCGGCCTGGCCATCTTCTTCTTCGTCAACTACTTCGCGGGTCGAATGTACAATGTGTCCAAGGGGCGGAAGATCGCGGCCATAGCACAACGCGCCCTCTCCGACCTGGACCCAACACCTCGACTTCGGTGGTCAACCAAGGCGATTGTGCTAGCTGGCACAACCAAGAATAAACCAGTTTCAGAGTATCGGCTCACCCTCCTGATGATGGGGAGGGAAAACATCATCAACTGGGGAATCGCGCGCCTAATCGGTAGATCCGACCTAGGGATCTTCGCAGCGAACCTGCCTAAGAAACCCAAGATCCAGTTCGACGTCATAAGGAAGGACACGCCGCCTCACAGGGCCTTGAGGAAGACAGCCGACGCAGTAGAATACGGGGAAGTTGGTGATCTTGCGGTCCGAGAACTGGCCGGGGAGAGACGGACCATTCAGTCCTTGGTTGAAATGATTTCCGAGCAAACCCGAGTCTGGACCTTCTCAGTAAGAGGTGGTACGCCGGAATTGGTGGCTAACCTCACCTTGCAAGGCATCTCCGAAGACGAGGCCCGAGGAGCAGTCCAAGCCATCCTTAAGGTGTGCGACAGGATTAACAAGCCCTAACCGTCACCCTGGCAAGCCGGTGAGACCGGCCTCCGTGAGAGGGAGGCTCTGGGCGCCCCAAACCTGCCGAAACGCTTATCTTCTAAAAAAGACTCCCCTGCTGCTAGGGGGGGAGGAAGACTATGGTCTTCGAGAGTCCCGCTTTCACGGTAGGCTTGGGTTTGGCCGTTTTTGCTCTGACTTACGTCGTCTACAGTAGGTGGGTTGACAAGAACATCTGGAAGAGTGACCCTGCAAGACCGACACCCGCGCATATGTACACAGATGGAGTTGAGTACTTCCCTGTGGGTCGGTACGTTTTGTACGGGTTCCAGTTTAACAGCATTGCTGCCCTCGGCCCGATCTTGGGCCCTGGCATCGCACTCGTCTTTGGATGGGTGCCGGCGCTTCTCTGGATACTCTTCGCCAACCTCTTCATCGGGTGGGCGCAGGACTACAGCGCCATGTTCCTCTCGGTCAGGAATGAAGGCAAGTCCTTCGGCCCGCTAGCCCATGAGATGCTAGGCCCCAGGCCGAGGAGCCTGCTGCTTTCCTTCCTCCTCTTCTATTTCATCCTGATCAATGCAGCTTTCATTTTCGTCGTAGCTGCTGTCCTAGACGCCTTCCCTGGGGTTTTCTGGTCGCTCTTTGGGTTGGTCCTGTCATCCCTTGTTGTGGGTTACCTAATCTTCACGGCTCGGTTCAACATCGTTCTGACGACGATCCTAGCCATTGTATTGCTGGTCGCAAGCATCGCCGTGGGCTCCTTGGTCCAATGGCCTGCAACCGGAGCACTCGGCACGGCACCGTACACCCTGTGGCTGATACCGCTAGTTGTCATCCTGATCTTGGGAGGACTGCTGCCCCTACCCCGGCTGATCACGCCCATGAACTACATCGTATACTATCCAGCCATTGTGGCCATCATACTGCTGGTATTGGGGGCTCTCCTGGCTCCCTTTACGGGCATCACCTTCCAGCAGCCCGCGGTCACTGAGGCCACTGCGACCTTCGGCTGGGTTGCCAACACCGGGCCAATATGGCCCATCCTCTTCGTTGCGATAGCCTGCGGAGCCGTTTCAGGCTGGCACAGCCTCGTCAGCAGTGGCATAACCTCGAGGCAGCTCGACGTGGAGACAGATGCTCGTCCTGTGGGCGCTGGCGCGATGCTCACGGAGGGGTTGGTGGCGTTGACGGCCCTCGCCGCCTTTGCTGTGATTGCCCCGGCGCTAAACCCCGCAGCCAGTCCCGCCTTCTTCGTGACAGGCGCGGTCGCGTTGACTGAGGGGCTCTTCCCTGCAGGCGTGGCGACGTTCCTTCGAACTTTCTTCGGCATCTACATGGTCTTCATGGCAGTGACGATCCTAACCATCCTGGGTCGTTACTGGAGAGTCGTGTCCGCCGAAATCTTCGGAGGCACGAGGGCTGCGTTCCTGGGGAACAAGTACGTGGCCTCTGTCCTGGGCTGGGTGTTCCCAATTGCTTTCGTCCTCACGGGGAGTTGGATCAACATCTGGCTCTACTTCGGCGGGACCAACCAGCTCCTGGCAGGGTTCGCTCTTACCCTCGTGGGCATCTATCTGATTACAAGGAAGGCCTACCATTGGTACACCCTAATTCCCGGCCTCTTCATGATGGTGACCACCCTGGCTGCCATCGCCATCCAGGCCTACATCTTCGGTGACCTGGTGTTTAGGGGAGTCTCCTTGCCTCAGCAGGGGCCCCTCGTGGACCTTGCCGGAATCGGTGCTGCCGTAGCAGTCAACACCTTCTCCGTAATCGTCGGAGTGGTGATGTTCATCCTCGGTGCCGTGCTCTTCGTGTCTCTGCTGCAGTCGGCCAATCGGGCGCGGCGCGCGGCCACAGTCGCCGCCAACGGTGGCAGCCCCAGTCGTCCCTCCAGAAAGAGTTAAACCCCTTCAGGCCCTAGTCTCATCGGTCGGAAGGTCCTTTCTGACGGTGAGGGATACCTGTGCCATCCAAGAGGAAGGAGGAGAAAGTGGAGGAGGCTAAACCAGAGGAGGCTATACCAGAGGAGAAGACCGGATTCTTTTCCAGGGTGAAGTCGGCCGTCAAGCAACTGACCTACGGGATGGCCCTGCACTCCCAGGTTACAGGCATTCTGAAGACGCGGATGTACATCGAGCACCTCTTTGTCCTTATGACCCTCGGCGACATGCTGGGCTTCCCCATCCTACCCCCCTACTATTCCCTGAGGATACTGCCCTACGCCGTCCCAAACATCAAGAGCTGGAAACACAGATTCTATAGGGAACGGGACTTCACGGACATCATCTACCAGTGAGGGCCACGGCTCATGCCAGGTCTACAGGAGTTCTTCGAGAGTCACCCGACGGTGCAGATAGTCATCTTCGCCGGGAAGGGAGGATTGGGGAAGACTACCTGCAGCGCGTCCCTGGCTCACATCTTGGCCACTCAGGAGAACAAGAAGGTGTTGTGCTTCAGCACCGACCCTCAGGCCTCCCTCAGCGATATCTTCGAGATGGATCTCTTTGGAAAGGGAGAGGTCGAGGTTGCCAAGAATCTCTTCGTGACGGAGATCGATGCCGACAAGAGGGTGACGGAATACCAGCAGAGCGTGAAGAATAAGATCCTGGATATGTACAAGATGGACGAGATCCCGCCTGAGATCGACTCCTACATCGACTCCACGTCTGCGGAACCTGCTATGTACGAGTCCGCTACCTACGATGCCATGGCAGAGCTCCTCGCGGGCGGTGAGTACGATCTGTACATCTTCGATATGCCACCCTTCGGCCACNNNNGCCCGCGAGAAAGCGCAGGAGTATGAAGAGATCGCTGCATCCCTTCGGGGTGCGAAGGTTACTGAGGACCTCGTCTTGGACGAACTGATGCAGATCAAGGACTCGCTCACCCACTTTACCAGCATCATGTTGGACAAGGAAAGGACCGGTTTCTTCATGGTCATGACCCCCGAGCAGATGGCGATACTAGACACGGAAAGAGCGCTCTCCATGTTCGAGGATCTCGGCATGGCTCTCTCCGGAATCGTTCTGAACCAGGTGCTTCCCCAGGACTTGGACGCCAAGTCTGGCTTCCTGGCCCATCGACTGGCGACCCAGCAACAGCATCTGGATCGGATCAAGAGGGATTTTGGAGACCGGGTCGTGTCCGTGATACCGATGTTCCCGAAGGAGCCCAAGGGAATCAAGGAACTCGCCAAGGTCTCGGACTACCTGATGAACGGGAGAATGGCACTGTGACAGGATCCACCCTTCCCTCCTGGATGCCAAGTGAGGACGTGAGATTTGTGTTCACCGGCGGCAAGGGAGGTGTCGGAAAGACGGCTGTCGCGGCGGCGATGGCCTGGGACTTAGCCAGCAACCATGGGAGGAAGACCCTCCTCGCATCCCTCAACCCCGTGCACTCCCTTTCCAGCATCTTTGATCAGGACCTCACCGGGGGTTCTGCTAAAGAAGTTCGAGGGGTTCCAAGCCTCCAGGCCGTCGAGGTGGAGATCGATGACGCCGTGGAGGATTACAAGAAGTCTGTCTCCAAACGCCTCCAGGAGTTCTTCAAGTGGGCAGAGATACCCATCGAGCCTGGTCCTTTCATCGACATCGCGACTACCAACCCGGCCTTTCACGAGGCGGCGATTTTCGACAAAGTCATGGACATCGTGACCCAACTGGACGCACGGTACGACATCGTCGTCTTCGACACTGCGGCTGTGGCGAACGCCGTCAGGCTGATCGGCCTCAGCAAGATCTATGGACTATGGCTGTCCAGGATGATCCAATCGCGAAAGGACGCCCTGGAGACCAGACTTCAGATGTCCTTCAGGAAGGAGAAGGTGCTCGAGGAGATCAAGAGCGATCCGATGATTGCCGACCTCTTGCGTCTTCATGAGAAGTTCAAGAAGACGAGGGAGCTCCTCACCGACCCAAAGCAGACCGCTTTCTACTTCGTCACAGTACCTCAGTCTCTGCCCATCTCTGTCGTGACGAGATTCATCGACATGGTGAAGGGCTTTGACATCCCGATCGGGGGGGTAGTCATTAACATGGTCCTCCCGAGGGACGCGGCTGAGGAGGATCGAAGCGGGTATCTGCGCAGCAAGCTCGAGGAGCAGGTCCACTATCTCGGGGTCATAGATAAGACGCTGGGCAACTACGTCAAGGGGTATGTCCCCTGGTACCCGCAGGACGTGGTCGGGGTGAAGAGCCTGGAGCAGGTGGTGGCAGACCTGCAGGAGTTTAGGCCAGAAACATGACTCCTGATGTTCCCCACGATGAGAAGTACCGGCTCGGCGGCAGAGGGAAGGGGTTGAAAGCCGCCCTGAAAGACTTCTTCTTCGGCATGTTCTACTATCCGTTACACCAGCAGATCATTCAGGCTTCCATAAAGTACAGGGACGTGATTCACGTTCTGCTGCTGGGGGAGTTCATGGGCCTCCCTGTCTTCGGGTCCTACTACAGTCTTCGGATCCTCCCCCTACTCGTGGGGGACCTCCCGAACATATCCCAAAGGGTGCTGAAGGATTGGGACGTGCTCGAGCTCCTCCACGAAGGGGAGGCCGTCCACTAGGCACGCAGTAGGTCTTCAGCCTCCGACCTCAGCCGCTCCTCAAACTCCGGGGGTAGTGGATACCCTTCGACAAACTTGCGGCCGTTGACGATCATCCCGCATTGCTTCCGAAGCCGGTGCCGAATCCCCTTAAGTGTCCCCTTAATCGAGGTGGCTTCTATCATGTCCACGCTGACGTTCACGGGGAGGTCCTTCAAAGCATTCTTCGCCCGCTGAATTACCTCGGCCACCCGTTGATGGGCTTCCCTGACGTGCTCAGGATACTCCTTCGCCTGATCCGTGAAGGGGCAGTACAATCCGCCCAAGGCCCTGAGTTCGTGGTTCAGGAGGTTGAAATGGGGGCAGTGCCCGATGTTGGTCGGGAAGACGTCTATGATTTCTATGCGGAGCCAATTCCCATCGGGCGCTCTGGAATCTTGTCTCACTTTCCTCCACCCCTCCACGCTCTGCCGCAATGGTGCCTTTGGATCATTGCGTTGCTTCCTGAAGAGCGGCCTCGACCATGTGTCTGCAGCCTAAAATAGCTTGCCCCACCACAGACAATGCGGAGACCACCGACAGGCGGAGGATTTGTACTAAACTGCTTAGCGATACGTCGACGACCTCGACCTCGTTCCACGCATTCCTTAGGGGGAATAGCCCCCCCGGCCGGCCCCAACGGTGGGGATAAGGGATAAGTCATCTCGGGCGGTTGCCCCTTCTCATGGCCTGGATTGAAACTATCGCTGAGGAAGAAGCGCGGGGGTCTGTCAAGGAGGTGTATGGGGCAATCAAATTGGCCATTGGTCGCCCATCCCCAGCCTTCGTGGCCATGAGCCTTCATCCTGCCTACTTGAAGGCCATGTGGAGCCTCCACAAGGTCGTCATGGCCCCCGGCCGCTTGAAGTCGCTGGAGAAGGAGGTCCTTGCTCTGGCGGTCTCGGCAGCGAACCGGTGTGGATACTGCATCTGGGCCCACTCGAACCGGGTCCGACGCCTCGGGATGGAAGATTCGCTTGTAGATGGGTTGATCCAGGGCCCGGAGGACGCTCCGTTGACTCGACGGCTGAAGGTCCTTGTCCGATGGGCGGTCCGAAGCACGAAGACTCTGGGGGACGCCTCCCCTCACGACCTGGAGGACCTCCGTGGAGCGGGCCTGGACGACGTGGCCATCCTGGAGGCTGCCGCCGTGGTGGGCCACTTCAACCACCTGAACTGGGTCTTGGATGCCCTCGGCGTCGAGCCTCCTTCTGGCTGAACTAGGGCGGTCCTTGCGCCCCCTCCTCCGAAGAGCTCTCGCCCATTGGGCAACTCCTTCAGACCGCTGCAATCAAAGGAAAAGCTTCTAGAGTGACTGTCCCTTGCGGAAGGACATGAACCTGGGACTTCAGGGGAAGGTGGCGATAGTTGCAGCTGCCAGCCAAGGTCTTGGGAAGGCTATTGCTATGGAGCTTTCCAAGGAGGGCGCAATGGTAGCCATATGCTCCAGGGACGAAGGTCGAGTCAAGGCCGCGGCCTCGGAGATATCCAAGGAGAGCGAAGGGCGAGTGATGGCCGTCCAGGCAGATGTTACCAGCTATGAAGAAATCAAGGCCTTCGTGCAGAAGGTTGTGGAGACCTACGGGGGGGTGGACGTTGTGGTGACTAACGCCGGCGGCCCTCCTCCAGGTGGTTTTGAGGATGTGGGAGACCGAGAATGGTACGACACCTACGACCTCACCTTTCTGAGCGCCGTGCGCCTAATCCGGGAGTGTTTGCCTTACATGAAAGAGAAGAGATGGGGCAGGATTGTGGTTATGACCTCCATCGCCGTCAAGCAACCCGTTGACAACCTCGCCCTATCCAACGCCGTCCGCCTCGCCGTGGTGGGGATGGCCAAGAGTCTAGCTAAGGACCTGGCACCCTACAACATCACTGTCAACATGACGAGCCCCGGCTACATAGCCACCAATCGCTTGAAGGAGCTCTTTGAGGCAAGCGGCAAGAAGCAGGGGAAGACTGGGGAGGAGATCTTGGACAGCGTCGTGAAGACCATCCCCATGGGCCGCCTCGGGGAGCCGAAGGAAATGGGGGAGTTGGTGGCTTACCTTGCCTCGGAGCGGGCCTCCTACCTGACGGGAAACATCATCCAGCTGGATGGCGGCGTTTATCGCGGTATCTTCTGAAGCCGTCGGTGAGAGGGGCGAACGCGGACAGAGCAGCGCCCTACGTGAGCAGGATTTGCTGACTACTCCAGGACATGGATGTTCCTCTCCCGGCGCATCCCCTTGAGGTCTTGGGTCATATAGTGACGCTGACCTCCCCGATGTGGTCCTATCGCAAGAGGAGCACGTACGTGCAGAGGCACTCTCCGATCCCCGTGCCGAACTGGGTCAGGGCCATTCTCCTCCACTTCGTGGCCGCCTGCACCATCTGGGCTTCGACTGTCGCTCGAGATGTGGAACTGAATGGGTGTCCGCCAGCCGTCCCGGTCGAGCATGTCGTTGATTTCCCGGTCCCTCCAGGTCCGCCTCCTCGTTCGACTTCATGTCGACCCTTCTAGTCCCGACCTACTCGTGCGGGCTATCGAAGCTTTAGGCCGGGGACTCGGCGTGGTCAGCGGGCTTGCCGACCAGCCTGACATCCTGTAGGTGGAGAGTCCCTGACGTCCCCTGCCACTCCATCTCCGCCTTCAAAACCTCCAGCCTCGAAGAGAAGTTGGGGCCGTCCAGAACCATCGTCTCGAACTCACCCCCCTCGCCCACTGGATGTACACCGTACCTCCTCCCGAGCTCCAGGATCTCGTCGCAGGCCTGCCCATCGAGGGTCCTGCCCAGCCACCTCTCCCCCATGCCCTCTGCGGAAACGCTGACGATGATTACGCTGAATCCCGCCTCCACGTACTCTCGAAGCAGGGTGACGGCGTCCTTCCTCCACAGAGGCGAGTACACCCAGAGGTCTAGGATCTCGCAAATCTGGCCGACGCGGGTATATTGATAGTCGGAGGCTATGGCTCCCACCACGACCCCCTCCACATCGGCCCTGGAGAGGACGCGCCTAAGCGCCTCCAACTCCTCTTGCTCGCCCTGTCCAGCCTCTTCCGTCAGCTGCGGGATCCCCAAGGCCTCGGACTGGAGGTGTGTCCACCGGATGTTGGGCACATGGTACATCCACGAACCCTCCAAGGGCTGCAGGGTGACGAGGCGAACGACTTCGTGCCCTGCCTGCTGCGCTAGGTACAGGGCATAGTTGGAGTCCTTCCCACCGGAGTAGAGGGAGGCGAGTCTCATCCTAGCCTGAGGAGCCCCTCCTGCCTATAATAGTGGCGCAGCCGCCGTCGGGAAGGTATTTGGGCTATCTCACCCCTCCGGGCGATGTTGTTCACGGTGCTGTTATGAACCTGAAGAAGGCGGCAGCAGAGGCTGCGTTGGAGAGGGTGAGGGACGGGATGGTGCTGGGTCTCGGCACCGGCTCGACGACGCGCTACGCCATTGAGGGGTTGGGCCGGAAGGTGAAGGAAGGCCTGAGTGTCCTCGGCATTCCCACTTCCGAGGACACGAGGGCCCTTGCCGAGTCCCTTGAGATATCCCTGACCTCCTTGGAGGACCATCCCCACATCGACCTAACCATCGACGGTGCAGACGAGGTCGACCCCCAGGTTGACCTGATTAAGGGCATGGGGGGCGCCCTCTTCAGGGAGAAGCTCGTGGCCCTGGCATCGGAGGTAATGGTCGTAATCGTGGATGAGTCCAAGCTCGTGGCCTCCCTGGGCGAGCGGACTCCGGTGCCCGTTGAGGTACTTCCCTTCGGCTGGAGGCAGACCAGCAAGCGGTTGGAGGTACTGGGTTGCACCCCGAGCCTCCGGAGGGTAGCCGAGGAAGCCTACCTAACCGACAATGGCAACTACGTGCTGGACTGCCGGTTCCCGCCCATCGGAGACCCCGCCGGTCTGGCCCGTCGGATAAAGGAGATCCCCGGGGTCCTGGAACACGGACTTTTCCTCGGAATAGCGGACCTAGCTATCGTGGGTAGAGCCGACGGCCCTAAGGTGATAAGAAGGCCTTAGCCTCCTTCTGCAGCTGCCTAATGGTTTCCTCGATGGACCGTACCCTCTTTTTTTGCTCCTTCACGATCTCCTCAGCGATCCTGTCGAAGGGCTTCGCCAGGCGGTAGGCGTGCAGGGGCCTCCCCTTCCCCTCCCTCTTGATATCCCTCTTGGCGACCCAACCCCTTCCCCTCAGCTCCTTCATCGCAATCGAGACCTCGGGTTGCCGAAGGCCCGCGACCTTCTCCACGTCCAACGAGGTGGTCTCCCCCTGAGAGGCGAGAACGACGAGGGTTCGCGCAAGGTTCTTCGAGAGCCCCGCCTGAATGAGGAGGGCTACCAGGCCTTCTTCCTTGGACCCCATGATATGCGCTCCCCCTAATATTCCCGGTGTCAGTATTATTTGCTCTATATAAAAATTGTCGGTGTCTCTGGGCCGACAGCCAGTATATCTGACCGCGGCCTAAGCTTGAAATAGTCTCGTATCCTATTGCGACATCCGAATCATGAAACTGCCCAGGGTTATCAGGTCCTATTGCCCCCACTGCGGCTCACATCAGGAGCTGGAGGTCGAGAGGGTCAAGACCAGGCCCAGGAGCGAGCTGAAGGCCGGTCAGAGGAGGTTCCGAAGAGTGCTCCGAGGCTACGGTGGGTTCCCCCGGCCGAAGCCCTCTGGGGAGAAGCCTACACGTAGGATCAACATCCGCTACAGGTGCAGGACCTGCGGCAAGGCCCATCACAGGCCCACTTTCAGGGCCAAGCGTTTGGAGCTGGTTGAGGTTTAATGTGGGAGACTAAGAGTCGTTTCGTCAGGGTGAGATGCAAGGACTGCGGTAGCGAACAGGTCATCTTCGATCGCGCGGCGAGCGTGGTCAGCTGTCTCGTCTGCGGTGCGACCCTGGCAGAGCCCACCGGTGGCAAGGCCGACATAAAGGCGGACGTCGTGGAGGTGTTGACGTAGCTGCCTATGGGCCAGAATGGCCGGACGAGGGCGAGCTCGTCGTCTGCGCCGTGACCAAGGTCAAGAATTTCGGCGCTTTTGTCGGCCTCGAGGAGTACGGCGGGAAGGAGGGTTTCATTCACGTTGCCGAGGTGGCCCGCGGCTGGATCAAGTATATCCGGGACTACGTCCGAGAGGGCCAGAAGGTCGTCTGCAAGGTGCTCAAGGTGGACCCCGACAAGGGCCACATCGACCTCAGCCTGAAGGCGGTCAACGAGCACCAGAAGCGGGAGAAGGTCCAGGAATGGAAGAACGCCCAGAAGGCGGAGAAGCTCCTCGAGCTCGTTGCCCAGCGCCAGAAGAAGGATCTGGAGTGGGCCTACTCGACCTTCGTGAGCGACCTAGTGGAGAGATTCGGTACACTGTACGCCGCCTTCGAGGAGTGCGCCATCGACCAGACCGTCCTGGAGCGGGAGGGCCTGAAGGGCGCGTGGACGAAGGCCTTTATCCAGGTCGCCCAGGAGAACATCGTCCCACCCATGGTGAAGATCAACGGCTACCTGGAGATGACCTGCCCCACTCCGGACGGCATCGTCCACTTGAAGGAGGTCCTCACGGGAATCCAGAAGGACGACGGAGTCTCCGTCAAGGTACAGTACATCGGCGCGCCCCGATACAGGGTCGTTGTCAGGGCCCCGGACTACAAGACGGCCGAGGAGGAGCTGCAGCAGGCCGCCCAGGAGGCCCTGGACAAAATCAGGTCCAGGGGTGGTGACGGGAAGTTCCAGAGGAAGGAGTAAAGTGAGAACCCTCATAAGGAAGTGCACCGCCTGTAGTGCCTATACCCTCAGGGACGAGTGTCCCAAGTGCCACTCGAGGACCGGGATGGCTCTTCCCCCAAGGTACTCACCCGAAGACCGCTATGGAAGGTACAGAAGGGAACTCAAGCGAGGAGCGTAGAGACGTGGAAAACATAGTGATTCACTACACAGAGAAGCCGAAGCTCAAGGACCCCATATTCATCGAGGGCCTGCCTGGAATCGGCAATGTAGGCAAGCTAGCAGCCGAGCACCTTATCGATGAGCTGGGAGGCAAGAAGTTTGCGGAAATAATCTCCAAGTACTTCCCTCCGCAGATCATGGTCCAAGACGGCGGCCTCGTGAAGCTGGTAAACAACGAGCTTTACTACGTCAAGGGGGCTGGGAAGGGCGTGGACATGATATTCCTCGTAGGGGACTTCCAGGGCATGAACCCCGAGGGCCAGTACGAGCTCTCGGACTTCGTTATCCAGGTCCTGAAGGAGTTCAACACCAAGAGGATATTCACGCTGGGCGGTTACGGCGTTGGTAGGATCGTGGACACGCCGAAGGTCTACGGTGCCGCCACGGATGAGGGGCTGGTTAAGGAGATGGAGAAATACGGTGTGGTCTTCTCCAGAGGGGAGCCGGGCACCGGAATCGTCGGCGCCAGCGGCTTACTCCTCGGCCTCGGGGCCCTGAACGACATGGCGGCGGTGTGCTTCATGGGTGAGACCTCGGGCTACTTCGTCGACCCCAAGAGCGCTCGAGCCGTCCTAGAGGTACTCACCAAGAGCCTAGGAATCGAGATAAGCTTCGAGGAGCTCGAGGCCAAGGCGAAGCAGATCGACGCCATCACCGCCCGCCTGCGGGACCAGGGCGAGATCATGCCGGAGGAGCCGAAGGGCGGTCCGAAGGACCTGGGCTACATAGGGTAAGGCAGAGGATTTAACCCGGTCTGCTTATCTCCCGCACGAGGGTGCTCCCGTAGTGTAGTCCGGTCAATCATTCCGGCCTTTCGAGCCGGTGACCCGGGTTCAAACAGGTCACTCCGTCCTTGGAAATCCCGGCGGGAGCATCCACCCTATTTCCTCAACGCCTCCACGGACTCCGAGAAGGCAGGCGGGAACTGGTCACAGTCCTCGGGGAGCACGCTAAAGGAGACCCGGATGAAGTTTCTGCCGAAGCGGGGGGACAGGTAGGTGCCTGCCCGGACATGCACGTTGTGTTCCAGGAGCATTCGTTTCTCCAGGGCGGTCGAGTCGACTCCCGCTCCCTGGAGGTCGACAATGAACATGTTGGCCTTGGAGGGGTAGACGGGGAGGATTGTCCCTTCAACGTCCCCCACGGCCCCGCTTATGACCTCCTGGTTCCGGCTGCAGATGCTCCTGAGCTTCGGTAGCCAGGCCTCCTTGGTGCGGAGGGCCGCGAGAGCGCCCCGCTGGGCTATGACGTTGACGCCCAGGACGTTGGTGTCGTAGGACCGCACGCGGTCGACGATGTCGTGTGGGCCTGCCAGGGCGCCGACCCGTAGGCCCGCCAGCCCCGCTCCTTTGGAGAACGAGTAGAAGACTAGGGTCTTCTCGGGATAGTAGTCCGTGGCAAGCTGGTGGTCTTGGTCGAAGTCGCGGTAGGTTATGTCGTGGAAGAGATAGAGGTCGTGTTCTCTGGCTAGATCTGCCAGCGTCCTGAGCTCTCCGGAAGTGTAGCCGGTGCCCAGGGGGTTGTGAGGGTCTATCAGAAGGAGGGCTCGCGTCCTGTCGCCCACGTACCCCTCTACAGCCTCGGCGGTCAGCTTCCAGGGCTCCCCGTAAACGGGGACTTCCACGGCGCGGGCCTTCGACATCTCCACCTGCTTGTGGATGGGGAGGAAGCTCGGGTCTGTAGCGAGGACCTCATCGCCCTCATTGAGGAGGGCCCGCTGAGCGGCGTAGAGGGCCTCGATACCACCGTTGGTGAGGAAGACGTCGTGGTCGGGAAGCGAGAGGTCCTCCCTTATCGCCTCCGGTAGTCCAAAGACGCCCCCCTTGTAAGGATATAGGCGGTACTCTCCAGACTGGACGGAGGCCTGCATCGCCTCCTCGATCCCTGTATCCAGAGGAATCGTGTTGGTGTTCTGGCTCATCCACACGATCTCCTCCCGGCGCTCGTGGGCGAACCTAAAGAGGTCTACGCCCTTCTCGGCCATGGTTTCGAAACGTTGTCAGCGGTAAAGGATTTGTGGGTCACTCCAAAAAAGCCTATATGCGCGCCCGCTTTCTCACACTCCGGGGCTCGTAGTCTAGGGGTTATGACGTCACCTTGACATGGTGAAGGTCCCCGGTTCAAATCCGGGCGAGCCCACTCATCATCCGGGTCCTCCCCCCGAGAATCACCCCTGATATTCTCATCGAATGCCTCATTTAAGCCTCTGCCAACGGGCTCCATACCGACAGGAGCCGCAGGAGGATGTACGAGGCCGACGGAGTCACCATCCGAGACTCAACCCTAGATCAACTTCTCAGGCGGCTGGCGAAGATCATCGTCCCCTTGGCTGTTGCGGCCGTCTACATCGGGTGGGTCTCCTCCCTCGGCGCTGTCGGGAACATCCTCCTCCCCCTCCTGGCCGCCTACTTCTTCCCTCCCCTGGGAAAGGAATCAGTCATTCCTCTGGGCGTGTCCCTCGGCGTCCATCCGGCCCTGATGGCGTTTTCGATAGCCATCATCGACATCCTCGTCGGTCTCTTCCTGCTGTGGAACTATCCCATGCTCTACCGGGTGCCGGTCCTGGGAAAGTGGGCCAAGAAGACCGAGGTCAAGGCCAGGAAGATGATCGAGGAGGGTCGGGGATTCAGCAAGATTGCCTTCCTCGGGTTGGTGCTGTGGGTGATCGTACCCTTCCAAGGTTCCGGGGCTCTCAGCGCCACCATCATAGGCAAGATGAGCGGGATGGACGAGAAGAAGGTCTGGCTCGCCATCATCCTGGGAGCCCTGGCGGGGACCCTCATGGTCGCGTACTCCTTTAACCTCATCATAACCGCCTTCCGATCCGACTTCTTTCTGGGGATGGTCATCGTTGCGGCCATCGCCGCCGTCGTGGCCATTCTATACTACCGGACCAAGAGGGTTCACGATGGGGAGGACCCCTCCTTTCAGCAGATCAAGGACTTCAGCATCCTAGCGACCAACGGCGGGGAGCCCCTAGAGGAGACTCCCGAGTCGCCGACCCAGCACAGCTTTTTAGACGAGGCACCATAGCTCAGCAATGCTCACCCTGGGCATCGAGGGAACGGCCCATACCGTCGGCGTCGGCATCGTCGATGATGAGTGCCGGGTCCTGGCAAACAGAACAGAAATGCATCGGCCCGAGAAGGGAGGCATCCATCCCAGAGAGGCAGCCAACCACCATGCCTTGCGGATGCAGCCTGTCCTCCGAGAAGCTATGCAGGAGGCGGACATCGAGCTGAGGGACATCGGTCTTGTCGCCTTCTCCCAGGGTCCGGGCCTGGGTCCATGCCTGAGGACGGTGGCCACGGCCGCCCGCGCCCTCTCCCTCTCCCTCGATGTGCCAATCATCGGCGTGAACCACTGTGTCGCACACCTGGAAATCGGCCGTCGAATCACTAAGTGCGAGGATCCCGTCCTTCTCTACCTCTCTGGCGGAAACACCCAGGTCATCTCGTACGCCAACGGAAGGTACAGGGTCTTCGGGGAGACGTTGGACATAGGCCTGGGTAACCTCCTAGACAAGTTCGGCAGGCAGGTTGGGTTCCCCTTCCCCTCGGGTCCGGAGATCGAGACGAGGGCCAAGGGCGGCGGTGCACTCCTTCCCCTTCCCTATACGGTGAAGGGCATGGACGTCGCCTTCTCCGGAATCCTGACGGCGGCTATCAACCTCCACCGCGGAGGGGAGAGGCTTGGCGACCTCTGCTACTCCCTCCAGGAGGTCACTTTCGCGATGGTAACAGAGATCGCTGAGCGGGCCATGGCCCACCTGGACAAAGGCGAGATTCTCCTGGGAGGCGGAGTCGCGTGCAACCACAGGCTTCAGGAGATGGCGGAGCGGATGGCAAGAGAGAGAGGCGGTCGGATGTTCGTCCCGCCACCGGACCTGTGCGTAGACAACGGCGCTATGATTGCCTGGACGGGGGCGCTGATGTACGACTCCGGAATCCACATGACCATTGCGGATACAGGTGTACAGCAGAATATGCGGACGGACGCGGCTGAGACTCCTTGGCTGTCGTCCACATCCAAGGATTAGCGTCTACGTATACCGCCCTATGGCCTCCAAGGAGCTACCCCTCTTCAAGGAGTGCCCTGAGCTACTGAGAACAGCCTCAATGGCTGCGAAGGTCGCCACGAGGTCGGAGAAGCTGCACATCCCCATGTGCCCTATGCGGAACACCTTCCCCTTGATCTCGCCCTGTCCCCCCGCCACGAGGACACCATGGTCGTCTCTAAGATGGGGGCGGAACTTGTCGTCCGTTACCCCCTCGGGATACCAGAAGGCAGAGACGGTGTTGGATGCGCAGGCGATCTCGGGGAAGAGTTCTAGGCCGACGGCTTCTCCAGCCGCCCGGCACGCCTCCCCCAGGCGGGAGGTCCGGTTCAACCTCGCCTCCAACCCCTCCTCCTTCAGGATTCGAAGGGCCTCCCGGAAAGCGAGGAAAAGGTGGATGGCGGGAGTGAAAGGAGTGTCCCCCTTCTCCAATCTGTCGATGTGGGGTTTCAGGCTGAGGTAGTAGGGCGCTCCTTCACGCAACGCTCCGTATCCTCTGTTGGAGAGGGCGACTGCGGACAGGCCCGCGGGTGCTGCGAGACACTTCTGCGACCCCAACACCATGCCGTCGATTCCCCATCCGTCGAAGTTCACGGGTAGGCCCGCGACGGAGGTGATGCCATCCACGAGGTACAGGAGCCCCGCCTCCTCGGCAATCCTTCCCAGATCCGCGGCGGGATTCGTACTTCCGGTGGAGGTTTCGTTATGGCAGAGGGTGAGGGCACTGTACGACCCGGTGTCAATCCGAGCCTTCACCTGGTCCACATCGACGACCTTCCCCCACGGCAAATCCAATCGATCCGCCCGAGCATAGAGGGTGGAAATCTGATGCATCCTTTCGCCGAACTTGCCGTTGGCGACACAGAGCACCCTGTCCTCGGGGCGCAGGAGGCTCGCCAGCATCGACTCCATGCCGGCCGTCCCGGATCCAGACAGGACGGCAACAGGCCCCTGGGTCTGGAAGGCGTACCTCAACAGCTCCCTAATCTCAGCGTTCACTTCCCTGAACTGGTCGGTCCGGTGCCCTAATGAGGAGGTCGACATCACCCTGAGGACGCGAGGGTGGATCTTGACCGGGCCCGCGAGCATCAAGGTCACATTCTCGGAGTTCACGAGGACGCATCATGGGTGCCAAAATAATCCTTTGGGCGCATCGGCTCGGGAGGGTTTAAATACGAATAGTATCATTGCGGGGTCCGTTATAGGTACATCCGAGGTCTAGTCGACCTCCGAGGGTGGGCCTCGTGGCAGAGAAGTCTGAGAAGCTGACCATACGGTTGCCGGCGCGATTCATCAAGGCGCTGGACTTCCTCGTGGCGGCTGACGACTTCCCTTCCCGCTCCGAGGCCATTCGTGCGGCAGTCCGAGACCTGGTGTACAGTAGAATCGAACTCGTGCCCGAGAAGGTACAGCGAATCCGCGACGCCGAAGTCGCCATGGAAGAGGCGGAGTCCCTAAGGCGCGACGTGCTCCACCGATAGTCACGATAACCTCCCCCCTTTTTTTTCGAAGAGGGGGCGCATCCCCCCTTCAAACCTTTATCTATGGCATCGTTATGAGCGCCGGATGTTGCGGAAGGCCTTCATGGCAGCGACGATACTCGTCCTCCTGATGTTGGTCCTGGTAACACCGCGTCTCATTGGGGTGCAGGAAGACATCTCAAGCTTGCCGAGGCTCATCCTGAACTACGAGGAAGACCAGCTCGTAGTCTTCGTTACCAGCCTGTCCGGAACTTACCTCTACAGGGCTCTATTCCTGAACATCACACCGATGGGGGAGGCCAACGCCACAGAGAGGCACGTCGAGAACGCCCACGCCCTGGAGGAGAGGGTCCCCCTGAACGAGACGCAGGCCTTTGTGCTGGAGACTGAAGCCGTTGACCGCAGGGACTCGCGCTTCAACCTGACGCTTGACGTGAACGCCCAAGAGATGGAAGGAGACTGGGGATTCAGTCTACTCTTCTCGGGGGAGAGCCAACCGAGGACAGTCAGTGGGGAGGACCTGTCGAACTCGCCCTTGGTAACTCTCCTGGAACGGAGGGAGCTGACGTGAGCATCAACAGGTGGACGATCCTCTGGGCAGTGATAGTCATCATCCTCATCATTGTACTAAGCTTCGAGCTAGTGGGGGTCGTCGCCATCGAGGACCTGATTGCCAACCCCGTTCTCTTCCTCATCGCCTTCGCCATTGTGGCCGTGCTCAGCGCCGTGGGTGCCATGTTCATAGGGGTCTTCGTCACCCACCGGATCTTCTCCTCGGCGGACTTCACCCCCTTCGAGCGGGAAATGCTGCAGATGCGGAAGGAGGTCCAGGCCATAAGGGAGAAGCTCGAGGACGTGCTGAATACCACCCGCAAGCCACGGAAGGAGGATTAGGCGAGTCTCTCGGGGCACGCGTGTCGCCGGGAGCAGCTAGCACACTTCCCAGGCCTGTTGTGGTTCCTGTGGGCCTCTCCCTGGTCCTCCACGCCCCTCATCTCCCTCAGCTTGGAGAGCAGCAGGGATTCCAGGTCCGGGGAGTACTCGATCTCGTGCACGACGTCGCCGTACCTGAGGAGTCCATAGGGAGGACGCTGCCCGGTGCTCTCCTCCACGAGGAGGCAGTACGCGGCGAGCTGGAGGATGTGGGAGAAGAGCGGTCC
>JABAOD010002794.1_pt1 | contig 26382 bp, 30 predicted proteins | sample 7062151 | NCBI WGS metagenome assembly JABAOD01 (sample SAMN14538626, study PRJNA623070) | marine sediment metagenome | biome: marine biome [ENVO:00000428]; feature: marine pelagic biome [ENVO:01000023]; material: deep marine sediment [ENVO:00002113] | place: India: Gulf of Khambhat ... | reverse complement strand
GCCTCCGGAAGACGGCCTGAAGGTTGTCGTGGCGAGCTGCTATTACGACTTCTTTCACCGGGACGCGGACTATCTGGAGACGCTGAAGTCGTCGTATTGCAAGGGCACCGCGTTCAAGCTGCTCATCGGGGACAACCTCTACGTGGATGTCGCTCCGGACCAGCGATACATTCAAGGGGGCTACCGCGAGACCGTAGCGCTTTACCTGCGATACTTCTGGCACAGCGGCTATGCCGATGTGCTGGCGCACTCGCCGAACTTCACCACGTGGGACGATCACGAGTTTTGGAACGACTATCCGGAGCGTCAATGCCACCTCGCCCGCACCAGCGGCAAGGACCGGAAGGAGTACGTGCGCGCGGGCCAGGAGTGCCTCAAATATTTTCAGGCGGTGCTGAACAAGGACCTGCCCGATGGTAGCAACCTGTCCTATCGGATCGAAGATACCCCGATCGTGACCTTCTTCGTCGCAGACATGCGGAGCGCACGAACGCGGGTCAAGGACTCTCCGCGGTCCATGATGCCGGAAGAGGCGCTGGCGGACCTAGAGGAGTGGGCTCATTCTCTGACCCGGCCAGGGGTGCTCGTGGTTGGCCAACCCCTCTGGATTGAGGAGGGGAGCTCCAGCGACCACAAACCCCCGGACTTTGTTCTGCAGTACGAGCGGATCTGGAGGGCAATTGCCGGGGCGCCAAAGGATATCCTCATTGTTTCCGGGGATGTCCACCACAGCCGCATACTCGAGATCGGCCTTGGTAACAACCGGAACGTATACGAGTTCGTCACCTCACCCGCCTGCCACGTGCCAAAGGAGCTCACCATTGTGCTGGGGAGCTATAGCAGCCAGGGTCGTGATAAGCTGAAGGTGCCAGAATCAGTCCCGGTAGGAAACGCGCAGGGCCCCGCTCTCAAGCCGCGCCTGCTGCGCTACCTCTTTGGGACGAGCGTGCCAAACACCATTGGTGTGTTGAAGTTCCGGGCCAACCCGAATGGCAAGGTCTCTGTGGGATGCTCGTTTCTGGATTGTCTGAAAAGGAGGCCGGCAAAGGCTGAGCCCCTGAAGATCAATTCGCGCAAGGTGGATCCCGCGTATCGGACGTGCCATGGTGAGGAGTTGTTCCGTCTGGGCTAAGAAAGGCTGCAGGTTGGAGGAGGGGGCATGAGATTTTCTACCGCAGAACGGTTCAGGATCAGGGAGATCAAGAAAAAGGATGTGACCGCAGAGGAGTTCTTTGGCCAGATTACAAAGATGACCTCAGCGGAGGATCGTCGGGGCGGGGTCCTGCTGGTCGGCGGTGTCAGTTCCCGGGATCTCGCGGTGCGGTATGCGCAGGCAGGACTGCGGATGGACAATCTACCGAGTTACTGGTCCCACGCGGCCCTGATCCTCGATTGGAAGGAGGGAGCGAGATTGGAAAACGTCATCGGCGCGGAGGCCTCCCTCGATCCCTTCGAGCCCGACAAGCAGGTGCCCGAGCGAAACGGGGTGACGCTCTTCCGGCTGGCGCGGTACGCTGACCGAGAGCGCTATCCCAACCTCGCTTTTGGCACGATCTGTGATGCCGAAAGTCGTGAGCTCAAAGATGAGATTCAAAAGGCCGCGCTGAGCCCCAACCGGGATCGCCTCCGATACCGCTTTTGGGAATGGCTGGGGGTCTGGGCAAGCTACACCGTTGCCCCGACCACTTCGGAGAACCCCGTTGCGAATGAGATTCCGTTGCCCGCGGCCGCGTTTTGTGAGTACGCATACGAGGTCGCCGGCCTCGACCTCACCCCGGGTGCGACGGCTCCCAATGCCTGCCCGGAGCTACTCTGGAATACACTGCTTTACTGGCATCACCGCGTCGGCACCCAGGTGGGCAGAATTGAAGCCTGGAGCGTGGTCCGGCGTGATGAGGCACCTACCCGCACGCCGCTCTCCATCACCTTGGAGGCGGACTTGCGGGAGGCCAGTAAGAGTTTACCGGCTATCCAAAGGAAGAAGCCGAAGTAGCGACGGGGGACGGCATCCCGTAAACGGGAGCCAGGCATTGGCTGATTCGGAAGCATACCGCTCATTCAGTCGCGAAAGAGAGGAGACAGAGAGGCAATGAGTCCCTATCGGGAATTTCGGGAAATCCAAAGGGGTGCGGCGTCCCTGAAACGAGAGGCGGCGAGTGCGACAGCGGAGGGAAGAAAACTCCTCATGGCGTCCGCCCAGGAGTTGGAGAAACTGGCCCGTGTGATGCAGCGTCGTCCCGGGACCTCTGGCAAGACCCTCGACATGGCCTTCGCTCGTGCCCATCATGCCCTGGCCCGGCACTACCACCAGAAAGCCATGGAATCCTGGGTCAGGAATGAGATCCAAAAAGCTGGCCAGGAGCTCAAGGCGGTGGCCAATCATCTGGAGCAAGGCTTGGTGTGGGTCGGACAGACGGCTGAACCCGGTCGTACGGCCACCATTAAAACCACGCATCTTCTTGCCGATGAATTGATCAAAGGAATCGGCTGGGCACCCGCAGAAGTCGGAACCCGTTTCAAAGCGGCTGGTAAGGAGATCGCGAACCTCGGCAAGAAGATCAGGCCTGCGAAGAAAACGTAGGACTGAGGGGAGCGCCACTCGATCTCGTCCCCGTCTTTGACGCCTCTTGACACCCCGGGCCCGCTGGGGGATACTGAGACCCCTACCAGGAGGGTCAGGGATGGAACCGGGGTGGCCTTGCCTCCACGTTCGCTTACAGAGCCAGCGACGGCGCAAGAAGCATTGAGACGCCTTCCGAGACAGCGTACGGCCCGGAGGGCGTTTTACTTTTAGTCCAGGATTCTCTTTCTTATATCATGCACGCGATCAAATACTGCGTGGGGTAGTACGCANNTCAAAAATGTGACGGAACCGGTCTGGTCCGTGTCACAAATTTTTCGAGCGCGAAAAGGCGTCGGAAGAACAGAAGACATATCTTGAGTGACAATGAATGTGGAGCATGTCGTGGGTCAGGAACGGTGATACGGACTGAGCCGCACGCCGCTGGGTCTTCCAGGACCGGTCCCGACGACGATCCGTTTGTGGAACGTCAGATGCTTCTCGATGAGCTTGAGGATTCCTATCTGGTCCACGACTTGAAGTCGACCCTCACAGAAAAGCTCCTTCAGATTGACCTGACGTCATCGGATGCAGAGCAACAAGTCAGAGAGCTTGGGATCATCCTGGAAGACGCAGGCGAAGAATACCTGGCACGGTTATTCCTTTCGTTCGAGTGTCTCGTCTTCCGGAGGCAGGCGAATAAGTTTCGGAAAAAAGTGTTTCGGGGAAAATGTCACTGACAGTGCAGGGTGGGGACGGTCAGGACAAAAGACTGGTTGCCTTGTGAGGAACGCAAGTTGAGACCGAAAGACAAGACAAAAGACCAGCTCATAAAAGAATTGGCCGCGATGCAACAACGCTTCGCTCAATTGGAAGCGTTGGAAGCCGAGCGCCGGCAGGCGAAGGAGGAGGCCGAGAAAAGCCACACCTATGCTCGGAACCTCATTGAGAGTTCCCTGGATATGATCATCGCCGTCGACCCAGATCGCCGAATCATGGAATTCAACCGGGCGGCCCAGGATACGTTTGGCTATAGCAGAGAAGAGGTCCTGGGCCAGCACGTTGATATGCTGTATGCCAACCCCACGGACGGGCTGTCGGCACATGACACAGCCCGGAGGACAGGGGGGTTCACCGGCGAAATCCTAAACAGGAAGAAAAGTGGTGACACGTTCCCCGCCTTCCTTGCCGCGTCGGTGCTGCGAGATCCGAACGGCCAATTCGTGGGCGTCATGGGTATCTCGAGAGATATCACCGAGCCCAAGCGGGTGGAGCAGGCGCTGGAACGACAGACGCATATCGATCGCCAACGAATGCAGATGCTCGAAGAGGCCTCTCGGACCACGTCCGACCTGCTCGCCACCATGTCCCATGAACTGCGAACCCGCCTGAACGCCATCATCGGCTTTTGCGAGCTCGTGAAGGATGGGCGCTTTGGCCCTCTCAACGAGAAGCAGCAACGGTATGTGGGCCACGTCCTGGTAAGCGCGCGGTACCTGCTCACCGTCATCAACGACATCCTGGATCTCGGCAAGGTCGAGCCGGGCAGGACGGAGCCACAACCGGAGCCCCTGTTTCTACTCGAAGAGTTAAGGGCGGACCTCGATAGCCTCCGCGCCGAGGCTGAGACGGAGGGCCTCGAGCATCAGCTCACCCTGCCCCTCCCGCGGGCACCCTCAGGTGCGTAGAATCACCTTACCCCCATCATACCCATCGCTTCGCGTTTGCGTGTACGGACTGTTCGACCGAGGATCATATCGATAACTGACCAACCTCATTCACCATCCAGAGAGCTTGTTATACCTTTCACATAAAAGCTCACAAACCCCATGGCGACCGCTCGTGTTGCCGGGTGGGTGAACGATGTATGTGGGGAGCGGAAGGCTCCTCCCAGGCGGTGCCGGAATGGAGCCGGGGTAACCATAAGCCCCGCCTTTCCCTCACGTAGTATTGGTGGGTCACCACGCATACAGACGCCTTCGTGGGACTTGTTCGGCCTGGGAGGGCTTTTTCATTGACAGAGAAGAGGAGGCCATGGCAGCCAAGGTATCGGATTTAATTGCCGGGGAATACTCTCAGGAAAGTACCAACGGTCGATTCAGACCTGTCCCTGCGAAAACTGCAAGCAACAGAGAACAATCCGTTTCACAGCATGGGTCAATGAGATCCCCTATCAACTTTCCCCCTTGGAAGTCGCATTGCTCGAAAAGACTGGCAATCCTCTCCCATGGAGTGAAGCCCAGAGCACGCTAGACCTCCCGGCGACTATCGTTGATCAAGTCGTGCATCGCGCAAACACGAGTGCTGACGATTGCATTCAATTTCTCCGGTCACAAGGTTTTTAGATACTTGCAAGTCTTGGTCAGCGCTTCCCACGCGGCGTCAGGTTTCGGTCCTGGGGACACGCCGGCGGATCTCCACCTCGTCCTCCACACGCCGGACGCCGGGGATATTTTCGACGAGAACGCGTAGAGCCCGGCGGACCTCCGCGCGGTCGACGAAGCCCGTCAGACTCACCACCCCTCCGGCGACCGCGACTTGGACCGTAGGGAACTCGAGCCACTTTGTGCGCCTGAGTTCCTGGGAGACTCGTCGCTCGATCTCCGGGTCGGAGAGCGCCTCAGCCGGGGCGGCCACGGGACGCATGGCGAGCGCCCGAACCAGGTCCCGGCGGCTGACGATTCCAACCAGGCGACCCTCTCGAACGACCGGCACTCGTTTGATCCGGTGCTCCTCGAGGATCTGAGCGACCTCCTCGACCGGGGTCTCTTCCGCGACGGTCACCGCCGGTTGATTCATCACGTCTTCGACGCGCCTTCCGTGGATCCGGGCAAACTCGGTCGCCATCTCCACGCGATCTGCCAGGAAGGCCAGCCACCATTTCTGGCGGCGCGGACTTTGAAGCCGACGGAGCAGGTCGGCTTCACTCACCACGCCGAGGACTTCGCCGCCGGCCCCCACGACCGGGACAGCGCTCACCCCCTTGTCCAGGAGGAGCCGCGTGAGGGCCTCGACCGACATTGTCGGCGTCGCCGTGACCACCTCGCTCGTCATCACGTCTCTTGCCAGCATGGCGCCCCTCCTACCCGTGTCCTGGGGGTATAAGCCCTCGCGTCTCCCTCCAGCTATGTCCAAGGGGGGTTTCGAGAATCGAGTGTTCTCAACAATAGGATGAGGGGGGACTGGTGTCAAGGACAACAGTGATCGCGTTTCGGACCGGGCGCGGGTCCGGCCTACGGTTTGCCAGTTCCCGGTCAGCCTCGGGGACGCTTGACACCCCTGGGCAATTTGGGGATACTCAAAACCTCATTGGCTTCTCATCATCGGAGTCTCCGACTCTCCTGCAGGGGAGGGGGGATGAGTTCAAGTCGGAAACGGGTCCACGAGCGAGCGCCGGTCCATTTCGCTGTCGAGTACACCCACGCGGGAAAGACAGGTCACGGGATCGGTCTCAACCTGAGCCAGGAGGGGATGTTCATTGCGACCGAACGACCGCCTCCGCCGGAGGCAGAGATCTTGCTCTCCTTCACACCGCCGGGGGTCTCCCAGCCTATCTCAATCCGAGGGCGGGTAGCGTGGGTGTGCACGGAGGCAGCATCGTCGAGTGAAATCACTGGGATGGGTGTACAATTTGTCGTCTACACGCTCACTCCACCTGAGATGACAAGGTAGCCCACGGCTTTCAGAATTGGCGCACCACGGACTCAGACGCTCTCTCGGGGGAGTCATGGCCTGAAGGGCGTTCTTGATTTCAGTCCATCACGTCTCCTGAAACCTCCAAATCGCATGGGCCTTGCCGCCCCGTACAGTTCGACTCCTCCTTCCGGCAGCATACCTTCACGCCGTTAGCCTGCCGACTTGAATTCCGAGAGCCACTCCCATGCATCGCCAGTTCCGGAGTTGTCCGCCTGAAAAATGAGATCCGACCGCCGTTAGTGTGATGCGTTGCCTGTCGGAACTCTTCAAATCTATTGACAAAACCGCTCTTTGGTCGTATCAGTAACGTAGTGGGATAGCGAGTTTCTCCGCTCTCTGGAGATTCATCCGTGACGGATCTGTCCGCCCTCCGAGCACGCCTCCGCCAGCGGCTTGCCAGCGATAAGATTCTCCTCGCTCCAGGCGTATTTGATGGCCTTTCCGCCCGCCTCACGGAAGAAGCGGGTTTTGAGGCGATCTACGCGAGCGGAGGTGCTATCGCCCGCAGCGCGGGGTTCCCCGACCTCGGACTCCTAACCCTGACGGAAATGCTCGACAGGATCACGCAGATCACCCAGGCGGTGAACGTGCCGGTGATCGCTGATGCGGATACGGGCTACGGCAATGCGCTAAGCGTTCAACGAACGGTGAGGCTTTACGAGCATGCGGGCGTGGCTGCCCTTCATATTGAGGACCAGGTTTCACCGAAACGCTGCGGCCACTATGAGGGGCAGGCGCTGGTCCCGGTTGACGAGATGGTGGGGAAGGTGCGCGCGGCGCTCGAGGCGCGACATGACTCCAACGTACTGATTATCGCCCGCACGGATGCCCGTTCTGTGGTCGGCCTGGACGAGGCGCTCAAGCGGGCACGTGAGTATGCCGCCGCCGGCGCTGACCTCCTCTTCGTTGAAGCTCCACGGTCAGTGGAGGAGCTTAAGGCCATCGCCGAGGTGGTCCCAGTTCCCCTGGTCTACAACATGACCTACAGCGGCAAGAGCCCGGTTCTTACGCCCGCCGAGCTGGCCGCCCTCGGCTACCGCCTTATGATCTACCCGGCGGACTTACAGCTGGGTGCCATTCGCGGCATGCAACGGGTGCTGGTTGCTCTGAACGAGAAAGGCATGACGGAGAGTGACGATCGGGTGTCGTTCCAGGATCGAGAGGCAGTCGTGCGACTAGCCGAGTATCTGGCTCGGGCCACACGCTACGCCGGAGGCAGCGAGGCGTCATAACCTGAGACAGCTGAGTTCTTCATCTCGTCCATTTTCGATATCCGGGCTGACAGGAGGTATAGCTTGCACCGGCGCTCTGACGTCGTGGTGATCGGCGCTGGCAACGCCGCGCTAACAGCCGCGATCGCTGCGCGGGAGGCGGGTGCATCGGTGCTGGTTTTGGAGAAGGCCCCCTATGCCCTGCGTGGTGGGAACACCCGCTTTTCCGGCGGCGTATTCCGCCTTGCGTATGCCAGCGTGGATGAAGTGATGGACCTGCTACCGACACCAGCCGCGGAGCAGGTGGAGACCGAGCCGTATCCGCCCGAGCGGTACTACGACGACATCATGCGCGTCAGCGGGGGGCTTGCCGATCCATTGCTCACGCGGGTCCTGGTGGAACGATCCCAGGAGACGGTGCGCTGGATGCGGGGCCGAGGTGTGGAGTGGCAACTGAGCGAGATCTTTGGCATCCAAGACGGCAATCGGCGACGCTTTCCGCCTGGTCTTATCATGCAAGCGCGTCATGCAGGGCTCGGCCTCAGCGATGCCCTCTTCCGTGTGGCCGAGATGTGTGGTATCGAGATCGCCTATGAAACTGGAGCAGTCCGCTTGCGAGTCGACAGGGATGGCCGCGTGGTTGGAGTGGCCACGCGGGGACCCGCGGGACAGCACGATGTGGATGCCAACGCCGTTGTCCTCGGCTGCGGCGGATTCGAGGCAAATCCTGAGATGCGAGCCCGCTATCTCGGCGAGGGCTGGGATACGGTCGCCGTCCGTGGTACGCGGTACAATACCGGTGAGATGATTACGGCCGCCCTCGAAGCAGGTGCGCAACCCCACGGGCACTGGAGCGGCTGCCATGCGACGCCGGTGGATGCTACCGCACCGCGGGTAGGCGATTTGCGACTTACCGACAAGACGAACCGCCTTTCGTACCCGTACGGCATCATGGTCAACGTCCACGGTCGTCGCTTTGTAGATGAAGGCGAGGACCTCTCACAGTATACGTACGCCAAGATCGGTCGCGCGATTCTCGGTCAGCCTCAGAATCGTGCCTGGCAGATCTTCGACCAGCAGACGACCTATCTGCTGGAAGAGCGGTATGCCACCGGGCGAGCGGTGCAGGCTGGCACCATCGAGGCGTTGGCGGACCAGATCGGCGTCCCGGTCACCTCACTGGTAGAGACCGCCTGCGCGTTTAACGCCGCGGTCCGTCCGGGGGGATTTGATCCTGCAGTCCGCGACGGCAAGACCACCCACGGGTTGGATCCACCTAAGTCAAATTGGGCGGTTCCGTTGGAACGTCCTCCCTTCGTGGCGTATGGCGTCACCTGCGGCATCACCTTCACCTATGGGGGCATCCGCGTCGATGAGCAGGCCCGCGTGGTGGGAACCGAGGACCGCATCATCCCCGGGCTCTACGCAACAGGAGAGATCACCGGAGGGTTCTTCTACTTCAACTATCCTGCGGGGGCAGGGCTGATGCGTGGTGCCGTCTTTGGTGTGATTGCTGGGCGGGAGGCGGCACACCGTCCGGCAGGAGCTTAGATGGAGGGGGAGAGTCGCATGAGTATGCAACGTCGTATTCGGGCGGTGGTCATGCGCGGCGGGACGAGCAGGGCAGTGTTTTTTCATCGGGCTGACCTGCCTGAGGACCCAGAACTCCGGGACCAGGTGATCTTGAAGATCTTCGGCGGCGGCGATCCCTACGGCCGACAGATCGATGGACTCGGAGGGGCCATCTCTACCACCAGTAAGACGGCGATCATCGGTCCATCCTCAGTTCCGGGAGCCGACATCGACTACACCTTTGGCCAAGTCAGCGTGACCACGCCGCTGATTGATTACGGTGGCAACTGTGGCAACATCTCATCGGCGGTCGGACCGTTCGGCATCGAGGAGGGGTTGGTGCGGTCCAGGGATCCGATCACCATCGTGCGCATCTGGCAGACGAATACCCGCAAACACATCATCGCCCACGTGCCCACGGCGGACGGCCTTCCACAGGTAGACGGGGACTATGAGATTGACGGTGTCCCAGGGACCGGCGCAAGGATCATGCTCGAGTTCCTGGATCCCGGAGGTGCTATGACGGAGCGGCTGCTGCCGACCGGACATCCGACTGACGTGCTGGATGTGCCGGGCGTGGGCACGCTCACGGTCTCCTTGGTGGACGCCGCCAATCCGCTGGTCTTCGTACGACCCGCCGATCTGGGGCTTTCTGGCTTGGAGATGCCAGAACGGGTGGACGCCGATGCTGCGCTGCTGTCGCGTATCGAGGCGGTGCGCTCGCACGCAGCCGTCCGCATGGGCCTCGCGGAGAGTACCGCGGAGGCGACGGCGAAGAGTCCCGGGATTCCCAAGATTGCATTTACCGCACCACCGACGTCCTACCTGTCGAGTCGTGGAGTCCAGGTAGGGGCCGATCGCATTGACCTCGTCGGCCGTATCATGTCCATGGGCCGCCTGCACCGCGCCTATGCCCTCACCGGTGCAATCTGTACTGCCGTCGCGGCGGTGGTCGAAGGCACGGTGGTGCATGCCGTGGCGGCTCAAGGGCCGGGAAGAGAGCGCACCGTCCGGATCGGCCACCCCGCTGGCATCATCGAGGTGGGAGTCGCCATCTTCCGACAGGATGGGGACTGGATCGTGGAGAAGGTGGTGACCTATCGAACGGCCCGACGCTTGATGGAAGGTGCGGCGCTGGTTCCGGCGTCGGTGTGGGCTCTCGCGGCTGTTGCTCCAAGGGGGTGACCATCGATTCCTGTGTGAAGAAATCGGAGAAGGCATCAGGTCGCGGTTCAGCGCCGCGCTGAGAGCAGGCGCGGACAGCCTGGCTATGTCCGAGGGATATCGTTGTGGGCTGGGCGCTTGTGGTTTAATCAACCGGTCATACGGAAGGAGGGTAGAAATGAACTGGTTCTGGAGAGTCTTCGTTGCGGTATTCGTGCTGAGTCTTGGGCTCGGCGGTCTGCCCTCGAATGTCGATGCCGGGAAATACCCGGAGAAGACGATCACGTATGTGGTCCCCTTTGGCGCAGGGGGAGGGACTGACCGCTGGGCGCGTATCCTCTCGTCCGCCGCCATCGACCATTTCGGCCAGGCATGGCACGTGGTGAATTTGCCCGGGGCCTCAGCCGTGGTGGGCTGGAAGCATGTCCTGGGGCAGCCGGCCGATGGCTACACCATCCTCCAAGGAAGCTCCACGCCTATGCTGGCGCTGATCATGGAGGAGAAGCCTGCCCTGAATCCTGACGAGATCAAGATCGTCGCCTTCGTCTCTTCCTTCCGCTCGGTCCTGCTGAGCCAGCCTGGCAAGCCCTGGTCCACGTGGGAGGGGCTCAAGGCGTACGCCAAGAAGAACCCTGGCAAGCTCACCGTAGGGGGCACGCTTTCCCTCAGCATGGGACAGGCCTTCGTGTTCCAGCAGGCGGGCATCAAGGCGACGTACGTCCCGTATCCTAGCACGAGCAAGGCGGTGGCCGACTTCATCGGGGGACACATCGACACGGCGGCAGTCACCACCTCCACCGCTATTCCCCTGATCCCGAAAAGGGCGATACCCGTTATCAACACCAGCGAGATCCCCATCAAGCACAAGGCCTTCAAGGGGGTCCCGTCGGCCACGGACCTCGGGTATGAAGGCATGAGCTTCCCTCGTTGGGTTGGCGTCCATCCGAACACCCCCGACGAGATCGCCGACGTCATCTCGGCGAAGCTCACAAGCCTCGTGAAGGACAAGTCGGTCACAAAGCTGATCGACAAGGTCGGCGAGGAGATTATATTCCTACCCCGCGCTCAGGCGGTGAAAGAGTACGACAAGGTGATCGCGAGGATGAAGAAGGCAGCGCCGCTCCTCAAGTAGGCGCCGCCGGTGTGCCGAGCCCGGGTCGGCTTGACCGGCCCGGGCTCGGAGACCGTTAAGATTGGCGAGACTCGTCGCGGAAGGGATACCGTGCGGGAGTGGTTGAGAACCAACCAGGGTATCGGAACGATACTGACGCTCTTGCTTGGCGCTTTCCTAATCTACCTTCAGCTCTCTCCCTGGGTCCATCGAAAATTGCGCGATGGTTTTACCTTAGGCTTTTTCCCCGTTGTCGGCGTGGTCCTGATGATGTTCTTCTCTGCTGCCTTGATCTTCGGGTCTCGCCGGAAGCAATCCGTAGGCGAGCTCGACTCGATAACCGGGAAGGCGTTGCTATTCTGCTCGGTGCTTGTCCTGGGGTGCTGGGTGTATTTCGAGCTAATGCTCAGAATTGGATTCTTGCTCGTCAGTCCGATTTTTCTTCTGGTCTTCGTATATACGCTCGGAATGGGGTCCTGGAGGAATTCGCTCTTAGCAGGCGTGATCATGACGGTGGTCGTATATGCCGTCTTCAGGCTGCTAGGCATTACGCTTCCTCCCGGGATCTTGCCATCTTAGGTCCGGGCGAAGAGAAAAATGGAAACCCTGTTCCAGCCAGAAGTCCTCCTCGAAGCGGTCTCCCTCGTATTCTCCCTTCGCGTGTTGTATTGGTTAGCGGTGGGGGTAACGATCGGGGTGGGCGTCGGCGCCCTTCCCGGGCTGACGGCCTCCACCGGCGTTGCCCTAATGCTTCCCCTCACCTTTCAGATGGACACGGCTTCGGCTCTGGGTCTCCTGATCGGCCTGTACAAGGGGGCGGTGTACGGGGGCTCGATCTCGGCCATCAGCTTCGCTACCCCAGGAACGCCAGAGGCCGCCGCCACCGTCTATGACGGCTACAAGCTGATGCAGCGGGGCCAGGGCCGGAAGGCAGTCCTGATGGCCCTGTACGCCTCCGTCACCGGCGATACGCTGAGCGATATCATTACTATCATTGTCGCGCCTNNCATTGTCGCCCCTGCCCTGGCTTTGATCGCGCTCAAATTCGGACCTTCGGAACGGTTCTGGCTCGTGGTGCTCGCCTTTGTCCTCCTCGGAGCCCTCAGCGGCCGTCACCCGGCCAAAGGCATGCTGAGTGCGGCGATGGGCCTTTTCATCGGAACCATCGGCACTGACCCAGTCGGGGCTGTCTCCCGGATGACGTTTGGTCTGTGGTGGTTGACGGACGGGGTTCATCTGATCCCCCTGATGATCGGCATCTTTGCCATGTCCCGAATGCTGGAAGGGACCGTCGAGCTCTTGAAGGAGAGGGGCGTCGCCAGGGCGGTCGAGCGCGGCGTCTTGACGCGGCTCATGAAGCGCGGCGAAAAGCTGAGCTTCCGGGAATACATCCGCGCCTGGAAAGAAATGCTCATCGGCCTCTTTGTGGGATCGTTCGTCGGCATGCTGCCGGGGCTGGGAGCCACTGTGGGGGCCTTTCTTTCTTACAGCGTGGCGAAGCAGGTCTCCCCCAAGAAGGGGATCGGCACGGGGGTCCTCGAAGGCGTCGCGGCAGCCGAAGCGGGCAACAACGCCACGGTGGGACCTACGCTGATCCCCTTACTGGCCTTCGGGATTCCAGGAAGCTCCACTGCAGCCCTCATCGGAGGTGCCCTGATGCTGCAAGGGGCGACCCCCTCGCCGCGCATGTTTGAGCTGTATCCCGTGGTCGTCTACTCCCTGTTTATCATCCTGCTCATCGGTAATGTGTTCAACCTCGGCATCGGCCGCCTCTTCGGAGCACTGTACGCGAGACTGGGCGAGCTTCCGAGGCCCATTTTGATTCCCCTCATCGTGATGATGGCGGTCATCGGAACCTATTCATTTCGCGGAAATCCGTACGACGTCGTCGTCATGCTGGCGTTCGGGGTCCTGGGATTTATCATGCGGTTCCTTGGCATTCCCGACGCCCCGCTCGTGATCACATTCCTGATCGCCCCGATGATGGAGGCCAGCATCCGCAGGGCCCTGCTGATCTCGCGGGGAGACTGGTTCGAGGCATTGTTCAAGAGCCCTCTTGCTGTTGGGCTCTTCATCTCGGCGATCGTGCTGACTACGGTGTGTATCCGCCTGAACATCTCAGAGCGCCTCCGAGCGGTTTCCGAAACTCCGGCAGAGTCTGCATGAGCCTTGGCATGGCGTGCGCAGGTCTCCCCACTCACTTCTGGTTGCGACGTCTTCATTCTTTATCAGGAGTCGTCCCCCTCGGGCTCTTCCTCCTGGAACATCTCCTCTCCAATGCGACCGCTGTCCGTGGGCCGGAGGCTTACGATCGCATGGTGGCTTTTCTCCGCGGCCTGCCCTTGCTCCCGCTCTGGGAGGTGGGACTCATCGCTCTTCCTCTCCTTTTTCATGCGGGACTTGGGATTTATCTGACCACAACGATGAGCATCAGCCTGCGGGCGTTTCCCACCCTCCGCAATTGGTTGTACGTCTGGCAGCGCATCACCGGGGTCATTGCGCTTCTTTTCGTCCTCTACCATGTCTGGGAGTTTCGGATCCGGGACCTCCTGTTTGGCGCGCCCGTAAAGTTCACCGCAGTCGCAGCGAGCCTCGCCCACCCCGTCATCTTTGGACTGTACTTGGTCGGAACCGTCGCCACGGTCTTTCACCTCTGTAACGGAATCGCGACATTCAGCATCGTCTGGGGCCTCACGATCACGGAATCGGCCCAACGCCGCATGGGGATCGCGTGTGCAGTGGGCTTCGTCCTCCTCACCGGGGTTGGGGTCCTGGCGCTCTTTTCCTTTAGATAGGGGGAGCGGATGGCACGAGACATCCTCCTTCAGATCTGCCGGCAGCTCGAGCCCGGAAGCGATGGATGGTGGGAGGAATTCGTGCTCCCCCACCGCGCCGACCTTACGATCACCGCTTGTCTCATGATGATCCAGCGAGATCCGATGACCCGAGAGGGTCGCCGGACCCGTCCGATCGCTTGGGAAGCCTCATGCCTCGAGGAGATATGCGGTGCGTGCAGCATGCTGGTAAATGGTGTCCCCCGTCAGGCCTGCAGCACACTTGTCGACGGCCTCAAGCAGCCGATCCGCCTCGAGCCACTGAAGAAGTTTCCATTGGTCCGGGATCTACTGGTGGACCGGAGTCGCATGTTCGGAGAGCTCAAAACGATCCAGGCCTGGGTCCCAGGCGTCCGTCTCGACGACACCGGTCCCGGTCCCCGGATAGCGCCAGAGCTACAACAGGTACAGTACGCACTGTCGCGGTGCATGACGTGCGGCGTGTGCCTGGAGGCGTGTCCCCAGGTGAATCGGCGGTCGGCCTTCATCGGGCCGGCCGCCATCGGCCAGGCTTGGCGGTTTAACCTGCACGCGCTGGGTGCGGAAGCGGCCGAGGCGAGGCTACGAACGCTCACGGGGTCTGGGGGAATCGACGACTGTGGCAGCGCCCAGACCTGCGTGGAGGCCTGCCCCATGAAACTGCCCCTGACCGATTCCATCGCAGCGCTCAATAGAGACCTGACCCGGCTTGCTCTCCGTGACCTCTGGCGCAAATGGCGAATGATCTGGAGATCTCGGCGAGAAATGACCGGAAGCGAAGGGTAACGATATGTCGCAGCATCGACGGGACCAATGCGTCATCGTTGTTGGGGGAGGCCTCGCCGGTCTCATGGCGACATTGCACCTGGCCGAGGCGGGGATCAGTGTCGATCTGTTTTCCCTGGTTCCTGTTCGCCGCTCCCATTCGGCCTGCGCCCAGGGGGGGATCAACGCGGCCGTAGACACGAAGGGAGAGGGGGACAGTCCTTGGATTCACTTTGTGGAGACAATCTACGGAGGAGATTTTCTCGCAGACCAGCCTCCGGTCCTCAAGATGTGTGAAGCGGGACCCGAGCTGGTCTATCTCCTCGATCGCATGGGGGTACCCTTCAACCGGACGCCAACTGGCGAGCTCGAGGTGACGAAGCGCGGGGGAGGGACGAAATACTCCCGCGGGCTGTTTGCCGGCGCGAGCACGGGACAGCAGATGCTGTATGCCCTTGATGAGCAGGTGCGTCGGCACGAAGCGGAGGGACGAGTGCGGAAGTTCGAGGGGTGGACGCTCTGTTCCCTGCTCCTGGATAGCGCAGGCAGGTGTCGGGGCATTAGCGCGATGCCGCTCGCCGCCAAGATGACCGTGCACGCCTTCCCTGCCTGGGGCGTTTTGCTCGCGACGGGCGGCTGCGGGGGGCTCTATGCCAAGACGACGACGTCGCTCATTTGTAACGGGGCAGCGGCCAGCCTGGCGTACCAGCAGGGCGCGCACTACGGCAACCCCGAATTCATTCAGTTCCACCCCACCGCCATCCCGGGAGAGGACAAGTGCCGCCTGGTCTCCGAGTCGCTCCGCGGCGGAGGGGGGCGGTTATGGACGTACCGTGGCGGCAAGCCCTGGTACTTCCTGGAGGAGTGGTATCCAGCCTTCGGGAACCTGGTTCCTCGCGACATCGCTTCACGAGCGATCTATCGGGTCTGCCGAGAGATGGACCTCGGCATCGATGGAAAGGATCAGGTCTACCTCGATGTCACCCACCTGGACTCGCGGCAGCTCGAGGTCGAATTCGGCGGGGCCATTGAAATATACGAAAAATATACGGGCGAAGATCCACGCACGGTGCCAATGCGGGTTTTCCCGGCGGTACACTATTCCATGGGGGGGTTGTGGGTCGATGCCTCACATCGATCGAATCTAGAGGGATTATATGCTGCCGGCGAGTGTGAACACCTGTACCATGGAGCCAACCGCCTCGGGGCGAACGCCCTCTTGGCGTGTCTGCATGGGGGGAAGGTCGTTGCTCAGAGCGTGGTTGAGGACCTTGATCAAGAGGCCTCCCCGCTCCCCGGCCGCGAAATCGAGGCTGAGGTAGAGCGGCAAGAGGATTGGAATCGTCGCCTCCTCGAGGGGGGTGGCTCTGAAAATCCATTCGAACTCTACTGGACACTCCGCGAGGCCATGAGCCACTATGTCGCCGTCGTCCGGACCAGCCCTGACCTCCAGAAAATGCGCGAGATTCTCACCGAACTCAAGGTGCGCTACACCAACCTCAATCTCGGCGATTCGGGTCGCTGGGCAAACCCAGCTTTGGCCCTAGCCCGCGATCTCGGGCATATGATGGTCCTGGCTGAGACGGTGACTGCCGGAGCACTTGCCCGGGAGGAGAGCCGGGGAGCGCATTACCGACCTGAATTTCCGGAACGTGACGACAGCCGCTGGCTCAAGACTACGGTGGCACAGTGGACGCCGGATGGGCCGCGCCTGTGGTACGTGCCCGTGGACACGTCACTGCTCACGCCACGACCCCGCTCGTATGCCACCGATTTTCTCGAGGAGGTACGACGGTGAGCCTCTCTGATATTATCTGACCCGCAAGAGGGGCATCAGCTCGTCAATATCTTTGACCTGCTCGAGATGCCATAGGCGATCCAGGAGCCTTGAGATCTGCCTCGAAGACAGCCGACCCTTAGCCAATTCCCGAAACTTCGCCTCCACTTCATGATCCGTCAGAGGATTTCGGGGGTGGCCTTTTGGATAGTCCACCTGCCTGATGAGCTCCTGATTTGATCTCGTGCGAATAATGATCCGGCTGGACATGGCGGCCGGATAGCGGTCGGTGAATCCTGGATCCTCGACGACACCGACTTTCTGGAGCAACCCGAGCAAGACGGGATCGGAAAATCTTTTGGGGGTAAACTGAGCCGGGCCGACCTTTCCGTCCATCAGGGCTACGCCCACGCAGTAGGGTAGGCTGTGGTCCGCCGTTTCCCGGGTCTGGGGGTACCACTTCTCTTTTTCTCGGCCAATGATCTCGATCGCGACGTCGTAGCTTCGAACCTCGATGGATTCGATACGGTCGATGAAGTTTTTTCCCTCCCTCGCCTGCAGCTCTTGACGCATCGCCAAGGTGGCTTCGACTGGACCTTGAGCATGATACTCTACCGGGAAATTCTTAATGTAGGTGTCCAGGATCTTGAATGAGCCATCCCGTGCGCCAAATGGTTTGAGCTCAAAGGGGCCGGACACCAATCGCATGAAACCTTTGTCCCCTTCAAAGAGCAAGGCTGGACCCGTCATGCCTTGGCGAGCCAGCATCGCCGCAAAGACCCCATTTCGGGCCGCATTGGCAAAAGCACATGCTTTCCACATGGAAATCTCACCCACTCGTGTTTGGCGAAGAGCAATATTGGCTACACCGGCGAGGCTCACGGCATGAACCGTGGCCTCTCTGGAAAGCCTCATGAGTTTGGCCGCCACGAGGGCGCTCGTAATGGGACCGTAGGTAACGTGGTCCCAACCCCGTGGCCTGAGGGCGGCCGCATCACACAGCCGACAGTGCACCTCGTAGCCGAGCACAATGGCCGTGATCAACCGCTTGCCGTTCGCACCCTCTTCCTCGGCCACGGCGAGGGCGGGAGGGATGTTATCGCTAGGATGGGCGGGCTCTTTTGAGAGATAGGTGTCGTTACAATCTAGGTAGCGGACCATCGTGCCATTGGCAAAGGTAGCAAGCTCGGGGAGACTTTTATGGGTTGTCCCCCAGATCGTGGCTCCGGGGCGAGATTTCACCGACCGGGCCGCCTCTCTTGCGATGGTGCAGGATCGGCCTGAATAAGCCCCAACGGCACAGCCCAGAGTGTCAATCACCCGCCGTTTCACCTCATGGACTACCACATCCGGTAGATCGTCATAGCGGAGGGCGTGGGTATAGTGGCTTAACTGTTCTGCAATGGTGGCCATTGCTTCCCTTTTATCGCAGATGCATCTCTTCGAGCACGCAACCGGCAAGCCGTTTCATTCCGGGCAACCGGGGATCCTCTAAATGTCAGAGAGCCACTCGGCTAAGCTAACAGACCTTGTCGGGTCTCTGCAAGGTCCGCGAGTAACCGTGACATGCCGCCCTGCTAATCGAGCTAGCTCGTAAAGCTTGGGCCGGTCGTTGACGCTGAGAGCCCAATCCGCCTTGCCACAGCCACCCTCACCATCACGCTTATCACGATCGCTATTGTGGCTTGGCCCATGATCTCGGCCATCCGCGAGCGGTGGGCGGCCATCCCTTCGGGTGAGGGAGGATAAGAGTCTCTCTCATCTTGGTGTCTCTCCTCTCCGCAGGGGCGGGGCAGCGGACTGCTGCACCGAGCTAGATCAAGGAGAGGCTGAAACTGAAGGGACGGCTTTGGACTGGAGTGTAACCAGAAGGCTGGCAAGGTGCGTCGCTTCCGTTGGTGCCATCTTCAAGAAGCGGACCCCAATGCCGGCGGGAAATGAATTCGTACTCCTTAAACGGTTGCTCCAGACGACCCGACTCCAGAGCGAAAAGGTGTGCATCAGTCCCGGGGGGGAGACGTGCACAAGGAGATCCTCTCCAGCGGAGAGCAGGTCGGTGGTGGCGATAAACATCCCCCCCTGGCTCATGTTGAGACAGGTCCCGATGCCCGATTTTTCCAGATCGCTGTACTCGACTGGAAACCGGGTGGGAACCCGCAAATAGCGCTGCCTCTGCATTCCATTGAGAATATGCTTGAGGACCGAGGCCTCCAGGTCACGAGTAAAGGCAATGCCATGAGCTGTGACCGTCCCCAGATGGGTGACCAGGACTTTACCCGCCCAGACCACCTGACCCCGGACCTCTGGCCCCTCGCCCAGGCTCACCATCAGCTTGGTGTGGAGGGGAAGACCAGTCGAAAGCAAGAGCATGGCACCGCCGGGACTGACATCGCGGGTTTTGCCCTCTATGCACGTCCGGGGTGCTCCAGGGCTGAATACACTACATCGGGCACGAAGGTAGACTTGGATCCGGGGATGCCGACGGTCCGCATAGCACTCCATCATTTCCCTCCTTCGCCGGTTACCTTCTCGACAAAGACTCTCTCTAACTTCTTTTCAAACCCGTGCAAAACCTCTCCCCAGGTATCCTCCCCGTAGATCTTCTTAAAGAGGTCTGCCTGGACGAGGTGCTGGGGGTCCTTTCCCGCCTCGATGAGATCGTCCTCGCTGGTGACCTCCATGCTCTCGAACCGGAAAAAACCGATGTCCCAGGTCATAAATTCAAGGAGGACCTGCTGGATCTGGTGCTGGATCGCGTGGGAGACCACGTGAGGAGACGTCAGTCCCTTCTCGACCAGGATCCCGCCAAGCCGTTTCCATTCGGGAGAGAGGTACTGCGCTTCGAGGGCAGCTTTCAGGGCGTTTTCAGTCAGGGATTTTTCCCTGATCAAGGTTTTGCCCAGGAGGTCCCGCTGGGAGTCCGAGGCGGCAAAGATGACCTCCCCGTTCCGGAAAAGGATCACCCCCGAATTGCCAAGGCGGGTGAGGGTGAGCTTCCCGGTCTTTTTCAAGAGCGCCAGGATCTGGAGGATGTCGGCAACGGTCAAGCCTTCGAGCCGTCCTGTGAATGCCAAGGTTTCCTCCTCCGTCGGGTACTCCCCCCGGGGGTTGCCGCCCACTGAGCCCGTGCGTCGCGTTGGTTCCTATCGCAGAGGGACGTCACCCGACGCACGCCCACGACGTGCAGTTGCGACATATGTGCCATGACCTCCGCGCGTGAGAGGGAGCCCCTAAGTATTTGATTTCTTGCGCACTGATTCGCCACACAGCCGTTTCTGGAGCAAGGACGGGCCTCGCCGGAGGGGGAAAAGTCTGCCAGGCTGTCCCTCGACCGTCCCCGGTCGTACAGTTTGTCAGACGCGGTATCCTCCTTTTCTTCAGAAAAATCGGGGAGATCCATAGGCGACGTCGGCCCCGTTGTGCGTCCTTGACACCGCTGGTCCAGCGGGGGATACTTAGGGCCCTTTGTTTGTCGAACCCGCCCCAGGAAGGAAGCGAGACGCTCTTGTCCCCCTTTGAAGAACCCAGCTTCAGCCTAACGCTGCCCTCATGAACTTCGGTGTATTGAAACAATGTGAATTGCAAATTTCAAATGATCTGGCCGATTCTGGGCTTACCGTCTTGTCGTCAATAACAGAAAGTAAATAGGTTGAGTTCTTGGCAAGGAAAGCAGAAATGAATCCCGGGCCGGCATAGCACCTCGTGGATCTCGGTCACGACCGTGACAGCGCCCTCCGGGCCCGGCCCGGCCCGGGAGAGTTTTGTTTCCTGAAACGCACGAACGACGGGAATCAGGGACCTTAAAATTTCCCATACATTCAGACGCTCGGTGAATGAGGTATCCCAAGGGAGCTTGGCACTGAAGTTGCTTGCTCCTACTTCCCAGGAAAAACTTTTGGCCGATGACGATCGAACGGTGCAACCCATGGGTGGATCCATCGGCGAGGATGAGGGGAGTTATTCGGAGTGTGAATGTGAAAGGGGCCCTAAAAAAGATTTGTTTCGGATCCAACTGGCGCCACACGCTGGTACGCGCTGTCATCTTGGTTGCCTTGGTCTATGGACTGTGCTCCACTATTTTCCTCCCGATCAGAGTACACGGTGACAGTATGCTCCCCTTGTACAAGACCGGATATCGAGGCTTCATGAACACCCTAGCCTATCGCTGGGCGGACCCACAACGTTTCGACATTGTCGGCATCCGGATGGCCGGCAAGCGGGTGATGTATCTCAAACGCGTCATCGGACTGCCAGGTGAAACGGTGGAGATCCGTGACGGCGTCGTTCACGTTGATGGAGAGGTTCTTCCTGAACCGTATCTTCAATTCAGAGGTCGATGGAACCTGAGAAACCAATCTCTGAGCGGAGATGAATATTTTGTCGTTGGCGATAATCGAGGAATGCCCATTCACCTCCATACATTTGGTAAAGTGAAACGTCACAGAATTGTTGGGAGGATGTGGTGATCAAAAATCGCGTTGCGATNNAATGAGTTAGCGAACGTGGTATCAACAATGAAACAGCAGACAGATGCGGCCCGACTTTTCCACATAGCCAAATTAAAGGAATTCTTTACAGAAGATGTGACCGTCGAAATTAAGCCCGATATTCGAAAAGTCAGTGGTCGTGACACGCTCCTGAAGACGGCACATATTGTTCTTCAGCAAGAACCGAGCTTGACGGTTGCCTTTCGAGATGTTTCCGTGGCCCACGAAAATGGAAGCCAGCACGCGCTGGTGAACACGACAGTTGTTGTCTCCGGGGTTTACAGTCACAAGGCCAAATCAGTGGATGCACAGGAGCTCGAAATGAACTTTGTGAAAGCCAAGGACGAATGGATTATTAAGGCTATCCGACCCGTAAAGGCCATGGAGCTCGAGCGTTAATGGACGCCCTCACGCATACGTGTTCCGGCATCCTCATCGGCCAAGCCTTCGGACCGCCGGGTGTGGTCCGAGAGGGCGTTGCGTGTTTCAAAGGGAAAGAGTGCTATGAGTCCAGTTACCCATTTCCTGATGGGGTGGGTTGTCGCGAACACCACGGAATTCAACCGTAAGGAGCGGGCCGCAGTCACGATAGCAGGAGTCGTCCCCGATATCGATGGTATCGGCATCATCGCCGAGAAGCTTACGCAGACGTGGAATCGCCCGCTCATCTGGTACTCCAAGTACCATCATGTGGTCACGCACAACCTCGGGTTCGCGCTTTTGGTCGCGGGAACAAGTTTCCTCCTGGCCACCCGCCGGTGGAAGACGGCCGCGCTTGCATTTTTGAGCTTTCACCTGCATCTCTTGGGGGACTTGGTGGGTGCTCGAGGGCCGGACGGCTATCAGTGGCCCATTCGGTACCTACTCCCCTTTTCGAACGCAGGGGAATGGACGTGGCAGGGCCAATGGGAGCTCAACGCGTGGCCGAACTTTGTGATCACTATTACTATGTTCACCGTCACCTTCTACCTCGCTTGGAAGCGAGGGTACTCGCCGCTTGAGATGTTCTCGGCCTCGGTGGACCGGGCCTTTGTTGGCGCCCTCCGCGATCGCTTCCGACACCCGCGATTGCATTCCGAGTGATAGAAAGAGTAACATCGTTCGCGGAGAGTCATGGGTTCCATGGGGCAGGGGAGTCATAGCCCTTCTCTGAGCTTCGGCACAATGATTGCACCGTTTGTTTTGGGAGATGCTCAGTTAGCTGGAGTCAGGTCATGATGGCAACAACGACGCGAAGAACAAAGAAATGTGAGCATTGCGGGAAGAGGATAAACGTCAAGATCAGGACGTGTCCCTTCTGCGCAGGGCGAATCAAAGACCGCGCCGTGCAACGGACAGCTGTCTGCCCACGGTGCGACGTTCGACTGAAAATTCATACCACTCCCGAGGATCGCGAGGAATACGACATCTGTCCACGATGTGGCGGCATGTGGCTCGACAGGGCCGAATTTCACCGGGCGACCCGCAAGAAAAATGTGTACCGTTCTCACGAGAAAAGGAGGGAGTATTACAGGGGCGCCTTACGGGATCCGGTGAAATATATTCCATGCGTCCGATGCGGACAGCGGATGAATCGAAAGAACTTTGGGCGCATATCCGGAGTCATCATTGATGAGTGTAGGTCGCATGGGGTCTGGCTCGATCCAGGCGAACTGGAAAAGATCAGACATTTCATTGCGGATGGAGGTCTCGAACGATCCCGGGATCGTGAAATCGCAGAGGTCCGGACTGAGCTCAAGGAGCTTGCAACAAAGGTCGACAAGGTTGCTTTTACCCATAAACTTATTCATTTCTGGAATCCCAAACGGTGGCTCTTCACTGGTTTCCGATGATAGTTACCGGTAGGGGACCTCTTTTATTTGGCGTGGGTCAATATATTATTGTAGGCAAAGACGGCGCTCGTCGAAGATTTCCAGGAGGTCTCGGGTAGGGGTGTCGAACTGGGAGTTTCTCAGGTCACTTGAAGGGGGATAGCACGATGAAAGGTAGCCTCCTGGTGTTGATAGTGATTCTCCTCGCCGCCTGCGCCGGGCCGGTCCATTCGACCGGCTCAGTAACGGTGGGAACCCATGGCGGCTCGGTTTCCGGTGCGGTGCGGGGGCCCGNNCCCCATAGTCATCTGGTATGATCGCGCGAAAGCTAACCTCGCCGGCAGATAGGGGCGCTCATTAGGTGCCGCGTCGTCTGGAGATCACGGCAATGATGGCATCAGGAGGGATAGACAGCGCTGACTCCCTCCCCCAAGGGCGTTAGCGATGATCATCTGTGCCGACGAGGATGGGCTGACGCTCATCCGCCAGACGGAACATGCCCGCTTGTGCGGGGAGATGGCCCGGGCGTGGGGCGACGACCGCTTCGAGCCGGTTCAGCCCTTGGGGGCGGTCGCCTTGGCCGCCGCTGAGCACGATAACGGCTGGGCCGAGTGGGAAGATGCGCCGCGGCTCAACCCACAGACGGGTCTACCGCACACGTATATCGATATCCCGATTGACCAGCACCAAGAGATCTACCGCCGCGGCATCACCCGGATGATCGCGCGGGATCCGTATGCCGGTCTCCTGGTGAGCTTCCACGGATCCTTGCTCTATTCTCGTTTTCGGTCGGGCCAGCCGGGCGCAGAGGAATTCTTGGTGGAGCAGCGCGGCGTGCAGCGCCAGTTGCTGGATGAGGTGCGGGCCGATTCGGCTCTTCGACCCTTTTGCGAGGCGGCCGTGCTTTCCACCAACCGTGACCTGGTATTCACGTGGGATACCCTGTCTCTCTTTCTCTGCCATGGCGACGTGTGGGTCGACTGCCTCGAGGCACCCTGTGATTACCGCGGCGGTCGCGCGAGGGTAGCCGTCCGGCGTCAAGGGGAGGGATGGGTTCTCGATCCCTATCCGTTCCGCCTAACCCCACTTGCGCTGTCCGCCGCGGCACTTCGCACGGAGCGGGCCGAGTTCCCAAACCAATCCGAGCTTCGGAAAGTACTGGAGGATGCAGAGCAAGTGCAGCTTGCCTTCATTATGCAGGCGGCCTGAGCGTAGAGAAGCCTTCATTCGAATGGAGGAAAAGTGTGAAGAAGCTTTATCGGTCTCAAACAGACAAAAATATAGCGGGTATTTGTGGTGGCCTGGCGGAGATGTTTTCCATCGATTCCACGCTCATCAGGCTTGCTATAGTTTTCATAGGACTCGTGACAGGAATACTCCCCATGATTGTTGCCTATATAGTAGGATGGCTGATTATTCCGATCAGCCCAATAGAACGAGATGAAGGTGAAGAGAGTCTACCGGCCGATTAACTCCGAATTTACAAATCGTAGCTGGACGCTCGCAGCCGTGACGGAGTTAATTCCTCTTCTCTTGGTCTCTATTTCACCGTGGCGTTGGTAAGCTTCGACAGGGCCGTCTTGGCCTGAGGGCTCAGGGAGAGCCATCTGACGGCATGCTCGTAGGATCCGCCCATCGGATGCGACGCGGCTGCCACGACCTCTGCCTTTCCTCGGAAGTCCAGTTCTCCAATTTTCATGAAGACGGCGAGGTGGGTCGAGACGGGAAACTCACCGGGGAGCCATACGTCCGCGCCCTTGCTGCTCATGTTCCCGATTTCTCCGGTCACCTGCTTGGGGAGCGGTTTGGAGGGCCAAGTGTCCGGGGCGGCCAAGAGGTGGCACTCAACGGGGAGTCTCGCAGGTCCGCGCCGCTCGGAGCGGGTGTCGGATTGAGCGGCGGCGGGGGCTACCGCCTCGCGTGTGACCGGATCAACCAGCTGGAGGGTGACCGGATCGCCAGCCTCCGGGTTTATCACGTCGGTGAGGGATGGGATGGTTACCAAGCCCTCTTTGAGTAGGCGGTCGTGCGTTTGCTCGAGGACGCGGCAAACGTCAGCGAGCACGCGAACGGGGACAATTATCGATTCCGGTTCTGGGAGGTAACCCTCACCTTGGCGCGGGGATCGACGGTAGATCCGCAGTTCCACATGCAGTTCCCCATGGACCTCCTGGAGCGAGACGCGGATCTCCTCAGACTCATTGCGCCTGACCTGGCCAATGTGCTTCCCCATGGCCTGTACTCCTTGGTCATAAGCAACGGCGGGAGCTGGAGGGAAGACGCAGGACGGGTTTACCAGTGGAGGCAAGCCGGGGCATGGATACCAGGACGTCATGCCGCAAGTGTCTGGACCGCGCTACTTCCCCCGCGGTTCCGCTTTGGTGGTAGTATTTTGCAATGCGTGTGCCAATAACGCAACCTGGCGTAAGTATTTATTTCTTATAGGGTTATTCGGAATACACAATCCAAAGGCCCAGGCGCATCTGTCTTGAATCTGACTCGAGGCCCGCTCCAAGATCCTTGCCATCTTTTGTGGGAATCGTGCGGATTGAAGGGGAGATCCAGAGGTGCTGAGGTGGGGTCTAGTCGCGAGGCTCCGGCTTGGGAGCCTGAGGGATTGGAATTTTAAAATTCGCCAAGATATTCTCGAGCTCCCTGAGGTGGTGGCCGACCCGCTCCAATTGCTCGCCAATTTCCCCATTTGAGCCCGCATTGACTTTACCCTTGACCGCGGTGAGCTCCTTTATGGCGAGATCCTGTTGCTCATGAACCGCGGTTAGGGCCGACGCGAATCTCTTGAAGGTGTCATCGAGGAGTTCCACGAGCTCCTGGAGTTCATCATCGTTTCGCACCCGAACAGCAAGCGGGAGATCGCCGTCCTTGCCCTTCCGCAAGGTTTGCTCAATTCGGTACAGGGGGCCAGCGAATTTATTCGTTACGACATAGCTCAGGAGGCCCGAGGCGATCGTACTGATCAAAAGGGCAAGCCAGATGCGCAAATCCAACACGGCGGAGATCCGTCCCATACTTTGCGCCCTTCCAGGATTAGCGGTCAGTCCCTGGAGGATCACATCAGGCGGAAGAAGGATGGAAAAAAGGATCAAGAAAAACGCAAAGAAGAGCAGGGGAGTGAGGAAGAGGGAGAAATACTTCCGCTGGATCGGGTGGACGTTATATCTTCGGCGCGGGAAAGGTACATGCGTGTCCATGTATATCTCCGTTGCTGATCGTGTCAGTCCAGGGCACGATCCCATTGATCACGGCCGTGTGGTTCCGTTTAAGGTGCAACCGTCATGCCAATCATGAACCAACCCTTTGATCGGCACCAATGAAATCAGCGCGTTCCGCTTCTTGCGTCCCCGTGGTTGCGCCCAGGTTGCAGGTAGTGGCGCCGCATGCGGTCCCAGACCTCGGG
>JABAOD010001458.1_pt3 | contig 26446 bp, 25 predicted proteins | sample 7062151 | NCBI WGS metagenome assembly JABAOD01 (sample SAMN14538626, study PRJNA623070) | marine sediment metagenome | biome: marine biome [ENVO:00000428]; feature: marine pelagic biome [ENVO:01000023]; material: deep marine sediment [ENVO:00002113] | place: India: Gulf of Khambhat ... | reverse complement strand
CATTCTTCCAATCCATTACTGGTGATCCGCCAGCCGTGGACGCTCACCTCGTTAGGTCCGATTCCGTTCTTGATGCGAAGCTCTGCCGGGTCGGTATTCAGTTGATGGGCAATGATGTCCAATGCAGATTCCAAGACAAAGGTCATTTGTGAATTTCCAAAACCTCTGAAACAGCCAGTCGGCACCGTGTTCGTATAGACTGTATGTCCTTTTGCGCGAACGTTTCGAAATCGATAGAGCGAGTCCACCCGGTAGCAGGCTGTTGCCACGATAACAGGTGCATAAACGGTACGTGCGCCATTGGTGCCCACAACGTGGACATCCTTGCCCGTCAGAATGCCGTCTTTGGTCACCCCCAATTTGATATCGATATACATGGGTACCCTGGGGTTGCCCCCGATGAAATCGTCATGGCGGGTGTTGATCATTTTGACTGGTCGTCGTGTCTTTTGGGCCAATACCGCCGCGATCAGATGGATATTGTTTTCCATCTTGGCGCCAAAGGCACCACCGTAGTCAGGAACGATGATTCGTATGTTGTCCAGATCCATACCCAAGGCTTTGGCGTAACAAACCCGCATCATGTTTGGGATCTGGGTTCCAACCCACAAGGTGAGCCGCCCGGATGGATCTACCTCCGCTAGGGCTCCCATGGGCTCCAAGTAGGCTTGATAGACTTGGTTCGTAAAATAGCGGTCTTCATAAACGAAATATGAATCTTCCAGGGCTCGATCCACGTCCCCTGCTTCGATATCAAACTCGGCAGCGAGATTTCCGGGTTTGTCCTCATGAACCAATGGGGCACCGGGTTGCATTGCCTTGAGAGGATCAAACACAGCGGGTAATTCCTCATATTCCACCCTGATCAGATCCAGGGCTTCTTCGGCTATGTCTTCGTCCACTGCCGCAACCGCCGCGACTTCATCTCCGCAGAAACAGACCTTATCTTTAGCGAATATGGTCCAGTCCTCAGAACGGGGACCAAATTTCAACCCAGGTGTATCGACATATGTTGCAACGGCCTTAACACCTACCATGGATCTGGCTTTGGACAGATCGATGTGGGCAATCCGCGCGTGGGGAAGGGGACTTCGCAGTATCCGGCTATGGAGCATGTTGGGTAAGACCAGGTCCGACACGAACTTGGTTTTTCCCATGGCTTTCTCGAGTCCATCAATCTGTGGACACGATTTTCCCACAATATGAAGATCAGACATGAGATTTTCTCCTGGGTTCAGAAGCTATCTCATTTCCATTCTATCCTGTACAAGATTTTATGGCCTCCACAATCTTGTTATATCCCGTGCAGCGGCAGAGATTTCCAGATATCGCCGCTTTGATTTCCGAGTCATCGGACTGGGGGTTCCTCTCCAATAGGGCATAGGCGGTTAAAATCATTCCCGGTGTGCAGTAACCACATTGAATTGCACCCTTCTCGACAAACGCAATCTGGAGTGGATGCGGCTTATCGCTTGCCAGGCCTTCAATCGTCAAGATCTCCTTCCCATTCACTTGAGGCGCCAGAACCAAACATGCATTTACAGGTTGGCCCCCCAAAAGCACTGTACATGAGCCACATTTGCCAGAACCACATCCCTTCTTTGTGCCCGTCAACCCCAGGTATTCGCGAAGCACGTCTAAGAGGGTGCAATTGGGTTTGATTTCCAAATCGTATTTTTCTCCATTAACGGAAACGGTCAATGGCACTTTCATCTTTGCGTATCCCCTGTGAAGAGCTTTTCTAACACCGAACGAACGGCACGTCGGACGTAGACATCTACGATAGCTTTACGGTGCTCAGCTGACGCCCGGATGTCGTCGATAGGCTGGGTTACAGTAACGGCAGCCTTTGCCACGAGGGGGATTTTTTTCAGGGCCTTTTCGTAGGAGAGCCCTGTCAGCTCTGCCTCCGCCTCCGCTGCTCGAATCGGGGTTGGTGCAACTCCTCCCATGGCTACGGCCACACGCTGCAGTCTATCGCCTCCGTCGTCCAATTCTCCATGGAAAGCGACTCCAACGAGAGCAAGGTCCACTCCCTGCTTACGCATCGATTTCAGATAGGTCCCTGCAAATCGGCGTGCTCTCTTAGGGATGATAACTTCTTTAAGCAGCTGGTTCGCTTTGAGTGCGGTCTCTCCAGGTCCGGTGAAAAATGAGGGCAACGGGATCTCCCTTTCCCCCTTCATATCAGCCACAACGACCCTGGCCTCAAGAGCGAGAAGTGGCGGTGCCGAATCGGCTGCTGGCGATGCGTTGCAGAGATTTCCGCCAATAGTTCCTAGATTGCGAATCTGCCAAGACCCAATGAGGCCAGTCGCCTCGGCCAGCATCGGAAGTCGACGTATTAGCAATGGGTGAGATGCCAGGGTTGCGTGTTTGGCCAAGGCACCAATGCGGATAACAGACCCATCTTCCCGGATGGAGTCCAGACCCGGGATATCCAGGAGGTTGAGTAGAAAGACGGGTCCCATCGTCTTCTTTTTCAGATTGGGTACAAGGTCTGTACCGCCGGCCAGAGGCTGGATCTCTGGACCGTATTGATCCATTTCTTCCAAGGCCTCCACGAAACTCCGGGCTGTATGGTATTGGAAAGGCCGAATTCTCATCGTGACGCCTCGCCCTCTTCCATTCGACCCGACCGGGTCAGGGCTTCGAGTCCCATCATATGGACCATGTCGCGGATGTTCTCTAGAATAGAGACCAGACGATGGTTTTGAGTCAACTTGGCGAGAGTCGCATGAAAAACTCGATCTTCGTCGAGGAAAGCGACACGATCCCCTCTCTTCATCGCCATCACCTGACTGTCAAAGGTTTTCTCGAGTTTAGCCAAATTGATGTCCGTGGAACCAGGGGATATTTTCTCTACAATAGCAAGCTCGATTGCCTTTCGCAGCTCAAAAACCTCTTCAACGTCGCGTCTTGTGAAGTGGTTTATCTTTACACCCCTTCGAGGTAGAAAGGTGACAAGCCCATGGACGGATAACTCCAAAAGGCCCTCTCTCGAGGGCGTCCTAGAAATACCAAAATCCCTGGCAAGGTTCATCTCCTTGTAAATCTCGCCAGGTTTCAGATCGCCATTGAGTATGGAATCTCGCAATCTCTCGTATGCGATTTTTGCTAGGGGAAGCGGCTGACGTATGGCTCTTAGTTTGTGCCCCATTGTTCCGTTTCCTGCCCATAAGATATGGAAAGTAAAGCCTGTATTCGTCAACCCGATTTAGACGCGCTCCAAATCATTTTTGCTTGACATTTTCTCGGTGATTAAGGTATGGAGTGCGATCGTATATAATATATTTCATACACGAATTCAACCCTCCGAAGCCCTGTGTCGGCTTAGCAGATCAGGTTTTGGGGGGCCGGTTGTCCTTTTAAGTACATTCGAGGAGGTAAAAATGCCGAAGCCTGAGATGGAATTCGTGGACAGCGATACCCGTTTTGAATGGAGGTTGGTGCAGGGAAGCGAGCTTGAGATCAAGGAAAAGATTCTCAGCTATGATCCAGAGACGGGAGACTATACGCGTCTGTTGAAGTTTCCGCCGGGGATCGAGACCTCAGAGACCCTTGTTCATGAGTTCTGGGAAGAGGTTTGGATTGTCTCGGGTAGCCTATATGATATCCAGAAGAAGGAGACATATCTAGCAGGTTATTACGCCTGTCGCCCTCCCGGAATGAGGCATGGTCCCTATCGGATCCCGTATGGGTGTCTAACTTTTGAAATTAGGTATCATAAAAGGGATGGGGTGTAGTGGCCGCCGGATTTCGCCCAGGCCACATGCGCTGCCTGATCTGGATTTGAACCTGGGGTATGGGGAGGTATTGATCGTGGAAGTGTCGCTCGCTTTGGAGCGGGAGGGTCGAAGTCAACCCAAGATATTTCGCTACCGACGGTTGGTCAACGCAGGCTATGTAGGGCGAGACCAAGATGAGGTACGCCGTCACATTGAAGAGTTGGCCAAAAAAGGAATTCCGGCACCAAGGAAGACACCGACGTTGTATCCCGTTAGTTGCCGGATGCTGACCACTGACCCGGAGATTGAGGTGTATAGTGGAGAGACCTCTGGAGAAGTAGAATACGTCCTGCTTGTTAAGGACGAGACAGAGATATACGTTGGACTAGGCAGTGACCATACAGATCGTCACCTGGAGCAGACGGATATTCCGCGAGCCAAGCAGATTTGTCCCAATGTGCTGGGTCGGAGAGTTTGGCCGCTCGAAGAGGTGAAGGATCATTGGGACGACCTCGTGATCCGAAGCAGTGTGTGGACTGAGGGCAATAGGGTTCTCTACCAGGAGGGACGCCTAGAATTAATCCTCGGACCTACAGATCTGATGAACTTTGTCCGGTCCAAGCTGGGTGAGTCCCTGGAGGGAGTGGTGATCTACTCAGGAACAGTGGGGCTGATTACGGACGGAATTGTCTGTGGCCGACGTTTCGAGGCCGAATTGGTGGATGAGAGACTGAACCGTCGTTTGGAACTCGCCTATGAAGTTAATCTATTAGACTATCTGCCGATGGGTGAGTAGCGGAAAGGAGGATCAGGGTGCGTGTTGCATCCATCCAGATGACTGTCATGGAAGGGGATAAGGCTCGAAACGTGGAGCGGGCAATCGAGAAGATTCGCCAGGTGCGAGGCGTAGACCTCGTCATTCTGCCGGAACTCTGGAACATTGGGTTTATGAGTTTTGACCGTTATGTGCGAGAAGCTGAGGACAAAGACGGCACCACCATGCAGGCACTTTGTGAGATGGCCCAGGAGTTAGGAGCGTACATCCATACCGGGAGTTTCGTCGAGAAAGACAACGAATGTTACTATAACTCCAGCTACTTGATTTCTTCGAAAGGAGAGATCTTGGCCAACTACCGCAAGATCCACTTGTTCGGCTACCAATCCCGTGAAAAGCAGATTCTTAGTCCCGGCGACAAGGTCGTGGTGGCTGACACGCCTATAGGCAAGCTGGGAATGGCAACATGCTATGACCTCCGCTTTCCCGAAATGTTCCGCTCTATGGTTGATATGGGGGCTGAGGTTTTCTTGATCTGTTCCGCCTGGCCATACCCGAGGCTGGAGCATTGGCTGATGCTCAACCGGGTGCGGGCGTTGGAAAACCAGAGTTTTCTTGTTTCTGCCAACTCTGTCGGTCCAAGCCAGGGCACCGTGTTTGTGGGTCACAGCATGATGGTGGACCCCTGGGGTGTGATACGGGTGAGTGGAGGAGATGAAGAGGTTAATCTTCAGGCGGAGTTGGACTTGAGAGAAGTGAACGAGACCCGGGAGAGGTTTCCGGCTCTAGCGGATCGCTTGGATTGGTTAAATCCGAAGGTAGGATGAGGCCTTACTGGTATTTTTCCACTTCCTTGTGTAAATGGGTTATCTTTGCGGGAATTACCCCCTTTCACCCCTGAAGGTCGAATCGGCTTTATGAGGATTTCCGTCGTGCTCTGAATTTTCGGCGGAGGAGGTATATGTTGGCAAATCTAGACGTCAGCTTTTGTGGGGTTCATTTCAAAAATCCTGTCGTAGCGGCTTCGGCTGAGCCGACGCTAAACGCGAGAAACATGAAGAAGTGTATCGACGCTGGAGCCGGCGGGGTAATCACCAAAACCATGACTGACTCTGAGGCCATGCGAGAGCTAACCATGCGTTCGAAATGGAGATTCCTCAATGAGCAGCATGAAGTCTGTCGGGGCAAGGTGCCCCGGGGTTTCACGCTTTACGGACGAAGCGGGTTGGCTTTGGAGGCGCCAAAGGATTTTTTGGTGGAAGTCAAGAAGACGCTGGAATACGCAAAAGATGAAGGTGTGGTGGTGGTCGGCAGCGTTGCATCCACGGAGACGCCTGGGTGGGTGAATCTGGCTCGGCAAATGGAGGATGTGGGTGTGCCGTTGATCGAGCTGAATTTTGGTTGTCCTCACCCGAAGATGATGTCGGGCGTCCGGACGGGAATGAATGTGGGCCAGGATTTTGACTACGCTTGCGAAATTACGCATGCGGTGGCCGAGGGGGTCGGTGCGCCCATCATGATCAAAGTGACCCCTCAGGTTGCAGATCTTATTGATTTCTCCGGACGTCTCAAAGAGGCAGGCGCCGCCGCTGTAACCTTGACAAATCGATATTTGGGTTTCATACCGGACATCGAGACCGGGAGGCCACTCATCTATGGCGGGGCTGGTGTGGGTGGGCCTTGGGTGAAACCATTGACACTCCGGTGGATAAGTCAAGTTCATTGTCGATACAGAGGAGAGATTTTCATCGCTGGAACGAATGGAGCCTATGATTGGCGTGACATTGTCATGTTTATTATGAGTGGAGCGCATATCGTAGAGATATGCTCGGCAGTGATGGTTTACGGTTATGGATGGCTGGGAAAACAGGTGAGGGGGCTTGAACGGTTCATGATCGATAAGGGCTACGAGACGGTCCCTGAGATGTGGGGTGTCGCGGCCGATGCGGCTATGTCCTACGGGGACATGCCTCGAGAGTATGCAAGGGTCAACCCGGAATATTGCAATGATTGTAAACGCTGCCTCAAAGCCTGTTTCTATGAGGGTATGCGGGAGGGGGGAGACGGCGTTTGGGTCCAGGAAGAGGATTGCGTTGGATGTGGCGGTTGCCTTTCTGTCTGTCCTGCCCCTGGAGCAATCGATATCATGGTTCATCAGTAGACCGATTAACTCGGCTCGTGGAGACGGGACATCTGTTGAACCTTCTGTCTCCAAGGCCTGGAGATCGATATTCGTTGACGATCGGCCGGGGGTTCTTCGGCCTGTGGAGAAACCTGTGGTGCGAGGTGGAGCAAATGGCTGTCATCCTTTCCCGTGAGAACTTGATACAACTCCTTCCAATGAGGGATGTCATCGAGGCTGTAGAAATGGGTTTTAGTGAATACAAAACGGGTGGTTGTTGCGTGCCCGTCCGTACGGCAGTAAGGATTGAGAAAGAGGACGGGCTGTTTCTATTCATGCCCGCTTATCTCGAAAAAGGGAACTCTTTCGGGACCAAGATGATCTCAGTCTTCCCCGGGAACCTGAAAAAGGGTCTTTCGACGCTGCAGGCAGCATATCTCCTTAACGACCCCACGACAGGAGAGCTACTTGCCCTGATGGAAGGGAAGATTCTCACTGCTATGCGAACGGGTGCAACTTCCGCTGTGGCGACAAAGTATCTTGCACGGAAGGATTCAACGGTCTTGGGTATCATCGGCACGGGAGCACAGGCACCCTTTCAAGTCGAAGGGATATGTGCTGTCCGGCCAATAAAACGGGTGTTGGCCTATGATAAGTCGGCCCGAAGTGTTGAAAGTTTTATGGAGGTCATATCTGGGAATATCGATGTTGGTGTAAAGGTTACGGGATCGCCGCGGGAAGTGGTGATTGATTCGGACATTTTGATCACAGTCACGACTTCAGTTAAACCCGTTTTCGAGGGCAGAGATCTCAAGCCCGGGACGCATATAAACGCTGTCGGAGCATATACGCCTGAGATGCAAGAGATCGACATTGAGACAGTGAAAAAGTCATTGATCGTCGTCGACACGTATGAGGGATGTATGGCTGAGGCGGGCGACTTACTCATGCCGATGAAAGCTGGAGAACTGTCCAAGGAACAGATCCACGCCGACCTCGGAGAAATCGTCATCGGGGAGAAACCAGGTCGGACCACGGGAAATCAAATTACACTGTTTGAGTCGGTGGGATTTGCTCTGGAGGACCTTGTGACTGCCCGCTTAGCTTACCAGCGAGCAAAAGAGCGAGGCATCGGGATGAATTTCAGATTGGAGGAGCCTAACTAGGCGTTTTGAGTGTGTCGAAATCGAGGGAGGCAAGGAATGATACCGACTATCAAAATTTTGAGTGAGGAGGAAATTCATGAGATCCATATGGCCTCACTGCAGATTTTGGAACGGACAGGGGTGCGTTTCTATTCTAAGGAGGCATTGGATATTTTAGAGGCTCACGGAGCTCGAATAGACAGCGCGAGCCAAATAGCCAGGATTCCAGGTCATATGGTGGAAGACGCCCTTTCAAAATGTGCTCCAATGGTTACACTCTATGGCAGGGACGGATCCCCTGGGATTCAGGTGGGGGGAAAACGGGTTTACTTTGGGACCGTGGGTTTCGGTACATATACCCTGGACTGGAAAACGGGGCAATACCGAGCGGTGCTGTATGAAGACTTGGCAGAGATGGCTCGTCTGGCTGATACGCTGGAGAACCTCCATTTCGTCCTACCTCCTGCGACTCCTCAAGATGTGGATAAGAGCAAGACAGATTTGTATGAATTCAAGGGTTGTTTCATGAATACCCGGAAGCATCTCATTCCTCAGGCCCAGGGAGCGACCTCAGTGAGAAAGATGGTGGAAATCGCTTCGGCATGTGTAGGTGGACAGGACAGCCTAAAAAGTCACCCGGTTTTTTCGATTATTTTTGTGATCACGAGCCCTCTCACCGTTCGCGAAGATATCGCGGAGACGATCATCGAATGTGCGCGGCAAATGGTTCCCATCTACATGGCCAGTGGCCCCATGGGAGGAGGCAATGGTCCCACGACAATAGCAGGTAACATAGCCTTGTCGAATTCCGAAATATTGAGCACGATTGTTCTGGCAAAACTCGTGAATCCTGAGGTACCGATCCTGTATGCTACTTGGACGCGAACCATGGATCTGAAGACGGGCACCGTGGCTTTCGGCGCTCCTGAATTCGGTTTGATTCGGATTGCCACGACTCAAATGGCTCAATTCTATGACCTTCCTTCTGGGGGTGGAGGGATTCTGTGTGACTCAAAGATGCTGGATGTTCAGATGGGATACGAAAAAATGGCGACCGCTGTCCTGCCTGCCCTCGCGGGGACCAATATCATTCTTGGCATGGGACTGATCAGTTCGGAAAACATGATCAGCCTCGAACAGTTGGTGGCGGATGACGAAATTGTCAGCTATGTGGAACGAATTTCTGAAGGCATTCGCGTAGACGATGATCGGTTGGCGGTGGATCTGATAGAAAAAATCGGACCCGGTGGTGCTTTTATTCAGGAGGAACACACCTTTAAGTATTTCAAAGAAGAATTATGGTCTCCCCGAATTACGGATCGGACCATGTTCAACGCCTACGTTTCACCCGACGAGAAGAGCGTTCGGACAAGAATCAAAAGGAGAATCCAAGACAAACTCTCATCATACGAGCCGATGGAAGATACCAAAAGAATAGAGAAAGAGATAGATGCAATCATTGAGCGTTGAAGTGAAGAATTGATCGAATAACCAGAATCCAGTGCAATCTCCAGGTTGCTGCTATTGTTGCAATCGTTGGAAACTTTATCCGTCGTCAACATTATTGACATCATGCATGGCATATATTATAAAGGGGCCGGCTTGATGCTCATGAGGACTTGTAACCATTGGCAGGATTGAAGAGCGGCCGTCGACCGGTCGCTCGAAGACTATTTGAGCCTCGAGGAGAATGCCGGCGAGATAACTGGTCTGTAGAGAAAGGAGCATGTCGTGGAACAGCAAGAGCTATTTGCTGCAGTCGCCTCGGCCGTGGATGCGTTAGACGGCTCAAAGGTCGGTGAACTGGTCAAGGGAGGGGTCGATTCCAAGGTTCCCGCCATTGACCTGATCAACCTCGGTCTAACACCGGGCCTAAGGGCTTTGGGGGAGCGCTTCTCGAGAGAGGAGTGTTTCATTCCTGAACTGATCATGGGCGCCAAAATCGTTAGCGAACAGATCGATCTTCTCAAGCCTCTCCTTGAAGAGGATACGGAGACCTCTTCTAAAGGTAAATTTGTGATTGGCACCGTATTTGGCGATATTCATGACTTGGGGAAGAACCTGGTCAAGCTGATTCTGTCCATGTCCGGCTGGGAGATCGTTGACCTAGGAACCAACGTTCCAAACGAGAAATTTGTCGTCACGGTGACGGAACTGAAAGCTACCTGGCTCGGCATGTCATCTCTGCTGACCACCAGCATGAGCCGGCAGAAAGATGTCATTGACATCCTGAAAGAGAAGGGGATTAGAGATCAGGTGCACGTCATGATCGGGGGTGCGCCGTGTTCGCAGTTCTGGGCCGATGAGATCGGGGCAGACGCCTTTGCTGCGGATCCCGTGGAAGCAATGAAGAAGGCCGACGAGATTTTATGAGAGACATACCGGAGTGTCGTGAATCCGAAAAGGTTCTCGAGGTCAGAAATCTGACGAAGGCCTTTGGTGGGCTCGTGGCCTTTCATGAGATTAGCCTCGACATTTGTGCGGACCAGATCGTGGGGTTGATCGGACCGAATGGTGCCGGAAAGACGACGCTCATCAATTGTATTACGGGTGTCTATAAACCAACCGAGGGTGAGATTAAGTTTAATGGGCGCTCAGTCATTAAGATGCGTCCCCATCAGATCTGCCGGATCGGAATTGGCCGAACCTTCCAGATTCCCCGTCCCTTCACGAATATGACCGTGTTGGAGAACCTTCAGGTCTGTGCGCAACACGACCTCATCGAATTCGACTGGCTCCTTGAGGTAGCGGGATTGTGGGATAAACGCTACCGCCTCGCCAAGACTCTTACGTTCCAGGAACGAAGGCTCTTAGAGCTTTCCCGCGCGCTTGCTGTGAAGCCCAGACTCCTGCTTGTGGATGAGACCGTGGCCGGATTGAACCCCGTGGAAACAGTCGAAATGACGGCCTTACTGCGTCGGATCCATACCGAATTGAACGTGACCATCTTATGGATTGAGCACGTGATGAAGGCGATCATGGAGAATGCTGATCACATTTTTGTTCTGCATCAGGGTTCGTTGATCGCCCAGGGAAATCCCAGAGAGATCGCTAATGATCCGAAGGTGATTGATGCCTACCTCGGTGAGGAGTACCATTTTACGGGAGATTAGACGTCATGTTCGAGGTCAAGAACATAAGCGTCTATTACGATGGCTTACAGGCGATTTCATCGCTTTCCCTCAGTGTGGAAAATGAGGAGTTCGTTTGCATCCTGGGGCCCAATGGGGCCGGAAAATCGACCCTGCTGAAGACCATTGCCGGGTTACTCGCTCCCAGGGGAGGGCAAATAAATTTCGAGGGAGAGGCAATACACGGCAAGCCTCCTGAAAAGGTAGCGGCCATGGGTATCGCTCTGGTTCCCGAGGAGGGCTGGCTTTTCGCGCAAATGAATGTCATGGAGAATCTACTCATGGGTGCTTTCCCCAAAGCGGCGCGCAAAAAGGTCCGGGAGCGGATGGGGCTTGTTTTCAGTTTGTTTCCTCGCCTCGAAGAACGTCGGAACCAGCTGGTCGAGACTCTAAGCGGCGGAGAGCGTCAGATGCTAGCCGTGGGTCGAGGCCTAATGACCAATCCCCGGCTTCTCATGCTCGACGAACCTTCACTGGGTTTGGCCCCGTTGGTGATAAAGGACATCCTGAACACCCTAACCAGAGTTAACGAGGAAGAGAAGACCACAATTCTGCTCACCGAGCAGAATATATTCCACGCACTCAAGCTGAGCCAGCGAGGCTACCTCCTCGAAAATGGCCGCATCGCGATGGAAGGGCCCAGTGATGAACTGCTCAGGAATGAGCATATAAAGAAAAACTATTTGGGGCTGTAAAAAGGGAAAGGGGGGATGAAATGAGAAAACAATTTGCTCTTGGTCTACATTCCAGTTCAAAAAAAGGAGGAATGAAATGAAGAAAAAAGGCTTGTTTCTTGTTCTGGTGCTTTCTGCAGCTCTATTGATGCTGCCGTGGGGAATCGAGGCCGCCGAGACCATCAAACTGGGTCTCGTTACCCCGCTTTCGGCTCCGGGTGATTACAAGTCCGGTCAGATCAACGTTCAGACTGTTGAGTTAGCCGTCGATGAACTCAATGCAAAAGGCGGCATTCTAGGCAAGCAAGTCGTCCTGGCCAAAGCCGACGACGAGGGTAAGCCGGCCGTCGGTGTCACAGCGGTTAAGCGGCTCATTTCAAAGGAGAATGTCTCGGCCATCGTCGGTGCCTGGCACAGCTCTGTGGCCGTCGCCCAGGCCAAACAGGTTAATAAGATGGGCGTGCCCATGATGCTCCATTACAGTTGGACGGATGACCTGACCAAAGATCACTCAGACTACATCTTCCGAGTCGGCCCATTCAACTCAGAGATTGCCAACCTGCTGATCCCATTTGTTAAGCGGCATTATAAGACGATTGCCGTGATGTATGAAACAACCGCCTTTGGTACTGGCTTCGCCGACGCCTTGGAAAAAGAAGCCATGGCAGAGGGGATCAAAATCTACAAAATCGCCTATCCAGCCGAAGCGACGGACCTCAAGCCCCAGTTACTGGAGTTGAAGGCCAAGACTCCTCTTCCAGAGCTGTTGATCGTGGCAGCCGTCTACCAGGCAATGTACCTCATCCCCAAACAGGCATTCGAAATCGGCCTCGCCCCACAATGTAAGATTCTGGCCAGTTGGGATTATCCAACCTATCCGGACTTTTGGGAGGTCATGGGTGATAAGGGCGTCGGTGTCATGTATGCCACTTTCGAGTCGGACAAGCTGGAGCTGTCTCCTCTGGGTGAGCACTTCAAGAAGGCTTTCAAGGCGAAGTACGACTTCGAACCACCCATCTATGCCTACTTTCTTTACGACGAGGTCATGATCCTAGCTGACGCGATGGAGAGGGCCAAATCTTCTGATCCGAATACGATAGCCGAGGCGCTCAAAGAAACGAGGTTTAACGGCACAACGGGTGTGATCACTTTTGAACGCAAGGACGGCCCCGTTTGGAACCAGTGGATGGGTCACCAACTCTTCGTTAAGAAGCTGACTGCCGTGAAGCAGCCGGGTGGCGAGGCTGAGGTCATCTACCCATAGGCTCCGATGTTGCTGGTCTTAGGGGGGATTCCTCTAAGACCAGCACCTGGGGGAGTGAGGTATGTTTCTGGAACTGATCATTCGTGGGCTCGCTATCGGCCTGGTCTACTCTCTCATGGGGGTTGGACTGGCTCTCCTCAGCGGTGTGATGCGGATCATTAATTTTGCCCACGGCGAGTTCTACATGATCGGTGGCTACATGGCTTATTACCTGATGACTCTCTTAGGCCTGCCCTTCTTTGTGGCAGTGCCCCTCGCCATGGCTATCACCTTTCTGGTCGGTGCTATTGTTGAGAAACTTCTCCTGAGTCCGATTCACAAAAAAGATATCGAAAAACCGATGGATTACGCTCTTATTATGACCTTCGGGGTACTTCTTTTTTTCCGCAAGTTAGCCTCCCTGATCTTTGGCCCCTTTTACCGGAAACCGCCTGATTATATCCCTTTTGAAGTCTACGTCTTAGGGGTGAAGCTCAGCGGTAGCATGGTCTTGAGTGGCATTGTGTCCGCACTGCTGATTTTGGGTCTCGCCTTGTTCATCAAGAAGACTTGGCGTGGCCGCAGTTGGCGGGCCATCACCCAGTCACGCAATGGCGCCAAGATTAACGGTGTGGGCATTGGTCGGGAGAGCTGGATCTCATGTGGTACGGCTTGCGCTCTGGCAGGTGCAGCCGGGGCCTTGGTTGCGCCGATCTTTCTAGTCTCGCCCCATGCGGGTGGACCCCCTCTGGTCAAGAGCTACGAGGTCATGGCCATCGGAGGCCTGGGGTCTATCGCCGGCAGTTTGATGGCCGGACTCATGCTTGGTGTGACCGAGACTCTAGGAGCTTTCTACATCTCCTCGGCGTACCGGGATGCCATCGGTTTCGTGATGATGGCCCTGTTTCTGCTGTTCAGGCCGCAGGGACTTTTCGGGCAAAAGTAACGGTGTTGACCTCATGAAGAGAGACGAGGTACTGGTCACGGTAGGTATGATGGTCGTGGGCTTAGTGGCTCCGTGGCTGGTCTCGACGGTGTGGGTGACGATCCTAAGCGTGTTCTTCTTTTATGCGCTCTTGGCCATGAGTTGGAACATCGTTTTCGGTTACGCTGGGCTATTCTCGTTTGGTCATGTGGCCTTCTCCGCCGTCGGTGGCTACACCTCGGCTCTGATGGCTGAGCACGCTGGCCTTTCTCCTTTTCTGGGTCTCCTGGCGGGTGGTTTTACGGCGGGATTCGTAGGCATCCTGATCGGTCTGATGATTTTGAGGGTGCGTGGGTTCTATCTGTGTCTTGTCACGTGGGCTTTCGCCGAGGTAGTCAATGTCATCATAAAGGCCGAGCATCATATCACGGGAGGTACAGGAGGTTTTATCGCCCCGTCTTTTTTCGAGGGGCCTCAATCAGAGCTATACGCTTATTTTGTCGGCCTGGTCCTAATGATCTTGATGTTTATCGCCTCGACTGTTCTATACCATTCTCGATGGGGTCTCTGTCTCTTTGCGGTCCGTGACGACATTGATGCGGCTGAAAGCATGGGAGTCAAGACCAGGTTTTGGAAGGTTTTTGGCTTCGCCTTCGGCAGCGCCTGGGCAGGAGTCGCTGGGGCTTTTTATGCCCATTTCTTCAACTTGGTCGATCCGAGCATCGGCGGCCTCGACGAGATGGGCAAGATTTGTCTGATGGTAATCGTCGGAGGTTTGGGCACAGTCTTTGGACCCCTGCTGGGATCCTTTTTTGTGGTTGTCACGTCTGAAACGATCCGGGGGTGGGTTGCCGAGTTGAGCCTGCTCATCTTCGCCACGGTCATGATTCTGACGATGCGATTCGTGCGAGGGGGCTTTATGCAGATCATCCGAGTTTTCTCTCCCCATCTCAGTGAGAAGTATCTAAAGCTAATTGGTAAATACCCTCCGGAGCTATCAGAAGGCTGATTGTGGCTGAAAATTATATGGTTTTGAGAAACTCACCCGGCTTAACCACTTCTGCTACCGGTAATTCCGACCTGTGGGGCTGAGGGTGATAACTGAATCTTACAGAAATCGCATCAGCGGTGCCGAGGTGTGGGGCAAACCATCGATTGTCAAGATTGTCCTGGCTTTTGCCGAAGATGCTCTGATGAACTTGATTACTCAGCATGAGATATCGCTCATGAGAAAAGACCATTGCCGAGTCTCTTCGGTGCTTCCTAGGTGACCTTCTCGGAAAGCGTGGGGTACCTACTCTTCCTTTCCGTTGAGCCCACAAAGAAGCTTGCTCAGCGTCGGGGCGGACGTCGCTTTTCCAATGGCCTACGCTTCCGGACAGAGGTGCTCCCTTGAGAAATCCAAGGAAATCCGGACAAGATGTGAGACATGCCGGTTCTACGCAATATAACAATCCCCTTAAATGCCGATGAGGCAGCAGCAGATGTGATGAAGGGTTATCCACGGGCAGAGCTGATGTCCGAGATGAAGGCCGCGGTTGAATTGGGCCGGGCTTTATGGCAGCCGAAAGCTATCTACGAATGGCTCGACTCACGGGGGGTTAGGGACCAGCAGCTAGTTCTGGTTCCACCCTCAGGCTTGGTCGAGGTAGGGCTTAAGCTGGGTCCAAAGGTCGAGTTGCTGCGACCGGCGAAAGTCATACTGGGCGCGGTCTGCACCATCGGTTCGGCCTTGGAGAAGGAGGTCAGCCGGCTGGCCGAAGTGGAACAGAGTCTACGGTCCTATTTTTTGGACTGCGTGGGAGTCCTGGCTCTGGGGGCGGTCCAAAAGGTAATTCGAGCAATGGCCGAGGAGGAGGCGTGCTCGCGGGGGTGGGGGGTGAGTGCGGCACTCCACCCGGGATCTCTTGTCGGCTGGTCGGTGAAGGGACAAAGTGAGTTGTGTGCGCTCCTTTCTCTGGAGCGCATCGGCGTGCGGCTGAACGAGAATTGCCAACTCTTGCCTTTGAAATCAATCTCTATGATCATCGGCCTGGGTCCGGAATACGAGACGCGCAAAGTGGGGTCGATTTGCAGATATTGCAAAAGGGTTGTGAATTGTTGGCGAAGAAGGGACTTCGATAAGTGACGATAGCCTTGGGGATTGATACCGGAGGAACTTATACAGATGCAGCCCTGGTTGAGCTCGAAACCGGCCGGGTGCTTTCTTCAGCGAAATCATTGACAACATATGAGGATCTTTCGATTGGCATCACTCGTGTCACAGACGCCGTCTTGGAAAGGCCTGGGGTGCCGGAGCCGGTGGAGGTGAAACTGGTTGGGCTGTCTACCACGTTGGCCACAAACGCGATAATCGAGGGGCGGGGTGGTCGGATATGTCTTATCCTAATCGGTTATGAGCAGAGGTTGATCGAGAAGTACGACTTGCAAAAGAACCTCGTCACGGACGATGTGGTCTATGTGGCCGGCGGTCACGACTTCCACGGCACCGAGGCTGCCCCCCTGGACGAACAAGGGCTCAAAGCGGCAGTCTTGGCCCGACGGGAGCAAGTGCTTTCCTTTGCCGTGTCCGGGTACTTCGGAATTCGAAATCCGACCCATGAGATCGCAGCTCGAGGGATTATCGAATCTGTGACCGGACTGCCGGTGACCTGCGGGTACGAGCTCAGCTCCCTTCTTGATTCAGTGCGTAGGGCCACCACTGCAGCGCTTAACGCGAGTCTGGTTCCATTGCTCAGAGAGCTCATCGACACTGTCAGAAACACGCTTATCGAGCACGGAATAGGCGGTCAGCTGATGGTCGTCAGAGGAGACGGTTCGCTGGTCGATGCAGACTGGGCCATGCGGCGACCGATTGAGACAGTCCTCTCTGGACCAGCAGCCAGCGTAGTCGGCGCGTGGCACCTAGCCCGAGAGGCAAACGGCTCCGTGACAAGCAACTCCATTTGGGTCATGGATATGGGTGGTACAACCACCGATATTGCCTTCCTGGAGAATGGCCGCCCTCGCTTAAACCATGAAGGAGCACAGATCGGTCGGTGGCGTACCATGGTTGAAGCCGTGGATGTGCACACCGTTGGTCTCGGTGGCGACAGTCAGGTTCTGGTGGACAGTCAAGGAAGGCTGAAAATCGGCCCCAGGCGGTTAATACCCCTCTGCCAGCTAGCCCCTGAATATCCGGAGATTCGCGATGAGTTAAAACGCCAGCTCGACGGTTGGCCTCATGGAGAAGAGGCTGCTCAGTTTTTGATGGCCCAGGGCAGGCAGAAAACACCAGTCAGCAGGCGGGAGATTGAACTCCTCCGTCGACTTGAGAAAGGACCGGTCTCACCGGACACACTGAGAGATGAGGCCAGGTCAAAATCCACCTTTCTGCCATCTATCGAGAGATTGGAGGCACAGCGGCTCATTGCCCGGAGCGGTTTTACACCCACTGACGCCCTCCACGTTCTAGACCAACTCAAACTTTGGGATGCAGAGGCCTCCTGGTTGGGCGCGGAAGTTTTGGCCCGTAAGATCGGCCTTGAACCCGAGGAGTTTTGCCGATCGGTGATCAGAAGGGTATCCAGCCTTGCGGCTAAGGAGCTGGTGACGAAAGCGCTAATTGACGAGGGTGTCTTTCCGCGTTGGTCGGGTGAGCCTGTGGCAGAGTTGTTGGTTCAGAAGGCCTTGACCAGTGCAGGTCATGGAGGGCTGAGTTGTCGTCTCACACTGACTCATCAACTGGCCGCTATCGGTGCTCCTGTGGCGGCCTACGTGCCACGGGCAGCCAAGTGGTTGAATACCCGCTTGATTATTCCTGCCCATGTGGAGGTGGCCAATGCGGTCGGCGCCGTGGTTGGAGCGGTGATTCTCCGCCAGCGTGTGACGATTATGCCTATCCCCGATGGTGATCGGGTCCGCGTTTATCTGCACCAGGGGGTGTGGGACTTCGAAGACCTGGAAAAGGCAGACGACTTCGCTCGGACGGAGGTCGCTCCCTGGCTCGTGGCCGAAGCACGCAAGGCCGGTGCAGTCCATGTGGAGGTCAAGGTGACCCGGCAGGATAGACACTTCTCCGTCGACAGGAGCGAGGATGGGGAATCGATCTACCTGGGCAGCGAATTGAATTTTACTGCGGTGGGCCGGCCTAAAGCGACCGAAAGATAGAGCCTCCGTCATCTCTCATGCTCGAGTTTTTGACGCGGAGTCTCGAGTAATAAGACCCGGGATGAAATCGCGGCCTTCCAGAAGTCCATTCACGAAACGTTGCCGTTTACTTTCTTCTCCTTTTCCTTCTTTTCTGGTTTGGCATGGTCCTTGTCACGGGTACCCTGGGTTGTATCCGTCTTCTTCTTATAATCATTTACGTAGAAGCCAGGCCCTTTCAGCACAAAATGAACCGGCGACAGGATTCGATGGGCCCGGCGTGAGCAGGCTCGACATGGTGCCACCTCTGGTTCCCCGATATTTTGGAGTAGCTCAAAAACATGGCCCTCGTCGCACTGGTACTCATAGATCGGCATGGTTCGTTCCTCGTAGGGGTGTTAGATGACGGATGAGGACACGCGGGCTCGCGTGCCCTCTAGGTCTCATCAGTTCATTTCGATTTGGATTTTCTTCGGTTTAGACTCAGCCCGCTTAGGAAGCGTAATCTCCAGAACTCCGTTTCTGAGTTTAGCCTTTATGTTTTTCGTGTTAACGGTTTCAGGCAGATAGAAGGTCTTGGAGAATGAACCGAAGAAACGTTCGGTCAAATGTCCCTTCCCCTCCTTCTCTTTGACTTCAGACTTTTTGTCTCCCCTCAGGGTCATGTGATGATCCTCGATGGTGAGGTGAATATCATTCGGATCGATGCCAGGAACTTCGGCTCGTACCATGAACTTCTTATCATCCTCAGAAACGTCGATCGACGGGCTCCGCGTGACCACAGGGTGAAATCTGTCGAGGTTGCCGAATAGATCATCCATTCGGTTTTCTATAACAGATAGTGTTTCAAATGGATCCCAAATTGTCGGTAGCATGTTTGTTCTCCCCTTTCGCTATTATTCTCTGAAGCTTTTCTCTAAGCTTCACTCTTATAGGTAAGCATGTTTTTTGTGCTTTCAAGGGGAGTGCCACGAATTTTTGTTGACGGACGTAAAATTCACCACAGAGGCACCGAGAACACGGAGATGCCATTTTTCTGTTGCCCGACCGGGAGATGACGATCAGGCAACAACGTTCAGCCCTTCGGGCGTCTATACCTGGATAGGGATATCAGAAGCCGGGATGAAATCCTGTTATTGGTGAGCTTCCCTTCTGCTGAAGGCAGAGACATCTTTTCATTGGGCGCCGTCTCCCGCCCAATGAAAAATATCCTAATTCTCTGTGTTCTCTGTGTCTCGGTGGTTACATCGGTTTCGTTTTAAGCTGAGTGCTGAACGCTGATGGCCGAAAGCTGCTGTTTTCATGGAAGGTTTAAGTCGAGTGAGGGTGGGTTTTCAACAAGGTCGGGGATCTCCTTGGTCACAAAAGCTTTGAATCGCTTCAAGAGATTCTTTTCGATCTGACGGACACGCTCATAGGAGATTCCGTATTTGTTGCCGATTTCGTGGAGAGTGGCCGGTATTGGGGCCATAGATCCGATTCTCCCAGATATCGAGGTCTCTCCCCTTCAGGGTCTTCCGAAACTTATCAATCTTCTGGTTGAAAAGGCTTTTTAGCTGTTCGTTTGCGATTCTTTCGTCGAGATGCACTTCCTCGGAGGGGAGAAGGTCCATGAAACGTTCCCGGGAATCCTGTTCGATCGGCGTATCCAGCGAGACGTCTCGGCTGCCAAGTCTCTGGTCCATGTCGATAACCTCAGACTCTTTAACATCCAGGCGCTGCGCCAGAAGCTTGGGGCCGGGTGTAAAACCGAGGGCCTCTAGTCGATCCTTCTCTTTTTTCAAATTGAAAAACAGTTTCCTCTGAGCCTGTGTGGTCCCGACCTTTACGAGACGCCAGTTTTCCATAATGAATCTCAGGATATAAGCCCTTATCCAGAAGGTGGCGTAGTACGGAAGACGCACTCCACGATAGGGATCGAACTTCTTTACGGCGAGCATGAGCCCGATGTTGCCCTCTTGAATCAAATCGAGAACACTCGTCATCCAGCTGTTGTAATACTCAAGGGCGATTTTCACGACGAGTCTCAGATTTGAGACGACCAGCTTGTATGCTGCCTCGAGATCCCCCTTTTCTCGATACCGAATCGCCAGGGCCTTTTCTTCTTCGGGTTCTAGAAGGGGATGTCTCCTAATCTCTGCAAGGTACCGATGAAGAGGATCGAAGTGGGCAGGAAGATGGCGCTCTTCGGGCTTTTCTCCCTCAATCTCATCCGATCGGTCTGGCTTTTTGATGGTTGTTGACTCCTTGGGTTTATAGGGCCAATCAGTAGGAGTGAGCCCTTCCAAGAAAGTAATCAATGGTAATTCATTTGTCAATCAAGGGGAATTGCTGAGGTTTCCAAGGTTTTCAGAGAGCAGATTTGCCCCTTTGCCTCAACGCTCTCGGAGTGAACCGGCCTCCTGCAAGGGGTGAGAAGGGGGATTGGAGATTCAAAGCATATGATCATCTGACTCACGATCAAGATACCCACATTAAGCTAGCCTGCTAACTGAGGTGCGATCTGCTCAACAAGGGGCTTCAATTCTGACAAGGACTCAGCAGCCGCTTCGACGGCTTTATCGGTATCGGCCCTGGACATGGGAGTTGATATGGCAAAAAAACCTCTGTTGGGCATGAAGATGCCTTTGTTCATCATTGACAGATGAAACAACCTGAGCACGTTCCTCTCTTGCGTAAAAAAAGCGGTTTGGGCGTCGAATACCGGCTCTGGTGTAAAGTGAATCTGCTGTAGTGAGCCATAGCCTTTGATCTGTGCTTTGATCTTGAGATCATCAAGAATTCTCTCTAAACGCTCTCTCAAGGACCAGCCCAGTGAATTAATTCTATCGAGTGCCTCGGCCGTCATCTCTTTCAGACCAGCGATTCCTGCGGCCGCAGCTAGGGGAGTGGCAACAAAAGTTCCCGAGTGATGAGCTGGGCGCTTTTGCTTGGGAGAAAATACCGCCATGACATCCTCCCGACCACCAAAGGCACCCACCGGCAAGCCACCACCAATGGTCTTCCCCATCGCAGTAAGGTCGGGCTTGACATCAAAAACCTGTTGCGCACCACCCCTGGATAGCCTGAAGCTAATCACTTCATCAATAATCAGGAGCACACCATTTTCCTGGGCTATATTCTGAAGGTGCTTCAGGTAATCGTTTTCCGGAGGAATCATTCCGGCTGCTCCCATGATTCCCTCAACGATCACTGCAGCCAGCTCACGCTTATGCTCCGTAATAATCCTTTCGGCAGTCTTCTCGTTGTTAAATGGAGTAACCAAGACGTCTTTTTCTGAGCTTTTGGGTAGGCCAGGTGTCAGCTTTCGCCAACCGACCTGCATTTCCATGATGTCGTAGCTACCGTGGTAGTTTCCCTCCATCTTCAGAATTTTATCTCTGCCGGTGAAGGCCCTGGCAGCACGGATGGCAAACATCACGGCCTCTGTCCCTGAAGTGCAAAAGCGCACTCTGTCGACGGAAGGGACTCTTTCACAGAGAATTTTGGCCCACTCGTATGCTCCCTCACAGGGCGCCGCTATTGCTGAGCACATGGGGGCCTGGTTCTGGATCGCTTCGACGACTTTGGGGTGGTTGTTACCGAGCACCATCGACGTCCAGTTGTTAGAAAAATCGAGATAATCATTGCCGTCAACATCATAGAGGTGACAACCATCCCCCCTGTTTATGACGGTGGGATAGGGTTCAAACCAGATCGCGGCCCGAATATCACCATCGGGAACATACTTCTTGGCCTTTTCTATGATTTCCCTGGACTTTGGGGTCCTTTGACGATAAAATTCTTCAGTTTTTTTGCTGTATTCGGCAATTAACTCCTCTCTGCCCATGTGTCCAAAGCTCCTTTCTTGATGAAAAGACAGAAACAAACATAGACTTACTTGATTAACATCTGGAGAATAGTTAAACGCTGATTTTGTGTCAAGCCATAAAGCGAGAGGTGGCAGCATTTGGCTTGACGCACGATCTCCTTTTTGCCATAGTTTGAAACCCCAATATACTTCCGTAGGAGGATTTCATGAAAGAGGTTGTCGTATTAGCTACTGCCAGAACGGCGGGCGGGAGGTTTGGCGGCTCTCTGGCTCCGATGACTGCGCCGGAATTCGGTGCTGTGGTCGTTCGAGAAACCGTTAAACGTGCAGGCATCTCGCCTGAGCAAATTGACCAGACAATATTTGCCAACGCCTGGCAGGCTGGTGTCGGACCAAACCCGGCACGCTTAGCCGCCGTCCAGGGTGGGGTTCCTACCGATGCCCCTGCGGTTTCGATTAATGTGCGCTGTGGATCCAGTATCCAGGCATTGATCTTCGGCGTCCAGGCTATAAAAGCAGGAGATGTAAGCACCGTGCTGGTCGGTGGTACTGAAAGCACGAGTCAAGTGCCCTACGCACTACCCAAAGCCCGCTGGGGCTATCGTATGGGGAAGGCCGAAATGCTAGACCTGATGCACAAGGATGGTTTTTTGTGCCCCCTAGGTGGCGGTCTCATGGGTGAGCTAACCGACGCTCTGGCCAGGGAGTTGGAGATCAGTCGCGAGGAACAGGATCAATTTGCAGTCGAAAGTCATCACAAGACCGAAGCGGCTGTCAAGGCCGGAAAATTCGACAAGGAGATCGTTCCCGTTGAGGTACCGGGTCACAAAGGTCAGATGAGTATCTTCAGGGATGAGGAAATATTCCGAGAGGGGGTCACCGTCGAATCTTTGACCAAACTCAAACCCGTTTTTAGCAAAGACGGCACCATCACTGCCGGTAACGCCTGCGCGCTGTGCGATGCAGCTGCCGCCCAGATATTGATGGAACGGGAAAAAGCCGAGGCCATGGGATTGGGGCCCCTAGCCCTCATCCGTGGTTATGCTTTCGTAGGCTACGAACCAAGGCGGTTCGGTCTATCGCCTGTGAAGGCCATCCCAGCAGCACTAAAGCAGGCCGGGCTGGAGCTTTCTGATATCGATTTAATTGAACTTAACGAGGCATTTGCCGCCCAGTACATAGCCTGCGAACGTGAATTGAATCTCGACCGCAGTAAAGTCAACGTTCACGGCGGCGCGATTGCTTTGGGCCATCCGGTCGGGGCAACGGGTTCCAAAATCCTGGCTACATTGATCTATGCCATGAAAGACCGCAACGCAGAACTCGGGCTGGTGAGCGCCTGCATCGGAGGTGGCAACGGCGTAGCCGTCGTTGTCGAAAGACTCAATTAAACATTCAACCCAAAAGACGCAGAGACGACCGAGAAAGTTCCTTCTCCGCTCTCTGAGTCTCCACGTTGAGTCAGAAGTGCAAAAGTACCCTGGATCACACAGAAAATATGACCTGAGCTTCAATCTTGTTGTTCACCGCCTCGTATGATTACCCGGGCGTCCACAATGGAGGCGCCCGCCTCATGGACGATGACGGGATTCAAATCAACCTCCTGGATCTCTGGATGATTGACCACCATTTGAGACATTCTTGCAATGATATCTCCAATAGCCCCTATATCTTTCGGCTTTTCCCCTCTGGTACCGGCTAGAATCTTGAACCCTCTGATCTCTTTGATCATCGCATCGATATCTTGCAGGGCAAGGGGGGCGACCCTGAAGGAGACATCCTTGAGGACCTCGACAAATATGCCCCCGAGGCCAAACATGATGACCGGACCAAACTGGCGATCCCGAATCATGCCAACAATACACTCCTGCCCTGGAGGCGCCATGGGGGAAATGAGTGTTCCCAGGATCCTAGACCGCTGGGTAACCTTCTCGGCAGATTTCACGGTCTCATCAAAGGCCTTTTCAACCTGATCCGTATTATCGAGCCCCAACTTCACGCCACCTGCATCCGATTTGTGAAGGATGTCTGGAGAGACGACTTTCATGGCAACCGGCCACCCGATTTCCTCGGCATGGCTCGCCGCTTCTTTCGGATCCCTGGCCAGTCTCGCTTCAGGAATCTTAATTCCATAGGCCTGCAACAAGTCCATGGATTCTGTTTCGAGGAGGTTGTTCCTCCCTTCATCGATGGCCGTCCTAAAGACTGCCTGTGCAGTCTGACGGCCACCAGGGAAAGCCTTGGGCGTCTTTGCGCCCCTCACTGTCCTCTGGTTATGGGCGTACTGTATCAGGGCCGCGAGACACTGAGCCGTCCGTTCGGAAGAGTCGAAGACGGGTATCCCATGGGATTTGAGAATCTCGAGCGCGCGGATCGGTTCTCGGGCAAAACTGGTCTGAACGAAGAGGGGCTTTTTGTGCTCTTCAGCCAACGCTGCCAGCTCACGAGCCGTCTGTTCCTCCAATTCAGCCACATGGGGCGCAATGATATCTTTGAAACCTCCGAAAAAACCGGTAATGAAGAGGGCATCGACGTGGTCATCCTCCATGCAGACGCGGCAACACTCCGTGATCATGTGAGGGTTCTCTTCGGCCGTACCGCCGTAGTCTACAGGATTGTGGGCTGCCATTCCTTCGATTAGGAAAGGCTTCAATTTCTCTTGGGTTGTGCGCGACAAAATGGGAACTTCGATTCCGTATTTCGCCGCATTATCTGCAGCAATCGAATTGTCACCACCCCCTTCAGAGAGGATCGCGACGCGATCGCCTCTAGGAAGGGGAGAGTGGCTGAACGATTCGGCCATGTCAAATAACTCATCGACATTTGAGACCCTCGTGATTCCTGCTTGCTTCAAGGCAGCGTCTACGATGAGGTCGTCTCCTGCCAGGGAGCCTGTATGGGAGGCTGCTGCTCTAGCGCCTGCCCCGGTTCGACCAACCTTTAGGGCAATGATGGGCTTTTGTTTGATCGTCTCGCGGGCGACGCGAACCAGCTCGCCACCCTCCTTGATCCCCTCGAGGTAAAGCATGATGGCCTTCGTATCTCGATCGTCTTTCAGATACGCGATGTACTCATGGAATTTGACGCCGATGGCATTTCCTGCGCTAATGATCTTACTGAACCCTGCTCCCCTCATGTGAGCATAATGAGTCAGTGAATCGATCACATTTCCGCTTTGGGCGATGACGGAGAGAGCCCCTTTCTTGAGTGGAGGGACGCCCAGAAAATTCATGTCTGCCGAGGCACTGTACATGCCGCTGCAGTTCGGGCCAATAATGTAGGTCCCCGCCTGGGATGCTGTGTTCAGTATCTCGGTCTCGATTTTTCTACCCGCTTCGCCGGTCTCACCCAGACCTGCTGTGATGATGATGATGCCTTTGGCCCCCATCTTAATGCTATCTGCAACAGCGGCGGAAACGAACCGGGGTGCAACAACGACCATGACAAGATCCACGGAGCCGTCGATATCGAGAATGCTGGGGTAGGCCTTCCGCGAAAAGAGCCGAGGCCTCTTGGGATTAATCAGGTAGATTTTGCCGCGGTATCCGCCTTCGATGAGGCTCCGGATCCTGCGCTCAGCTGCCTTGCCGGGAATTTCCGAAGCACCTATGACGGCAACCGAACGAGGATTAAAAACCTTTTCGAATGGTCTTTCCATCAATCTCTTCCTACAGGTTTTACTTGGCCTTCCAAGAGATCGAATTGACACGAGACAGCGTCATTCGCTCCTTCAATAGCCCTTACGCAATTACGAGTATCTTACAGGAATTTTGCTCGAAATTGAACGTCCCGGGCAGGGCGCTCGGTATTTGACGGAAAAAATGCCATATGGTACAGTGGCGCGGGGGACTGGTGGTGTGAATGGCAACGGGAGTAGGAAGAGCTGAATCACCCAAAACCAATGCAAAGAAAAGGAGGGCAAATGCTATGAAGAAGGTCTTAGTCATTTTTGGGGCTTTATTGCTGGTTGTTGTTATGGGAGGGCCCCAAGGTTGGACTCAAGAGCCCATCGTCATCGGGGGGGTAGCGCCGCTATCCGCACCCGGGGCAGCAGAGAGCGGGGCTGAGATGAAGATCGCCATGGAGATGGCCGTAGCCGAGATCGGGAAGCTCCTCGGGAGACCGATCAAGCTCCAGGTCGAGGATACCCGTGGCCTACCCGAAGAGGGAACGGCGGCGATGAACCGACTCGCCGATGCGGGGGCTGTGGGTGTGGTCGGCGAGTTCCACAGTGCAGTGGCCAAGGCAGAGATCGAGGTAGCGAATGATCGTAAGTTCCCCTTGATTGTCTCTGAAGCCTGGGCCGACGTCATTACGGGCAGGCAGTACCCATACGTCTTCCGCATTGCCCCGGCCAACTCGCTCTTTTACACGAAGGTGGCGAACTGGGTCAAGTCCATCGGCGCCAAGAACGTCGTAGCGATCGTGGAGAACACCGACTGGGGTCTGGGAGTCGATAGCGTGTTCAAGGCAGGCTTGCCCGGTCAGAAAAACATCGAAGGTGAAACGATCAGCTACACATCCATCGTTGCTGAGCGGACGGTTACCGACTTCACCCCGCAACTGCTGACCTTTAAGGCCATGCGTCCGCGACCGGATATGGTGATGGATATCTTTACCGGGACTGGGGAGTATCTGATCGTAAAGCAGGCGGCAGAGCTGGGGCTCGCCACCACGCGGGAGACGGCCATCTTTCCCGTTGGAACCAGCGCCCTGTACCCAGAGTACTGGGAGACGGTGGGCGAATATGGTGTTTTTAGCATC
>JABAOD010008033.1_pt3 | contig 26460 bp, 28 predicted proteins | sample 7062151 | NCBI WGS metagenome assembly JABAOD01 (sample SAMN14538626, study PRJNA623070) | marine sediment metagenome | biome: marine biome [ENVO:00000428]; feature: marine pelagic biome [ENVO:01000023]; material: deep marine sediment [ENVO:00002113] | place: India: Gulf of Khambhat ... | reverse complement strand
GGCGTGATGTCCTTGAACACGATGCCCGGCTCCGGGAAGTCCGGAATGTCCCTGATGTGCGCCTCGAGTGGATGTCCTGCCATGCAATCAGGCAGCTTACCGGCGCTTGCGTCGCTGCCGGGGCGCTCGCGCCACCGCCCCCGTCGCCACCGTCTCGATGGTCGGGACGAACCCCTCGGCCACAGCCTCGGTCTCGCCGCGTCTGGTGGCGCGCCGTTGCATGCGCTGCCACTCCGGCTCCTGCTCCTTCCACATGGTGAGGAGCGGCGTCGCCACGAAGATCGAGGAGTAGGTCCCGGCCGCCACGCCGATGAAGAGCGCCAGCGCGAACTCGCGCAGCGTNNGAGGCGACGAAGATCGACGAGTAGGTGCCGGCGGCGACGCCGATGAACAGGGCGAGGGCGAACTCGCGCAGCGTGGCGGCACCGAGCAGATAGGAACCGACGGCGAGGAGACTCCCGATCGGCAGCAGCGTCGTCAGCGACGTGTTGATGGACCGCATGAGCACCTGGTTCATCGAGAGGTTGGCGATCTCGGTGAACGTGTTGCGGTTCGAGAGATCGCGGACGTTCTCGGTGATCTTGTCGAACACGACGACGGTGTCGTACAGCGAGTAGCCGAGGATCGTGAGGACGGCGATGACCGTGGCCGGCGTCACCTCGAAACCGACGATCGAGTAGATGCCTGCGGTGATGACGAGGTCGTGGAACAGCGCGGCGAGACCCGCCACCGCCATCTTCCATTCGAACCTCCAGCTGATGAAGGCCGCCACCACGACCAGGAAGATGAGGAGGGCCTCGATCGCGCGCCGGGTGATCTCGGCGCCGAAGGTCGGACCGACGGCGTCCACATTCGTCTCGTCCACGTCGACGCCCGCCACCCGGGCCACCACTTCGACGAGCTCGTCCTGGGCGCCGGCGTCGAGCGCCTCGGTCTGGACGTTGATCTCCAGCTCTTCACCGACGAGCTGGACACGGGCACCGTCCTGACCGATCCCAGACAGCGCCGCCCTGACGTCAGCGACATCGGCACCGTTCCTGTTGGGAGCAGTGACGATGGTGCCACCCGTGAAGTCGACGCTGGTGTCGAGTTGGAGCACTGCCAGGGACAGCACCGACACGAGCAGCAACACGCCGGACACCGTGAACCAACGGTTGCGCATGGCGAAGAAGTCGATGGTGGTCTCGCCGCGATAGAGCTCGCGCAGCTTCATGCGGGGACCTCCGCGGTGTCGTCGGACCCCCCCTTGCCCACGGCGCCCTTGATCGAGAAGGCGCCGCCGTCTCCCAGGGGGGAGCGTACGAGCAGCATGGTGGCGGGACGTGTGAAGAAGTAGGCGACGACCACGTCGATGACGGTTGCCAGACCCAGCGTGATGGCAAAGCCCTTGACGGGGCCGATCGCCAGGATCCACAGCAGGATCGAACCGGCAAAGGTGACGGTGTCCGCGGTGAGGATCGTCCGGAAGGCGCGCTGGAACCCCTGGTCGACGGCGGGTCGCAGCGATCGACCCTTGCGATGTTCTTCCTTGATGCGTTCGAAGAACACGATGTAGGAGTCCGACGTGATGCCGACCGACACGATGATGCCGGTCACACCGGCGAGCGTCAGCGTCGTTCCCTGGGTCTCGCCCAACGCAATGAGCGAGAAGAGGAGCAGCGAGCCGAACACGGACAGACCGACGATCGCCACCAGCCCGAGGGCCCGGTAATACAGCAGTAGCGCCACGCCGACCAGGAGCAACCCGCCGAGACCTGCGGCGAGACCGGCGTTCAACGAGTCGGTGCCGAGCGACGCCGACACCGATTCGACACGTTCCCGCTCGAACGTGGTCGGCAGGGCGCCGTAGCGCAGGATGGTGGCCAGGTCCTCGGCCTCGGCCTGGCCGTTCTCGGTTGCGCCGATGGTGATGATGACCGTGTCCGGGTCGAGGCCCTCGCCCCGGGGAGTGTCGGCCGCCACCTGCGGAGCGCTGAAGACCTCACCGTCCACGACGATGGCGAGCTGGCGTTGGGGCGAGCCGAGCGGCTCGAGCGAGAGGAGCGCCGTCGCATCCTGGAACGCCTGTCCACCAGGTCCGGTGAAGGCAGGATCGACGACCCACCCACCGCCTCCTCCGACGGTGCCGACACCCGTGAAGCCGGCCTCGGCACCCTCGATGTCACGCCCGGTCAGGAACGCGGGCCCGACCTTGTAGAAGGTGAAGTTGTTCGGATTCCACAGGTAGGCCTCGGCGTTCGGGTCGTCGACGATGGTCAACCCCGTGACCGGGTCGAGATTCGGCGGCACGTCCTCCGGTGCGATCGTGGTCGTCGTGGTCGTGGTCCCCGACCCGTCGTCCGGGACCGGTGGCTCCGGCTGCGGAAGGGTCCCGTCGAGAAAGGCGACGCTGATGCCCACCGAGGCATCCAACACCGGCCGGAACGACAGCAGCCCGGTCGTGCCGACGGCTTGGAGGGCACGTTCCCGGTCCTGCACACCTGGCAGCTGCACCTGGATCGAGCGGTCGCCCTGGACCGCGATCTCCGGCTCTTGGACCGATCCGATGTTCTCGATCCGACGGCGCATGATCTCGACCGCCTGATCGAGGACCTCCCGGTCGGTGTTCTCCGGCGTGGTGAGCACGACCGAGAAACCACCCTGCAGGTCGAGCCCGAGCTTGGGCTCCCACCCGGCTGCAAACGACACTCCCAGGGATCCCCACGAGATCGCGAGGAACAGAAGAAGGGTCGTCCACAGCTTGCGACGGGTCACGACTCGGTGTCCCCCACCTTCGCGGCGATGGCCTGCCGCGAGAACCGGATGCGAGTGCCGTCTCCCACATCGACGACGACCAGGTCGCCGTCGATCGAATCGATACGACCGAAGATGCCTCCTGCAGTGCGGATCTGGTCGCCCTCCTCCAACGATGCCTGCAAGCCGCGGATCTCGCTCGCCCGGCGGCGTTGCGGACGGATTGCGAAGAAGTAGAAGACGGCACCGAGCAATGCGAGGAAGATGAGCGATCCCGCCACACCTCCGGTGTCACCGGAGTCGGCCTGCGCCAGCACCGCGAAGAAGCTGAGATGTCCCATTGGGGGCCTCCGAATCAGACGGAACCCGACGGTCCGACCGCCGGGTGCGGTGAGGATAGTGCGGTCCTGCTCGAGTGGGAAAAGCTCAGCTCGCCGTGCGCCGTTGCTCCACCTCTCGAGCGAAGGCCGCGAACCGGTCCTCCGCGATGGCCATCCGGCACTGCTCGAGGAGTCGCAGCGTGTACCGGAGATTGTGGAGAGTGACGAGTCGCTGCCCGACGATCTCCTTCGTGACCAGGAAGTGGCGAATCGCTCCTCGGGGGTACTTCGCACACGCCGGGCAGTCGCACCCGACCTCGAGCGGGCGCCGGTCGTCGCTCCACTCGGTGCGCCTGATCGAATAGTCGCCGTCGGCGGTCAGGACCTTGCCATGCCTGGCGAGTCGGGTCGGCAGGACACAATCGAAGATGTCGATGCCACGACCGATGGCATCCAGCATGCTCTCCGTATCCCCGAGTCCCATGACGTACCGGGTGGCGTCGGGAGGGAGATGCGGGACCGTCGCCTCGATCGCCAGGTTGCGATCGTCCCGGGACTCGCCGACCGAGAGGCCACCGATGCCATATCCATCGAACCCCAGGGCGGCCGTCTCCTTCGCCGAGCGCTCTCGCAGCTCGCGGTCGGAGCCACCCTGAACGATCCCGAACAGGGCCCGGTCCGCCCGGGTCCGGGCCGCCAGCGCCCGCTCTCCCCACCGCAGCGTGCGTGCCATTGCGCCTTCCACCTCGTCGCGTGGGGCCGGGAGCCCGATCAACACGTCGAGGGCCATCGCGATGTCGGCGCCCAGGGTCTCCTGGATGTGCACGGCGTCCTCCGGGGTGAGCTCGACGCGCGACCCGTCATACGTGCTCTTGAACACGACGCCCTGCTCATCCACCTTCGGTTGCAGGCTGAAGACCTGATAGCCACCCGAGTCTGTGAGGATCGGGCGGGACCATCCCATGAGCCCATGGAGTTCGCCGAGCGCAGCCACGGTGTCGTGTCCCGGGCGCAGCATCAGGTGGTACGTGTTGGCGAGCACGATGTCGGCCCCGAGACTCTCGAGGTCGTCGGCGTCGACGGCCTTCACCGTCCCCCGGGTTCCCACCGGCATGAACGCCGGTGTCGGCACCTCACCGTGTGGGGTGGACAGGACACCGGTCCGGGCACTGCCCGAGACCGCGACTGGACTCCAGGCGACCGCACTCACGGTTGACGCCTCGCGTCGGGATGAATCACATCGATGAACATCGCATCACCGAAGGACAGGAACCGATAGCCGCGCGAGAGCGCAGTCGTGTAGACGGTCCGCCACTCCGGACCGATGAGCGCCGCGACGAGCGCAATCAGAGTGGTCCGGGGGGCGTGGAAGTTGGTGAGGACGGCGTCGACCACGGAGCAACGGTACCCGGGTGTGATGAACAGATCCGACACCCCGGAACTCGACTCGACGCCGGACTCGACCGCGGCGCTCTCCAGGGTCCTGACGACGGTCGTCCCGACGGCGATCACCCTGCCGCTGCGGGCCCTGGCGTCGGCGACGGCCCTCGCCGCCTCCTCCGGGACGGTGTACCGCTCGGTGTGGATGCGGTGGTCGGCGACATCGTCGACGGCGATCGGTCGGAACGTGTCGAGACCCACCTCCAGGTCGACTGCCGTGATCGCCACGCCACCGTCCTCGATCCGGTTCACGAGGTCGGGCGTGAAATGGAGGGCTGCGGTGGGGGCAGCCGCGCTGCCGACGTGATCGGCGAACACGGTCTGGTACCGCTCGTCGTCCCGCAGCTCGCCATGGAAGTACGGCGGGAGCGGGACCGTACCGATGGCGGCGACGACCGCTTCGACGTCGCCCCCTCCGACGCGGGCCCGTGCCACACCGGCGGCAGGCTCGGTGAGCAGGTCGATGGTGAGCCGGCGCCCGTCCGGACCCGGTCCGGTGGCGAGCCTGACACCGGGCCGGAGTCGTCTCGCCGGTCTGACCATGACCTGCCACTCGGGGTGGTCCCGACCGTCCAGCAGGAGTACTTCGACCCGGCCCCCGGTGTCCACGCGGACGGTCGAGAGGCGGGCCCGTCGGACTCTGGTCCGATTGACGACGAGCAGATCGCCGGGCTCGAGCAGGTCGGGCAGATCGGAGAACCGATGGTCGGCGAGCGTGGACGTCACGATGAGCCTGGAGGCGTCGCGCGGCTCGATCGCTTCCTGGGCGATCGATGAGAGCGGCAGCTCGTAGTCGAAGTCCGAGGTGGGCTGTGACATCGGTCGCGAGGCTACGGGGAGTCGACGGCTGGCGCGGCGTCAGAGCATCGAGGTCTGCCCGCCGCCTGGATCCGGAGGGGCGAGTCCGAGGTGGGCGTAGGCGTGTTCGGTGGCGACACGCCCGCGCGGGGTGCGCCTCAAGAGACCTTGCTGGAGGAGGAACGGCTCGTAGGCGTCCTCGACGGTCTCCGGCTCCTCCCCCACCGCGATGGCGAGCGTCGAGAGCCCGACCGGGCCTCCGCCGAACTTCTCGATGACGGCCGACAGGATGAACCGATCGACCTTGTCGAGGCCCCGCTCGTCGACCTCGAAGACCTCGAGCGCCCGGGCCGCGGTGGCGGCGTCGATGGCACCTTCCGCCCGGACCGTGGCGAAGTCGCGGGCGAGGCGCAGGAGTCGGTTGGCGATGCGCGGCGTCCCCCGGGAGCGTTGCGCCAGGGTCTGGGCGCCGTCGGGTTCGATCTCGACCTCGAGGATGGCGGCCGAACGGCTGGCGATGGTGGCCAGATCGTCCGGGCCGTAGTAGTCGAGACGGGCCACGTAACCGAAGCGATCCCGAAGTGGCGGGGCGACACGCCCCACCCGCGTCGTGGCACCGACCAGGGTGAACCGGGGCAGGTCGAGGCGGATCGACCGAGCCGCCGGACCCTTGCCCACCACGATGTCGAGCTGGAAGTCCTCCATGGCGGGGTACAGCACCTCCTCGACCTGGCGGGGCAGCCGGTGGATCTCGTCGACGAAGAGGACATCGCCCGCGTCGAGGTTGGTGAGAACGGCGGCGAGATCGCCGGGGCGTTCGAGTGCGGGCCCGCTCGTCATGCGCAGGTTCGCACCCATCTCTGCGGCGACGATCGAGGCCAGCGAGGTCTTTCCCAGGCCGGGTGGGCCGGAGAAGAGGAGGTGGTCGACCGCTTCTCCCCGGGATTTCGCCGCCTCGATGAGGATCGAGAGCCGCTCCTTGAGCTCGGTCTGCCCCACGAACTCGTCGAGGGTCGTCGGCCGCAGCCCCACGTCGAACTGGATGTCCTCGGGGAGTGATCCTGTCGCCAACAGACCCTCTTCACGCATGGCGGACCGCCTACTCCCTCTGTCCCAGACGCTGCAGCGACCGGCGCAGCAGGTCCTCCACGCCGAGGTCGTGCGGCAGCGCGGCGAGCGCCTCGCGGATCTCGGATGCGTCGTAGCCGAGGCCCTCGAGCGCCCCTCGAACCTCCACCACCGCCGACGAGGAGGCTCCCAGGCCCACTTCGAGATCCGGCAGGTCCAGCTTCGGACGCAGTTCGAGCATGAGCTTCGCGGCGGAGCGCTTGCCGATGCCGGGCACCGCCGTGAGGGCATCCACGTCCTCGGTCACGACGACACGGCGCAGCTCGTCCGGGGCCATCGTCCCGAGGATGGCCATGGCCACCTTGGGACCGACTCCGGAGACCCCGATGAGCAGACGAAAGAGATCGCGAGCCGATTGTGAGGTGAAGCCATAGAGCGCCTGGAGGTCCTCGCGCACGTGGAGATGGGTGTGGACCACGGCGTCCTCGCCGATGCCCGGCAGTTCGGTCAGCGTGCGGGGTGCCACGATCACCTCGTAGCCGATGCCGCCGACGTCGAGCAACACCCCTTCGCCGCGCTTGTCGACCAGCTGTCCCCTCAGCCGCCCGATCATCGGGCACCTCCAATCGCTTGCTGCATCCGCGCCGCCTGGACGTGACAGAGGGCGATGGCCAGGGCATCGGCCGCATCCGCCGGAGACGGGGCAACCTCGAGACCGAGACGCATCGCGACGACCTGCTGGACCTGCTTCTTGTCGGCGGCTCCAAACCCGGTGAGGGCCATCTTGATGGCCGACGGCGTGTACTCCGTGACCTGCAGACCGGCCGAGGCGAGCGCCAGCAGTGCGACGCCCGAGGCTCGGGCCACCGACGTCGCGGTCTGGAGATTGCGGTTCACGAAGACCTGTTCGATGGCTGCGGTGGCGGGACGATATTCGTCGATGACGGCCACGAGATCGCGGTGGAGCTCGAGCAGCCGGTCGGCGAGACGAAGCGCGGGGTCGGTCCGGATGACGCCGGCGGCCACCGCCTGCGGTCGAGCGGCCACCGAGACGATGCCGTACCCCGTCGTGGAGAGTCCCGGATCGATCCCCAATACGAACATGTGTTCTGTCATCGGTGCGGACTGTACCCGCTCGGGGCGACGAGGAACAGCATCTCAGCCGACCTGCGCCAGGACCTCGTCGGGGATGTCGAAGTTGGCGTACACCGCCTGGACGTCGTCGAGATCCTCCAGGGCGTCGACGAGCCGCAGCACCCGGGGAGCCGTCTTCTCGTCCACGGGGACCGACGTCGACGGAAGCTGGGTCACGTCCGCCGACTCGATGTCGATGCCGGCGTCCTCGAGAGCCGACCTGACCGATCCGACGTCACCGGCCACGGTGACGATCTCCCACTGCCCCTCACCCGCGTCGCGCACGTCGTCGGCTCCCGCCTCGAGAGCGGCGAGCATCACCTCGTCTTCGTCGCCCGTCGCCAGGATGAGGCCTCGCTGTTCGAAGAGATAGCCGACCGAACCCGGCTCGCCGAGCGATCCGTCGTTCTTGTTGAAGGCGGCCCTGACGTCCGAGGCGGCCCGGTTGCGATTGTCCGTGAGGATGTGCACGTACAGCGCCACACCGCCCGGGGCGTAGCCCTCGTAGTAGAACTCCTCGTAGTCGACACCTTCGAGTTCACCCGCTCCCCGTGCCACGGCGCGCTCGATGTTGTCTTTGGGGACCGAGTTGTCCTTGGCCTTCTGGATCGCCGTGGCGAGGGTGGGATTGGCTGCCGGATCGCTGCCTCCGGTGCGGGCCGCCGCCTCGATGGCGCGAATCAGCTTGGCGAACAGCTTGCCGCGCGCGGCGTCCTGCCGCCCCTTGCGATGCTTGATGTTCGCCCACTTGGAGTGTCCGGCCATCAGTGCCCGCTCCTCTCTCGCTCATCGAGCATCTCCAGCAGCATCGCATGGAGCCTGTCGTCGCCGATGAGCTCCGGATGGAACGAGCTCGCCACCACGTTCCCCTGTCGGACCAACACGGGCCGCATCTCGGCGGTCTCGCGATCCGCCACTGCAGCGAGCACGTCGACGTCTGCGCCGACCTTGTGGATCCAGGGGGCCCGGATGAACACGGCGTGGATCGGTTCGTCCCAGCCCTCGACGGCGAGGTCGGCCTCGAAGCTCTCCACCTGACGACCGAAGGCGTTGCGCTCGACGATGACGTCCAGGACTTCGAGCTGCGGCTGGGGGCGGCCCGTCGTGCCCGAGCCGAGGAAGATCATGCCGGCACACGTTCCCAGGACCGGCATCCCGCCACGGATGCGGTCACGCAGGGGCTCGATGAGTCCGTAGATCGTGGCGAGACGACCGATGGTGGTCGATTCCCCGCCCGGGATCACGAGCGCGTCGACCCCGAGCAACTCCTGAGGCGTCCGTACCTCCACCGCATCGGCACCGAGCTCTTCGAGCATGGCGAGGTGCTCACGGAAGTCCCCCTGGAGCGCCAGCACTCCGATCGTCATCGGAGCACCACCTCAGAGACCGCGATCCTGCATCCGATCGGATGCGGAGAGATCGTCGATGTTGATGCCGACCATCGCCTCGCCCAGGTTGGCGGAGACCTTGGCGATCTTGGCGGGGTCCTTGTAGAAGGTCGTGGCCTCGACGATGGCACGAGCCCGCACCGCCGGATCACCGGACTTGAAGATGCCGGACCCGACGAAGACGCCATCGCATCCGAGCTGCATCATCAGGGCTGCATCCGCAGGCGTGGCGATGCCCCCGGCGGCGAAGTTGACCACGGGCAGTTTGCCGGTGTCGGCCACTTCCTGGACCAGCTGATACGGCGCCGCGAGGTGCTTGGCGGCGGCCATCAGCTCGTTGGCGTCGAGCGTCGTGAGCCGGCGGATCTGGCTGTTCATCATGCGCATGTGCTTGACGGCCTCGACGACGTTGCCCGTTCCCGGCTCGCCCTTCGTGCGGATCATGGCCGCACCTTCGCCGATGCGCCGCAGCGCCTCGCCGAGATCCTTGGCACCACACACGAACGGCACGGTGAACGCCCACTTGTCGATGTGGTTGTCGTCGACGGGGGTGAGGACCTCGGACTCGTCGATGTAGTCGACGCCGAGCGCCTCGAGCACCTGAGCCTCGACGAAGTGGCCGATCCGGGACTTCGCCATGACGGGAATGGACACCGCAGCGATGATCTCCTGGACCTTGGCCGGGTCGGCCATGCGGGCCACGCCGCCGGCGGCACGGATGTCGGCGGGCACGCGCTCGAGCGCCATGACGGCGACGGCGCCGGCCTCCTCGGCGATCTTGGCCTGCTCGGCGTCGACGACGTCCATGATGACGCCGCCCTTGAGCATCTCGGCGAGGCCGCGCTTGACGAGGTCGGTGCCCCGTTCGATCTGTGGCTGCTCCATGTTCGTGCTCCTGGAGACGACGGTTCGATGCGACGGGAGAAGACCCGCCCTTTCAGTGTACCGAGGCCCTGACGCGACCCGGCCGATCACCGGCTCGACTCGGGTCAGTCCGCCCGGGTTCGCCACACCGGATCACGCTTGCCGAGAAAGGCCTCGAAACCCTCCCGGCCATCCGGATCGGCGGCGTTGGCCGCCATGACGCCACGCGTGAACTCGTACGCGGGCATCTCGGACATCTCCACCTGCTCGTAGAACGCACGCTTGCCAAGACCCACGACCGACGGGGCGAACCCTGCGATGCGAGCCGCCAGGTCGAGGACGGCGGCCTCCAGCTCTTCGGCCGGGACCACACGGTTCACCAGACCCCAAGAAGCGGCCGTCGTCGCGTCGATCAGCTCGGCAGTCAGCAACATCTCGAGCGCACGCTTCCTGCCGATCGAGCGCACCAGGGGAACCATCGGCGTGCTGCAGAAGAGCCCGACCTTGAGGCCCGTCGTGCCGAAGCGGGCGTCGTCGGACGCCACGATCAGATCACAGGCGGCGGCGAGCTGACACCCAGCGGCGGCGGCCACGCCGTGCACCTTGGCGATGATCGGCTGCGGAGCGTCCCTGATCGCGCCCATCACGTCACCACTCAACGCGAACAGCCGCCGGAAGTCGGCCTCCTGCTCCCCCACCATCTCGGCGAGATCGTGGCCCACGGAGAAGGCTCGTCCGGCACCTTCGAGCACGATCACGTGGATCGACGATGCGGCGGCCATCCGCTCGAACGCGTGCAACAGCTCCACGAGCATCTTCTCGGACAGGGCGTTCAGGCGGTCGGGACGATCGAGGACGATGCGTCCGAAGGCCCCGTCGATGTGTGTGTCGACGTACTCGTGCTCCATCTGGCGAGTCTACGGACTCGCCGACCGCCCGACCGACGCTCAGCCCTCGTCTGCTGCCGCTTCGTACAGCGCCTCGTACGCATCGGCCGTGCGACCGATGGAAAACAGCTCGGCTCTCGACCTCGCGTTCGTCGAAGCGCGTGCGAGGCGCTCACGATCGTCGAGCAGCGCTCCGACCACCGTGGCGAAGCCGGCCGGATCACCGGGAGTCGCATAGAGCCCGGCGTCGCCGAGCACTGCGCGAAAGGCGGGCAGCTCGCTGGCGACGACGGCGCAGCCGGCCGCCATCGCTTCTGCAACCACGAGACCGAAACTCTCTCCGCCGCGGTTGGGCGCGACGAAGACCTCTGCCGAGGCGAGGAGCCGGGCCTTCTCGTCGTCCTCCATGCCGCGCCGCACCGACACGCCGTCTCGTGGTTCCACCTCGTCTCGAGTGACGACGACCAACTCGACGGAAGGGTGGTGACGCCGGATCATCGTCACGGCCTCGATCGCGACGTCGAGGCCCTTGCGCGGATCGTTGCGGCCGACGAAGAGGACCCGACCCGGCACCGGTTGTCTTGGCGGGAGCCCTTCGGTCACGACACCGTTCGGGATGATCGCAACATCGCCGAACCCGGCGACGGCGCTCCGAGCGGTCTCGCTCACCGCGACCAGTGCCCGGAACGAGCGGACGTGCCAGCGGAGGGGCGGGAGGCGACGGTACAGGGACCGCACGAACGAGCTCGGATCGGCGTGGAACGTGCCGACGAGCGGGCGACCACACCATCTGGCCGCGATCCCGACGAGGGGCATGAGCGGCTCGTGGACATGAACGACGTCGGCCTTGGCGACGGCTCTCCGCAGCCGGCCGACGACTCCCGGACGCAACGCGATCGGCGCCACGGAGCGGTTGGCACGTACGTCGATCGTCGGTCCCAGCGACACGAAACGAATCTGTTCGGCGAGCTGTCCGGGCCCCACGACCGTCACGTGGTGGCCACGTCCCAGCATCTCCTCCGCCAGCAGCACGACCTGGTTCTGGACACCACCCGGCTCACCCACGTCGTAGGGACAGACCATGGCGATCCTCATGCCACCGCCTCGTCACGGTCGCTTGGCCAATTGGGCACGAAGCAGTGCCAATCCCACGGTCGATGACGGATGAAGCTCTCGAGTTCGGTGGCGATCTGTTGCGCCGCCTGCTCGACGGCGTCGTCCCCGTCGACGTCCCCGTCGAACACCACAGGCTCACCGATCACGTAGTGGTGACCCCGCTCGCCTTCGTTGAAGTAGCAGCCGACCGGCAGCACGATCGCTCCGGTCCGCAGCGCCAGCGCCGCCGGGCCTGCAGGCACCGTGGTGCGCTCGCCGAAGAACTCCACCTCGACGCCGCGTCCGGTCACGTCCCGATCGGCGAGGAGGGCGATGACGCCCCCGGCGCGAAGCCTCCTGGCGAGCGCCGCGGTCGAGCGATGCCCTTTGCCCGCGAGGACCACCTCGATGCCCATGCCGGCACGGGCATCGACGAACCACTCGACGATGAACGGGTTGGCCAGCGCCTCGGCGGCGGCGAGGACCGGGCCACCGAGGTGCTCGGCATTCGCCCCGGCGATCTCCCAGTTCCCCATGTGCGGCAGGGCGAGGATCACACCCCTCCCCGACGCGACGCTCTCCTGGAAGCGTTCGTGGTTCTCGACGACCGAATGGCGTACGACCTCCTCCTTGCGTCGCGGCCGGATCCAGAAGACCTCGGCCCAGTACCTGGCATAGGAACGGAACGCACGTCTCGTCAGCGATTCGATCTCGGTGTCGGAAGTCCCGCCGCCGCTCACCCGGCGCATGTGGCGCGCCACGAGCGACCTTCGGGAGGGCGAAAGCGTGTACCAGAGGCGACCGGCGAGATCCGCCACCGCTCGCACCGCGGGTTCCGGCAGTGCTCCGAACAGACCCGAGGCGAGGCGATAGGCCACGTAGCCGATCCGGTGTCTCACGCTTCCAGCTGGCTCCATGTGTTGCGGATCCGTTGGAGCACGGTGAGCCCGGTCAACACGGTGAAACCCCACAGCACCGGCAGCAGGAGGCTCGTGGCTCCGAGCCCGGTGAACCCGATGGTGAACAGGATGAGGATCATGCGCTCGGCCCGCCCCATCCAACCGCCTCGCCCCTCGGCACCCCATGACTCCGCCTTCGACCGCACGTACGGCGTGAGGAGCGAGAAGGCGAGCGCAAACAGACAAAGCATCAGCGCTGTCTCGTCGTCACGCCTGCTGAAGGCCAGCGCCGCCCACACCGCGACCTCGCCGAATCGGTCGGACATGGTGTCGATGAAGGCTCCGCGAATCGACGCCGTGCCCTGGCGCCGGGCCAAGGGGCCGTCGAGGGCATCGAGCAGTGCTCCCAGGCCGGCGACGGACGCACCCCAGGCGTAGTTGTTGGCGGCGATCAATGCCGACCCGGCGAACGTGATGGACAGACCAAGCAGGGTGACGGCGGTGGGCGTCAACCTCAGCTTGTCGAGACCGGCTGCTATTGGGTCGATGAACGGCGCCAGGCGGCTGCGACCGCGCAGATCGAGCAAAACGGAGCCTCCCTTGTGGGGATGCAAGCTACCACGGGCCCCGGCCGTCCCCGATTCGGCGCTGGCTACACTCGACAGCGAGGAACCCGAATCAGCCGGACGCTCTCGTCACCGGCGATTCCCGCCAGTACGGAGGAAGGATGTCCGGAACCGGAATGAGAGGCTCAGATACCGAGACGAACGGTCAAACGGTCGGCCTCGACTACGACGGACAACGTCGGGACTACGACACGTTGATCCCGTCGGTCGGCAATGTCGGCTTCGACATCTCCCGGATGCGAGCGGATCTCGGCCTGGTCACCTACGACCCTGGTTTCGCCAACACGGCATCGACGCGGAGCGCCATCACGTACATCAACGGTGCCGAGGGGACGCTGACCCACCGCGGGTACCGGATCGAAGATCTCGCCGAGAACTGCACGTTCCTCGAGGTCGCCTATCTGCTGCTGTTCGGCACGTTGCCGACCAGGGCCGAGCTCGACGAGTGGACCAACACCGTCAAGCACCACACGCTGCTCTCCGAGGAGATGAAGCGCTTCTTCGATGCGTTCCCCCGCAGCGCCCACCCGATGGCGATCCTGTCGTCTGCGACCAATGCGATCAGCACGTTCTACGAGGCCTACCACGATCCGAAGAACGCCGATGCCGTGAACGCCTCGGCCCTGCGTCTCATCGCGAAGATGCCGACGATCGCTGCGTTCGCGTACAAGAAGTCGACGGGTCAGCCGTACATCTACCCGCGCAACGACCTCACCTACGTGGAGAACTTCCTCCACATGATGTTCGCCCTGCCTGTCGAGGAGTTCAAGGTCGATCCGGTCATCGCCAGGGCACTCAACGTGCTGCTGATCCTGCACGCCGACCACGGGCAGAACTGCTCGACGGCGACCGTGCGCTTCGTGGGCTCCAGCCAGGCCAACCTCTTCGCCTCCGTCGCCGCCGGGATCAACGCCCTGTGGGGCCCGCTCCACGGCGGCGCCAACCAGGCGGTCGTCGAGATGCTGCAGAGGATCCACGACGATCCCGCAGAGACACCGAAGTCGGCGATCGCCCGGGCCAAGGATCGGGAGGATCCGTTCCGTCTCATGGGCTTCGGTCACCGGGTCTACAAGAACTACGATCCTCGCGCCAAGATCCTCAGCCGGTTCGCCGAGGACGTGCTCAAGAAGGTGGGTTTGGACGATCCACTGCTCGAGATCGCCTACGAGCTCGAGCAGGTCGCGCTCAACGACGAGTACTTCGTCGAGCGCAACCTCTACCCGAACGTCGACTTCTACTCCGGCATCATCTTCCGTGCGCTCGGTTTCCCACCCCGCATGTTCACCGTGCTCTTCGCGATCGGGCGGCTCCCCGGTTGGATCGCCAACTGGAAGGAGATGGTGCAAGATCCGTCGACGCGGATCGCACGACCTCGCGAGATCTACATCGGCGACACGAAGAAGACGTTCGTGCCGCTGTCCGATCGCTAGACGGAGAACTCGGTGGCGGGGTCCGGTACCGGCTCGACATAGGTCTCGACGACGTCGCCGGTGAGCGCGTCCACCCTGACCAGGCCTCGCTCCGTCGGTGGATCGTCCGCCGAGAAGACCAGCACGTTCCACACGGGACGTGCGCGCCATCCCTCGAAGTTCATCGCCGCAGAGGCGTGACCCACGGCGAATCCGGTGGTCTGGTTGGCGATCTCGAGCGCCCTCCCCTCGCGTAGCGCCAGAGGCCACGCCGCCAGGTAGTGGTACACAGCCACGGCGACGAGCGCGACGACCATCGCCCACAGGCCCGCCGGCAACCCGGCGAGGGTGGCCAGCGCAACGAGGCCGGCCCCGACCAGGTAGACGTGCCCGGCGCGGCGCCTGCGTGCGGGCTCCGGGACCGCATACGGATCGAGGACGAGCGATTGCAGATCTTCGGGAACGTCCTCCGATGCGGCGACGTCCGCGGGGATCTCGATGCGAAAACGCTCGCGATCACTCATGGCGCCGCAGCCAGCTCCTTGAACTCGTCGCCGACGGCGTCGGGACGATCACCCCGGTTGCGGTGATAGCGGTCCCAGAGGACGAGCATCGAGGGGAGGATGAGGATCGCGCCCAGCAGCGACAGGCCGATGGTGTATGCGGTCACCAGCCCGAACTGCTGGAAGGGGACGGTCGTCGATGTCGTCAGGATGCCGAAGCCGGCGATCGTGGTGATCGCCGAACCGGCCAACGCGCCTCCAGTGTTCGTCGTGGTCGATTGGATCGCCTCCTCGGGAGTGGCAAACCTGGCCTGATCCTCGAGATAACGCCGCGTGATGTGGATGGTGTACGGGATTCCGATGCCGATCGCGAGCGCCGAGATCGTCGCAGTCACCGGACCGAACGGAATCCCGATCGCCGCCATGATGCCCAGGCTCCAGATCACCACCAGGATCACGGGCAACGCCGTGATGATGCCGAGCATCGGACGTCGCGTCTCGAAGCCGAAGCTCACGACGAGCAGCAACGCAGCGACGGCCAACGTGATGGCGAGCGACGAGACCTGGGAGTCGCGCAGCGAGTTGATGATGACGTCGTTGATGATGTTGTTCGACGTCACGATGTACTCGACTCCGGTGGTCTCCATCCCGGAGAAGGCGTCGGTGAGATCCTGCTGGATGGCTCCTGCGCCCTGCTCGCCCGCACCGGTCTGGAACGCGAGCAAGGCCGCGCTGTAGTCGTCGGCGAGCACGGCGGCGGCCTGACCAGGCACCGCTGCGAACAGAGCGTCGTAGAGGGGGGTGACGTCGTTCCCGGTCACGGTCAGGTCGCGGCTCAGACCGACTGCGGCGGCAGCCTGGCCGACCTCCGGCACCTGTTCGGCGAGTTGGGCCACCAGCACGACGGGAGTGTCACCGAGTGCGACCACGCCGTTGGGTGTCTGGAGGGTCGTGACGTTCTCCACACCTGTCGCCGCCTGAGAGCCCGCCACCATCGCATTCCAGGCCGCACCCGTCGTCACGTCGCCTTCGACCAGGACGTTCGTGGTCTCGCCGACGATCGCGAACTCGTCGAGCAACACCTCTGCGGTGTCCCGAACGGGGGAATTCGTCGGCACGAAGTCGAGGAACGAGAACGACGTCTCGAGACGGGTCACGCCGTAGGCGCCGACCACGCCGAGCACGAGCGCTGCGATGAGGGCGAAGGCAGGCACCCGCTGGGCGACGACGGCCGCTCTGCCGGCGAGCCGGGGGAGCAGTCGCCCTTCACCACCGGCGAACGCCTCGCTGGGCGGCATCCTTCCGGCAGCTTCCGCACGCCGGTCGAGCAGGAACCGCACCGCCGGTACGAACGTGAGCATGAGAAGGAAGGATGCGATGATGCCGACTGCCGAGAGGACACCGAAGCCCTGCAACGCCTTGATGTCGTTGGTGATGTTGGTGAGGAACCCGACGGCTGTCGTTATCGTGGCCAACACGAGCGAGATACCGACGGTGCGGATCGCGAGGTTGATGGCACCATCGACCTGATTGCCGTTGGCGATCTCCTCCCGATACCGCGTCGTCAAGTGGATCGAGTAGTCGACGCCCAGACCGATCAAGAGGATCGGGATGATCTGGGTCATCGGGTTCGGGGCGTCGTAGAGCAGTTTCCAGAACCCCCACACCCACATCAGCGCCAGCACGATCGTGAACATCGTCAGCCCGACGTCGGCAGCGGTGCGACGGAACGCACTCTCAGACGCCGACCGAACCAGAACACGGTGAAGAGGATCACGATGATGATGAGGAACGCCTGACCGAAGAGCCTGCCGACCTCCTGGAGGAACTCGTCCTGCGTCGTGAAGACGATCTCCTGGCTGAAGGGGGCGACCTCGTAGCCGGCCGGCAGCGCCAGCTCGTCGAGGCCGGTGACCATCTCGTCGAGCCGCTCGATCAGCGCGTCGAACGTGTCGTTGGTCGGCGCCTGGAGGAAGACGAGCGACATCGCCTTGTCGACCGGACCGGCGAGAGGGTCGGTGCCCGACGGATAGAGGAAGGACACGAACTGGCCCTGCTCCGGCGGCAGCGCTGCAACGCCTGCTTCAAACGCCGCCTTCAGGTCGGCATCGGTCGCCGGGGGCGTGCCCTGTGTGGCGGCGAGCGCGGGAAAGAGATGTGTCACCACGGACGGCTGCTGCTCGGTGCCTGGCGCGACGTCACCCGCAATGGCGCTCTCGGCGACCACATACTGGGTCGCCGTCTGGATCGCGGCCAGCGCATCGACGGTGAGGACATCGCCGCCTTCGGCGGTGATGAGCAGCTGCATCGGCACGGTGCCGGACTCGTCACCGAAGATGTCACCGATGCGCTCTGCCGCGAGCAGCTCCGGTGTGTCCGGTGCAAAGGCCTCGTTGCCGCCAGAGTCCTGTGCGTTGAACTCGGCGCCGTAGACGCCCAGTCCGATGGAAACGACGATTGCCGTGACGATCACCGGAATCGGGAAACGCTCCACGAGGTGGGACAGAGTGATGACTACGCGGCGCACGACTGGGGTTCCCTTCAGACACAGACGAGGTTGCTGGCTCTCCGGCGGAGCAGCCTAACCGGCTCGGTGCGGCGGCCCGACCGCTACCGGCGGTGCATCACCGCGGTGGCGCGCAGACCTCACGCAACTCCTCGACCACGTCGGTCACCGGCACGCCGCGTCGCTCGTCTTCGCCACGGAACCGCAGACCGGCGCTGCCGGCTTCGACGTCCTGGTCACCGACGACGAGCACCGCAGGATGCTTCTGGGTGATGGCGCGCCTGATCTTCTCACCGACCGTCTCGTCCGACTCGTCGACCACGACGCGTAGTCCGGCGTCCTTCATCTGCGACGCGACCTCTCCTGCATAGTCGTTGTGACGATCCGCAACCGGCACGATGGTCGCCTGCACCGGGGAGAGCCACGCCGGCAGGGCTCCTGCGTAATGCTCGACGAGCACCCCGATGAAGCGCTCGATCGAGCCGAACTTGGCCGAGTGGATCATCACCGGTCGCTCCTTGGCGTTCTCGGGCGAGGTGTACTCCAGCTCGAAGCGCTCGGGGAGTGAGAAGTCGACCTGGATCGTGGACATCTGCCAGCGGCGTCCGATCGCGTCGCGGAGGTGTACGTCGATCTTGGGCCCGTAGAACGCACCCTCCCCCTCGGCGACCTGATACGGCACCTTCGCCACCTCGAGTGCATCGCGCAGTGCTTCGGTCGCCTGGTCCCAGAGATCGAGCTCGCCCACCCACTTCTCCTCGGGTCGGGTCGACAGGTCTGCCTCGATCTCCTCGAAACCGAAGTCTCGATGGAGCGTCAGCACGAAGTCGAGGTGCATCTGCAGCTCGTCCGCCAGCTGCTCACGGGTCGCAAACGTGTGCGAATCGTCCTGTGTGAAGCCGCGCGCTCGCATCAGGCCGTGAACGACCCCGGACCGTTCGTACCGGTAAACCGCACCGAGCTCGCTGAGCCGCATGGGCAGGTCGCGGTAGGACCGGGCACTCGACTTGTAGACGAGCACGTGGAACGGGCAGTTCATGGGCTTGACGTGGTACCCGTCGGTCTCGTCGAGCACCATCTCGGGATACATTCCCTCGGCGTAGAAGTCGAGGTGACCCGAGGTCTCCCAGAGCTGCGACTTGGCCAGATGCGTCGACCGCACGAAGTCGAAGCCGTAATCCTCGTGGATTCGGTTGGAGTAGTCGTCGATGAGCTTGCGCAGCATGCCGCCGTTGGGATGCCACACCGCGAGACCAGAGCCGAGCTCGGCCGGGAACGAGTACAGGTCCAGCTCGCGACCGAGCTTGCGGTGATCCCGCTTGGCCGCCTCCTCGCGCCTGGTGAGATACCGGTCGAGCTCCTTCTTCGACTCCCAGGCGGTCCCGTAGATCCGCTGCAGTTGGGCGCGGTTCTCGTCACCCCGCCAGTAGGCGCCCGCGCTCCGCATCAACTTGACCGCAGGGATGCGCCCGGTGGAAGGGAGATGCGGGCCACGACAGAGGTCGACGAAGTCGAGGTTGGCATACACCGACACGCCGGCATCGGTGGCGCCCTCCGCTTCGTCGACACCCTCGATGATCTCGCGCTTGTACGGCTGATCCACAAAGTGGGCGAGGGCCGCGTCGATCGACATCTCACCGCGCTCGAACGGTTGATCCTCGGCGATGATCTCGGCCATGCGAGCCTCGATGCGCTCGAGGTCTTCGGGCGTGAAGGGTTCCTCGACGTCGAAGTCGTAGTAGAAGCCGTCTTCGATCGGTGGCCCGATCGCAAAGGACGCACCCGGAAAGAGATCCAGCACGGCCTGGGCGAGCACATGTGCAGCGCTGTGACGAATGACGTGACGACCCGACTCCGTCGTCTCCGTGACGATCTCGATCGACCCGTCTCCGGGCAGGGGCCTGGTGAGATCCCACGGTTGCCCGTCGAACTTCACCGCCACCGCTGCCTTGGCGAGACGGGACCCGATGCTCGCCGCGACATCGGCGCCGGTGACGCCGTCGTCGAACTCGCGAGCGGAGCCGTCTGGGAGAGTCAGCTGTACCGCCACGGAAGCGTTCCTTCGTTCGTTCGCCTGCCGGGCCCTGCGCCCGTCTTGTTCCGAGCTGACAAGGGTAAACGCTGGCCGGTGCATCCCCGGCCGCACAGGTGCGCTGTTGCATCACATCTGCTCCGAACGGCGTAGATTGTGGCCAACCGAGTTACACGAGAGGTCACCTTGGACATCAGGCAAGTGACACAGCGGTTCGCACCCTCGGGCAGAGTGCAAGAGTTGACGCGCATCGATCGTGTGCTCGGCGCCAACCGCATCTACCGGGTCTTCGACGAGAACGGCAGTCGGATCCTCAAGCTCTACGGCACCCCCGCCCGTGAGCGACGTGAGCGCCATGCGCTCGAGGCCGTGGCCGGCATCGAAGGAACGCCGCGCATGATCGACGGCGGAGTCGAGGGCGACACGGCGTGGATCATGTTCGAGGATGCCGGTCAATGGACCATCGGCTCCCTCCCGGAAAACCCCGGCACGGGCCGCAAGGTGGGCGAGATCCTGGCCCGGATCCACGAGGTCGATCCGGCGCTCGTGTCCAACCTCGCCAGGGGCATCGACCAGGATTGGATCATCGTCGACTTCGCATCGACCTTCCGCCGTCTGGAGCGATACCGCGCGAAGATCGGGCTCTCCGCAGATCTCATCGAGCGGGGCCGCTCGGTGCGGCCGCCGTACGCCTCGCAACCAAGGGTTGCCCACACCAACACCGTTCCCGACAACTTCCTCGTCGACGAGGGCGGGCGAGTCACGCTCATCAACTGGGAATGGGCGACGCTGGCACCGGTCGAGTGGGACGTCTCGAAGGCATCGTGGCTCATCGGGGTGCAGTCCGGGCCCGAGGCGGGGGCGGCGGTTCAGACCGGCTACGGGAAGTACCTCGATCCGCATCAGATGGATCGCTGGGTGGTGTACCACGCGGCGATGATGCTCGTGCAAGAGGCCGAGAACACGATGCGGACCGACCTCAGCGAGTTCCAGTGGCTGACGGCAGAACTCCAGCGCGCCGTCGCCGGGGCCCAGTCGGTCTGAACAGCTCGCGCTAGTCCGGGCCCGCGAGCCACTTCACGAGACGCCGCCGCATGCCCGTGATGTAGGCACCACCCCACACCTTCTGACCCTTGAAGACCGCGACATCGGAGCCCTCGTTGTGGACGACCGCCGGCATCGACAAGACGGCGAAACGATTGCGGAGGTTGTTGCAGATGAACTCGACACCGTCGGACTCCGCATCGTCGACGAGCGTGATGGGGAAGACCTCGACAGCGCTGAACAGACCCCTCGGCACGCCGATCTTGAGCAACAGTGCCTCACGCACCGCCGCCTCCTCGCACGCAACCAGATCGGCACGTGAGGCGGTTCCTTCGAAGGTGGACACGACGGCGATGGAGTCGAGAATCCCGAATCTCGACAGCGACGGGCGCCGACGATGCAAGACGACCTCGTCATCGGTGCGGCGCGCAGCCTTGTAGCCGGCCGCCTCGATCCGATCCACGATCAGATCCCGGCGATCTTGCACCCACGACACCGTGCCTCCTCGAGCGACACCTCTCAAGCTAGCAACGGCCGACCCTCGATGACCGATCGACCGAGAACGCGAAATCCGCGGCTCTCGAGCAACCAATGCCTATGGTCGATCAGGCATAGCGCGGAGGGTGGAATGTTCGACATCGTGGTGGTCGCCCTGCTCTTCGGATTGACGCTCCTCGCCGTCACGAGATTCCCCGCCGAAGGCGGCAGCACCCGCTTCCGGCTTCGTCCTCGATCATCGGAGTTCCCCGAGCTCTGTCCCGCATGTCGGGCGTCGCTGCGTGCCTCGGATCACTCGTGCCTCACCTGTGGACGATCGGTCGGCCACGAAGTTCAGACCGACTCCGTCATCCGGTAGATCGTCGTGCGCGTGGCGAAGCCCAACTCCGTGTACAAGGCGTGCGCACCCCGGTTCGCCTCGTCGACCCACAGCATGCCGTCGCGTGCTCCTTGACGCGAGCTGAGGTCGGCCAGACCCAACAAGACGAGCGCTCTGCCGAGCCCGAGGCCTCGTGCCTTCCTGCGGAGACCGATGAGATAGATCTCGCCGACGTGATCGGCGTGCAGCTTCGTCCAGCACGAGCCGACGATGCGATCGTCGCGCCAGGCGACGAGCAGGCCCTTGGGATCGAACCACGGCTGCCGCAAGCGGATCTCGAGCTCATCCGGCGTCATCCCACCGACCTCTGGATGCCCGGCGAACGCCTCGTTGTGGGCGGACAGCCACTCGGTCTCGTCGACATGGCGCCGGAAGGGTCGGACCTCGATCCCCTTCGGCATCTCGGCATTGGTTTCCACCGGGAGCGGTCGGTGCATCTCGTGAAGAGTGCGATCGACCACCCAGCCGGCGCTGCGCGCCATGGGAAGCTCGTCGGGTCGCGTGATCCACACGTGGCGGCGTCGACCGTGAGGAACGGCCGCGGTCAACCGGGAGAGCAGCGTGGTCCAGGCCTCGCGAGAAGCCGTCGGCGTCGTGGCGAGCTCGATCGCCCAATGTGGCTCCTTGCCTCCGCCGTGCCACGCCGCCTGACCGTAGCCGACGACATCGTCACTCTCGATGGCGACGACGTCGATGGAGTGTGCGGCCAGCACCCGCAGCCGCTTGTGCTCGCTGACCGCCTCTCGTCCCGTTGTCGTCTCGACGTGCTCAAGCGCAGCCTCGATGCCGGGCCTGTCCGATGCGGCGGCAGAGCGAACGATCATCCCGGAACCCTAGGACCTGACCCGTGACGCGACGGCCCATCGCGTCACGCCTAGTCTGCAGCGGGTGACCTCGGTAGGACTGGTACTGGGTGGCGGCGGCATCACCGGAGCCGCCTATCAACTCGCCACCCTCATGGCGATTCGCATGGCGACCGGCTGGGAGCCGGACCAGGCCGATGTCGTGGTCGGCACCAGCGGTGGTGCCTTCACCGCGGCGATGCTGCGGGGCGGACGCCTCGACATCGAGACCCTCGTCGGCGACACCCACGATCGCCACGAGGTGGCCGAACGATTGCGGGCCTACCTGTTCCGACGCCGGCGCGTTCCCAGGGGCGTGGCTCGCTGGGTGCGGCGCGGGGTGCTTCCCGGGCTACGACGGCCCGACTTCGGACTGGTGCTGGGGAGCCCCGGGCTCCACGCCACCGACGGGCTCGGCGAGTGGGTCGACGAGGCGATCGGTCCGCTCGCCGCCTCGTGGCCGGACAAGCCGACCGTCATCGTCGCCTACGACATCCAGGCAAAGGAACGGACACCATTCGGAACGGAGGCCGCTCCTGATGTCGCTTTGCGTGACGCGGTCCGGGCCTCGGCGGCAGTGCCCTTCTTCTTCGAACCCGTGAAGCTCGACGGCCGCTGGTATGCGGATGGTGGGGTCGCATCGGGAACGAGCGTGGATCTCCTTCTCGCCAACCCGGAACCGCTCGACCTCGTCATCGTCGTCGCTCCGCTCGCGTCGGCTCACCCTCGCGACGACGCTCGTTTCTACGAGGAGACGCTCGACCGAATCGGCAGGGAAGCACTCGAGGCCGAGCTCGCTCTCCTCGAAGAGAAGTGGCCCGACACGGAGGTGCTCGTCATGCGCCCGACCCCGGAGATCCTCGCCGCATCGCGGCCCAATCCGCTGTCGACGGAAGCTGCACTGCCCACGTTCCTGCGGACACTGCGCATACTCGGCGACCATCTGGGATCACCAGAGGTGTGGGATGTGCTCAGGCGGCATCTCGTCGAGCCCGCAGGGCGCGTGTGAGGGACCCTCGCGGCGGATCAGATGGAAGCGAGCTGACCGGCTCCGGCTGCGGTTGCTTCGCGGAACTGGGCCAGCAGCATGTCGACCGCAGCGTCGAAGTCCATGTCGGCCGATGTCATGTCCTGGAGCATCTCGAGTCCGACCACGGAGTCGGGGACGACCGTGACGGCCACGGCGTCGTGCACAACGGGACGGGACAGAGTCTCGCCGACCGCATCGAGCTTCGGGAGCGTATCGAGCGCCAGTGCGCTCATCGCAGCCTCGGCCTCACGGAGGCGCGTCCGCATCCCGGTGGACCTGCTCCTGAGCTTCTCGTACTCCTCCTGGGCCGCCTTGATGAGATCCTCGGCGTCCCGACGACTGGCCTCGAGCAGGGCGAGAGCTTCGCGCCTCGCTCGCTGCCGCACCTCTTCGGCTTCGGTCCGGGCGTCGTCGATCAGCTGCTTGGCGTCACCCTTCATTTCGGCCATGAAGCCACCACCCGATGCCTCGAGGGCAACGGCGATGCGATCGAGAAACGCCTTGACCTCGACGGCCGAGTAGCCGCCGTCTGCGGTCATGGCAAATGTCGTGGCTCTGACCTCGTCAGGGGTGAGGGTCACCGGTCGCGCCTTCCTGGTCGTGGTGTCGCACCTGGAAGACCTATCGGCAACCACAGCCCCGGGATTGAGCGTGACCTCGGACGGCGTTCACGCGGCGGAATCGAGAAATGGGTCTCCCGACCCGTTCCCGCGACCGAAGAAGGACGGTACGGTGGCGGCGGTGCTTGGTGCGCCGAGCTGAGGTCGCGATGTGGGGGCAGGCCTCGAGAGGAAGACAACGATGACAGACACCACAACGAAACTCTTGGCAGCACTCCAGTCACGCACTGCGCGCTCCGATGACGGCGCCAGCCTCGTCGAGTACGCCCTTCTCGTCGCGTTGATCGCAATCGTCGCCGTCATCGCCATCACGACGTTCGGCATCGCCCTGTCGGACGAATACGACTCGATTGCCACCCAGATTCCCTGACCCTGCTGGGTTCAGCTCACCTTCTGTAGACGAGCCGTCGCCCGCGCCGTGAACAGCCCGGCCGAGAGAAAGCCCTCACCCGTCTGCTGCGGCGCCGGTCGAGTCCGCACGGTGACCCGGGTGAGCCCGGCCTCCTCGACACCAACCGGTTCGAACTCGATCTCTGCGCCGTCGAGCTCCGCGAACCCCGGAGTCGAGAGCTCGAGGACCTGGCCGTTGCGGCGCACCTCTGCCTGGGTGTGCACGCCGTGCACTCGTTCTGCGATATCGGCTGCGGTGGCCCGCAGGACGGCGGCGTCATCGGCGCTCGCATCGGCGAGCACCTCGCCGTGGGTGCCTCCGACATATCCGGTGATCTTCAGGCGGTTCATCATGGTTTCCTTTCAGGTGAGGTCGACCGGGGCCGTCGAGTCCCGCACGACGAGCTCGGTGGGGAGCTCGACGGCTCCCAGTGCCTCGTCGCGCAGCATTCGCAGCGCAAGTCGTCCTTTTTCGAACAGTGGTTGTCGCACGGTCGTCAACGCGGGCGTTGCGACAGACGCCCGCGGCACGTCGTCGAAGCCGACGACGGAGAGCTCTCGAGGCACATCGATCGATCGATGTGCGGCTTCGGCCAACACCGCGAGCGCCAGCTGGTCGGTCAACGCCAGGATGGCGGTCGGGCGCTCGGCGGCAGCCAGCACCGACGCAGCCGCCGATCGGGCTGCATCCGGCGTGTGGTCCGCTGCAACGAAGAGGCGCAGTGCCGAGGGCGGCAGACCGTGAGCGTGGCACGCCCGTCCATAGCCACCGAGACGGTCCCGAACAACGCGCGAGTCGGTCTCCGCGCTCTCGTACGGCAGATGGCCCCGAGGTCCGCCACGGTGCAGCGGACCGGTCAGGATGGTGATCTGTCGGTGCCCGAGCTCGAGCACGTGTTCGGCGGCCGACTCCGCCCCTTCGGCGTCGGTCACTCCGACGTACCCGGTACCGGCTTGCTCGAAACGCGGTTCGTCGACGGTGACGGTCGGGACCCGGCGACGCATGACGGCCTCGACCCCGGCACTCCCGTTGGGTGCGCTGTACACGATGAATCCGTCGACCGCTGCCCCACGTATCAGGGCTTCCGCGTTCGGTCCATCCCCCGGCAGAAGCGTGAGCGAGAGCGAGGTCGTCTCACAGGCCGTGGCGATTCCGCGCATCAAGACGACCGCAGTCGGATCGAAGAGCGCATCGGCGACATGCTGGGGGAAGACCACGCCGACGGCCGAGCTGCTGCCCGTGCGGAGACGGCGGGCTGCCGGGTCGGGCCCCGGGTACCCGAGCCTGGCGGCGACGGCGAGGATCTCACGCCTCAGTTCGTCGGTCAGCTCGTCCGGCCGGTTGTAGGCGTTGGAAACCGTCGTGCGCGACACACCGACCGCGTCGGCGATGGTCTGGAGGGTCGGACGTTTCTCGTTCATCGGGATGAGATGTGGTGGCTCTTGGGAAGCTGTATCGATTCAGTGACTAGTATGCCACAGGAAGCTGAATCGGTCAAGTGGCTCGTTCTGGTTCAGCCCCGACGAGGTTGGGGGAGGACGGCGAGCTCGCGGCGAGGTAGATTCGTGGCGGGCATCCACAGCACGACGACTCGTCGTCGCAGCGGGGAAGGCGGGCAGATCGTTTGACACACATCGAGATCTCCGGTGTCGACGTTCCCGCGCAGCATTTCGTGGACGGCAAGTGGATCGGCTCGCAGACCACGTTCGTGGTGAGATCGCCACTGCACTGGAACCAGCCACTCGGACTACTCAGTCTCGGCACCATCGACACCGGGGCGCATGCAATCGAGGCCGCCCGCCGCGCCTCGCTGGCCTGGGCTGCGATCGGAGCAGAGGAGCGCGCCGCCCACCTCCACCGCTTTGCCGACTCGGTGCTCGATCTGGCAGGCGACATCGCGATCGTGGAAGCGGTCGACACCGGGATCCTGGTCGGCGAGTCCGCAGGCCGGCTC
>JABAOD010021391.1_pt4 | contig 26469 bp, 25 predicted proteins | sample 7062151 | NCBI WGS metagenome assembly JABAOD01 (sample SAMN14538626, study PRJNA623070) | marine sediment metagenome | biome: marine biome [ENVO:00000428]; feature: marine pelagic biome [ENVO:01000023]; material: deep marine sediment [ENVO:00002113] | place: India: Gulf of Khambhat ... | reverse complement strand
ATGACCTAATGATGACCGCCCGCGTGTTGGGTCGTTTTGGTCCGAAGCTTCCCCGACTGGCCGAAGCCGCATTAATCGCCCAGACTAACCCCAAACCACCGACTCCGGCATCATCGTCAAAAACAGGCGTGCTCTGGGGTGTTATTGCCGGTCTTGCGGGCGCTTTGGGTTACGTATTGGGCACTCTGGGCTAGGTTCCACCACGCTTGGTTGACAGCCGCCTGCTCATGGCTCATCGAAGACCAAACCAAATCGAGCAAGGGTTCGCGCGATGAAGATTGCAATGATTGGCACCGGTTACGTCGGGCTTGTTTCCGGCGTCTGTTTCTCGGACTTCGGACACGAGGTCGTCTGCGTAGACAAAGACCCGCGCAAATTAGAGATGCTGGATCGTGGCGAGGTGCCGATCTATGAGCCCGGCCTTGACGACCTGATGGCCAAGAACGTGGCCGCGGGGCGTTTGTCGTTCACGGGTAATCTCAAAAAGGCGGTATCCGGCGCGGATGCGGTATTCATCGCCGTGGGCACTCCGACCCGTCGGGGCGACGGCCACGCGGATCTGACCTATGTGATGGCCGCCGCCGAGGAAATCGCCAACAGCTTGACCGGTTACGCTGTCATCGTCACCAAATCGACGGTTCCGGTTGGCACCAACCGCAAGGTCTCTGAGGTCGTTCGCGCCGCAAACCCCGATGCCGATTTTGACGTGGCCTCCAATCCTGAATTCCTTCGCGAGGGAGCGGCCATCGACGATTTCATGCGCCCGGACCGCGTGGTTGTCGGTGTCGAAACGGACCGCGCGCAAGAGGTGATGGGCGAGATCTATCGGCCCCTATTCCTGCGCGACTTCCCGATCGTCTACACCGATCTGGAATCGGCGGAGATGATCAAATACGCCGCCAACGCCTTTCTGGCGACCAAGATCACCTTCATCAACGAAATCGCCAACCTCTGCGAACGCACCGGCGCAGATGTAAAGGCTGTCTCTAAAGGCATGGGGCTGGATGGGCGCATCGGCAACAAGTTCCTGCATGCAGGTCCCGGCTATGGCGGTTCTTGTTTTCCCAAGGATACCAGCGCGTTGGCCCGGATCGGGCAGGAACACGCCAGCCCGATGCAGATCACCGAAACCGTGATCGAGGTAAACGATGCCATGAAACGTCGTATGGTCGACAAGCTGCGCGACATGTGCGGCGGTCGGTTCAATGGCAAGACCATCGCGGTTCTGGGCGTGACCTTCAAGCCCAACACTGACGACATGCGCGATGCACCTAGCCTGACTATCGTGCCCGCCCTGATTGGCGGTGGGGCTACGGTGCGTGTTGTTGACCCGCAGGGTCGCCGCGAAGGCGAAGCATTGCTGCCGGGTGTAGAGTGGGTCGAAGACAGCTATGACGCGACCAACGGCGCCGACCTGCTTGTACTGCTGACCGAGTGGAATGAGTTCCGTGCGCTGGACCTGTCACGTCTGGCCGGCAGCATGGCGGACGCCAAACTGGCTGACCTGCGGAACATCTATTCACCTGAAGACGCCGAGCGGGCGGGCTTTAACGCCTATTGCGCTGTGGGCCGTCAGGGCTTCGGGATCGACGTTTAACCCATTTTCTTCCAAGGAACCGGCCAATTGCTGCCGGATTCCTGTGGCAGTCTTTCGGATAGAGACTGAAAGACGGGAAGATAGACATGCGTTCATTGAAACGAGCCCTGCTGAAAGGCACCCTCGCCGTTCTGGTGCTTGGGGTGCTGGCCGGGATGTCAGACGCGGGTCCCCTGTTGAACCTTCTGATCGGGTAGATCCCCTAGATCTCGTAGAAATCGCGGTACCACTTCACGAACTTCCCCACGCCTACGTCGATGGGTGTCGAGCCGATCTCGCCTACCAATGACCGCAAAAGGTTGGTGTCCGCCCAAGTGGCCGGCACGTCTCCGGGTTGCATCGGCATCAGGTTCAACTCGGCCTTCTCGCCAATGGCTTCTTCGATCGCCCTGATGAATTCCATCAGTTCCACCGGCTGCGCATTGCCGATGTTTACAACCCGGAAAGGCGCGACGGCGCTCAGGCTGTCACCCTCGGCGATGTCTTCTGCAATTTCCGGGCGCACCGGAGCCGCGTCGATCAGCCGGACGATCCCCTCGACCAGGTCGTCGATATAGGTGAAGTCCCGGCGCATTTTCCCGTGGTTGTACACGTCGATCGGGTCGCCCGCCAAAATCGCCTTGGTGAACTTGAACAACGCCATGTCCGGTCGACCCCAAGGGCCATAGACCGTGAAGAACCGGAACATCGTCGTCGGCAACCCGTAGAGGTGGGCATAGGAATGGGCCATCGCCTCATTCGCCTTCTTGGTCGCCGCATAGAAAGACATCTGCATGTCCGCCTTTGCAGTCTCTCGATAGGGCATCTCTGTGTTGGCGCCATAGGCGGACGAGGTCGAGGCCAATAGAAGATGTTCCGGCGGAAAGGCGCGGGCGGCCTCGAGTATCTCGAAGGTCCCAACGAGGTTCGCAGTGACATAGGTCCGCGGCTCGTCGATAGAATAACGCACCCCGGCCTGAGCGGCGAGGTGGATGACCACGTCGGGGCGGTGGGTGTCGAACAGACCCATGACCAGTTCAGGCGTCTCCAACAACCCGTCGACAGCGGTGAAGTTCGGGTGCTGGACCAAGAGCGCCTTGCGTCGCTCTTTTAGCCGTACGTCGTAATAGTCCGTCATCCCGTCAAGACCGACCACTTTCCAGCCCCGATCCAGCAAGGCACGCGCTGTGTGAAAGCCGATAAATCCGGCCGAACCGGTCACCAAGGCCGTGCGGGATGAGGAGTTTGGTGTGTTTTGCATGGAATGGCTTTCGTAACGCTGCTGGCCCGTTCTTCGAATGTCTTGCGACAATGTCAATCAGATTGAACGGTTTTTCCAGCAAGCCAAGCCTCTTTCGCCCCCTTAGTAAGCCTTTGGTAATGTCCCAGACCTAACGCTGGAGGCGCGTTGTTTGACGAGGGTCAGACCTGCACAGATAGGCTTTCAGAAATGGGCAGATTTAGATTTATTCACTCGCGACTAAGAGCGCCGCTCGCTTGTCAGCCGGTTAGCCGCGATCAGACAGGGTTCCAAAATAATTCCACGGAGAGCAGCCGGTATTTCCGCAATCGGTCTATCATGATCACCGGCGCAGGCGGCACGGTTGGTGCGGAACTCTGCGAGCAACTGTTGCGGTTCAATCCCGCGCGACTGGTTCTCGTAGATCGTTGCGAATTAGCGCTTTATTCGCTTGAGATGGCCTTACGCGAAGAGGCGGCTCAGCGAGGGATTCTGCTGGTCCCGGTTTTGGATTGTATCACGCGTCAGGATCGGATGGAGAGACTGATCCAGCAGTTTAGCGTTTCGGCGGTGCTAAACACAGCGGCCTACAAGCATGTACCAATGGTTGAGACGAACCCTGTCGCGGGGATCGAAAACAACCTCTTCGGCACATTGTCGGTCGCGCGCGCGGCGAAAACCACGTCGGTCGACCGTTTTCTGCAGGTCAGCACCGACAAGGCCATTGCACCGCGTGGGATGTTGGGGGCCAGCAAATACCTCGCGGAACAGGCAGTGTTCGACTTGGCCTGTGAACCTTCGGCAACCCGCTATTCAATCGTCCGTTTCGGTAATGTTTATGGCTCCTCCGGTTCGGTGGTTCCCTTGTTTCAGCGCCAGATTTCCCGTGGCGGTCCCATAACGCTGACCGATCCCGAGGCCACCCGCTATTTTATGAGTATTGGGGAGGCTGCAAATCTGGTCTTAAGCGCCACTGCGCTGTCAAAGGGGGGCGATATCTTTGCGCTCGAAATGGGCCGCCCCCAGTCTATTCTGGCCCTTGCCCGCAAACTGATGCGCGATGCAGGAAAGCCCGGTTTGCGAATCGAATTCACCGGATTGCGTCCCGGCGAGCGGTTACACGAGCAGTCCCCGGTCTCTGAAGACATGTTACCAACTTGTCATCCAAAGATCTTCCGGTCGGCTTCAAAACCTGCGCAAAGACAGGATCTCCGCCTTCTCTTGCGCGGCCTGAAAGCCGCTGTAGCAACCTATGATAGCGAGGCCGTGCGCCGTCTGGTCGAACAATGGGTCTATGCTCCGTCCAAAGAGGAAGAGGCGAAAAGCCTGTAAAGCCCCGCACGCAGTGGCAATTCGCTGTTAACGAACAGGTTCACAGCATGTGCCCGCCATCCAACTGCCACGGGGTTTCTCATGTCCGAACAATCCACCATCCTGAACTTGCCCTATATCCAGCCAAGTCAGGCGCAAAAACACGTCACTCATAACGAGGCCCACAGGTCGCTCGACCTCCTCGTTCAGCTTTCTGTGAAAAGCCAGACGGTATCAGCAACCCCGGTCACTCCGACCGTGGGGGACCGTTATATTGTCGGGGCGGGTGCTACCGGAAGTTGGGCAGGCGAGGTGGGTCAGATCACCCTCTGGGATGGTGTTTCGTGGAGTTTTACATCCCCGCTGGAAGGATGGCGTTGCTGGGTCGCAGACCAAGCCCTGATGATGATCTATGACGGGTCTGGCTGGGTTCCGCAGATTGCTGATTTTCAAGATGTCGACGGGATTGGCGTGCAGGCCACCTATGACGCGATCAATCGGTTTGCTGTCTCGTCAGATGCCTCGCTACTGACCCACGCGGGCAACGGACACCAATTGAAGGTCAACAAAAATGCTGTCGCGGACACCGCCAGCCTTCTGTTCCAGACCGGTTACTCTGGGCGAGCCGAAATGGGATTGGCAGGTGAAGACGCGTTCAGCGTCAAGACCAGCACCGATGGCACAAACTGGAATCAGGCCCTGACCATCGATGGGACAGGCAAGGTCGGTGTTGGCAAAACCCCTGCGGTTGAAACTCTGGAGGTTGCCGGAAACGTTCTTGCCGATGCCCATCTGACCCCGTCGGACCGTCGGTTGAAAACCAACGTTCGCCCAGCGGAACCCTGCGGCGCCACACTCGACTCTTTGTCGGTTGTTGCTTTCGACTGGATGGATGGTGGTTCGGTCTCCCACGGTCTTATCGCACAGGAGGTGGCCGAGGTTGTCCCAGACGCTGTCCAGAAGGGCGCGGAGCCCGACCAGCGTTGGGCAATCGACGCGTACCGGCTTGTTCCAATGTTGCTGCAGGAAGTGCAGCAACTGCGTGACCGCCTCTCCAAGGCCGGCCTGTAACCGAATGAAACAGGATCTTCAGATCCAGACCGATCGAGCGGCGCTTCAGATAGATCAGGTCGAGCCGGGCCTTACGCGGAATGCAGCGCCGCCGATACACCGCCTCTGTCTCTTCGGCTGTTTTACATTGGGATAGCAGCACAACTTCGACCGGGCCGTAGATGCAGGTCGCGAGCCCGGTCAGCCCCGGTCGCATGGAAAGAACTTGGCCATATAGTTTTGGTTCTGCCAAAACATATGGCGGCAATGGCGGGCGGGGCCCGACGAAACTCATCTCGCCCTGTAAAATGTTCCAAAGCTGGGGAAGCTCGTCGAGATGGAACCGGCGCAGGGCCCGCCCCAATCTTGTCACCCGCCGCGCCTTGTCACCTCCTGACACGCCGCGGTCGCGGTGCTCTAGGGTCATCGTACGAAACTTCCAAAGGCAGAACGACCGTCCGCATTCTCTCACCCTCACCTGTGAAAACAAGATCGGGCGCCCCTGCATGACGGCGCAGAGCAGGGCAATTGTAAACGCCGCCGACAGAGTGAACGGCAGCGACAACGCCAATAAGCTCAGGTCGAATAGTCGCTTGCCCCACGTCATGCGCTGACCCGTTTCTGACTTGCAATGTTAAGCTCCGAAACAAGGTACTCCGGTGTTGCTTCCAGCGGATTGAGGGGGACAAGTCCCTCAAGCCGTCTGGTGCAAACCACTACCTGACGCGGCAGATCAGCACGTGCCGGCCGCGGCGTCCAGGGCAAGTCGGCCGCGCGCATCAGATCGGCCATTTCGACCGGAGCCGGGGCGGCGACGTTGAGCGTCTCCGGCAACCAATGTGGTCCCAACTCGACCAGACGAGACACCACGCGTGCAAGGGAGGCGGGGCCGATATAGCTTCGAACGGGCGTTGTGCCATCGGCGAACTGATCCAGCACCGTTGAGCGCGGTTGACCCGTCAGAAGCGCGTCCGCCCCCGCTACATTCGCTAGCCGGAGTTGGCAAAGCTGCGTTGGCCCACCGTGTGCAGCAGTGCGAAGGAGGTCTTCCGTCTCGACCTTAGATCGGCCGTAGGCGGCTAAAGGGCGCAACGGCGCATCTTCGGTCATCGGAACCCCGCCCGAGCCGTAAACCGCCATCGAAGACGCCGCTAATAACAGCGGAACACCTGCGTATTGAGCTGCCCGCAGGACGGCATCAGCCAAACGGGCATTCACGGAAAAGTTTGGCGTCGTTGCCGCAGATGTGACGCCAGCAAGGTGTAGAACCGCATCGCACCCCCAACAGACGGCCGTCAACCCACTCAGGTCCGACAACGGATCGCAGGCGATCCAGCCAGACCCGGCGCCGGGCCGGCGGCTTTGCCAACGCAGGTGCAAATTGCCCTGACCCAAAAGATGAGGCGTTAAAACACGCGCAACACGCCCGCTGGCACCGGTTACGAGAATCGTCTTTACCGTCATGGTCGTCCTTAGCTGCCCCGTTCGGGAAGCTTCACAACAATCGGTAAGCAAATTCTGAACCGCGACTAGTAATCGCGTTCGAAAAAGATCCCCAGATTGGATTCGCCCAAGCTGTCCAACCCACCACGCACGGTGACATGTGGGCTCAGATCTAGGTTCAGATTGATCTCACTCTCGCCCGTACTGCCAACGGTGATGTCGCTATAGACGTTGTCGGTCAGGTATTTCCCGACCCGAACTGAGGTTTCTCCCGCCTCGTCGCTCGTCAGGTCCAGATCGTCCAGACCGAACCCTTCACGCAGGCGCCCGAGCAGGGTCGATCCTCCGCCGCCGGCCAGACCGGTGACCGCAACCGCCAGTTCGGCGGCCTGAAACGGCGACAGCGTCTGCACGCTTCGCCCAAACAAAAGCCGGGCCAGCACTTCATCTTCGGGCAGTTCGGGCGTCGACGAAAAGGTTAGCGTCGGGTCAGAGGCCTCACCTTCAAGGGTAACCCGCGCGGTAATGTCCTCGGCGCGTGCCTCGGCAACGAGCCGGACATAGGGGTCCAGAGACCCTAGCAGAGTTGCATAGCCCTCGGTTATATCAAGCCGCTGGCCAAGGATTTGCAGCCGTCCTCGCAGAAGATCAAAACGGCCACTGGGGATTACGTCGTCGGTGGTGCCGGCAAGGCGCAGTTGACCGCCTAGCTCGGCCTCGAGCCCCTGACCACGCAGAAAAATGCGATTGGGTGCATCGATCCGCAAGTCGAGGCCAAGCCCCGGACCGGTACCCGCCGCGCGCTGATCCAACAGGCCTGCCTTCTGTCGCGTCGCCCGGACCGCAGAGGGTTCGTTTCTGTGCGTGACGACTGGAATGGGACCGGTGAGACCGGATTGCGACGAAGGTACGCGGACTTCGGTTTCGTTCAACACAAGCCGCCCAGCCGCAACAGCCCCAGCCAGCAACGGGCCGCGAAGGGTAAGATCCCCATCGACTTCAGTCCGGAACAGGGCGGGGTTCGAAATGACAAGCTGGCGCAATCCGACTTCCAGCGCTGTCATCATGGGCAGTGACAGGCTCAAGGATCCGGAGCCAACCACAGTCCCGCCACCCTGACCCTCCGCCGAAATCTGTACCACCGCGCTGGAATCCGATAACGACATGGTGGCATCGAGATCTTCGAGTACGAGGTATGTAAGCGGGTCAGCAAGCCTTGCGCCGGTGGTTGTTGCCTTTCCGACTAGGCCAGACAGGGCCAATGGCCCGTCCAGACGAAGGTCGTAGCGTGCGGTCCCCTGAACCGTTCGCGGCGCGATAAATCCATTGACCAACGCCAGCGGTGCGCTGCCGGTCAGTGAAAGATTGGCGGTGCTGGCATCACTGGCGACCCAGCCATCGCCTTGTAAGGTCAGGTCGGCGGGGCCGGTGGCATCGATGTCCAAGACCCAGCCATCGGTCCGGGGGGTCACCGAACCGAAAAGCTCGAGCGCGCCGGGGATTTCAGGGAAAAGAGACGATACCTGCACCAGCCGGCCAACGACCGCAAGAACTTCTGCTGTCTCGCGTTGCGCCGAGAACTGCAACAGGCCGGTCTTAAGGTCCAATGACACGATGTCAGGTCGGCCTCCCCGTAGCCCGCCTGTGAAGGCAAGATCGGACTCGCCTGCCAGCAGCCTTTCGAGTGTCGCAACACCCGTTCTCAAATCTTGACCCGTCGCTGCCATGTCTGTCTGGATATCGCCGTTGGCCGCCCAATTCAGACGGTCGAAACGGGCGGTCAATCCGCCACCAAGAGAGCGCCCTGCGAGCGCAGAAAATCGCGACAGGTCAAGGGCCACCAGATCGGCTTGCGCTCGCAATACGGGATCGGTGCCAAGCTCCAGCTCCCCGCTCAACTGTACTTCGGTATCCCCGCTTTGCAGGTCCAGAGATCGTATCTGCAGGGGTGCTTCTGCTGCCCAGATCAGGTCTGTCGTGCCCACCAATTGCGATCCTAGGGCTGTCGCAATAGCCTCATTTCCGGGATCGACGCCCTCGGCAACAAACTTCAATTGTGCCGAAACCGATTGTGGCGCTTGGTTGATATTGCCCTCGCCGGACAGCTTTGCCTGCGCCAACTCGAACCCGTCGCGTTTCAACCCGTGCAGTTGCGCGTCGACCGTCCAAGATTCGCCCAATGTTTGATCATAGGCAGCCCGTATCTCCGCCTGATCGACTGTGGTCACGGGGCCTGAAAGGGGTAGGACCACCGGCCCATCGCCATCAATCTCCCCTGTAAGCGCAAAGCTCTCGGGCAGACCTGTCGAAGCGAGCACCAGATTTCCTGCAAGCTTCATCTGCGCTGCGGTCAGGACGAATTGTTCCACCTTGACGGTTCCGTCATTGTCTCTTTGGGCCAAAAGCCCAAGCTGGACGTCTGGTCCGAAAAACGGTTGCAACTCCGGCGCGAATAGCGGCGTCATATCCCCCGACAGGCTGGCTGTGATTTGCCGTGCCCCGCTGTCCGGCAGGTGTTTAGTACCGATCATCCCGCCAAGACGTTCTTGTCCGGCAGAGGCCAGTGAAATCACCGCGCGAAAGTCGTCGATTGATCCGGTCCCCTTGGCCGTGAAACTCACCGCCGGTCGGCCCGGCAGGCGGGCGAGGCTGGCCAACAGGCCGCCTTCGGCCTCGGTCACCGACAAGTCCAGCGACAATTCGCGGCTGTCATTGTCGAACCCGGAGTCGAGGCTTATCGCTCCCGCCCGGTCCAGCCGCTTCACATGCAATGTCGTCTGTCCCGCGCCATCGGCCAGTTGCATGGTTCCACGAAGCGACAGGGTTGCGGCTTGCCCCAGTACCGGTTCGCCAAGTGTCACCTTATCCGCGCGCAGGGTGCCGATACGGACCGAAACCGGAAGCTCGGGCAGGGCGAATTCCGAGGCGTCAGACTCATCGCTCGCGGCTCCGCTTTCCGGCAAACGGGGAAGGATGATCTCAGCGGCCGTTAGCGCTTCGATCTCCAATCGCCCGGAGAGCAGCGCGGACCGCGTCCAATCCAACTGCGCGTCTTTCAGCGTCAACCAAACGCCTTTCTCGTCAGCGATGGTCAGTTGCGACAGCGACGCCTGCGAGGACAAGGCGCCTTCGAACCCTTCGATCCGAACGTCGCGCCCTGCATCAGAGAGATTGTCTTCGATCAACCGTTGCAACAGGCCGCGATCGTCCTCTTGCGCCGCCGCGCCAGAGGCAAGACCAAGAACAAAACAAATTGCCAGAACGATCCGCATCAGAAAGCCTGCCCAATCCCAATATAAATCTGCAGCCCCTCGTCGGTGTCACCGGACACAGGTAGGGCAAGATCCAGCCGCAGGGGCCCAAGCCCGGTCTCATAGCGCAGGCCCAACCCGGCCCCTGCATGGCTTTGGACATCGCCGCCAAAGGAATCTTCCCCAATCACACCGTAATCGGCAAAGCCAACCACACCAATGCGACGCCCTGCTGCGATCCGCAACTCGCCGGAAACACCGAAGAAGGACCGCCCGCCAACCTGATCGTCTCCACCTATATCAACGCCAAGCGACTGATAGGGCTGGCCCCGAACCGTATCTCCACCACCCGAAAAGAACAGCAACGACGGGGGAAGATCTGCCCGATCAATTCCGATTACCGACCGGGCCTGCAGGCGCAGCGCAGCAACATGCTGCTGATCCGAACCGAAGCCGTGGTACCAACGCGTGTCCGCCGTCAACCGAACCCCGGTCGATGGTTCACCCAGTCCGACAAGCGGCATTGCGTGCAGGTCAAGGAACTGCCCCTGACGGGCGTCGAGAATATCATCGCGCCCATCCCACGTCGCGCTGATGGGAAAGGACAGGAAATCCCGTTTCCCCGACCCCAGATCGTCGCTGAATTCTGAAAACAGCAACTGAACCCCTGCCTCGGCGTTCAACCGGTCGGAAAATTGACGACTTAACCCCGCTTCGAGAAGCAGATGTTTTTCCTTGTAATCGGGTTCGTCGAGGTCCTCGAAAACCAGTTCCGCATAGAAGCCCGTATCCGGTCGGAAAGTCGCGGGGCGGTCAAAGCGGGCGCTAAAACTCAGGTCTTCACCGCCGCTATTGCCGCCAAGACCGCCAACCTCAGCCTCCAGCCGCAGCCGCTCGGCCCCGCCCAGAAGATTGCGATGCATCCACAGGCCCGAGAGGGTTAACCCTTCGAGAGACGACAGCTCGACCCCTGCACCCATTCGACGGCGTTTCTCATCGACAACTGCGATGTCGATCTCTTGCGTGCTGTCCGGTCCGATCCCCGGCAATTCGGTCAGAGCCACAGATCGGAATGCCCCGGACCGCCGCAGCCGGTCGGCGGATTTCTTCAGTGCCTCCGGGGAAAAGCTCTGCCCTTGTGGCAGGCCGGCAATGGCCCGAATACGCTCTGGCCTGACGCGGCTGTCGCCACTGGTCGTGACCTTTCCAAACCGCAGGTGAGGGCCGGGGGCCAGCTCCAGCTCTGCCGCCAGAGTACCGTCGGCATGGTTCGCGGTAATCCTTTGATCCGCGACCGAAGCCTTGGCATGACCCAGATTGCGCCAGCCGTCGACCGCAGCACTTGCGGCGTCCTGAATGACACCGCTATTTGCATGGGCTCCGATGCGGAAACCGTCTGGAAGCTGTGTGTCTCGTGCCAGCGGGCGGATGTCGGCCTGTCCGAATTTAAATACCGGGCCGGTGACGACGCTGATCTCAATCGTGTCAATTCGCGCGGGAGCATCAAACGCCGGTAGGGAACTGACCTCCTGCCCGTCCGCGCGTATCGAAATCCGAGGGCCATAGTGGGCCCGAGCATATAGCGCGGACAACAGCCGGGCATAATCAGCCCGCGCCGCCGCCAAAAGATCGGCATTGGTAGCCGAACCACGGGAAAGTTCAGAGGCTACAAGAGATGCAGCCCGCAGTCGGTCCCGCAGATCCTCGTTTTGCGGAGATAGGGTCAGCTGCAGGTCGGTTGCAAATGCCGGCCCAGACAGGCCACCTGCCAGCAACAAACCCAGACAAAGACTTTGAAACAAACGCAAAACTTCCGCCCCCGAGCGACTCTTGGCCACTATGACCCCTTGCGGGCGACTTGGCCATTCACGCGTGGATCAGGTGGCAAAGCCTCGCCTAGCGATGCGCTCCCATATGCACCTCGCCCCGTGCCTTGGCCAAGGCGATCTGTTTCTGGCGTTCGCGGAAGCGTTCGCGGTCGGCCTCGGTGTGTTCGTCGATGCACTGGTGACAGGACACGCCTTCTTCGTATTCAGAGCGCTGCTTGTCTTCCGGCAGGATCGGGCGACGGCAGGCGCGGCACAATTGGTGCGGGCCTTCGACCAATCCGTGACCAACCGAGACACGCTCGTCGAACACGAAGCATTCACCGTTCCACATGCTTTGGTCCTGCGGCATTTCTTCAAGATATTTCAGGATGCCGCCCTGCAGGTGATAGACCTCGTCCACGCCCTGACCCATGAGGAAGTTGGTGGATTTCTCGCAGCGGATACCGCCGGTACAGAACATGGCGATGCGCTTGTTGTGGAAGCGGTCCTTGTTCTTTTCCCACCAATCGGGGAACTCGCGGAAGGTGGTTGTTTCGGGGTCGACAGCGCCTTCAAAGGTGCCGATCGCGACCTCATAGTCGTTGCGGGTGTCGATCACCGCGACGTCCGGACTGCTGATCAACTCGTTCCAGTCCTGCGGCTCGACGTAATGACCTACCTTTGCCAGCGGATCGACATCCGGCTGGCCCATGGTCACGATCTCTTTCTTCAGCTTCACCTTCATCCGCGCAAACGGAGGGTGATCGCTGCCGCTTTCCTTCCAGATCAGGTCGGCGCAGCCCGGCAGAGATTTGACATAGGCGATCACGGTGTCGATGCCTTCGCGGCTGCCTGCGATGGTGCCGTTGATACCTTCCTTGGCCAGCAGCAAGGACCCAGTCGTGCCCGCGTTGGCACAGACAGCTTCCAGCGGCGCTTTCATGGCGGCGGGGTCATCGAATCGAGAGAAGTGATAGAGTGCAGCAATTGTATACATGGGCGCGTCCTTTACGCCCTTATTGCCCTTATCCGCAAGGGGTCGGCATTGACGCAGGTCAAGCGGCGGCTAAGCTTTGGGCAACACCGAATGAGGCCCGATATGCGCGACACCACCGAAGCCCTGATCGTCATCGACGTCCAGAATGATTTCTGCCCCGGCGGCGCCTTGGCGGTGGCGGGCGGGGATGAGATCGTTCCCGGTATCAATGCCCTGATGCCCGAATTCAGCGCCGTGATCCTGACACAGGACTGGCATCCGACGGATCACTCTTCCTTCGCGTCCCAACATGATGGGCTGAACCCGTTCGAACTGACCCAGATGCCCTATGGCCCCCAAGTCCTGTGGCCAGACCACTGTGTTCAGGGCACCGACGGCGCCGCCTTTCATGCAAGCCTGAACACGAGCCGCGCCGATATGGTGATCCGCAAGGGCTTTCGCCGCGGCATCGACAGCTATTCCGCCTTTTTCGAGAACGACCAAACGACGCCCACCGGATTGGAAGGCTACCTGCGGACACGAGGCCTGACCAAGCTGACCCTAGTCGGCCTTGCCACCGATTTCTGCGTGAACTACTCGGCGGTGGATGCCGCGAAGCTGGGCTTCGAGGTCACGGTGATCGAAGACCTCTGCCGCGCCATTGATCTGGACGGGTCGCTGGACACGGCCCGCCACGCGATGAAGTCGTCTGGCGTGGTGCTCGCCTAGCTGCCGAACATCTTTTTAAGGTTATCGAACCCGGCTTTGTAAATCCCCGAGATCACATCGGTGGCCCCATCTGCCGTGCCTTCAAAGGTCGAGGACCAAACAACAGTGCAGCCGTCTTCGGTTGGCGTCACCGTAATGGTGGCATTGTATTCCTTGATTGGCAGCGGGCCGGCTTCAATGATGCGATAGCCATACGACTTCTCTTCGCCCACGCCCATGTTCTTCTCCAGCAGCTGCGCGCCGCCGCCAAGGTCTAGCCGACGATGCTCCACCCCATCGATCTCTTCCACTTTCGAGGCCAAGACTGCTGGATGCCATTGGGGTAAAGCCTGAAACCCGCCGACCATTTTCCATACATCATCTGCCGAGGCATTCAGGTGAACCGTTTGCGATACTTGTGACATTTACTACCTCCCTTTGAACAAGTGATTCTGATGATAGCATAGCTTTGCGTTCTGTCTGTCGGCGGAGCGGCAGAAGCGCCTTTGACCTGCGCCGCCAATGGCTTATCAAGACAGTATAGCCAACAGGAGGCCCGCTCGTGGTCGATATCGCCACCCGTGTCTATAACCACAAGTGGAAGATCGATCCGATCGTCCGCTCGCTGATCGACACCGATTTCTACAAGCTGCTGATGTGCCAGTCGGTGTTCCGCAACAAGCCCGACACGCAGGTCACCTTCAGCCTGATCAATCGCACCAAATCCGTCCGTCTTGCTGATTTGGTTGACGAGGGCGAGCTACGCGAACAGCTTGACCATGTCCGCAGCCTGCGCCTGACCCGTGGCGAAAGCACCTGGATGCGCGGCAACACCTTCTACGGCAAGCGCCAGATGTTCACCCCCGAGTTCATGGACTGGTTCGAGAATCTGCAACTGCCGCCCTACCACTTGGAAAAACGCGACGGTCAGTACGAGCTGACCTTCGAAGGCGACTGGCCCGAGGTGATGTTGTGGGAAATACCGGCGCTGGCCGTGCTGATGGAGCTTAGGTCCCGTGCCGTGCTGAGGGACATGGACAAGTTCGAACTTCAGGTCCTCTATGCCCGCGCCATGACGAAGCTGTGGGAAAAGGTCGAGCATCTGCGAGAGATTCCAGACCTGCGGATCGCCGATTTCGGGACCCGGCGCCGGCATTCGTTCCTGTGGCAGGACTGGTGCGTGCAGGCGATGATCGAGGGGCTGGGCGAGAAATTCGTCGGCACATCGAACTGCCTGATCGCCAAGAACCGCGACCTTGAGGCAATCGGTACCAACGCCCACGAGCTACCCATGGTTTATGCCGCTCTAACCGACAACGACGAGGATCTGGCCCGCGCGCCTTACGAGGTCCTGTCGGATTGGCACGAGGAGCATGACGGCAACCTGCGCATCATCCTGCCCGACACCTATGGCACCGAAGGCTTCCTGAAGAACGCGCCGGACTGGCTGGCAGGCTGGACCGGCGTGCGCGTCGACAGTGGCGACCCCGCCGAAGGTGCAGAGATCGCCATCCGCTGGTGGCAGGAACGGGGCGAGGACCCCACGAAGAAACTGGTCATCTTCTCGGACGGTCTGGACGAAGCCAAGATCATCGAACTGTCCGCCCAGTTCCGAGGCCGCGTGCGGGCGTCCTTTGGTTGGGGCACGCTTCTGACCAACGATTTCCGAGGGCTGGTGCAAGGTGACACGCTGGCGCCGTTCTCTGTCGTCTGTAAAGCGGTGTCCGCGAATGGCCGGCCTACGGTGAAACTGTCGGACAATCCCAACAAGGCCATGGGGCCAGCCGAGGAGATCGAGCGCTATAAACGCGTTTTCCACGTCGGTCATCAGACCGCGATAGAGGTGGTGGTCTGATCTACTCGATCACCAAACGTGGTAGCCAATGGCTTTCCGGATCGGCTTCATGCAACTGATCGGAACCTAGCGGGCGCAAGTTTCCGGGCTCAGGCGGCGCCGAGAGCGTGTCCATATCCATCTCCATCAGGGTGCCGGTGATCCGGTCGCCCTCGATGGTCAGGTCATAGTAGACACCGTTCCACATGTTGATTCCGTATTCGGTTGCGCCTTTCCATAGGAACAGCAGGTCGTATTCCAGATCGGTCAGATCGTCTGGTGTCACTGCGCGGCGAATTTCATAGGGATAGGGAACGTGGCACCAGTACTTCTTTGGCCCTTCCACGCATTTGAACGGGCGCATCGATAGAAAGTGATCCGTAAAGGGCGCGGTATCAAAGGTCAGGCGATAGGTTGTACCCGCATCCGAGGGTTGAAATTCAACCATTCCGACTGCGACTTTAGTCTCATCCTCCGACACCAGAGAAATCACCTTTGTTCCGCTTAACACATCCGCAAATACGGGACTAAAAAATAACCCACTGAAAATAATGGAAAAAATTGCTTGTTTCCGCATAACGCGCCTCCCCACGCCAATTTCTGTCCGCGTTTTTTCAGGATACGCAACTTGGCGATCCATACCCTTACGACCTTTGTGCAGTTTCGAGTCAAAGACCCGATCCCAATAATGCTGGCAGCCTGAAATCCGGCACGAGTCGGGCTACGGCGCGAACAGAGACACACGGGAGGACCCCAATGAACCGGTTTCTAACTACGGTTATCGCGGGCGTGATTGCGACAGGTACGGCTTATGCCGGCGTCACCGAGGACGACCTGAAAAACGACCAGACCATGACCAACCAAGTGGTCACCAACGGGATGGGGCGCCATCTGCAGCGCTATAGCCCGCTGGACACACTCAACAAAGACAATGTGAAAAACCTCGTCCCCGCATGGGCCTTCAGCCTTGGCGGCGAGAAGCAGCGCGGGCAAGAGACCCAGCCGCTGGTTTACGATGGCGTGATGTATATCACCGGCTCGTACTCGCGCCTCTATGCGATCGACGTGATGACCGGTGAAGAGACTGTGGCAGTATGATGCGCGCCTGCCCGAAGGCATCCTGCCTTGCTGCGACGTGATCAACCGCGGTGCGGCGATCTACGGCGACAACATCTATTTCGGTACTCTGGACGCGCGCATCGTGGCGCTGGACCTGAAGACCGGCGACGTTGTCTGGCGCGACAAGATTGCGGACTATAAAGCAGGTTACTCTTATACTGCGGCCCCGCTGATCGTGAACGGTCTGGTTGTAACCGGCAACTCGGGAGGCGAATTCGGTATCATTGGTGAAGTTCAGGCACGTGACGCCGCGACCGGCGATGTTGTTTGGACCCGTCCGGTGATCGAAGGCCACATGGGCACGCTGAACGGTGAAGAATCCACCATGACCGGCACGCTGAACGCGACCTGGCCGGGCGATCTGTGGAAGACCGGTGGCGGCGCGACCTGGCTGGGCGGTTCCTATGACATCGAAACCGACACTCTGGTCTTCGGCGCTGGTAACCCGGCACCGTGGAACAGCTGGCTGCGTGACGCGGGCCAGAAGAACGACGGTTCGGGCGACAACCTGTACGCTGCAAGCCGTATCGGCATCGACCCGGCAACCGGTGACATCAAATGGCACTTCCAGACCACCCCGCGCGAGGGCTGGGACTATGACGGTGTGAACGAGGTTGTTGCCTACACCGACCGTGATGGCAACAAGCGCTGGGCAACCGCCGACCGCAACGGCTACTTCTATGTTCTGAACCGTGAAGATGGTGCCTTCGTTTCGGCAACCCCGTTCGTCAAGGACATCTCCTGGGCTTCGGGCATCGACGAGAACGGTCGCCCGATCTTCGTCGAAGAAAACCGTCCGGGGAACCCGGCGGATGCCGCAGATGGCAAGAAGGGTGAAGTGATCTTTGCATCGCCGTCCTTCCTGGGTGGTAAGAACTGGATGCCGATGGCCTTCAGCCAGAACACCGGCAACTTCTATGTTCCTTCGAACGAATGGGGCATGGACATCTGGAACGAGCCGATCACCTACAAGAAGGGCGCGGCCTATCTGGGTGCGGGCTTCACCATCAAGCCGAACTACGAAGACCACATCGGCTCTCTCAAGGCGATCGACCCGGACACCGGCGAGATCAAGTGGGAGTTCAAGAACGACGCTCCGCTCTGGGGTGGCGTGATGACCACTGCAGGTGGTCTGGTCTTCACCGGTACGCCTGAAGGCAAGTTCATCGCCTTTGACGATGAAACCGGCGAAGAGCTGTGGTCGTTCCAGACCGGTTCGGGCATCGTTGGCCAGCCGATCACCTGGGAAATGGATGGTGAGCAGTATGTCTCGATCATTTCCGGCTGGGGCGGCGCGGTTCCGCTTTGGGGTGGCGAGGTTGCCAAGAAGGTGAACTACCTGAACCAAGGCGGCACGCTCTGGACCTTCAAACTGCCGAAACAACTGGCCTCTGCGAACTGATCTCCCCTGATCTATCAGCCAGTTACAACGCGCCCTGCCTTGCGGGGCGCGTTTTTTGATGCGCTTCCTACGACCTATGGCTTATTCTGGCTAAACCACCAAATTTGATAGGTTCAAGGTATGGCACACAGGGTAATGACCCCCGAATCCGGGACTGGCAGTGGCGGCGTGGCGGTGAAACCGTTCAAATCCGCACTGATCATCGACGACCACCCGCTTTTCTGCGACGCGCTCTCGATGACGCTTCGCGCCGTGTCCGACATCGAAGATGTTCGCACCGCCTCCTGTCTGCAAGATGCGATGGACGAGATCAGCGACGGCAAACGCGCAGACCTGATCGTTCTGGACCTGAACCTTCCCGATGTCAGCGGGCTGGACGGGCTGGTCCGGCTGAACCGCGTGGCCAAGGCACCGATCGTGGTGGTCTCGTCGATGGCCGACAACCGGATCATCAGTTCCGCCATCCATTCAGGTGCCTCGGGCTTCGTGCCCAAACACAGCCAACGCGACGTGTTTAAAAACGCGATCGAGGCGCTGTCCCGCGGCGAAACCTTCATTCCCGAAGGATTCGAACTATTGGAAGACACAGTCGCCGCCAGCCATGACGAGGCCGCGACCCGTCTGGCCTCGCTGACCAACCAGCAGGCGCGTATCCTGCAACTGATCTGCGAGGGCAAGCTGAACAAGCAAATCGCCTATGACCTGTCGATCGCCGAAACCACCGTGAAGGCGCATGTCACGGCAATCATGCGCAAGCTTGGCGTCCAAAGCCGGACCCAAGCCGTCTTGCTGGCCAAGGAAACCAGCTTCACAAACGTCTTGCGCGACAGTGTGCCCCCCGCATAGGGTGGGCATCACTTTGGGAGGAGGAATAGGATGGACCAGTTCGCGGGTCCATCCGTGGCGCACACGGGTGCCTCGCAGATCGTGCGCGCCGCGGCTGTTGATCATGATGTAGAGAACCCCATTGCCCGACTGGCGCAGTCGCTCGGGCCAGAACCGCTTGCCTTTGTGGCGCTGTTCATCTCGCCGCAGGCAGATATCCCCGCCATCGCCCAAGAGGTCGGTCAGGTCTTTGCCGAGACCCGCGTGATGGGCTGCACCACCGCTGGCGAAATCGCCGCGACCGGGTACACCGAAGGCAAGATCGTCGCCGTTGGTCTGCCCGCCGCGCAATTCAGTTGTCACGTGCTGGTGGTCGAGGACTTGGGCAATTTCAACGGCCACATGCTGATCGACCGCATGATCCAGACCCGCCACGCCCTGAAACGCGCGCACCCCCGGTGGGACCACGAATTTAACTTCATGATGATCGACGGCATGTCCACGCTAGAGGACGCGCTGACCTCGGAAATCGCGGCCGGGTTGGGGCCGGTGCCCTTATTTGGGGGCTCGGCGGGGGATTCGGACCGCTTTGGCGAGACCTTCCTGATCCACGGCGGTCAGGTGCTGGAAAACGCCGCGCTGATTGCGCAGGTCCGCACCTGCTGCCCCGTGCGTGTGTNNTCGAACCCACCGAACGCCGGATGGTGGTCACCAAGGCCTCGCCCGACCGGCGCATCGTGCATGAGATCAACGCCGAACCCGCCGCCCGCGAATATGCGCGGCTGGTGGGCAAAGACCCCGACCAACTGACCACCTTTACCTTTGCCGCCCACCCGCTGGTGGTGAAAATCGGTGGGCACCACCATGTGCGCTCTATCCAGCAGGTGGCGGAAAACGATGACCTCAAGTTCTTCTCTGCCATCGACGAGGGGCTGGTGCTGACTTTGGCAGAGGCCACCGACATGGTCCAACATCTGGAAACCGAACTGGCCGCGCTGGCCAAGGATACGCGCCCCGATGGGATTATCGCCTGCGACTGCCTGTTCCGCCGGATGGAAGCAGAGCAAAACCAGCTATCGACCCAACTGTCGCGTCTGATGTCGGACTATAACGTGGTAGGCTTTTCGACCTATGGCGAGCAGATCAACTCTATGCACGTAAACCAAACGCTGACCGGGGTGGCGATCTATCCGCCAGAGTCCTAAGATGCTGACCTCGCTGATCAACGAAACGGACTCGTTAGAGCGCCAGAACCAAAAGCTGCAAAAGATCGTCGAGGCGCTGATGCGCCGGGTCGAACAAGACACAGAGGACTCTGGCGCGGCCTATGCCCAGTTCCAACGCGCCGCCATGCTGGAAGAGGTCGTTCGATCCCGCACCGCCGAGTTGGAACAGGCGCTGGACCTGCTGAACGATTCCAACGCGAAACTGGCCCACGCGAATGCCGAAACAGAGGCCGCCCGCGCCAACCTCGCCAACGCGATTGAGACGGTGCAAGAAGGGTTCGCGCTGTTCAATTCCGACGAGGAACTGGTCATGTGCAACAGTCGCTTTGGCAAGCACATGCGCGACGTGCATCACCTGTTCAAACCGGGGCTGAAGTTCGCGGAATATGTCAGCATCGTCTCGACCAGCCCCTATCTATCGCTGCCCGATGGCGAGACTCCGGAAAGCTGGGCTGCTTACAGGATGGAGCGTCACAAGGACGACAGTGTCGTTTTCAACGCCCGCATGGCTGGACGGCGTTGGTTGCAGGTCAGCGAACACCGCACACCGGACAATGGTACGGTGGTCCTGCAGACCGACGTGACCGATATCATGCGTCTGGAACGGCAGGAACGCGAACGTCTTTTGGACGATCAGGCCCGCCTGATCCGCGCGACTTTGGAGCACCTGAACCAGGGTGTCTGTATCTTTGACAACGAAAATCGCCTGGTGGGCTGGAACCGCCGTGTCGGCGAACTGCTGTCGATCCCGATCAACCGGCTGCGCTTGGGCACGTCCTTCAAGACGCTCTACACGCTTGTGGGCGACCAGATGCGCTCGATTGAACCGATCGACGGAAAGGTGGTCGAGGAATGGGCCGAAAGCCCCCTGCGCCGCGCACCCCTGTCCTTCGAAATCGGCGTCGGCTCCAACCGGACACTCGCTGTTTTCGCCCAACAAATGCCCAACGGTGGCTTTGTGATCAGCTTCACCGATGTCTCGGCTGAACGGGCCGCTGTCCTCGCGATTTCCGAGGTGAACGAAACCCTCGAACGCCGTGTAACCGAACGCACGCTTGAACTCGAAGACGCCCTGTCTGAAGCCGAGCGCGCCAATGCCTCCAAATCCCGTTTCGTGGCCGCAGCAAGCCATGACTTGCTGCAACCGCTGTCTGCCGCGAAACTATTTGTCTCGTCGCTGGAAAACGACCTAGACAATCCCGAGTATTCCGAGCGCCTTTCCAAGGCCAGCAACGCGCTGCTGTCGGTGGAGCACATCCTCGGCGCCCTGCTGGATATCTCGAAACTCGACTCCGGTCTGGCGGCTATGCATGTGGGCACCGTTTCGCTGGACGTCGTTATGCGTCAGCTCTCAGACGAGCTGCGCCCGATGGCAGAGGCAAAAGGGCTCGAATTCCGCGTTGTTCCCACCAAGGCGAGGGTCACGAGCGACGCCACCTATCTGCGCCGCATTCTGCAAAACCTCATGACCAACGCGATCCGCTATTCTGACAGTGGCAAGGTTCTGGTCGGCGCGCGGCATCGCAAAGGCTCGACCCGGGTCGAGGTTTGGGACACCGGCCCCGGCATTCCCGATGACCACCAAGACCGCATTTTCGACGAGTTCCACCGCGTAAACGCTTCGGTCAATCCGGCCGACGGGATGGGTTTGGGGCTGGCTATCGTCGAACGCGCTTGCCGCCTGCTGGAGCACCCGCTTCAGCTTCAGTCCGAAATTGGGCGGGGGACCCGTTTCTCCGTCGAACTGAAACGATCCGTCGAAGACACAGCGCCTGAACCTCAGGACGACCAGCCCGCCGAAAACGCTCAGGCCAACCTGCTGAACAGCATCGTGCTGCTCGTCGAAAACAACGAGGACCTGCGCGCGGCCCTGACCCTAAACCTCGAGAACTGGGGGGTTAGCGTCCTGCCGTGCCACGATCAGGCCGAGGCCGAGGAGTTGTTGGCCGAACTCGACATCGCCCCCGATGCCATCGTGGCCGACTATCAGTTGGACGACGGTGCGTTGGGAACCGATGTGATTGCGCAATTGAGGGCAAGGCTGGGCCCGATCCCATCCTGCATCATTACGGCAGACCGCACGACGTCCTTGGGCGAATTGTGCAAAGGTGTAGGAGCAGAACTGATCCACAAACCTATCGACCCGGATCTGCTGCTGCAGTTCCTGGAACAGGCGATCGGCAACGGGCAATCAACGCAGGGTTAGGCCGACTTGGTCAAGCGTCGATAGATGAAAGTTTGGTTTTCATCGGACTGGGCATCGGCGAGCATTTCCATCACGCGCCCATGCATTGGCGATCGTGTACAAACCGGATCAGTCGCCGCAGCGTCTCCCGCGATTGCCATGGCCTGACAGCGGCAACCGCCGAAATCGATTTCTCGCCGGTCGCAGGATTTGCACGGGTCGGCCATCCACTCTGTCCCGCGATAGGCATTGAAAGCCGCGCCGTCGTACCAAATGTCTTTGAGCGGCTTGTCGCGGACGTTGTCGAATTCCAGATGCGGGATGGTTTCGGCCGCGTGGCAAGGCAACACCTTGCCATCTGGGCTGATGTTGATCCCGGCCGAAGCCCAGCCACCCATACAAGCCTTGGGATATTCAGCATAGTAATCGGGCGGCACAAAATCGAAGGCCATCACGCCACGCAAGCGAGTTTCTGCCTCAGCCACGATCTGCTTGGCGGCTTCGGTCTGCTCGCGCGTGGGCAGCAGCATGTGACGGTTCTTCTGCGCCCAACCATGGAACTGGACACAGGCGACTTCCAGACGCCGGGCGCCAAGGTCGACGGCCATCTCGATCGTCTCTTCCAGATCATCAAGGTTCTGGCGATGCATCACCGCGTTCAGCGTCAACGGGATGCCGCGCTGTTTCAGTTCTGCGGCAACGGTCATCTTGCGATCAAATCCACCCTTATAGCCGCCAACCCAGTCGGCAATCCCCGCATTCACGCCCTGCAAAGACAGCTGCACATGGTCCAGCCCGGCCTCTTCCAACGCGTCCAGACGCTTTGGGGTCAGGCCAATTCCGCTGGTGATCAGGTTCGTATACAGCCCGATGTCATGCGCGGCCTTGGTCAGCTCCACCAGATCGGGGCGCGAGGCGGGCTCTCCCCCCGACAGGGCCAATTGCAGTACCCCCATTTCCGCTGCCTGCTGGAAAACGTCGATCCAAGTCGCCGTGTCCAACTCTGTCTCTTTGCCGTGCAGCTCAACCGGGTTCGAGCAATAGGGGCAGGCCAGCGGACAGCGATGTGTCAGCTCGGCCAGCATGGCGATGGGTGGGCGTACGGTCATGTCTTCACCCTTAGAAACACGCGGGCGCGCAGGCCCATCATGAAGCGCTGCACGTCTGCGGCGATCTGCGCTTGCGGGGCTTCATAGGTCTGGGCAAGGTCTTTGACGATTTCGCTGAAAGTGGCCTCTCCGGTCACGCGGTCCAGAATGGCCTCGCCAATCGCATCCAAGGCCACGGCCTTTTCCGGCGCAAGCAACACCCGGCCGCCCCGAACGCGGTCTTCGACGATGCGAACCCCGCGCGGCAGGTAAGGGCGGTCGCTATGGCCGATCTCCAGCATCATGCCATGCCTTCCCCCGGTTGCCACGCGCCGGGCGGGATTCGGCCGGGCTCGACATAGGCGCCCCATAGAGCGTCCAACTGCGCCCAAAGCACGTTGGTCTTAAAGATCAGCGCCTCGCAGGCCATGTCTTCCTTTTCCGGCGTATCGGCGTGGTCCAGCACCCATTTCAGGCCAAAGGCCACGTCTTTGGGTGCCTCGGTCAGGCGTTTCTTGAAATAGGACAGGCTGTCAGCATTGGCGAAGTCATAGTGTTCCAGCAAGCCTTCGATCCGACGCTCGTGAATCTTCGGTGCGAACAGTTCCGTCAGCGAAGAGGCCACCGCCTGTAACAACGGTTTCTCACGCACGTAATGCACGTAAGCATCCACCGCGAACTGCGTTGCAGGCAAAATCCCACGGCCCGAGGCCACGTAATCGGGGTCCAGCCCCACGGCCTCTGCCAGTTTCAGCCAGCGCCGGATGCCGCCGCCCTCGTCCACGCCGCCGTCGTGATCCTCGATCCGGCTACGCCATTCGCGGCGCATCGCCGGGTCGGTACAACGAGACATGAAGGCCGCGTCCTTTATCGGGATCGCCGCCTGATAGGCCCAGCGGTTGATCACCCAGGCCCGCACCTGATCGGGCGTGCAATCGCCCCCGTGCAACTTGTGGTGAAACGGGTGTTTGTCGTGGTAACGCTCTGCCCCAATCGCGCGCAGTCGCTCTTCTAGGCTTTCCCGGCTCATAACTCGATCTCCATCCCGTCATGGGAGATATTCCACCCGTTGGCCAAAACGAAGGCGCGTTCTTCGCTGTCGGGCCGCCAGATGGGGTTGGTGTTGTTGATATGGATGAAGACTTTCTTCGCCTTCACCCGCTCCAGCTTGGCAATCGACCCATCCTCGCCTGAAATCGAGATATGGCCCATCCGGCGGCCTGTCTTCACGCCGGTGCCTTCGCGGATCATTTCATTGTCGTCCCAAAGCGTACCGTCAAAGAACAGAATGTCGGCGTCTTCGATCTGCTCCAGAAGCGCGGGCGTTACCTCGGCACAGCCGGGGATGTAATAGGCAACCTTGCCGCCCCCCGTCAGCCGCACGCCCACGGTCTGTTCGCCGACCAGATCGGTCTGGACGGTTTCGCCCTCCATAAACAACGGTACTTTGCCGGGCACCGGGAAGACGCGGGCGGTCAGGCCCTCTTGCAAGTCGAATTCATCATCCAAGGTAATGGTGTTCCGCGAAACCTTCCCGCGCGAGACCGCGTCGAAGATGCGGTTCTCTGCTAGTACGTTCAAAATTTCGCCCGTGGCAAACAGCGCAAACGGCGTCTGCTCGCGCAAGCTCAGAAGCCCCGCGATGTGGTCAATGTCGCCGTTTGTCAGCAGAACCGACTGCAACGGCGTGTGGCGAAGTGCTTGTGGGTGGAACGCCGCGCGATCTTGGAATTGCTGCCGGATATCGGGCGAGGCATTCAGGATGCTCCACCGTTCCCCATCCAGCGAGATCGCCAAAGACGACTGACCCGCGCTCGGTATTTTACCAGCGCGGGCCAAGTTGCAATTCGCACAACCGCAGTTCCACTGCGGTAGGCCGCCACCGGCTGCCGCGCCCAGAACCAGAAATTTCATGAGAGCTGCTAGAGACGTGTTCGCTTAGAACAGGTCGCCTTCGTGCTCGCGGCCTTCGCCTTCTGCCGGCGAGTACATGTTGATTTCCATGCCGCAGTTGACTTCTTTCAGTTTCGGTGCTGTCCAGGCCATAAATTGTCCTCCCAATAGCGTGGCTTTCGCTCAACTTAGCCGCCACCGTCGGATTCGGGATATAATCCAATGGTCGTAGTTTGGCGCCTCTCCTGAACCAAGGTCGTATATCGCGCGCGCGAGGGCGGTGATTACCTGACCCCAATGTTTGGGAGGACATCACCACTTCTGTCGCTTTTGGCTTGGCTATTGCTGAGCCTGTCCGCATGGGCCGCCCCGATGGAGCGGGACTCGCTGGCAGAGCTGATCGTCCCACCATTCGCGTTGGGCGAACCGCTGAACGACAAAGGCGTCTACCAGCTTTTGAACTCCGGCGGGGCCGAGGCAGGCTATGTGTTTGAAACCGAACCGCTGGCCCCCCTGCCCGGATTTTCCGGTGCGCCGATCAACATTCTGGTGACGCTGGATCTAGAAGGCAATTTCCTTGACGCCAAGCTGATCAATCACAACGAGCCGATCTTCGTCTCCGGCTTAGGCGAAGCTCCATTTCACAAGTTTTTCGAACAGTATCCGGGGTTGTCCATCTCCTCCTCCATCGTTGTGGGCACCCCGTATGGCGATGCGGGCGGAGGCAGCACATTGGTCTATCTGGATGGTGTGACCAAGGCGACGGCCTCTGTTCGCATCGCCCACGAATCCCTGATGGGGGCCACACTGGTCGTCGCACGCGAAAAGATGCAGGGCATTTCCAACGAACCCCCGGCCCAGCCAAACCCGACCTATAAAGAGGCGCTCACGTGGAACGATCTGGTCACCCAAGGCATCGCCACGCGCAAAGTCGTCACCAACGCCGAGATCGACGCGCTGTTCGCTGGCACGATCTGGGCGGATGACGACCCCGAAGCGTCGGACTATCCGAGCGAGGCCTTTCTGGACCTTTGGATCGTGGATTTGGGTCCGCCGTCCATCGCGCAGGCAGCGCTGACGGCCCGCGGATACGAAGAGTTACAGAATTTCTTGACGATCTCGGACAGTGACGAGCCCATTCTGGTGATCGAAACAGCTCGCCATGGATTGGTCTCCGGGGACTTCGTACGAAACACTTCGCCTGACTGGATCGCTGCCGAACAAGGTGGCCTGCCTGTGGCCCTGCGTGACAGCGATCTGTTGATCGACCTTGCCGACGATGTGCCCGATGGGCGCGCCCTGATCCTGCGCACGGACCGGCGGCTTGGGTTCGATCCCGCCCGCGAGTGGGTGTTGAAAGTCTCTGCCCTCCGCGAGCACGGCATGTTCCAACCAGAAATCGGAACGCAGGTGATCGAGGTGCCTGTTTCGACCCCCGACCGCTTCTTCACCCGTCCCGAAGTCCCCAAACCCGTGCCTGCTTGGCTGGAAGCGCTGCGCAACCGTCAAACCGACCTGATCGTCCTTGGAGCTT
>JABAOD010008836.1_pt1 | contig 26543 bp, 29 predicted proteins | sample 7062151 | NCBI WGS metagenome assembly JABAOD01 (sample SAMN14538626, study PRJNA623070) | marine sediment metagenome | biome: marine biome [ENVO:00000428]; feature: marine pelagic biome [ENVO:01000023]; material: deep marine sediment [ENVO:00002113] | place: India: Gulf of Khambhat ... | reverse complement strand
GTGGGGCTACCTCGCCGACTTCGACGAGTCGGCGCTGCAGATGTCGGTGGTCGACGTGCTGTACGGGACCGGCGACCTCGCCGATGGGGTCGTCGAATCGTCCTCGTACGACGAGGCGACGGACATATGGGCGCTGGCGTTCTCGAGCGCCACCACGCCGGTGCAGCTGTACACGATCACCGATGGACAGGTTCGCCGCCACACCGAGGAAGCGATCAGCGGCCTCGACCCGAAGATGTTGTCGGCGGGCGAGGAAGCGTCGTACACGTCGCACGACGGGACCCGCGTGTCGGCCCGCCTGTATCTGCCGTCACCGGCGACGGGCCGCGCCGGTCCGTACCCGGTGGTGCTGTACGTGCACGGTGGGCCGCAGTCCCAGGAACGGCCCGATTTCACGTGGTTCTCGATGCCGCTCATCCAGCTGTTCACACTGCGCGGCTTTGCCGTGTTCGTGCCCAACGTGCGCGGATCCACCGGCTACGGGCTGGCGTACACCAAGCAGGTCGATCGAGATTGGGGAGGAGCCGATCGCCTCGACCACATCGCCGGTGTCGAGACGCTCCGTTCCGATGCTCGGCTGGACGTCGATCGTCTCGGAGTGATGGGCCGCAGCTATGGCGGGTTCATGACGTTGACCCTGCTCGGACGTCACCCGGAGATGTGGACGGCGGGCGTGGACATGTTCGGGCCGTACGATCTCTTCACGTTCATCGAGGCGCTCCCCGAGACGTGGAAGACCTACATGCACATGGCGATGGGGCACCCGGAGCGCGATCGTGAGCTCCTCGTCGAGCGGTCACCCAAGACCCACCTCGATGCGTTGGCTGCGCCGCTGCTGGTGATCCAGGGACGCAACGATCCTCGTGTCGTCGTCGGGGAGTCGGACATGCTCGTCGACGATCTGCGAGCGAAAGGCAAGGACATCGAATACCTCGTCTTCGACGACGAGGGCCACGACATGGTCAAGCACCACAACAAGGTCGCCGCCTACGTCCGCATCGTCGAGTTCTTCGAAGAGCACCTCGCCGGCTGAGCGTCACACGGTCTCGCGCTGGCGGGTGACGGCGTCGATCGTGCGTGCCGGGAAACGGATGAGGGCCCTGAGGAACTCGAAGAGTCCGTCGACGGTGATCCCCACGACGCGGAATGGCAGCGACAGCAACCACACCAGTGGGTAGAGCACCAGCACCAACAGTGCGAGTGGCCACGAGATGGCGAAGAGGATCAGCCACAGGATGAGCTTCAGCATGGGAGTCGTTCCTTTCGATCTCCCTCGAGCGTCTCATCCGGCAGGCTGCATCTCAATCGGGGAAACCCCTGGGAGCACCCCGAGGTGCGGCTCTGCTCAGCTGCGGACGGGGAGCACCTGGACGGGAACCCGGGTGGAACGCATCACGCGATCCGTGACCGAGCCCAGCAGCCAGCGCCCGGGGCCGGTGCGACCGTGTGTGCACATCACGATCAGGTCTGCTCCGAGCTCGTCGGCGGTGTCGGTGATGACCGATGCGGGGTCGGTTGCGTCGATGATCCGCGTGACGGCCTCGATCGATTGGCCGCGCAGGTCGGCGACGATGGGACCGAGGTAGGACTCTGCGGCCCGCTCGATGGTCGTGTTCTCGGAATCGGCGACGTCGCGGAGGCCGTTCTGTACTGCGGTGTCGAGCACGACGAGCAGCGTGACCTTCGATCCGAAGGCGCCGGCGAGCTTCGCGGCGGACGCGAGCGCTCTCGCCGAGACGTCCGATGTGTCGAGCGGGACGATGATGTGGTCCATTGCTTCCTCCTCGCACCGCAATCTAGGCGAATGGGTGGTCAGGATTCGACCCGGCCCGCGGTGGCCGGCCATCGTGCGCATCTTTCCATCGCCAAGAGGGGTGCCGGATCGCGCCACGTCGGGGTTCCCCTTGCCCGGCCGCTCTCGCCGCCGACCCTCCTCGCAGCCGTCCTCAGAGGTCAGCCATCCCCGGGGTGTTGTCGGGTCTCCGGGGGAGTGTGATCGACCCGGTCGAACACGACCTCGATCATCGGTGCAGTCGCAACCAGGCGCTCGAGGTCTGCTTGCGTTCGGTACCAGCCGACATCGGGATGGGTGAAGAAGCGTCTCCGGATCTCGAGATCCTCGACGACCCGGGCCGAGCCGGCGAAGTCATGGCCATGAGCGTGCACGACGATCGATGGGTTGGCCAGCACGTTCGCCATCCAGTCGCGACGCCCCGGTGTGCCACTGATCAGAAACCTCCCATCGACGTGGAACCACCAGATCTCGACGCGTGACGGTCGCCCGGACCGGCGTCCGATGGTCGTGATGTCGATGGTTCTCGTGGCTGCCAGCCTGCCGATCGTGGTGGTGTCCAGTGCCGTCATGTGCGCCACCGTACAACTTCAACAAGGGTTGAAGTCAAGCCTCTGCACTCCGTGGGGCGGGGCGGCTCACGCCTCCTCGAGGTCGAGGGACGCCGAGTTCATGCAGTACCGCAGCCCGGTGGGCCGCGGGCCGTCCTTGAAGACGTGGCCCAGATGGGCATCGCAGCGGGCGCACTTCACCTCGGTGCGGATCATTCCGAACGAGAAGTCGCGCTTCGTCTTCACTGCGTCGTCGCTGATCGGCTGGAAGAAGCTCGGCCATCCGCTTCCCGAGTCGTACTTGGTGTCCGACGAGAACAGCGGTGCCTCACAGCAGATGCAGTGGTAGATCCCGTCGGTCTTGGTGTCCCAGTACTCGCCTGTGAACGCTCGCTCCGTGCCGCCCTTGCGGGCGACGGCGAACTGCTCCGGGCTGAGACGCTCGAGCCACTCCTCGTCGGTCGTCGGCAGGTCGGTTGCGTGGTCGGTCATGGTTCCTCCGTGTTCGTCTCTTGCATCCAACCAGCGGACGGGCTCCAGTGGTCCCGGTTTCGCGATTGTTCACACATCCCTGACGACGGTGCGGCGCTCGAGGGTGCCGACACGTCGGTAGCCGATGCGTTCGTACAGGGCGTTGGAGGTCGGGTTGGAGAGATCAGTGAAGAGGTAGATGTTCTCGTAGCCGATCTCGAGAAGATGGCGGGCCTGGGCCGCACACAGGGCAGCGGCGAACCCGCGGCCGCGATGCTCGGGAGGCGTGTACACCAGGTTGACCCGGATCCCGGTCTCGGTTGCGCCCGAGTGTCCGGTCATGGAGACGACCTCACCGTCCAGCTCCCAGACGAACAGGCCCGCGGGGAAGTCCGGGTCGAGCCGACCGTCGACCAGTCTCTCGGTCGCCTCTCGAGAAGGGTCTTCTTCGGAGAGCGCCTCCGTGGCGAATCGCATCGCCCATTCGACGAGAAGGGCTCTGTCGGCGACGGTGGCGGACCTCGGGATTCCGGGGGGTCGTGGGGGCTCGACGAGTTCGGCGAGGGCGAAGGCTCCCATGGCCATGGCAGGTCCGGTCCCCCGCCCGGTCTTCGCCGAGTAGGCCGTGAAGATCGAGGCCGCATGGGGGTCGTGTGCCTCGATCGTGTCGAGTTCCGGATAGGAGGCGAGCAGTGCAGCGATGGCATCGAATGCGGCGACGTCGGCGACATCGGTGATCAGGGCCGATCGTTCGCGAAAGACGACCACTCCCGCCTGCACCGGATCTCCGACGACGTGGTGCTCTGCATCGAACGCATCCGGCTCCGTGGCGAGTCGTCTGGCCGTCGCCACGATCACGCTGTTCATCGCCTCGTCGGCCACGACGGCCGGCGTCAGCTCGAGGAATCGAGCGGCATTCACCTGCGTCGTCTGCATCGTTCGAGGATACGTTCCACCGTGGCGGTTGCCCCGTTAGGTTCCGGGGGTGGCAGGGAGGTCGGCGACGATGACGGACGCGGCAGCTCGTATCCAGCGCGCCTATCTGACGATCACCTTGCTGTCGACGTTGGCAGCATCATTCATCTGGGGCGTCAACACGCTGTTCCTCCTCGACGCCGGTCTGTCGAACGCCCAGGCCTTCGGGGCGAACGCGTTCTTCACCGTCGGCCAGGTCGTCTTCGAGGTCCCCACCGGCGTCGTCGCCGACACCTGGGGTCGTCGTGCGTCGTTCTTGCTCGGTGTGGCCACGTTGTTCGTCGCAACGCTGCTGTATCTGGTCATGTGGCAGATCGAAGCGCCCTTCTGGGGCTGGGCACTGTCCTCGATCGTCATCGGATTGGGCTTCACGTTCTTCTCCGGAGCGGTCGAGGCATGGCTCGTCGATGCGCTCGACGAGGGCGGCTTCACGGGGGATCTCGAGTCCGTCTTCGGACGGGGACAGACGGTGACCGGTGCGGCGATGCTCACCGGATCGGTGGTGGGGGGCCTCGTCGCACAGCTCACGAATCTGGGGGTGCCCTACGTGCTGCGGGCCGTGGTGCTGGCCGTCACGTTTGCGGTCGCGTGGCGGGTGATGCACGACATCGGGTTCGAGGCCGAAGGCAGCGAAGGCATCATCACGGAGGTCCGCACCCTCGCCAGGGCCTCGATCGATGTCGGTTGGCGACAGCCCGCGATCCGCTGGCTCATGCTGGCGGCACCGATCACGTCCGGTGTGGGCATCTACGCGTTCTACGCGCTGCAGCCGTACCTCCTCGAGCTGTACGGCGATCCGGAGGCCTTCGCCGTGGCCGGGATCGCCGCCGCCATCGTGGCGGGTGCGCAGATGATCGGCGGTCTCGCCGTGCCGTTTCTGCGACGGCGGTTCGCCCGTCGCACTCACGCCCTGCTGCTCGCGACGGCTGTGAGCACGGCCGCGCTCCTGCTCATCGGTCTCACGGGCGAGTTCTGGGTGGCGATCGTGTTGCTCACGATCTGGGCGATGACCTTTGCGGCGGCGGGCCCGATGCGACAGGCGTTCGTGAACGGCCTCATCCCATCGCGTCAGCGCGCCACGGTCTTGTCGTTCGATGCGCTGATGGGGTCTGCCGGTGGCGTCGCCTCCCAGCCCGCACTGGGGAGGGTTGCCGACGTGCAGGGTTATTCGGCCTCCTATGCGGTCGCTGCCGCGGTGCAGGTGTTCGCCCTGCCCTTCGTCTATCTGGCACGGCGCGCCGATGCCCCTTCGGACCCCATCGCCGAGAGGGCGTGAGCGCACCGGCACGGTGCCGGATCGATGGGATGTCGGCTTTACTTCGGTACGCTCGGTGCCGACAACATCTCGAAGGGGTACCCGAAGGGGAAGAGATGTCTCGGGGTCGCAACCAGGCCGGTATGAGCCGCATCGATGCGCGGGTCTTGGCGCTCGTCGTCGCTGTCGCCGCTGGGGTGGTGCTGTTCGCCGGCCCGGCCCGATCTGCGACACAGAACGTCGATGTGGGCAACTTCTACTACGGGAGCCCGGCGACGACCGTCATCAACGCCACGGTCGGTGACCAGTTGCGCTTCACCGTGGTCACCGGGACCAATCACACAGTCAACATCGCAGGACTGGGCGTTGCGTCCGGATCCTTCAACAAGGACGATCCGCCGTACGTCGTGAATCTCGACCAGGCCGGCAGCTTCACCATCTTCTGCTCGATCCACCAGAGCCAGGGCCACTCCGTTGCGCTCGAGGTGGCACCACCACCCACCACGACCACGACCACGACGACCACGACGTCGCCGCCGACCACGACGACGACGACCGAGCCGCCAGGTGGTTCGACGACGACCACGACCACCACGACCACGACGACCACGACGACCTCGCCACCCGGTGGATCGACGACGACAACGACGGCCGCCCCTGGAGCCACCACCACGACGACCTCGCCGGCTGGTGTCACGACGAGCGGGCCGCCCGATGTGTCGACGACGCTCGCCGGCGCCGACCTCGGGACGACCTCGACGACTCGAGGGACCGGTCCGGGCGTCCCCGGTGCGTCGGGAGACACACCGGAGACGGGCGATCAAGCGCTCGGGATCACGAGCCCCTCCATCGACGACGCCGAATGGGTGCGCCCGCTGTGGTGGACTGTCCTCGGGGCATCGATCGTCGGTCTGGTGTGGGTGGCCTTTGCATGGCGGCGGAGACCAACCGAGTACGACTGATCCTCAGTCGATGACGCTGCGGATGTGATCGTCGAAGTGGGCGATCAGCTTCTCCGAATCGACGAACAGCGTTCCGACCCCGTCCGGTCGGGCGTCGAGCCCACGCTGCATCGTCTCGACGAGGATGGTGTCCTCCGCTCCGACCTGGGCGTCGAACTTCATCATGTCCTCGATCCACGCCTCGTCGAGGTCCGGACCGAAGAAGTAGTCGAGCATCCTGTGGGTTCGGGTCGGTGCCGTCGGGGTGACCGGACCGATCGACATGTTGGGGTGTCCCGGCATGATGTTGATGACCGTGTTGGGGTAGAGGAGGTGGAACTGACCCCGGGCGATCGGTCCTCGCGGGTCGAACTCCCCCGACCAGTTCTCCCGGACCGGGCCGTATTGCGAGCTGTAGGTCGGAGCCGTCTCGAGGACGTAGTCGTCGGGGCCGGTCGCAATCGCCTTCGAGAAGTTCGGGTGAGCGATCCGGCAGTGGTAGCACTCGAGGAAGTTCTCGACGCTCACCTTCCAGTTGGTGTCGAGGGTCGTCGTCCAACGCGTCCGGAACTCGAGAGTGTCGACGTCGATCCCGGACCGGGCCACGAGCTCGGGCACCTCACCGATCCACTCGTCGAAGGGGAGCGCCCGGTCGGAGATCGCCACGAAGAGGAAGGGTCCCCAACGGCCGAGTCGCGCCTCGTCCAGACCGTGGGCCGACGGGTCGAAACCGGGTTCGCGGTCTGAGCGGGGTGCGCTCTTCAGCGTGCCGTCCAGGGCGTAGCGCCATGCGTGATACGGGCACACGAGGGTGTCGCGTCGATCGGGCGCCGAGCACACGACCGTGCCGCGGTGGGCGCACACGTTGACGAGCGCCCGGATGACGTCCGACGCGTCCCGGGTGAGCACGACGGGCAACCCTGCGACATCGACGGGAGCCGACGTGCTCGGTCCCGGCAGATCATGGATGTTCCCCACGTAGTGCCAGGAGTTGGCGAACAGCAGTCGTCGCTCCCGGTCGAGGACGGCGGGGTCCGAGTAGTAGCTCCAGGGCAGAGTCGCAGTCACAACCGGAGGCTAGTGACCGGCGTCGATCGGACGTCGCGGATCGACGAGACTGTCTGCCATGTACTCGGGACGGCTCGGACTGGTGCTCGGCGGGGGCGGCGCCCTCGGTTGGGTGTATCACGCCGGTGTGCTCGCCGCGCTCGAAGATCGTGGCATCGAGCTCGGCGACATCGACATCGTCGTCGGGACCTCGGCCGGAGCCGCAGTCGGCGCCTCTGCCCGGGCCGGGGCGTCGTCGCGCACGATCGTGGAGATGATGGCGGTCGGGCCGAGCCCCGAACAGAGGGAGCGTGTGCTCGCAGGTGTGCGATCGGCCCCGAAGAGCCTCCGTCCGCTCTCTCCGGCCATGGCTCGCCAGGCGGTACGAGCCCGGTCCAACCCGGTGATGGCCCTCGCCGGCATCCTGCCTCGCGGTTGGTTCCCGACCGGCTTCGCCGAGCAGTTCCCCGGGATACCCGATCTCGCCACCTGGCCGGACGGTCTGTGGATTCCGGCGGTGCGAGCCGTCGACGGCCATCTCGAGGTGTTCGGCAGGGAGCGTCGCGACGTGTCGGTGTCCGATGCGGTTGCCGCGTCCTCCGCGGTCCCTGGGATGTTCCAGCCGAAGCGGCTGGGCGGTGTCGACTACATCGACGGGGGAGTCGTGTCGCCGACCCATGCCGATCTCCTCATCGGCACCGAGGTCGAGATGGTCGTGGTCTCTTCGCCGATGACGCGGCCCTCGCGCCGCTACCTGGCCCGGCATGCCCGCCGACGTCTCGGCGTCGAGGTGAGCCTGCTTCACCAGGCCGGCAAGGAGGTGCTCGTCGTGCAGCCCACCGAGCGTCTCATCGAGATCGCTGCCGGCTTTCCCCGCAGCAGACCCTATGCCGCATTCGCCATCGCCGAGCAGGCCGAGCACGACGTCGAGGCGGCCTGCGTGGCGGCCGGGATAGGGTCCGGGGCATGACCCGGAGGTTCATCGAGCAGGGCAGCACCTTCGAGACCCGCATCGGCTACTCGCGTGCCGTCGTCGACGACCCGTGGGTGTTCGTGTCGGGCACTACGGGGTTCGACTACTCCACGATGGAGATCGCAGACGATGTCGTCACGCAGACCGAGCAGGCGCTCGCCAACATCGATGCGGCGCTGCGTGAGGCCGGGGTGACGGCCGCCGACGTGGTGCGCGTTCGCTACTACCTGCCGAACACGGACGACTTCGAGGAGTGCTGGCCGGCTCTGCGTCGCTACTTCGGTGAGGCTCGTCCGGCGGCGACGATGCTGGTGGTGGGTCTCGCCGACCCGCGGATGAGGATCGAGATCGAGGTCACGGCACTCAGGAGAGCCGCTCCGTGAACAGGAAAGCGGCCGCCCGTCGGCGGCCGCTCCCCAGGTACGGATGAGAAGGGTTCTTCCCAAGCATGTGTATCGACCAATGTGAGATCGGCTTGAGGGAGTTTCAGGTTTTTCTGGAGACGAGACACAGCGGTGCGCGAGTGACCCGATACACTCGCCGCCCCCGACCGAGGAACCAGCGTGGATCAACCGTACGAGCCCAGCCCCAACTCGTTCGCGGCGGATCACGTCGAGCGCTACGAGGCGACGGGAGGCCGGGATGGTGGTGTCATGTCCGGTGCTCCCATCATCGTGCTGCACACCACCGGCAGGAGATCGGGAGCGCTCCGCAAGTCACCGCTGATCAAGGTGGCGGATGGTGATCGCTACGTCGTGATCGCCTCCAAGCGTGGTGCACCAGTACATCCTGCCTGGTACCGGAACCTCGTGGCCGATGCTCGCGTGCGGGTCCAGGACGGCGCCCGCATCGTGGACGGCATCGCCCACCGCGGCCGGGGAGGAGCGCAGCAGGCTCTGGCGGCTGGCAACCGGGGTGTGGCCGGACTACGACCTCTATCAGGAGAAGACGGACCGGGAGATCCCCGTCGTCGTGATCGAGCCGGTCTGAGGCCGCCTCAAGCGACGTGCGCCACGGTGCTCCCGTGTTCGTCGAAGACGTGCCATCTGGCGAAGCGGACGCCGCCGGGAGCGACGCCGGGCCTCGTCCGCATCCACAGCCGGTGCGGGCCGAGTCTCAGTTCGACCTCGACGTGGGGACCGAACGTGACGGTTCGTTCCGTGGTGACGGCCATCCCTGCCGGATCCTCGACCACGTTCTCGGGGCGCACGCCGACGAGGACGTCGTCACCTGCACGCGCCGCGATGCTCGGTGCCCAGGCCCGGAGCCGGAACCCTTCCCCCACCAGCCAGGCACCCTCGCTGTCCGCCCGGACCTCGGCGGGGAGGAAGTTCATCGGGCGATCACCGATGAGCTCGGCCACGAAGCGGCTCGACGGCCGGGCGTAGACGTCCATCGGATCGCCCGTCTGCACGATGCGGCCCCTGTCGACGACGGCGATGCGGTCGGACATCGCCATGGCCTCGACCGGGTCGTTGGTGACGTAGATCGTCGTCACCCGATAGCCCTGCTGTATCCGACGGAGATCGGCGCGGAGCCTGGCGCGGGCACCCGCATCGATTCGTGCCAGCGGCTCGTCGAGGAGGAACACCGCCGGGACCCTCACCATCGCCCTCGCCACCTGAACGAGTTGCTGATGACCGGCAGAGAGCTCACGCGGCCACCGATCGAGGATGTCTTCGATGTCCAGGGCGCGGCCTTCGGCGTGCACCCTCCGGTGGATCTCGCCTTCGGGCATGCGCCGAACTTCGAGGGGCCAGGCGACATTGCGTTCGGCCTTCATGAACGGGAACAGCACGCTGTCCTGGAAGACCATCGCCACGTTGCGGTCCCGCGTCGCCGCATGCGTCATGTCGACGTCGTCGATGATCACCGAGCCGGAGGCGACCGTTTCGAGCCCGGCCACCACCCGCAAGAGCGTCGTCTTTCCGGAGCCGGAAGGCCCGATGACGGTGACGAGCTCGCCGTCCGCGACGGCAAGCGAGAGCCCGTCGAGGATCGGTCGGTCGTCGGCCAGGACGACGACATTGTCGAGCACGACGCCGGTGATGGATCCTCCTGGTAGTTGCACCAATTGTGCCTGGCGGCACGGTCCCGTCAACCGTCAGGCGGCGCCACGCCTTCCGATCCCACCCGCCAGCAGTCGCGCCTCGTCGATGATGCCCTGATGTCCGCCGGCGTCGAAGCGGAACGCGGCGTGCACCACCGCGTCGATCGCGGTCCATGCCGAGAACAGCTCGATGAGGCGATCGTCGGGATGATCGGCGAGCAGGCCGTGTTGATAGGCGGCTTCGACGAACGAGCGCGTGAGCGCATGATCGGCGGCGTCGGACACCGTGCGATGCGGGTTGGTGAAGTCCGTGCTGAACCAGAGGACCCGGAACGCGACATCGGTGCGCACGAACTCGATGTACCGATCGAGCACGGCGCCGACTCCGGCGGCCGGCGACTCGACGCTGCTGTCGGCGAAGACCTTGTTGGTCATCTCGTCGAGTCGGATCCGATACCGCTCGAGCAGTCGCTCGACGATGTCCTCGCGATCCTCGAAGTACTGATACAGCGAGCCCACCGAAATGCCTGCGCGCTCGGCGATGATCGAGGTGGTGAGGTCGCCGATGTCCTCGGCGGCGATCTCCTCGGCGGCGGCGAGGATTGCTTCGACCTTCGCCCGGCTCCGTTCCTGACGTGGCGAGCGTCTCGCCGCATCACGGGTATTCGGTTGCATGATCCGTACCTGGGTTGCCCGCTCCGGGTCGGTTCCCGAAGATCCTCATCCGTATCCACAAAACTACGGACCCGTGCAAGGATTTCTGAACCAAAATCCGACTCATAGTCGGGTTTTATGATCCATATTGAGTCATCGCCGCGGTGAATTTGTGGACAAAAGTGTGTACAAGCCCCCCAGCCATGTGCGATTCACGGTCGTTCGAGCATGATCGCGATGCCCTGACCGGTGCCGATACACATCGTGGCGATGGCTCTCGAGGCACCCTGCGTCGCCAGCTCTCGGGCCGCCGCACCAGTGATCCTGGCTCCCGAGGCTCCGGTCGGGTGACCCAGTGCGATCGCACCGCCGTTGGGGTTCACGTGCTCGGCATCGTCGGGAAGCCCGAGGAGACGGAGCGTGGCCACCGACTGACTCGCAAACGCCTCGTTGAGCTCGATGATGTCGATGTCGGCGAGCGTCGTGCCGGTGCGGGCGAGCAGCTTCTCCGTCGCCGGTGCCGGGCCGATTCCCATGAGGCGCGGAGGGACGCCGACCGTGGCGTGACCCGTGATCGTTGCGATTGCCTCCATGCCGAGGCGAGCGGCGGCTCGATCCGACGCGATGAGCAGCGCCGCGGCGCCGTCGTTGATGCCGGACGAGTTCCCGGCGGTCACCGTGCCATCGGGGGCGAACGCCGGCGGCAGGGCGGCGAGCCTGTCGAGCGTGGTGTCGGGCCGGGGATGCTCGTCCTCGTCCACGACATCGGGCTCGGAACGGTGGCGGGCGGCTGCGACCGGAACGAGTTCTTCCTTTCGCCGGTGTCGGGCGGCGTCGGCGCGTTGCTGCGAGCGCAGCGCAAACGCGTCCTGGGCGGCCCGGTCGATTCCGTACTCGCGTGCCACGTTCTCGGCGGTCATCCCGAGCGAGTCGGTGTGGCCGGCCGCTTCGAGCCTGGGATTCACCATGCGCCAGCCGAGCGTCGAATCGAAGATCTCGGCACCACGCTGGTGTCCCACCTCGGCCTTGGGGAGGATGAGGGGCGCCCGGGTCATCGATTCGACGCCACCGGCGATGACCAGGTCTGCGTTTCCCGTCTCGATGAGCAGCGCCGCATATGCGACGGCCTGCATGCCCGACCCGCACAGGCGGTTGATGGTGACCCCTGGCACGGACTCGGGCAGACCGGCGAGGAGCGAGGCCATGCGGGCCACGTTGCGGTTGTCCTCGCCCGCCTGGTTCGTCGATCCGTAGATGACGTCGTCGAGTCGTCCCCAGTCGACATCAGGGTTCCGCTGCACGAGCGCTTCGATGGGCACGGCGGCCAGATCGTCGGTCCGGACCCGAGCCAGGCGGCCGCGGAAGCGCCCGAACGGCGTCCTGATGTAGTCGACGATCTGTGCAACGGGCACGCAGCCACCTCCCGGGCGTTGTCGTCCTCCGGACCACTAGGTTGCTGCCGTCCATTCTGATCCCCCGATGCGGGGACCGCTACGGAACGAGAGGAGGCCGGCGTGAGTGAGTCGAGTCCCGAGCTGAGGCTCGCCTTCACCGATGCGTTTCGGAGGCGGGGTGACTCGGTTGCGGTGGTGACCTACCTCGACGGCCACGGTCGCCCGGGTGGCATGACGGCGACGTCCGTCACATCCGTCTCGGCGGATCCTCCGATGCTGCTGGTATGCGTCAACCGTTCTGCCTCGGCACACGCGGTGCTCGAGCTGCGAGGGGAGTTCGGGGTCGCCTTTCTCGCTCAAGGTCAGGAGGAGATCTCGACGCTCTGCGCCACCTCCGGTGAGAAGAACTTCCCGGAGGGGACCATCGTGGATCCGACTGCGACGACGCCGGTGATCGCCGGCTCTGCGGCGAATCTGCGATGTGTCGTCGTGGACACCCACGAGCACGGAACCCACACGATCTTCGTGGCTCGGGTGACGAGCGCCGTCAGCGACGAGACCAAGCGGCCGCTGCTGTATCACAACGGTCACTACCACTCGCTCGCGGACTAGACGTTGCATCCGAAGGCGCTCGTGGCGGTCCTGCTCGCCAGCTTCGGCTGGGGGTTCGCCGCGATCGGTGTCCGCTACGCCTTCGACGAAGGCGTCACCACGTTCACGGTCATCGACGTCCGGCTCTTCGTCGGGATGATCGCCATGGTCGGATACGGCTACCTCGCCGGATCGCGCCCGAATCGACAGGTGTGGATCCGCGGCAGCGTCCTCGGGATCTTCAGGACCGGGCTCGGACCGGTCTTCTTCATCGGATCGCTCCAGTTCATCTCAGCCGGGATGGAGGCGCTCTTCATCACGACGATCCCGCTGACGACGGGCATCATGGCTCGCATCTGGCTCGGCGAGCACCTCACCCGGGCCCAGATCGCAGGGCTGCTCATGGGTGGGGTGGGGGTGACCGTCCTGATCCTGTCGGGCGAATCGGGGCTCGGCGCAGGCGAGGGCAGCGTGCTGATCGGAGGCAGCCTCGCGCTTGCCGGGTCACTGTCCGCCGCAGTCGCCGGGGTGCTGAATCGTAAGTACGCACAGCTGCACGCCACGACCGACCTGGCCATCCCGATGTTCGTCTCGGGAACGATGTTCGCCCTGGCCGCCTCGCTCTTCTTCGGCGGCGTGCGGATCGGTGACCTGAATGCAGGCCTGTGGCTCCTCCTGGTGGCGCTCGGGCTGGGCTCGACCCTCCTCCCGTTCGTCGCCACGCTCTACGCCGCTCGGTTCGCCAGCGCCGCACAGACCGCGATTCCCGGCTATCTCGCCCCGATCATCACCCTCGCAGCGGGCATCCTCCTGCTGAACGAAGTGGTGACGCCGGCCATCCTGGCCGGGGGGCTGCTGGCCTTCTTGGGTGCGCTGTTGATGACACGGGGCACGACCCCGCGCACGCACGTCACGATCGAAGAGGCCGAGGCCCTTCCCACCTGATCGGCGTCGTCACACCGTGCACGACGCAGTGGCGCACGTGGAGGCCGTACGTCAGGTCAGGCTCGTCAGGACGTCGCGAAGCGAGATGAGACCGATCTCCAGCGACTCTGCCAGTTGGGCGAGCTCGGTCCCGGCGACAGGAAACCGGATGGGGACCTGGAGGTCGACGTCGATGGCCGTGTCGATGGGGATGGTCTCGTTCACCGCGATCGGGACGACGATGTCGACGGGGACGACGACGTCGACCGGAACCGTCACGTTCAGCGGGATGTCGACGCCGAACGGCCCGGCGATGGTGATGGTGGTGGCGAACGACTCGTTGATCGGCAGCTCGGTCTGGATGGGGACGTCGATGACCCTGTCGAGCACGAAGTCGGTCGTGATCGGGACGCTCTGATCGATGTCCACTTCGAACTCCAACGTGGCCGTCTTGAACTCGCCGAGGCCGACGATGGCCTCGTCGAGCGATGCTCCGATCGTCGGCGCCAGCGTGCTCAGCTCATCGACGAGGTTCTGTGCCTGATCCGTGAAGATCGAGACACCGCCGCGGAGGTTGTCGAGGTCTTGCCGCAGGATTGCGTTCTCGGCAGCGAGGTCGGCGATGGCGCTCTCCGCCGTGGTGACGCTCTCCTGCGCAGATCCGAGGCGCGTCGCGACGACCACGAGCGCCACCACCGTCACGAGCAGGGCGGTGCCGAGCCCGATGAGGATCGGAGCGAGGTATCGGTCGAGCGGTCGGTTCATCTCGGTCCCTTCGGGGTTCGAAGCGGGTGGGGTCGGGCTTGCGTCGGGCGTGTCGGCGAACGTCGTGTCTCGAGCCGCTGGTGGGGCCGGTCCCCGCGCCGGTCGGCGCATCCAGAGGGTGGCGACGATGCCGACCCCGACCACGAATCCGGCTGCCAGCAGCGTCTCCGACAGCGCCGACGTGGTGAGCTCCGCCTGGCCGCGTTCCAGCGCCTCCTGGAAGCCGGGATCGCCGATCGGGGGCAGCTCGAGGGTGCCGCGCAGCTGGTTGAACCGCCAGAGCCCGTAGGCGGTGAGGCCGGACAGACCCACCGAGAACCCCATGAGCCGAAGCATCACGACCAGACCGGCGGCCGTCCCACGTCGCTCGGGTGGAGCTTCGTCCACGACCGCAGCCGACGTGGGGGCGATCACCAGGCCGAGCCCGACACCGAGGAGGGCGAGCTGGGCGCCCATCCACACGTACGAGATGTCCACGTCCCACGTGAGCCCGATGACGAGATAGGCGAAGGTGGCGACGCCCAGTCCGGCGACGACGGGAGGGCGGTACCAGGTGTTCTCGGTGTAGCGCCCGCCCAGATACGCAGCGCCCGCCATCGCGGCCGTCAGCGCCGACAGCACCCACCCGGCGATGACGGCAGAGCGCTCGACATCGACCTCGACGACGTTCACGAACAGCGGGACGTCGACCATCGCGATGACGAGCGCGGCCCCGACGAGGAAGTTGATGACGATGGCCGTGGTCAGGTTCCTGCCTCTGAAGAGGGAGAAGTCGACGAGAGGATCCTCCGCACGTCGCTGTCTGATGACGAAGCCCACGGTGGCGGCGAAGGCGAGGACGAAGAACCACCGCAGGTGGGCATCGGTGCCTCCGGTGAGCTCGTCGAGCCCCGTCACGCTCTGGATCTCTGCCGATCCGAGCAACGCCACGTTCAAGGAGACGAGCGCGGTGGTGAGCGTGACGACGCCGATCCAGTCGATCCGAGCGTCGCGACGCTCGTCATGTGCGGCGAGTGCCCACCAGGCGGCAGCGATCCCGGCGACAGCGAGCGGGATGTTGAGCCAGAACTGCCACCGCCAGGTCAGGAAGCGGACGATGAGCGCCCCGTAGAGCGGACCCCAGACCCAGCCGAGCGTCTCGATCGCCCCCAGGATGCCGAGGGCTCTGGCCCGTCGCTCCTCTCTGTACGCATCGGCGACGATCGCCAGACCGACGGGAACCATGGCACCGCCTCCGAGGGCGGTGAGCACTCGGCCCGTCAGGAACGGGGCGAACGTCGTCGAGGTGGCGATGACGACAGAGCCGACCCCGAAGAGCGCCATCGAGGCGACGAACACGCGGCGCCGGCCCAGGACGTCGCTGAGCCGGCCCATGAACGGCATCACGGCGACGAAGGCGATCAGGTAGGCGTTGACGATCCAGGCGGCGTCGTCGAGCCCGTCGGGCAGGACGATCCCGAGATCGCCGATGATCGGCCGCAGCATCGTCGAAACCACGGTCAGGTCGTCGGCGGCGACGAACACGCCGAACCCGACGATCCAGAGGACCGTGCGCGGGCTCGGTGTCCTCTCGTTCATCAACCGAGGTCCGGCGGTTCGATCGTGATGTCGGCCCCGTAGTCGAAGAACGTCAGGGTCCAGAAACTCTCGCCGTTCGTCGACGAGGCGGCGAACTCGACCTCCCGCACCTCGCCGGTCGTGGCATCGATCCACAGCTCGAGCTCGACGTCCTGGTTGGCGACCAGCCCCGCGGTGATCGCCTCGACGCGTTCCTCCTGCGCCGTCCCGATGAGGTGATAGGTGGTGACCCCCGACCGCTCCTCGGTGCCCACGAGGGTCACGTCGCTGTATCCCTCGGCGAGTAGAGGCCGCCATCCGACCTCGGGATCGAAGAGTGCGGCAGGGTCGAACTCATATGCATCGGGCACGGGTTCCCAGCGGCCGGTGATCGGGTTCGTCAGGTAGGTGGAACCGTCGATCGCGATCGCCCCGACGCGCACCTTGATGTCGTTGACGTCGATGGTGACGAGGGCATCCGCCGCCCCGGGTGTCCCGTAGCGTCCCTCGGCGGAGTCGAACACGAGTGTGCCTGCGGCGTCGATCGACACCAGCGCTCCGGCACGGGCGATGGTGAACTGGACGGATTCGATCGAACCCATCGCCTCTGCGGACGCGTCGAGGATCGCATCGACGTCGGGTGGGATGGTCGATGGTGGGGTCGTGGTGGCGGCGTCGGTGGTGGCCGAGCACGCAGTCGTGACGACGGCGAGCACGAGTACCGGCGCCAGCCGGCGAAGAAGGTGCAACGGGTGTCCCCTCGTGGTGTGCGGCGGCGCCCACGATACCGGCACGTGCGGACTGTGAGTGGCCCCGTCGTTCGAGAATCGTCCGTCGACACCAGCGCTCGCGGCGACGTCGGCGCGGCTCTCCACCTCGGCGATGGGCGCCCGGACGGCTCGAACCCCGTTCAGCGCACGGTGAAGGCCAGCTTGCAGGTGGCGCGGTACTGGCTGACCTTGCCATCCAGCACCTTGGCGTTCATGTTGACCACCTCGACGCCGGTGATGCCCTTGACGCTCTCTGCGGCCTTCGCCACCGCCTGATGTACCGCGTCCTCGAAGCTCTCGTTGGACACCCCGATCACCTCGATGACCTTGATGGCCCCGGTCTCGATCCAGTCGCTCATCGGCTGTTCGCTCCTCGCTCGTGGTGGCGGCAGCGTACCGAGGTTCGGCGTTCCAACTCGACGATGGCGGTAGCTTTGGGGCGTGACCGCCCAGATCGAGTTCGGTGAACGCAAGGAGACGCTTCCCCGCGGTCTGGGAGGCATCGCCGGCTTGGTCTATCCGAGTGTGCTGGTCGCGCTCGCCATCGGCGTCGAGTTCTCTGCGCAGGGAGGGTTGCGCGGATTCGGGACGGCGTTCATGGGGGCACTGCTCTTCGTGATCGCAGCACCGACGTCGTGGCTGTTCGCCATCGAGTTCATCGAGGCGGGAAAGTTCACGGTCATCGCCTTCGGAGTGGTGACGAGCTTTCCCCTGTGGTTCCTGGTGGGGGCCGGTCTCGCCTCGGTGTCCCGTCACTGGACGGAGTGGGCCGGCCGATATGTGATGGTCGCTGCAGTCTGGAGTTTCCTGACCCTGCTCGTCGTCGGCATCGTGGGGAGCGTCGCCACCTGAGGCGTGCGGAAACTGCGGCTCAGAAGAGCTGTGGTCGGAACAACCCGTCGTGGACGCGGATGGCGAAGCGGTCGGTCATGCCCGCCACGTAGTCGATGACCTGAACCAGCGTGGTGCTGTCGTCGTGTCGATACGACTCGGGCAGCTCGTCGGGATGGTCCAGGAAGTAGCCGACGAGACCACGCACCACCTCCTTGGCGCGGCGGCGCTGGGGTTCCATCTCCGGACGCAGGTAGACCCGTTCGAACATGAAGGCGCGAAGGTCGTGCATGACGCCGAGCATGGCGTCCTCCATCCCCAGCTCTCCCCGGCGCATCGACTCGTCGATCACGGCTTCGATCATCGTCTGGATCCACTGCCGACCCGGCTCCCCGAAGGTGGCGATCGCCTCGTCGGGGAAATCGCCCCTGTCGAGGACCCCGGCGCGGAGCGCGTCCTCGGCGTCGTGCGCGAGATAGGCGATGCGATCGGCGAACCTCACGACGGCTCCCTCCGGTGTCGACGGCCCCTGCTCCACCTTCCACGGGTGGGATCGGATGCCGTCGATGACCTCGTGGGTCAGATTCAGGGGCTCGAGCACCTCGAAGATCCGGACGCTCTGATCGGAGTGTCTCCACTCGCCGTCGACGAATTCGCTGAGCGCCTCTTCACCCGTGTGCCCGAACGGCGAGTGGCCGACGTCGTGCCCGAGGCACACCGCCTCGGCGAGGGGCTCGTTGAGCGAGAGCGAACGGGCGATCGATCGCCCGATCTGGGTCACCTGCAGGGTGTGGGTGAGCCGGGTGACGAAGTGGTCGCCCTCCGGGTTCATGAAGACCTGGGTCTTGTGCTTGAGCCGGCGGAAGGCCTTGGAGTGGAGGATGCGATCGCGATCGCGCTCGAACCCGGTGCGGTAGTGGTCGGGGACCTCGGCCACCCTCCGCCCCTGAGATTCGCGGCTCAGGGTGGCGCCGGGTGCGAGCAACGTCGTCTCGAGCCGTTCTCGCTCCTCACGACCGAGCCTCCGGAACGCCGGGTGCGACGTCACACGACCCGCTCACGGAGTCGCGAGCTGAGGTAGTCCATCGACGCCACGACGATGGCGATGGCGAGCATCTGGGCCGCAGCGGCCTGGTACTGCAGCAGGTTGATGTTCTGCTGGAGCAGGAAGCCGATGCCGCCACCGCCGGCGAAGCCGATGATCGTCGACATGCGGACGTTGATGTCCCAGCGGTACATCGTGAACGAGATGTAGGGCGGCACGATCTGAGGCACCACGCCGTAGACGATGGTCTGCAGCCGGGTGGCGCCCGTCGCCCTGACGGCCTCGATCGGGCCCGACATGATCGACTCGACCTGCTCGGAGTAGAGCTTGGCGAGCGCAGCGGTGGTGTGGAGGGCCAAAGCGAGTGACCCGGCGAACGGGCCGATCCCGACCCACACCACGAAGACGATGACCATGACGAGCGGTTCGATCGATCGCAGCGTGTTGAACAGCGTGCGAGCCATGTAGTAGATGCTGAGCCCGACGCCGACGGACTCGGTGTGCCAGGCCCGGACCGCTATCGAGGCGCCGTATGCGGCGCCGATTGCTGCGGGGACCCACACGGTCGCCGCCATGGATTCGACCTGGAACAACCAGTCGACAACGGCGCCCAGTCCAAGGGCCACGATCGCGCCAGCCGCTGCAGCGAGAGGGATCGACAGCACCCTGGTCACGTCCCTGGACAACCGGCCGCGAAGCAGGTAGCCGAGCTTGCCCGCCAGCCATGCGAGCACCCCGGCGCCGATCAGTGCCGACACGAGTGTGATGACGACGTCGAGGATCTCACCTGAGCTTGTCGATGAAGTTGCCGAGGAATCCGAGGGCACCGGTGTTGTCCTGGATGCCTTGTCCGGCGCCCAGCATGAACTGGCTGAGCTCTATGAGGAACAGGATGGCCAGGACGGCTGTCGCAAAGAGGACGAGCCCTCGCGCCGCCCTCGTACCCGGTGACGGTGGGTCGATCTCGCCGACGGGCACCGCCCACCGGAAGAGATACCGGATCACCACGGGAAGGACGATCAGCATCAACGCTTCGACCCAGAGACTGGTCACCAGCGGTTCGCTCAGGGCTCGCGCCGTTCTGGACCCCAGCACGCCGACCCATATGCCGATGGGGATGGCGATGAGCGTCAACGCCAGGTTGACGACCGGTGTCGAGATGTCACGCATGAGGTTGCGTGCAGCGAGGAAGCTGAACGGAATCGCCAGGGCCGTCCCGACGGTGGTGGCGAGCAAGGCCAGCATCACCGTCTCGATGATCCGTTCCCACGTGAGGAGGGCGTTCTCCGACCAGCGGGGCGTCGCCAGCACCTCCCCGTTGTCGGCTGTGACGGTCTGGGGGGCATCGAACGGATTGAAGAAGTTGAGCAGCGAGCCGACTCGGGCCGAGGTCTCGGCCTCGATCTGCTGGGGTTGCTCCGACGGTCGGTCGGGCAGCTCGACCTCGAGCGCAAAGGTGCCGTCGTCACCCGCATTGAAGCGGGCGAGGTTCAGCGAGATGTCGAAGTCGGAGTCCGGGACGAAGGCGAGGATGCCCGTGCCACCTGCCTCGAAGCCCGTGCCTTCGATGGTCACGATGCTGCCAGGGTCGGCACACGGAGGCACCATGGCGATCGATGGTCCACCACCGCCGGCTGACGGAGAGTCGCCGCCCGGCGCACACGGCACCTGGACGTCGATGGACAACGTCACGATGTCGCGTTCGAACGTGACCAGGTCGGGTTGGGCCAGCGCGCGGAGGATCCGGAACAGCTGCGCCTGCCGTGTCTCCGACTGGATCTCGTCGAGGCTCACGTCCACGCGGTCGAAGGCGAAGGCGTACACCCACACTGCCGCCACGATGGCGAGGATCAGCGCCAGTGCCCTGCGCCAGCGACGGGGCCTCGGCTCCTCCTTCGTCCCGGGAGGAAGTGTGGTGTCGGGCGGGCGGGTCTCCAGGTCAACCAACGCGCTCCGCCTCCTGCCGTAGATCTCCTTGAACTTGTCGTCGTCGATCGCGCTGGGAGGGCCTTCGAACATCAGGATGCCTTCGTTCAGTGCAATCACCTTGTCGGCATAGCGGTGGACCAGGTCGAGGTGGTGCAGGCTGCAGAGCACCATCACCCCGTCGTCGTTGATGAGCTCCAGATACCGCATGATCGAGTGAGCCAGCACGGGATCGAGGCTTGCGACGGGTTCGTCGGCGAGCAGGATCTCGGGATCCTGCATGAGGGCACGTGCCACGCCCACGCGCTGTTGCTGCCCTCCGGACAGAGCGTCGGATCGGCGATCGGCCATCGTCTGCAGCCCGACTCGTTCGAGCTGACGGTGGGCTTTCTCAACGTCGGCCTTCGAGAAGCGGTTCACCAGGCTCAATGCCGGGTTCGTGTAGCCGAGTCGGCCGGCGAGGACGTTGGTGATCACCTTGGAGCGGTGGACGAGGTTGAAGTGCTGGAACACCATCCCGATCCGGCGTCGGATGCGGCGGAGATCCTCCTGCGAAGCAGCCGTGATGTCCTGGCCGTTCCAGGTGATCCGGCCTTCCGTCGGCTCGATGAGGCGATTGATGCAGCGCAGCAGCGTCGATTTGCCCGAGCCGCTGAGACCGATGACAGCGAGGAACTCGCCCTCGTGGACTTCGAAGCTGACGTCGGTGAGCGCCTGGGTGCCGCCCTCGTAGACCTTGGTGAGATGTNNATATTGGTGGCCGTTGCCACCGGATGCGAGTCGGGGGCGGGGAGATGGCCTCCCCGCCCCCGAACTCGTCGTGTGCTACCTATCGGATCGGAATCAGAGATCGCCGATCTGGATACCGAGCTGCTGGACGAGACCGCGGATGAAGTCGAACTCCGAGTCGTTCGTGGCAGCCACGTCATCCCACGAGTAGGCGTCGAACGCCGTGGCGAACCCCTCAGGGTCGTTGGCCGCGAACGCCGTCAGGGCGTCGATGATCTGCTGCTTCAGGTCCTCGGGGAACGCCGGTCCGAAGCTCAGGGTGTCGTTCGGGATCGGGTCAGAGAGAGTGACGATGCGCACCTTCTGGATGACGTCCGGTGCTTCCTCGCGGATGTTGCGACGTGCGTCGCGGACCTCGAGATCGCCACAGACCAGGTCACCCTCGCCGAATGCACCCGTCGCAGCGTCTGCGGTGACGATGCCGCACGCATCCGGGTTCGGAACGTCGGCGCCTGCGCCGGTGCCATCCCAGACCGTGTTGCCGTCGGCGTCGATCGTCGGGCTGAAGAACGTCGTGCCGAAGTCGGCCTCGTTGTTGTAGACGGCCCGGGCGACGGCGCTGTGGCCACCGGCCTCGAACGACTCACCGACCTCGATGCCGAGCGAGCCGAGAAGACCGCTCGGGACGAGGAAGCCGGACGTCGAAGCGGCGTCCGGGTAGGCCCAGCTCTTGCCCGCGAGATCTTCGAGCGACTGGATGTCGCTGTCACGCGGGACGATGAACTGCGTCCAGTACTCGGTGTAGCCGAAACGGAGCGACTTGAGCGCCACTTCGACGCCACAGAGCTCGTTGCCGAGGACGTAGGCCTGTGCCGGGATGAACCCGATGGTGTTGTCGGGTGAGGCACACATCTCTTCGATGGTGGCGGCGTACGACGTCGGCACGCTCACGTCGAACACGAGGCCCGTTGCCTCTTCGAGGTTTTGCTTCAGCAGCTCGCCACCGGCGATGATCTCCTCGGCGCTCACGGACGGAACGAAGAGCACCTTGATCGGGTTGTCGGCGGTGCCGATCTCGACCATTGCCTCGGTGGTCGTCGTCTCCGGCGGCGCCGTCGTCGTGGTCTCGGGTGCGACCGTGGTCGTCGTCTCCTGCGCTGCGACCGTCGTGGTCGTCTCGTCGGATTCGCTGTCTCCACATGCGGCCGCCACGAGCGCCAGCACTGCGAGCAGCGCGAACAGCTTGCGTAGCTTCATTGAGAGTTTCCCTTCCACGTCAAAGGGGGACGAAAGCCCCCGTTCCCAGGTCAGGCTACCGAGGGGCGGACGCTCTGCACCAATCGGGGGGGCAGTTTTCTGGCAGGCTGGAATTCAGACGAGTCCCGCCACCAATTCCTCGAAAGCGGGCCAGTCGTCGACGTCGTGGACCCCGTCGACGGGTTGGTTCCACGGGCGCACGAATCGGGCGATGGTGGCGTTCGGTCGCGACACGACGAGCCTGGGTAGGAGGTGGGGAGCATCGTCGAGATACACGTCGCAGTCGACCTCCCACTTGCGGGTGATCATGTGCACCTCGCGGGTCGGCACCCGATGCTCGGCGATCCAGGCGAAGGTGTCGTGGATCGCCCAGCGCGGCTTCGTCGTGAGGATGACGATGTCGTGGTCGACGGAGAGGCGCCGCAGCGCGGGCACGGCATCCGGGAAGACCGGCAGGTCCCTGAAGATCGAAGGACCATCGCTGCCATGTGCCCACGACCAGAACTCCTGCATCGAGGCGAAGCGGGTCAGGCCCAGCATCGCGTTCCAGGTCGTCACCATCGACGGGTCCAGTTCGGTCCCGAACTGCTCGTTGTAGCGGCGCATCCAGCCACTGTTGAAGTCGGCCACGACGCCATCGAGGTCGATTCCCAAGCGCATGACCCGGGAACCTAGCTGGACCAGGCGCCGGGTGGGACGCTTCGACTGGGAGCACGACTCCGTGGCTCGGCGGTCGTCTCGCCGGGTGCGGCGTCTCAGCCGACAACTAGTCTCGGCGCCGATGGAGTACCAGGCGCTCTACCGCAAGTACCGGCCGAACCAATTCTCCGAGGTCGTTGGCCAGCGCCACGTCACCGAGACGCTCCTGCGCGAGGTGGTCGAGGCCAAGACCGCTCACGCCTACCTGTTCGCAGGGCCCCGCGGCACCGGCAAGACGACGACCGCTCGTCTGCTCGCCAAGGCGCTGAACTGTGCGAGCCCTGGCGCCGACGGCGAGCCCGACGACAAGTGTCCCTCGTGTCAAGCGATCACCACTGGAACTTCGCTCGATGTGATCGAGCTCGACGCCGCGTCGCACAACAAGGTCGAGGACATCCGCGAGATCCGCATCAACGTCGGCACCGTGGCGGCGGCCGGGGCGCCCCGCCGGGTCTACATCCTCGACGAGGCCCACATGCTGTCGCGCGCCGCCGGCAACGCGCTGCTGAAGACGCTGGAAGAGCCGCCCGAGCACGTCGTGTTCGTCCTCGCCACGACCGAGCCCTACAAGCTTCTCGACACGATCCGCTCTCGCGCCCAGCGTTTCGACTTCCTGCCCGTGTCGACCGAGAACCTCGTCGACCACCTTCGGGACATCGGCGGTCGTGAGGGATTCACGGCGAGCGACGGGGCGCTGGCCCTGATCGCCACCCACGCCGGGGGATCGGTGCGAGACGCGATGAGCCTGCTGGAACAGGTTGCCGCCCTCGGGGGCGGCTCGGTCGAGTCGGAAGAGGTGAGCCGTGCGCTCGGTCTCGCCGACCCCGATGCGTTCGGGCGGCTCGCCGACGCGGTCCACGGCCGTGACGCGGCGGCTGCACTGACCCTGACCGCCGAGCTCAGTGCCCGTGGCGCCGATCTGCGCCGCTTCGTCGCCGATGCGCTCGGCTACTTCCGCGGGGTCTTCCTCGCCCAGTACTCGCCGAACCTGGAGGAGGTCGTCGACGAGTCCGGTGACGTGATCGCGGAGTGGCGGGCCAAGGCCACGGTGCTCAGCGCCGCCGAGACGCTCCGCGTGGTCGACGAGCTCGGAGACGCCCTGGTCGAATTGCGGCAAGGTCGTGAGGAGCGGCTCGTCGTGGAGCTGGCGATGATCCGGCTCACCCGACCCGAGACCTCCGAAGACGTCGGTGCGCTGCGGGACCGCATCGATCGTCTCGAATCACAGGTGCGTGCCCTCCACCAGCGGTCTGCCCAGGCCCCACCGGCCGCGACCCGGCACGAGCCGGAGGACATCGCTCCGGATGCTCCCTTCGTCGCACCGGCGAGCGAGCGGACGCCGGCGCCCGCCGCGACCCGACCGGCCCCGACGCCTGCGACAGAGCCGGACGAGTCCGCCGATCGACCGGCGGAACCGCCGGCTTCGGAGGCCGCGGCTGCGACTGCGCCACCGGCCGAGGCCGCGACCGACGAGGGTGAGGCACACGCAGCTCCGGCCGTCGACATGGGGGCGGTCGTCGCAGCATGGCCCGTCATCGTCGCCGGTGTCCGTGACCTCGCCGGTCCCCGGCGCCATGCGCTCGTCAAAGAGACCTCGCCACTGAGGGTCACCGGCACGACGCTCGAGCTGGCCGTGCCGGCGCACCTGCCGTTCCACCTCGAGCAGTTGGCGGTCGACGAGGAGTTGCGTGGAGCCATGGAGAGCCTCGTCGCCTCGAACGTGGGCGCCCCGCTGCGCGTGTCGTTCGTGGGCGCAGACGGGAGCACCGAGGCGGTCCCCGACCCGGGACTGGGCGAGGCCGACGCTGCAATGTCCGACCTCGAGTCCGGTCTCGCCGACGAGGCGGATGCGCCGGACCCGGCAGGGCTCGTCATCGATCTGCTCGGCGGTGAAGTCGTCTCGGACTGAACTCGGGGCGCCCGGGAATCTTCTCGTCGAGCGCTACCCTCAGCGGCATGTCACGAATGCCAAAAGACATGCGGGCGCTCATGCAGCAGGCCCAGCAGATGCAACAACAGATGCAGCAGGCCCAGCAGCAACTCGCCGAGCAGCAGTTCACCGGGTCGGCCGGAGGCGGCGTGGTGAAGGCCACGGTCACCGGTGCCGGTGATCTCGTCTCCGTCGAATTCGACCCGAGCGTGCTCGACCCGGACGATCCGGAGATGGCCGGCGATCTCGTCGTGGCGGCGTTCAAGCAAGCCATGACGCAGGCGAACGAGGCAGCCGCCGATGCGATGGGTCCCCTGGCAGGGCTCGACATGGGTGGTCTCGGCGGTCTGCTGGGCTGATGTTCGAACCCCCGGTCCAGCGTCTCGTCGACGAGCTCGCACGGCTGCCGGGGATCGGCCGCAAGAGCGCGCAGCGCCTCGCCTTCCACCTGCTCAATGTCGAAGAAGCCGACGCCTTTCGGCTCAGTGAGGCGATCGCCGACATGCGGAAGCAGGTTCGCCAGTGCCAGCGCTGCTTCAACGTGACGTCTGAGATCGAATGCACGATCTGCCGTGACCTGCGTCGCGACCCGACGCTGGTCTGCGTCGTCGAGCGGGCGCAGGACATCGCGGTCATCGAGCGCACCCAGGAGTTCTCGGGTCGCTACCACGTGCTGGGCGGTGCCATCTCGCCGATCGAGGGCATCGGGCCCGACCAGCTCAATGTGAAGGAGCTGGTCGCCAGGGTCGAAGCAGAGTCGATCACCGAGGTGATCGCGGCCACGAACCCGACCGTCGAGGGAGACACCACGGCGCTCTACCTCGCCCGGCTCCTCAAGCCACTCGAGATCAAGGTCAGTCGTCTCGCCAGCGGTCTGCCGGTCGGCGGTGACCTCGACTACGCCGACGAGATAACCCTCGGTCGTGCCCTGGTCGGCCGCCGCGAGCTCTGACATGACGGTGCGGGTGGCGCTCGTCGACCCGTACCTCGGTGGATCGCATCTCGCGTGGGCGGCAGGATTCGCCGCATCTTCCCGTCACGCGGTGACCGTCTTTGGCCACGACGCCAGGTTCTGGAAGTGGCGTATGCGCGGGGCCCACGTCACGCTCGCCGAAGAGCTGAGCGCTGCAGGCGGATCGGACGCATTCGACGTCGTCCTCGCCACCGGCATGCTCGATCTCGCCGCCTTCCAGGGTCTGTTGCGTGGCGCACGGCTGCCGGCCGTGCTCTACCTCCACGAGAGCCAGCTCACCTACCCGAGCGCACCGGGAGAGGAGCGCGACGAGACGTATCCGGTGATCAACTGGGTGTCGTGTGTCGCCGCCGACCAGGTGTGGTTCAATTCCGAGTACCACCGGACCGTGTTCCTCGAGGAGCTGCCGAGACTGCTCCGTCGCTTCCCCGACCACCGCCATT
>JABAOD010001088.1_pt1 | contig 26585 bp, 27 predicted proteins | sample 7062151 | NCBI WGS metagenome assembly JABAOD01 (sample SAMN14538626, study PRJNA623070) | marine sediment metagenome | biome: marine biome [ENVO:00000428]; feature: marine pelagic biome [ENVO:01000023]; material: deep marine sediment [ENVO:00002113] | place: India: Gulf of Khambhat ... | reverse complement strand
CGCACGCAAGCGACGCATAGGTCTGGGCACGCTCGTTCGAAACAGTCCTCGCGCAATCGGTCTCGACGGAGCGCCGTCTCGAAGCAGGGGCGCCAACCGAGCGTTGTTCTCGAACAGCGCACACCCAGGGCCAGGGGTCGAATGTAGTAATTCTAGTAATACGCTATTTTGCTGGATAGAAACTAAATCATCCGCACTTCTTCGGCCGCGTAGGGCTCTAACGCGGCTATGATTAGGGGTGTATGGATGATAAAGCGCACAGGGATTTTCGTCCCAGTTTGAAGCGGCCTTGAGCGCTGTTTGCCGGCCCCATGCCGCGCAGGGCGCCTTGCTGCATGACCCTGTAGAAGCTCAGTCATCGGACCCCACCCCGGCGTATTAGCGCGTCGCGTTATTACTTCCGTCCAAAGTCCATACGGCGTTTTTGGGGTCTATATTTAGGAACGTATAGATCAGATAGCGGGTTTTCGTGAACAAGAGACTCCTGCTGACGGCGATGTGTCTTATGGTCGCCGCGGTGATGTTGCAAGGGTCCGGCGTAGCGGGCATTGGCGATTTTTCGTCGCGCTTTATGCGCCTGATGGCGAGAGGGGCCAAACAGATCGTCAGCACGGCTGAGGCCAGTCAGCCCACCGTCCGCAGCCGCATTATTAACCGCAGCTCGGTGGTGGCGACTCACAATAAGTGGCGTAAGCGGGTAGGGGTTCCGCCGTTAAGTTGGTCCGGCGCGCTTGCCAGGGATGCACAGGTGTGGGCGGAGGCATTGAGCAAGAAGAATTGTGAAATGCGTCATAGCAAGCAACGCGAACACGGCGAGAATCTTTTTTGGGCGAGTGCAAAGCGCTGGTCGGACGGTAGACGCGAAGTTCAGAATATTTCGGCAGAGTTTGTGGTCAATGATTGGGGAGGCGAGGTTGGCGATTACAACTACAAGAAAAACAGGTGTCGTCGAGGTCGGCAGTGCGGTCACTACACGCAGGTGGTGTCGCGTAGGACGCAAAAAGTCGGTTGTGGGATGGCAGTTTGCGCCGATAAAGGTCAGGTATGGGTGTGTAGGTACGACCCGCCGGGAAACATTGTAGGTCAAAGACCGTATTGACAGCGAAACATGAAACTGGGGATCCTATAAAAAGGATGCAACCCTGTTTTGAGGGCTAGGCCGATAGGTTCACTATCGCGTCTATATGCAAGGTGTATGGACCGCGACGCGCACGGGGATTTTTCGGTTACTAACTTGATCGTGCCCACGCTTTTTGTCGTTCGCTTAGCGACGTTCAGCCTGGCGCTGCTTATACCGTGGAGCACCGCTGTGGCCGAGTCGCAAATCGGCACGGCGACTACCCGCCTCAGTGCTGAGATACTCCTCGAGCGCGCCGCATTGACCGGTTCCCAGCTCGAGGCACTTCAGGAGGGCAAGGTCGTTACATTTGGGCTCTCGCGAATCGAGCTGGAGCCCGAACAACTCGCCGCGACCCTGCTGGTTCTCGTGTCCGCTAAAGTGCCAGACGTGGCGACGAAGATCGCAGACCGAATCAGTCTGCAGGCGCACCGGGGTGCGCCTATGGCCTATTATCTTAACGGCGAAGCCAACGATGTATTTCGCCAGGCTGTCGTCTTTGGGTCGGACGAGGCAGCGGAGATTAGTCGTTTATTAAGAGTACACGAGGGTGACGAGCTCAATTTCAGTACCGAGGAAGTAAGATGGTTTCGGGCCAGTGCCGCTGATATTCCGCAGGGCGGGTCGAGGTACGCCAACGCGGCTGCAGCAATGACGAGCACTCTTCGGCGGGTTCTGCAAACCCGATACCAAGCCTACCGGGCACGCGGTCTGAACGGCGTCGCGCCTTATGACAGAGGCCAGGGCGAAGCTGTNNGCGAGGGACTACGCATTGCGCTCGATTCGATCAATCTTTTGCGAATCTATTTTCCACGGTTTTACCTCGCATTTCGCGAGTACCCGGCAGCCGGCGCCGAGGCGTACAGGCAGCGCCACGTTCTTATCAAGAGGACAACCCGAGGTCGGCCCACCTTTGTGCTGGCGCACTGGATGGTCGACATCAACGAGAGCTACGCGCTCGTCGCGGAGCGACATTACTACGTCACCCATACTTATGATGTTTTGCAGAATATGATCGCCTGTTTGCCTTATCGCGGCGGGACCCTGGTTGGTCTGCTCAACCAAACGTTCACCGGCAAGGTCGCTGGCTTCGCGCGGGGTATCCGCCACGATGTCGGGCGTAAACGGATCCAAGAGACGATTCGACCCTTATTCGAATCCCTGCGCGACGCTTTCGGCAAAGACTAGGTCGAGCGTCTTTTTCCCTCGTGGCCCGAGTCCTCGCGAGACGCGCCCGCGTATCTACATCAGAGAATGTATATGGATCATGATGCACGCAGGGGACTTGGACCCCAAGCTCGACGCGGCTTTGAGCGTTGTCTGCCGGCCTGGCGCCTATAAAGCTAGAGACGGATCGCGTCTAGTAGCGCGCGTATACGGAGGTGCTACCGTCTGCCTTGAAGGTGTATACGTTGTACGGGTGGTTGCCTGGCAGATCCATACCGGGCGCGCTCTGCGGCATCCCTGGGACGGCCAGACCAGTGACATCGGGCTTCTCTGCCAATAGGCGCTTGATGTCCTGCGCGGGCACGTGGCCTTCGACGACGTAGCCCCCGACGCGCGCGGTGTGGCAGGATCTGAGCTGCGGGGCGACACCGTTTTGCCTCGCAATCTGGTCTAGATTCTGTACATCATAGGCGTTGACGGTAAAGCCGTTGGCCCTCAAGTGTCGTATCCAGTCCTTACAGCAACCGCAGGTTGACGTCTTGTACACAGTGATTTCCGCAGTGTCGGCCGGCGCCTGGGTGCAACTCACGCCAATGACCAATGCCGCTGCGATACCTGCTAGGCTCAGTACCCGTTTCATCAGTGCTTCACTCCCATTTCGTGCTGCTTTCTAAAACAAAAGCATATCACATATGGTGTGTCTTTGACCTGGATCAACCACCGGGCACGAGAAGCAGCCGCAAGCCTCTTTGCGGGCACACAGCTTTCACGGGCAGGTGTCCTTCTTCAGTAGTTATCCAAACCATCCGACCGGGTCGCGAGTGGATCGCTGGTTACCGGCGTGCACATATCGCAGCGAGATCAGCAACGAATGAAAGCCCGCATGCCTTGCCACATTGCGTGTATGGTTAAGGATGTATAGGCTGCATAAGGCCGTAGAAGACCAGTAATCGGACGTTTATGGCGTCTATATTTAGGAATGTATGAATCCTGAAGCGCGTCTGGCTAAGGATGACCCAGGCATATGAGCTGAGCACTGACCCCAGTTAAGCTAACGGGTCGGGGAGGTCCAAAATCGCAGTGCTTCCAACAAGCTGCCGGCGTGAGGATTTGCGGAATCAGACGTGCGACTTACCTGACGCTCAGCCTCCGGAAACCTGGCGGTTGATCTATCTTGCCGATGAAGCGTGGCGCAGTATCCAGCATCGGTGTCCATTGGAGCCGGATCGCGGCACGCTGCAGCTATATCGCGCCGTCACGGTCAGAGATCGTCCGTATCTGATATGGCGCTATCAAAGTCAGGCCGAGCCAGATCTCAAGATCGGCCCTGAGAACCATTATGCCGTTACCGCATTTCCTCCTTATTTGCGATACGTATCCTGTTACTCCAATCATGACATGATGGATATTCAGCTCGGGGCCGATGCATTAACGGCCGAGCAGTTTGCCGTGCTGGACTACAACCGCTTTCAGGAACGTGAGCGGCTTCTGGAGCACTACCGCAAAAGGGTGGAAGAAACGCTCGATGACCTAGACCGCCACCGGGAATTAGCACTGATGATCTGGCATTGTTTTAACAGTGGCGGGCATCTTCCCGGGTCCTTAGAAGAAGCTGTCGCGGTCCTTAGCCATTGCCTGGAGCGCAAGCCAACCGATATCAAAGTCCTAGGGCTCTTAGGCCTAATCACCTACACGCTCGGAGGTATAGATATGGCGTCAATGATCTTCCAACGCGCGTGCGAGGTGGACAAAAAGAGCCCGGTTTACCCTTACTACGTGCATCTGATCGCCTTGGAGGCCGGCAACAGTCAGGCCGCTAACAAGGCTCTGAGAGAGGCCAAGGAAAGGGCAAAAAGCCAAAAACGCGGAAAGCCCCCATGGTCGCTTTACAGTAATCCTGCAGAAGATTATCGGGACAAGCTTTCCGGCCAGGTCGAGCAGCTGCGCAAGAAGGTCGAAGGTTTCCAACCGCTGACAGACAAGATGATGGCCGAGCAGGACCAGGCAGAGATTCGAATCGATAAAAAGAACGTACCCGAACCCTTGCATGTCCTGATCCCCTTGGTGAAAAAATGGGGTGTGGGTGACGATACTTCCCGAGGCTATATCGTCAGGCATGCGACCAAGAAGGAAAAAGCCGAATTAAGACGCGCCTACGCACAGCACGCCGAAGCCATTCAAGAATGGCTGGATAGTTTTGAACCAGAAACAATGCCTTCTGAGGCTGCTTGCTTCATGTACATGTGTGAAGCCCATGAAGAATTGGATGCCGAATAAAGATCGGGGTAGGCCTTGAATTGTGAACTTCACAAGCGGTCCCGCAAGAAAGCGCAGGCCTTTCTCGATCGAGACTGGATACGAAGCGCTCGCTCGCAGGGGATGCGGGGTGGCTGATCGCCTTAGGACTTATTTCCTGCGTTTGACAAAGGTATTCGTTTTTTCACTCCATTGAACATCGACGGTAAGCACTTGGCCGATAGCGCTCGGAAGCACAGCGAGGGCTACGTCCATGTCTTCACTATTCTCAAATTGAAAGGTCATTTTGTTGCCGTTTCTCAGGGTCAACATCCAACGTCCCACCTGGGTCCCATGAAGGGGCAAGACGGAAGGCGATTTGATCCTGCTCGCCCGAACAGTTGCCGGATTGAGTTTGAAGTTATGCCGGTGTTTGCGCATGTGAAGCACAGGATCGGACTGATCCACCGTATCGATAAGGCCCACGGTGCTCTTTTCGGCTTGCTTCTTGAAATATGCACTGAGAAGGGCGCCAAAAGGGCCGAGAAGATGAGGGAGGGCTTCGAGAACGCCGCCTTGCCCACCGATGCGAATGAAGTAGAGCTCGCTGTCTCGCAAGTAAACGCGGTAGAGACGATCCAAGGACGTAAGCGAGATAAATCTCACGTTAAACGGTTGTGTGCTCATAAACCTACTTGTAGCACAATACTTGAACGTTGAAGGGCACGCTTGAGTTGCCGCCCGGGAGGAGGCAATTGGGCTCAGGTCTTCAATTGTGAATCGCAGAGGAAAAACCAGAAGAAACCGGGTTCAGATCGCAGTTTTCGCTAACGTACCCACCGAAGCCACAACCAAGGATAGGGTCCCCGCTTTAAGGGGTCGTGGCTGTTCCGACTAACGGCTCGCGATCAACGAATCTGAGTTCACGAATTGTGCTTTATCCAATCGGCGATTGCCTTGACAACCTCGTCCTCGATCCCGAGGAAACCGTGATAGGAGCGGGCATGGCAGGCAGCGCTTCTTGGCGGATCGCCTCCCTCGAAGGCAAGCACTTCAACTTTACGAGCATTCTTTAGCTTCTTGACGATGCTTTTCGTACCCGAATAGGGCGACACCTGGCAGCCATCTGCCTTGTGGTGCACGATCAATACGGGTTGGCGTATCGTCTTTAACTTGGCATCGAACACCGTGTAGGGGCGACTCTTGCTGAGCCCGGTGACCGTTGCCGTCAGGACTACCCCGTCAGGACCACCGTCTGAAATACGCGCGGCGCTATTCGCCGCTGAGAGCGAGCCGCGACTGGTCCCTATGACCCAGACGGGGACCTCGGCCTTGCTCTTGAGCCAGGTAATCACGGCCTGGATATCCTGAGCGTGCTTCTCCCCCGATCTAAAGCCGACGAGCCCCTCGCCGGCTTGACGATCGGAGGGGGCATCGACGGTAGCGACAATGAATCCCAGCTGTGCAAACAAGCGTCGGCTACGGATTAAGAAATTGNNAATTGCCCTGTAATGCGCCGGCCATCCGTGTTGGCGCGGCCCCGATCCGCCCGTCGCCGCCCGCGAACAGAATTACGCTTGCCACTGGCTTTGCTGGCGTTATCAGCATGAAAGCTTGCGATATGCCAGGCCGCGTGGGAATGCTGACATACTGTTCGTCTTGGGCGTGAGAAGACGGCAGTGTCATGAAACCCGTCAGAATGATCGCTAGCGCGGAAGCGACAACGGTTAGGTAACGCACGACGCTTTTCCCCTCCGCGAATAACATGGCACAAGTCAGGCTGTCTGAACACCCAGGGCGAGATGACAGGTTGCGCTAACATGCCCACAGAAAGAGTCTCTGCCGTCTATATCTCAAGGATGTACGGACCGCGAGGCGTGGAGGGGCTCCATCCCAAGTTTGAAGTTTATTAATCGGACCCTGCCCCATCGCATTAACGCGTCGCCCGCCAGGCGAACGGTTCCATGGGTCCCTCCTCGCCAGGGAGTATAAGCCGAATCAACGACGGCGATCCTATCAATGATACGGCCCAGCTTGGTCTATGGAGTCCTGGATCGGATTGAGTCGATTCGAAAGAACCAGGATCAGCTCGCGAATAGACCCATTCACAAATCTGTATGCTTCTCGTTCCGTTCGGCGGAAGCGGGACTAGCGGTCTTAACCTCCGTCTCGTACGGTGAGCGGGGTCGATTGCTCGATTTCGAAGGCGCGTCGCCGAGCTTGTTGCTCTCGCGGATGACCTTGCCTACCACGAGCGCGACCAAGAAGCCGGCCGCGAGCCATCCTATTAAAAGCAATAATGCCTGTTCCATGATCTTTCCTCGGGATTCCGTTGGCAAGCGCAGTGCAATTCGCAGCGCCGAAACAACAACAGAAATAGTAATATCCGAGACCCGCGCGTCCTTGGTCTGGGACGACAACCTGTTAGCCTGAGGCGTCCACCCACAACGAGGAAAGAGGAGGGCACGAGCCATCAGAAGACAGATCGCCAGACGTGGTTGCAGTTTCCTCTATTGCAGGCCATGCTAAACGAAGAAATGCCAACGATATCCTCGACAACGTTAGAGCCTGAAGTAATCATCGCTTCGCGGAGGCAGGCCGAACGGCTGCTGATGTCGGAAAGCCCGGGTCTTCCAATCTGCCATATGATCTCGATCGGCGCTCCGGGCGACCCCGTTCCCGAGGGTTTTGATCTCTGTGCGACAGCGATTCGTTTGGAGTTCTTCGACGTTTCGCAAGATACGGATTTTGAGTACGGACCGCAGGCCTGGCAGGTCGAGCGGGTGATCGACTTCGCCCACACGATTCAAGGCCAAGGCGGCAAGCTCCTGGTGCATTGCGAAGCAGGAATCTCGCGTTCCAGCGCGGCCGCCCTGACCGTGTTTGCGACCTGGTTGGGGGTCGGCAAAGAACAAGAAGCGGTGGACAAAACCTATGCAGCCCAACCACAAGCCTGGCCTAACAGCTTGTTTGTCGAGTTGGCCGATGACTTACTCGGGCGTGACGGCACGCTGGTCGCTGCGGTCAATCGGGCCATTGAAAAGCTGGACGTGGAGGAGCTCCTGCGTCGCTATGCCCAGCGTATGAATCGCGGCGAATGAGTGATTCAGGTGCCATGGAACCCGCACTGATGCGGAGCCCGGCTTTCCTTGGTTTGGCCCTGGGTACTGCTAGGTTTTTCTTACCTGCCTTTGGTTGTCGTTCATGCGCTCCCAGGGCCTCTTCAAGTCCCGAATCCTGGGGTGTTCGGTTGATGACTTCCCCAGGCAAGTGTTCGGCGACGTCAGTGGCGGCGACTACAGGTAGATCAGGTCGGACCAATTGTACGCATGGCCTGCACGAGCAACTAGATCTGCCTCAACGTCGCGTCGTCTGTGCAGCCCCGCCAGTACATTGGGATCCCACAGTCTTTTCATGAGCCGCAGTTGGTCAGCGATACGATTCAAGTTCTTGCGTCTGACGAGTTCCTTGATGGCTTTCATCTCCCGGCGGCGTGATCCGGACATCGCTGTCCCGCGGTTGTAGACTAGCGACAACAGCATCGCTTGGGCATCGGCCGGTAACCGCTCCACACCCGGGTAGACGCGGCGTGTGTCTTTTGCAATCCGCGGCAGAGTCGACTCATAGAAAACTCGCCGCGCGCTTTCAAACGGGATAAGAACGTTACGCAGCCGCCACAGTGCTCGATGGGCATCTTCGCCCTTGAGCCCAGCGACCGCGACAAGTCGTTTGACATCGCCATCCGGGATACGTCCTTTCCAGTCCTGTTCGATTTGGCGTGCCCTGTTGTAACCCAGATCGTAGCCGATTCCGATCGTTACGCCGCTTCGCCCCCCGGGCCACATCGGTTTCTTTAGCTTGCGGTAATAATATTGCGGAGAAGATATTTCAAACTCGATCAAATGTTCCAAGCCAAGACGCGAGGCAATGAGGCTGAATCCCGGATGCGCGCGATCGTCTTCCCGTTTGGCGATAACCCGTTCGATCGCCGTAAGGGTTGCCGGACCCAGAATACCGTCATCATCGACGTCCAGTGCCCGTTGAATCGCCATCAGTCGTTCTTTCACCGTAAAAGCCATGAATATTGACCTCCCGGAAGGTTTTGCCTCGCAGATGTACCACAGTTCACCGTGATTACCGAGCCCCACCACGACCGCGAGCGCAACGGATCCGATGATCTACTTCATGAACTATTCGTTCGAAAACGGTCTCGGAGCGCTCGGACCATCTGTGGTAGCCTGAGATCATATGCCCCAACCTGCGATGCCTGTTCCCACGTTTGACCCTTACTGGTGGGAAGCAGCTCCCCTAGCCGAGTTGCCGAGGCAACCGGTTCCCGAGCGCGTCGACGCCGTCGTGGTCGGCGCCGGGTTTGCTGGCTTGAGTGCGGCCCTGACCCTGGCGCGGGCGGGTCGTGCAGTGGCGGTTTTCGATCAAGACCGGCCCGGCGAAGGCGCATCGAGTCGAAACGGCGGGATCGCCAGCGGCAACATCAAGATCCGCTTCAGCAAGATGATCGAGACTATCGGGCTGGCGCGTGCGAAGGCCATCTATGAGGAAGGCCAACGCGCCCGGATGGACCTTGTTCGCTTCATCGAAGAGGAAGGGATCGACTGCGGTTTCGATCTGAGCGGCCACTTCACGGGTGCCGTTCGCCCGGCTCACTACGAGGCCCTGGCGCGCGAGGGGGAACTCATCAACAAGCATCTCGACCTCGAGGTCTACATGGTGCCGAGGTCGGAACAACATGGCGAAATCGGGAGCGACTTTTACTATGGCGGGATGGTAAAGCCGGACGTCGGCGGGCTTCATCCAGGGCTGCTGCATGCCGGTATGTTGGCGCGGACACAGGCGGCGGGCGCGACGATCCATGCCCGCACAAGTGTAAATGGCTTAGGTCGCGACCAAGACGGCTTCGACGTCCACACCGCGCATGGTCGCCTGCGGGGGCGAGATGTCGTCATTGCGACTAACGGCTACACGGGGTCAGCGACGCCTTGGCTGCAGCGGCGGATCGTGCCGATTCCGAGTCAGATCATCGCCACGGAGCCGCTCGATCCAGCGCTCATGCACCGTTTGATGCCGAAGCATCGCATGATCGGGGAAACCCGTAACCTGTATCACTACTATCGCCCATCGCCGGACGGAACGCGCATTGTTTTCGGCGGACGCCGCGGGGCCGAGACAAACGACCCGAAGGCGAAGTTCCGACAGCTGTATCGCAACCTGGTGGAGATCTTTCCGGAGCTCGACGGTGTAAGCGTGACGCACTCATGGTGGGGCTACACCGGCTATACGTTCGATTACCTGCCGAAGGTAGCGGTGCACGAAGGTGTCTACTACGCCACCGGTTTCTGCGGCTCAGGCGTCGTGTGGGCGCGGTGGTTAGGCCGGAAGGCGGCGTTGCAAATCCTCGGTGATGCCGAGGGCAAAACCGTCTTCGACGAGGCGCCGTTTCAAACACGCCCTCTGTACCGCGGCCGACCCTGGTTTCTGCCCGTGATCATCGGCTGGTACCGCATTAAGGATCGATGCGGAGCAAGCTGACGACGGCGCCAAAGAAAAAGTGCCAGGAGCCGCACGGATTAAGGCCCTTCGGCTGCGCGCGCGTAGGTCGGGAGCCACCCGCCGGGCGGCGTTAGATCGAGAATATTAGGGTCGCGGGAGGCGCGGCCCGATATGAGGTAACGCTGGCCGCGATAGGCCCAAACGCGTAGATCGGTCCACAGGGGCGGTGCCTCGCTCCCCGGCGCCGCCAGCGATGCCTTCGGCACCTTTTTCTGGGCGACATAGCCGCGCTGTTTCTTCAGCAGTTGACGCAGCCGCGCGTGACCCACTTCAGAGCTTTTCAGTACGCCGCGCCCGGCATAGCCGTGGGTCGGTTTGAAAACGAACTCGTCTCGCCTGCGTACAATCTCTTCTATGTTTTCGGGTCGCAGCAAATGCGTTTCCGGCACATGCGCGCTCAGAAGCGCGCGTTCGTGTTCGTGAATGCCGAGCTCTTTATCCCATTCTGGGAGCGACAGGAATTCCAGCAGTCGCTTATCGCTGCGTGTGCTGTAGGTAAAAGGGTTGGGGGCGACGTAGACGCGCCCGTCGAGGTAGGCAGCCCCCAAGCTTTCGAAGACTTCTCCCTGCCAAAGGAAATCCGTGGAACGATTGACGATGAAACAAATGTCCTGCCCATGCCAGCGCAACTGCCTTCCATCCCAGGAGGTCTCTTCAGGGCTGCCGATTACCGCGCTCCATCCACGCTCGCGAAACAGCCTGCACAATAGATCCAGCTCCTGGCGGAACTTGCCCGTTCGCAAGGAGCCAGCATCGTCGAGGATAAGAAATAGACCATCGGGAATCTTGCCGAAAAATGCTCTGGCCTCGGTCTCGACAATCGCGACGAGGTACGCACAAAGGGCGGAGAAAGGCGTGGGGGGTTCCAGTGCTGCCTCGCGCTGCGGCCCGGACAGGCGATGAAAGATATCATTAATAAGGGATGCGAACAGGAAGCCAGAGCCGTTATCGTTGAATTCGATCAATTTCCATTTCAGCGGCCGATCGGCAGGGAGATGGAAGTCCCATGCACTAAAGAAGCAAACTTCGGCCCGTTTGTGCTGCGTGATTGCCGGCGCTGCAGCGGTGACGGCCTGTTGCCACGCGGGCCGCGTTGTCACGTGCTCGAAAGTGCGAATGAATTGGTCTATTTTCGTCAGAATCGCCTGCGGGATCGCCTGATGCCAAGGCACGACGGAAAACGCCTCCGGAATCGGCGGCAGCCCTGCTTCGTGAAGGGCGCTAAACAGCCTGTCTGCTCTGGTTTGTATCATTTCTAAAACCGGGCGCAGATCACAGTTTTCAGTAATGTACCGGCAGAAATAAGGGCGAACGAAAGCGTCCCTGCCGTTTGATTAAGGATGCATGGACCACGATGCGCGGCGGGACTTTCGTCTCAAGTTCGAAGCGGCCTGGAGCTTTGTTTAACGGCGTCATACAGAGGCGAAAGGTTGTCAGAAACCTTCCCTAGCCCTCACTTCTGACCCACGCAAAGCAACGCGCCTACGTAGGGCTTGGTTCTACTGTTGTTCATGAGCACGTATCGCACCCGTCCGATCTTTAATATCTGTTGGCGAAATCGCGAGCTAGACATCCAATAATAGAATAACCGGGCCAACAGCCGCTGGAGCTCGAAAAACCCGCCGACCGCTGTGCTGTACTCGCCCCAGGTATAGGTCCCGACCACCGGCTCGGTCTCGATGTTTCGTAGACCGGCCTGGCCGAACCAGCCTGTCCACTGCGATGGTGTGGGCAGCACCAACGGTAACCCTGTCACTTCCGTGAAGGCCTTGCCGGCCTGCTCAATGAGCACACTGGCATCACGCGGAAGCGCCTCTCGCTGGTAGAGCTCATTGACGCCGACGAATCCACCGCCTCTGAGGACGCGAACGTATTCTTTGAAAATTCTCTCTTTCTCCAAGAAAACGGAGGCGAACTCTGTCAACACGATGTCGAAGGAATTGTCCGCAAAGGGCAGCCGGTGAGCGTCGGCGACAAAGAACTGTATCTGCTCGTCAAGACGCCAATCCCGTGCGCGCTGCTTGGCTTTGGCGATCGCTCGTTCGGCGATGTCGACACCCACGACCTTACAACCACAACGCTTCGCTATGTGACAGACGCTGTAGCCAACGCCGCAGCCCACGGCTAAGAGGGTTTTGTGGCGATCGATATGGCAAAGCTCCACAAGGCGCTTGGTTGCCGCTGTGCCACCCCAATGGAAATACGGCGCGCCGAGCTCTGCTAGCAAGTCGTAGTAGTCCAGTTCTTCTAAGTCTTCACCCATTTTCTGCTACAGACATATCGCGCTTCCGCACGAATGCCGCCGAGCGCGTAGCGCCCGCGCGGATTCAGACCTTCCCTAGAGGTTCAAGTGTCAGCGTATTGTCTGCGGTCAGGCGTACGTGTGTGCCAAGCGCTTTGCCTTCTCGGGTCAGCATGTCACGCAACCACGCAGCATCGCCCTTGGAAGTGCGATTCAACCTCAAGCGTTTGATCTGCAACGGGGTCATCTCGAGGTGGACCAGTGTACCCGCTGATGGATCTAGGGTTACGAAGTACATGAGCACGAGATCACTGCGAAAATCTTCGTATCCGCCGACACCTTCGTAGTCATTAATAAAATCACCACAGCCGTAAATGATTGGTCTGTGCCGATAGACCTCGATGCCTTTCGGGTGATGCGAGGAGTGGCCGTGGATCACATCGATCCCTGCCTTATCAATAAGTCCGTGGGCAAATGCTCTCTCTTGAGCTGGGATCTTGTAACCCCAATTGTTTCCCCAGTGAATCGAAGCTACGACGACATCGCCTTGGCGTTTGATCGCCCTTACTTTAGCGGCGATGCGATCAACGGTGGCGCCCGAGAAGTCGTTCAATAGATTGACACCGGGCCTGTCTACCGCGGCCGCCCAATCGTGCGGGATTCCGCTCGTGGCCGCGCCAAATCCGAAGACTAGGACTCGCCGTCGAGCGCCGAGCGTTAGAATGGCAGGCGCTTCCGCCTTTTCGAGGTTGCCTCCGGCACCCGCAGTGCGCACGTGGATCTTCTGTAGAGTCCGAACCGTCTCCTTCAATCCGGCATAGCCCCAGTCGAGAATGTGATTGTTGGCAAGTGTGCAGCAGTCGATACTCGCCGCAGCGAGGCAGGGGGCATTGGCCGGATGCATGCGGTAGTTGATGCCCTTTCCTCGCCAGTAATCGTCGCTTTTTGTCACACTGGTTTCGAGATTGACGATACGCAGGTGAGGCGCCACGCGCCGTAATTCCTGCAAAGCATCGCCCCAGATGTAAGAAAAATCGACCGGCCTTGGTATGGGACCGTGGGCGCGCTCAGCCAATGCGACATAGTCGAGCGCCGTCTTCACGTAGGGCTCATAGAGGCGGGGATCGCTGGGGTGGGGCAGGGCTTGATCGATACCGCGCCCCGTCATGATGTCGCCGGCAAGAAACAAAGTAACCGGACCGGCGCTGCCAGATGGTATGCCCAGCGCTTCACGCATGCCCGATACCGGGTTTGCGGCTAGGAGTATCGCCTTGGCCGCATTACTGAAAAATGTCCGTCGCTTCACTCTATATGATTACTATGCCCGCGACTTTTGTCCACGCGGGCAAGCGCGATCATTGGCCTGTTCGGGCACCCGCTGGGGAAGGGCGGTGACGCACATGGTCGAAAAATCTAATAAAAAAGCAAACAGTCGATTGGGGTCAGACCTTGAATTGCGAAGTCGCCGGGGCGCAGAAACGAGAAGGGGCTGGGGCGGAAGGAAACGACAATACAAGTATCCACGTCAATGATCAACGGCGAATCTGCTTCATTTGGCTAAGCGCAGCCGCAGGGCTTCGTATTTGCGCGTAGATAGACGGCGACGCAGGAAGCGTCGCCGTCGAAAGCTAAGTGCGCGCCCTCAGTGGGTCGGCCTCATCGCTTCCAGAACCTCTCCTGCGAGCTCGTGGGAATGCCGCGCCAGATCGTCAACGGAGAGAAATCCCGCCATGGTCTTGTCGCGGTTCAGAACCGCGAGCCGGCGGATATGCTTATCTTCCATGAGTTGCGCCGCATCCGACGCGTTCTGGTCGTTGAAGCANNCGGCCTTCGCCGACCACACGGCAGCAGATGTCTCGATCGGTAATCATGCCGATAAGCTGACCGTTTTCCAGTACGGGCATCGAGCCGAGATTCGTCTCGCGCATCTTGCGGGCCGTTTCCTGGACGGAGAACTCAGGACTGACCGATTCCACCTTAGACGTCATAATTTCTTGCACTAGCATCGTTACCTCCTCTGTCGCGCCTGTTCGCCAGCCAGACTGGGCAAACCGGTTGTACATGCGAGTATTATGGCAAGATGGTGCAACAGTGAGGCTACGTCTCGCCGCAGGACGTAGCTGCATCGGACAGGTATTGTTGCAGTTTCGCTATTATCATACCCGCTTGCTTTTAGCATTGAGGCGGATCAACTTTTTGGGCGAAAAACGCAGCTTGGCTCATCAACCTCAACCCGTCAAAAAAAGGGACGCAACCCTTCTTTGAGCTCGGTTGGTATGAAGGATTTACACGCGTCTATGCTTAGGGTTGTCTCAGGAGGGCGCCTCCAGCTCGCGCTCTACCAGCTTCCCGAGATCACGCACCAAGCTTAGATCGGACTTGTTCAGGCATCTCGGACGATGATCCAGGATGCAAAGCGTGCCAGCCCGGCTTCCGTCCGCGAGCGTCAGCGGCACTCCGGCATAGAAGCGAATATGCGGATCCCCGGTGACCAAGGGATTCTCGGCGAAACGGGAATCCTGGAGCGCGTCGGGTACGTGCAGTACGTCATCTTGCAATATCGCGTGCGCGCAAAACGCCATGTCTCGATGCGTTTCGGTCGTTTCGAGGCCTTGCCGGGATTTGAACCATTGCCGATTCGTATCGACCAGGCTCACCAGCGCGATCGGCACGCCGAACAGCGCTGCGGCGATGCGCGTGTAGCGGTCGAAGCGTTCCTCAGCTTCGGTGTCCAAAATACCGAGGCGGTGGAGCGAATGGATGCGCTCGGCCTCGTTTTCGGGCAGCGGCGCCCTCTCCCAGCGACACACGGTCCGTAACACCCAGGCGCGCACGCGGGTGCGGGCGTACGCGGTCGAGAAGGGCTCTATAAGCCAGTCGCTTACACCGGCGTCCGACTCGATCTGCTGTTCGTTGGGATCCTCCTGCTTTCTTACCAACACGATGACCGCATCTTTGCCGTAAGCGCCGGGCTCGGCGCGGATGGCGCGGCAGAGGTCGAGCACGTCGTCGCCGGCAAGAGCACGTTCAAGGATTACGACCGCCGGCCGCTTGTGCCGAACGAGTGCCAGCGCCTTGTCTGCATCCTCGGCACCGAGCAGTGACAGGCCATCGGCGCGTATCGCCTCGCCAAACACCGCCGCCATCGTCGGATTTTGCAGCACAACCAAGACGCTTTGCCCGTGCAGGGCGCGCGGCGGGCTCGTGGCCACCGCGGCGTTGGCGGATGCGACGGTAGGCTTCTTCGTCAGCGAAGGCGCGGGCTCGACGACCTGTCCCTCCGCCGCGGCAAAGACTTCGAGAGCGCGGCCCGCGCGCTTGCGCGCGGATGCGACTAGCTGATCGACGGCTTCGTCGTCGCGCAACGGGTCGTGGTGAAAAAGAGCGAGATGCCCTACGCCCGCAGAGACCGCTAGGTCCACAACATACTCCACCGTACTGTGGCCCCAGCCCGTCTTCGAGGGATACTCCGAGGCCGTGTACTGGGCATCGTGAATGAGGAGATCGGCACCCGCGAGGAAGCGGGCGTGTCGCTCATCTTCACCATGGAATGGCCTTTGTGCACCGGCGGCGAGGCTTCGTGAATGCGGTTCGTGATCGGCTGCGTAGACGATCACCACGCCATCGGTCTCCAGCCGGTAACCAAGGGTGAGCGCCGGGTGGTGCAGATACTGCGTTGTCACCTGCACGTCTTCGACTTCAAAGCAGCCCTCGACCAGATCGTGGTAATGCACGCTCGCACCGAGCTCCTCCAGCGTCACAGGGAAGTAGGTGTACTGCATTTGTCCAGCCAAGGTCTCGCGCAGCGACGAACCAACGCCGCGTGGCCCGTAGACGTGCCACTCGTTTCCGGGGACCCGTAGCGGCGCAAAGAACGGGAAGCCTTGTATGTGATCCCAGTGAGTGTGACTAATCAGGATATGGCCGCGCCGCGGCGAGTTTTCTTCTTCTGTCAGCGCACGGCTCAGACCGTGCGCCCCGGTCCCGCAGTCGAGCACGATGAGCGCACCGGCCGCGGAGCGCACTTCCACGCAGGAAGTGTTCCCACCGTAGCGGACCGTACTCGGCCCAGCCTTGGCGATCGACCCCCGTGTGCCCCAGAAGCGAGCTCGCATGATAGGCCTTGGAGAAGAGGGAGTGCCGGTTCTTATTAAACGCCCCAACTCTGCCCGAAATCAAGCGTGCGCCCGAGTGACATACGCAGCGGTAACGCCACCGTTAGAGCGCAGATCGGAAGAGGCGCCACCGATCGCTCAGCGCCCGCCTTCGACTAACTGGCGATCGAAGGTGGCGATGGCGAACGATCCACTGCGGCACGCGCCATCCACGCCATCGAAAACCGGGGCCAGATCACAGTTTTCGCTCATACACCCACGGAAGTAGGACCGAACGAGAGAGTCTCTGCCGTGGTTATTTGAAAATTTGTAGACCACGACGCGCGCAGGGCCTTAAGCCTAAAGAAAAGGTCCCTGACCTTTTCGCCTCGGAAAGTGGTAGTCAGCGCTTCATCTGCTGTTGCATTTGCTCTATTAGACGGCGCAATTCTTCGGGACTCACGTCCTTATCGCCCATGCCGTGGGGTGGCATTGTCTTTGCCGCTTCACGCATGGCTTCGTCCATCTTTCTGCTCATGTCGACCACCGCGTATCCCTCGGGCAACGAGAATCCGCCTGCCGGCAAGGGTGCGTTTTTGACGATGCGTGTAACCTCCACGCTGACGGAGCCGTCGGCATCGATGACACGCAGCGGGAGACCGTATTTCTCATATGATCTGCCGATCTGCGCCTCAGCCAGGTCGCAGGGGTCGAGTGCCGCCCCGGCCATGCCCGAATCAAATTCCTTGCCGAGCTGCCAAAAGCGCTCCGAAGACAACATCGTAGCTCTGAGATCAGCCATCGCCTTTTTCGACAGGTACTCGTCAGCACATTTCCTGCCGTTTGCCGTGCTCACGTAGTGCTCCGTTGCATAGCCAGCGACGGTGGGGCCGGCACCTTGGCGAGCCAGCTTGGCATCGAGTTTCGCCGTGCTGCGATTTTGCGCCGATTTTTGTGCGAGAAACCCGCTCAAATCGAGAACCTCGCGCTCCTCAGGATTGACCGCATACATCTTGCGATTGGCCATATCGAAGAGCATATATTCCTTACCGCCTCGTTCCTGAGCGCGCATGTTGGCGCCCTCGAAGTAGACCTCCTGTGCAACGCCGTCACTGTCGGTCGATTCGACCAGTGTGACTGCCCACACGGCCGACATTGCACTTAGGGTCATCAAGCCGGCCACGGCGGCCGTAAGTAAATGAGACATCGTCAATTTCTCCAAGGTTAGATCTCACAGGACGTCGATGGCGTAGAGTACCGGATCTAACAGCATCTCAGGAAGATGAGGCAACGGGTTTTGACCTCCGTCGATGCGAAGCGCTCCCGCGTGGTCGAGTTCAGAGGTGCCCTCCAAGGCCATGCATAAAGAAATAGTTATGTTGCAGAGCATAAATGCGAATCGCCAAAAAGTTGACAGGGATCAAGGACAGCGCATGAGGATAGTCGTAATCTCACAAACCTGGTAGGCACGCACGACACGGCCGGAGTGCGCGAAATGCAGCCAGAGGCGGCAGACTACCAGACGGTACTGGGAACCACGCAACACAGCGTCTAACCGGTACCAGAGCCCTGCCTACCGGAGGTAGACAGGGTTTTTTATTACCTGTCCACAATGCCGGAGGTCGAAATGCGCACCTCGTGTGTTGAGACACAGGAGAGCAAAAAAATGGCTACCCAAATGGTTGATGTGACTATCCACATCGATGAAACATTGGATCATACTCGCCTGGAACAGTTGCGGGACAAGATGCTTGCAGAATCCGGGGTGATGGGGGCGGCCTACCATGACGAAAGGCCGCACCTGATGGTAGTCGAATATGATCCCGCAAGAAACAGCTCTGCGAATTTGCTGAATGCGATCAAAGCACAAGGCGTGCATGCCGAGTTGATAGGCCTTTGAATAGAAGGACCTTCTGACATCGAGTCATGACAGACATGTCCGCAAGGCCGTCCCTGCCTTTCTACATAAGGTGGTAGAAGATTAGCAATCGGGTCCCAGCCCATCGTATTAACGCGTCGCGTTATCCTCTTGTCGAAATCGAAACCCTGCCTCGGCGATGCGTTGGCAGAAACTCCCAATTACGCGCACGTGGGGTGGAAGCTGCAAAGTCGCGGGAATCAGTGGTTATCCCGGTCGCTGCCAACACCTATATAGGAGTTGATCGGTGCAGCTGCACCGTAACGCTGCACGACTAATGGCTACGCTCCGTTCAGGGTGTTTTCCACGGAGCAAGCCTATGGGCCCCTTGTTTTTTCGCAGGGGTCTTTCGAAAGTCGGTTGCATCTTTGTTTCGCTTTGAGCGATGGCGCCTGTCTTTAGACCCCCTTTGATAACTAAGGTTTTCCCAAGTTGAGGAAAAAGGATGGGTGTTGCGTCTGGCACACCGGCCTCTTAAATTAGGCGCCTCACACTTAGGCGTCCGCCACTGGAGAAACAATGAAGCTCTATTACCACCCCGCCTCGACAACCAGCCGCATCGTCATGATGTTCGCTGCCGAGGAGGGGATCGCACTGGACTACCATTTGATCGATCTCATGAAGGGTGAGCACCTCGAGCCCGAGTACAAGGCGCTCAACCCTAACTGCCTCGTCCCGATGCTGGAAGACGACGGGTTCCGCCTCACCGAGAGCGGCGCGATCATTCGCTATCTCGCCGACAAGACCGGATCGGCTGCCTATCCCAAGGACCTTAGGCAGCGGGCGCGTGTGGATGAGGCGATAGAGTGGTTCTACAGCAACTATTACAAGGACCATGGCTACGGCTTGGTTTACCCGCAGGTGTTCCCGCACCACAAGCGCCCGAGCGAGGAAGCCCAGGCCGGGACCGTCGCCTGGGGTAAGGAGAAGGCTCAGCACTGGCTCGGCATCCTCGACAAGGACCTCATCGGTGCGAGTCGCAAGTTCCTCTGCGGGGAGAAGATCACGCTCGCCGATTATGTCGGCGCCGAGATGGTGGCGTTGGGCGAACTGGTGCACTGCGCCTACCACGATTATCCCAATGTGCGGCGCTGGATCGGCAACATGAAGGCCCTAAAGCACTGGGCTAAGGTGCACGAGGTGGCCGATGGGTTCGCCGCCTCCCTCAGGGACAAGCAGTTCGTTTCAATCTGAAGCCTGCAGGGAGTTTCACCCCAGGCTCGAAGGGGCCTTGGGCTTTCATTGCCCGCGGCATGACGGGCGCGACCCGCTGTTTATCTCTCGAGGTCGCTTATGCCGCTCTTCTTCCACACGCGCACGAGTGTATGAGGGGCATACCAGTTCCACCGGCCCATCAAGTGCATGGTGGCGGGGACAAGCAGCATGCGCACGATCGTGACGTCTAGGACGATAGCCAGGGCTATGCCGACACCGAGCGCCTTGATCAAGAGCACCTCCGAGGTCGAAAAGGCGGCCACGACCACGACGAAGAGCGCAGCGGCAATGGTAATGAGGCGGCCGGTACGCGCGAGGCCCATAGCGACCGCGTTGGTATTGTCGCCGCTGCGCAAGTATTCCTCGCGCACGCGTGCGAGGAGGAGCACCTCGTAGTCCATCGAGAGTCCGAACACCACGGCGAACATCACGAGGGGCAGCGTGATGTCGGTAAAGCCGAGCGGGGTGTAGCCCAGCAGGGATTGCAAGCGACCATCCTGGAAGATCCACACAATGGCGCCGAACGACGCCGTGAGTGACAACGAGTTCACTACCATTGCTTTGACGGGCAGGATGACGGAGCCGAACGCGAAGAACAGGATAACGAACATGACCGCTATAACGGAGAGCACCATCCATGGTGCATGTTCGCGAACGGCGGCCTTGAAGTCGATGAGGGCGGCTGCGTAGCCGGCCACCTGCACACGCATCTGCGGTGAGGACAGTGAACGCAGGACACGTACCTGCTCGAGGGAGCGCGCATCGTAGAAGGGCCGCTCCGCCAGCAGCGAGAAACGCATCCACGGGCCCTTGACGAAGGTCGCGAGCAACGCCTCATTCTGCGCATTGCTGCGGTCGCGATTGAGCAAGCCGTCGATCATACTTGCGCTGGGTACACCGGGGATGAGGGTGAAGACACTGTCGACGCGGGAGATGCCAGGCAGCTTCGATATTCGCTGCGAGAAGGCGGCCAGCCGCTCGAGGTTGGAGCGGGTCATGGCATCGCCGGTCATCGTCACCAGGACGAGGTGAGGTGTGCTCTGGTTTGGCACGAACTCGGCATCGAGAATCTGGTTTGTTGCCCGCACTGGATCCCCGGCAGGCAGGACGTGCCAGTCGACGATGGTGCCGTCGAAGCGGACGAAGGGCACGGCTAAGGACAGCAGCAGCGCGGACACTGAGACCACAACGAGCAACGGCCGCCTCATTGCCGCAAGCGCGGTGCGGTGCCACAGATCGTCTCGTCTGCGGCCGCCCTCGTTGAAGCGTAGGTACGGGACCCGCCAGGCGTCGATGCGCTTGCCGATTACGGAGAGCAGAGCGGGCACCAGGGTGAGCGCCAGCACGACAGTACCGAGCACCACAGCAATGCCCCCGAGTGCGAGCGAACGCAGCATCATCTGTTTGAAGACGAAAAGCCCGCAGAGACTCGCGGCGACGGTAACGCCGGAGAAAGCGACCGCGCGACCCGTGGTCTCGATGGTGCGGATGATGGCGCCGTCGACGCCGCAGGTGGGTAGCTCCTCACGGAAGCGGTTCACGAGGAAGAGCGAGTAGTCGACTGCGAGCCCGAGCCCCAGCAGCGTAATGGTATTGATAGCGAAGACGCTGACGTCGTGAACGGCTACGATCGCACGCAGCGCCGCGAACGCGAAGACGATGCCGCAACCGCCGGCGGCGACGAGCACGGCGACGGCCGCGGGGCTACCGAACACCAAGAACACGACCAGCGCTACGAGTGGAAGTGCAAGCAGCTCGGCGCGCATCAGGTCGCGGCGGATGGTCTCGACGATGGAGATGTTAGTGGGGATCAGTCCGCCGAACTGGACGGTGAGGTTCTCCGCGGCGAACTTGGGACGCAGACGGCGGAAGGTTTCGGTCTTTTGTTGTTCATCACCGAGCAAATCGATAACAAGAAAGGTCTTCGTCCGGTCGCGGGAAATAAAATGCGGCGCGCCGGTCGTATAGAGGCTCTCGATGGCGCCCACTGCCGGCTCGTTTTGCAGGCGTGAGACGACGGTTTGGATGCTGCCCATCACCTGCAAGTCTTCGACCGTGCCGGTGGGGGTCGTGTAGAGGGCAATGATGTCGCCGGTACCGGCGCCGAGCTCGCGCTGGATCAGCTCGAAAGCCTGCCAACATTCTCGATCCGGATCCTCGAAACCCCCGGCCTTGAGCAGCGGCAATACGGAGCCTGCGAAGACGATCGCAACCGGCACGAGCACGGCATACAGGCCGAGCACGAGGCTCCGCCGCCGGATTACGGAGCGAGCGACAACGCCGAACACTGCGTGTGCTGCCTCCCTTTAGCACTCATACTCCTAATATTAGGATATAGGCGGGTCTGAATCGGTTTCTATGGGCACCCAGAACGGGTCGCTTTCTGGGCTAGAAATCAGCAGGACGTGCTTTACAGCGTATGAATCATGAAGTCTGGCCCCGAAAAGTGGTGCTGGACTCCCCGCGGTCTGCCACCGAGCCCTGCTAGGGACCCTTACTCGCCTCCCGCTTCCGTAACCGCCGTAGGCGACCTATAAGATATCTGTAGGCGCCCGGTAAGTCATGTGTAAGTCCGCCCGGTCTATCCTGCACGCCTGCCTATGACAGGAGGGCGGTCGGACCGTTGTTTTAGCATGCCAACCCGGGCCTACGAACAAAACGACGTGATCACGCGAAGACAGTTTCTCAAGGCGGGTGGAGCCGTCTCTTTCCTGTCTTTCCCCTTTGTGCTGCCGCGCGCGAGCTCTGCCGGGATCGTGGTGAACGACGTCCACTCCCAGCTCAACGACACGCGCGTGCATCGCATCGTGGCGCCGGAGTCGTTCGAGCAGGCGTGCGGCGTGATCCGCGTCGCCCGAAAGGAGCGGCGCGCGCTTTGCATCGCCGGCGGACGCCATGCCATGGGCGCGCAGGCATTCGCGAGCGACGGCATCCTGCTCGACATCCGCAAGCTCGATCGCGTGCTGCGCTTCGATGCGCAGCGCGGCACGATCGAGGTGGAGTCCGGCATTCAATGGCCGGCACTCGCCGATTATTTGACGACTGTACAGGCGGGGCGGTTTCGCCACACGAAGTCATGGAAAGGCAGTAATCGGATCCCACCTCGGGCAGCATCGCCAGCCCACCGATATTCGCTATATTCAACCAATATGGTTGCTCTTGTAAGAAAGACACGAATGACGATTGCGGCCGTATTCTTCGTCACCGGCCTGGCAACGGCAGAAACGTCGAGTCGTTACGAAGGCTTACAGATACCGCCCCTTCCAGCCGGGCATAAAGAGATAGCAGGGTTCCTGATCGACGACAAACCCACTTCTTACTACGGTGTCGCCCGCATAAGACACGATTCCGGCGAAGTCATCTGGCTGGAAAAACTACTTTATCGGGATAACGAAGGTCGGCCGCATTGGGAAATAAAATCGGCTGTCGCCGAACCCAAGCTGGAAAAGGGCTATGACTATTTTCTCGGCACGTGCATGAAAAACGGTGTGCATCAACGCCAGATCATTGCATTGGTGAAGCTCGAGGATAAGGAAATCCAAACGGCTATAGAACGGGCGTGGTGGGTCGATCTAAACCGCGAGAGCATATTTGAGACACTGGTGTCTGGAATTACCTGTTATCTAGAGGGATGGGGGCATAACTGACGCACGCGGGGCGCAATGATTGCCGTCTTCGTGTAATCTGACACGATAATTTTGAACGTCACTCAGGACAGGGGCACGGTAAAGCATGCGCATCGAAGCTATATCCATCGGCAATGACCCGCCGAACGATGTCAATGTGATCGTTGAAGTGTCGGTCGGCGGGCACCCGATCAAGTACGAGCTCGACAAGGAGGCCGGAACGCTCGTCGTCGACCGCTTCCTTTACACACCGATGACCTATCCCGGCAATTACGGTTTCGTGCCGCACACGTTGTCGGAGGACGGCGACCCCATCGACGTGCTGATCTGCAATACGCGCGAGCTCGTGCCGGGCTGCGTCATCAACGTGCGGCCGATCGGGGCGCTGATGATGGAAGACGACTCCGGCAAGGACGAAAAGATCATCGCCGTGCCGTCGTCCCATCTGACCAAGCGGTACGAAGGCATCAATAATTTCTCCGACCTGCCGGAGATCACGCTCAAACAGATCGAGCATTTCTTCGAGCACTACAAGGACCTCGAGCCCGGCAAATGGGTCAAGATCGGCGGCTGGCTGGACGCCGCGACCGCCCGTCGGATGATCGCGGATGCCATCGTGCGGGGGCAGCGCAGGTAAATGGGATCAAAAAGAAGGGATGCAACCGTTTTTGAATCCGAGGTCGATACGTAACCCCCCTCGCATCTATATTAATTAAAGGATAGATGGGTATCGCATAGAGCCATCGCACAAAATCGGCCGAGAGGTGATCTATGAAGGGGACATTTGACAGGAGCCGGCTGCTCACGATAGCACTGCCGTTCATCTTATTCGTCGCCGGGATCTCGGTCACGTGTAGCGCGAGCTCGCAAACACAGAACCGGCAAAATGAGCTTACCCGCGACCTCGGAAAGGTCGTGGGCGACGCAGCCCTTTTGCGCCGCGCTCGATAGAAGCTCAGCTACTCCCCATCGGCCGCAGCACGATATCGAACCGACCAAATAAGACGGTCTTACCTTTGATCGTTCCTTTCTCGAGAGGAATGGCGAGCTCGCCCGCCAGCTCGTCGAGGTTCGGATCGCCTTTAAAGAGGATTCGTGTCACGACGCCTTCGTAATCTGCGTGCGTGACGGCGATGTGGATGTGTTTGGCGCTGTAATACTGTCCCGGCAGTACCGTGCTAAACCGATACCTGCCGCCTTTTCCCGTGCGCAAGCTGGCCCGATAGCGATCCTCGTGGTACGTGCCGGTGGCGTCTGCCTGCCAGACAGTGACGATCGCGCCCACGATCGGCTTACCGTCCGTGCTGCGCACCCAGCCATCGATCTGGAGCGGCTCGCCGGGATCCCCAGGTTGCCAGAGGTTGACGCTCGCCGGCGCATCGGGCGGGCTCATGGATTCCGCTCCGCTCGGCGGGGTCGGCGCGATCTGACCCTCTGCCGTGAACACGGACGTCACAAACCACAACATGCCGATGGTCGTTAGGCGTGTCGACAAACGTCGGGCGTCAAACATGACAGAACCTCACTGGCGGTGGAAGCCGGCAAGGCAAGGGCCTTACTCCGCGCTAGGCTAGCATGCTAACGATCCGGCGCACAGCGCGGGGCGTTATTGTCAGAAAATGCCGGGCCAATACACTCGCANNGTCAGGAAATGCCGGGCCAGTACAGTCGCAAACGTCATGGCAGGCTCGGCGACATTGTGTCCGTACGTAACGTTACCGAGCGTGTTTACATATCTGGCGGATAAGGCGTTACCATGATCTGCACAAACGCCAGGGGAATCGAAAGACTAGTCCGTCCTTGAGGTGGACCCGAAGGTTCGTTGGGGCGGCGCGAAAACCTACCTCATTGTGGCAATTCGCCACCTAGATCTCGGCAGCTACATTTTCAGTTCTAGTAACCTTCAGCCACGGCACTAGCTGCCGAAGACGCGTTTGAGAATATCGGTGGTGCGTTTTACCGGTTCTTTTCGGATTGCGGCCTCCTCTCGGGCTAGATAATAAAAGATGCCATCGAGGCCTTTGTCGATGACGAAATTCGTCAGGTCTGCGTTGACATCCGGAACGAACGGCAGTGCGCGGTATCTAGACATGGTCTTGTCGTAGACCTGAATCGCGCCCACCTCCGCTAGGCTTTGATTTATGATCGGTCGCATCTCCGCGGCGAGCGGCACCGACATCTTGGCCCGGAAATAATGCGTCGCTGCATCATCCGGGCCTTTGTAAATACCTTTGACGTCCTCTAGCGTCATCTCGTTGATCGCCTGCCAAAATAGCGCCTTGGTTTTCGGAGTAGCGTGCTCGGCGGCCCGGTTGAGACGCAATTCAAGATCATCGAGTATTCCACCCATTCCGACCTTGTTGAGCGCGGACTGCACCGTATCGAGGGTCTCCGGCAACGGAATATGGATGTTCGGATCTGCATTGAACCCGTCGACGGTGCCGAGCTGGGATACCACGGTTTCTGTGCCCACGCGCAGCGCCTCCTTAAGGCCGGTGCCGATTTCCTCCGTCGTCAGCTGCGCCGAACCGGCATCGCCCTTCTGCCAGCTCTTCAGCATGTCTTTGCCTTTCTGCAGCCAGTCTGCTTGTGCGACCGTGGTTACCGCGGCGAGTGCGCAAACGGCGATCAGCGCGGCAAAAGTATTAACATGGGTGCAATTCGTTCTTTTCGAATAACGGGATGGATTCATGATCTGGTTTCAACTCGCTATGTCAATTTGAATAACGGGAGTGTACCACTTGTCACAGGAACCGCCTGACCTAAATCCATTCAGCGAAAAGGGAGAAGGGCTGATATTCGGCGTAGAAGACAATTAACAACAATCTGTTATCGATGAGGATGACCTTTTTCTGTACGCCTCGGGCGCACGACGAAGACGATAACTAGGCCCTTTCGAGTATTTATTAGATGTCCCCATGAACAGGGCACTACTTGGCTCGTCGAGCGTTGTTATATCCATGAGCTGGGTCGGATTACACTTTTGCTAATAGCAACATGGACGACGAGGGCCCTGTGCCTAAAAATAGTCAGTTGCAGTCGGGAGTCTTTTCGAGGTGTCGAGCTTAGCCCTCTGGAACCGCCAATCGTAGGAAACGTTGTCAGAATCCTTTTCTAGACGTCACTTCTGGCCCACGTTAAACTGCGTTCAACCTTGCAGAATCGAGACAAAACCGTGAGGTAACATATGTATTCGAGTCGAGCACTGCTAATGGTCCTCGCTGTGCCGCTGCTTCTCAGCAGCTGCGCAACAGNNNCCGACGCGCCGCCGGGACAGTGCCGGATTTGGTATCCCGACCGCCCAGCCGAGCAGCAGCCACCGCCGGGCGACTGTAAAGAACTGGCCAAGCGCATACCCCCAGGTGCTGAACTGATTTACGGGCCCGGCACGAGACCGTGAGGC
>JABAOD010005435.1_pt7 | contig 26589 bp, 30 predicted proteins | sample 7062151 | NCBI WGS metagenome assembly JABAOD01 (sample SAMN14538626, study PRJNA623070) | marine sediment metagenome | biome: marine biome [ENVO:00000428]; feature: marine pelagic biome [ENVO:01000023]; material: deep marine sediment [ENVO:00002113] | place: India: Gulf of Khambhat ... | reverse complement strand
CGAGACCCAGACCCATCGTCACCTGCTGGAATCCGATGAGCTGCTGATTGATGGCCGCGATCTCCTTGAGGGTCTCGACCTGGGTGAAGGTCGCCGTCTGTTGCAACATGGCGGCGCCGTCGGTCGGCGCCAGCGGGTTCTGGTACCGGAGCTGGGCGACGAGGAGCTGCAGGAACGCATCGGTTCCGAGCTGCCCGAGCGTGTTGTCGACCTGGGCCTGTTGCGATTGGGTTGCGCCTACTCCTTCGATCATGTCTGGCTCCTCCTATGCGAACAGTCCGTCGGGGCGCGGTCGACGCCTCGGCTGGTCGCGGTCCGGCCTCTCGCGGTGCGGATGCTGTGGTTGCTCTTCGCTACGACCCCGATTCCGCTCGTCGAGCAGGAATCCCTGCGTCTCGAGCGCAGTGGCCACCGACTGCATGAAGGGCGCCTGGACAGAGTCGGCGAGGCCGCCGAGCGCGGTGACCGACACCGCGCCCCGATCGGTGATCGACACCATGATGCGAAGCCCATCCAGCTCGGGGATCTCGACCACGGCCATGCGTGGGGGAGGGGCGGTGGCCTGCAGCTCGACGATTCGCATGACCCGCTCGACGGCCATCGGGGGAACGACCGACGGCGCCGGTGTGGCTGCTCCCTGGGCACGAACGCCCGGCTGCGCCTCTGTGCTGTGCGTCGTGGCCGCCGGGGAGATGTCGAACCGGATGACGGGCTCGTTGCCGGAGCTCCCAGCCCGTGCCGCGCCCGGGCCGCCTTCCGCGAACGCGACGCCGGCAGCGGTCTGCTCAGGTGTCTCGGCGGCCGGTGTCGCATCGCCCATGGCGAGAAACGCTTCGAGAGGAGAGACGCCATCGGCGGCACCCTGCTGCGACGCAGCGGCCGGCTGATCCGTCGTCGCCGCTGCCGGTGTGGGGCTCGCGCCGGCCGAAAGTGCCTCGAGGCCGGTGAGCGATGAGTGGGCCGCGTCGAGCGGTGACGGCCTGCCTCCGCCCAGGGCGGCGAGCGCAAAGGGATCCTCGCCGCGGAGATCGATGACCAGCGGGGTTGTGCCGTTGGAAGCCGAAGCGACGACTGCCTGACGCTGTGCCTTCGAGAGCGGCGGGCGCATCCCGGGCTTGCGTGCCGCCACCTGCTCGGGGCCCGGCCCGGTGGCGATACCGCCATCGACCGGGAGCGGCAACTCCACTGCGGGCGCGACCTGTGCCGCGTCGACGTCGCCGCGTCGGCCGACCGGGAGCCCGAGGCTGCGAGCGAGGGTGGAGAGGCGGGCACCGAGCGTGGTCGCCGCCTCGACGGGCTGCTCGTCATCAGGCGCAGATGCTGTCGGCTCGAGAGACTCCTCCCGGGCCATGCCGACCAGGAGGTGGGCCATGGCGGTCGAGGCCTCGGCCGTGGGGGTCTCGCCGGCGGGGAGCGTGGATTCGAGCCACGCTGCGAGGTCACGACCGGTGTCATCCGTCAGTTCACGCCCGAGGTGGCGCTCGACCATCTCCTTGAAGGCTCCGAGAGGCATCTCATCCAGAGGGATCATGGGTCCCTCGGTCGGTGCCTGAGTCGCCGCCGATGCGAAAAGGGCGTCGAGTGTCATGTCGTTCCTCCAAGGAGTCGGTAGTAGTCGAGGACCTTCGGCACATAGGCACGGGTCTCGGCGATATCGGGGATGCCACCCGCAGCTCGCACGGCTCCGGGTCCTGCGTTGTATGCAGCGAGTCCGAGCTCCACGGAGCCGAACTCCTCGATGGTCCAGGCCAGGTAGCGAGCGCCGCCCTCCAGGTTCTGGATCGGGTCGGTCGGATCGACGCCGAGGCCTGCGGCGGTCGCCGGCATGAGCTGGGTCAGCCCGATGGCGCCGGCACGGGAGACCGCATCGGGGTCGAAGCCCGACTCTGCCCACGTCACGGCAGCGAGAAGCTTGGGGTCGATGCCCGCACGATGGGCCGCCGCTTCGATGGCGAACGCCCATCGGCCTGCCGTTGCCGGCAGCCGGGTGTCCATCGGAGGGATCTCGTGACCCGCCGGCTTCGCACCGAGCATCGTGCCGAGCGTGGTCGACCGCGTGACCTGCGCCAGGGGTGATCGATCGAGCGCGAGCGCAGGGGAGGGTGCGGTGGCCGATCCTCCCGGTGCGGTGTGCGACGTGTCGGCCGGTGACGCTGCCGTCTTGGCGGCGAGCAACCGATCGAAGTCGTGCGGGGGTCGCTGTCTGGCGCCGGTCAGCGCCGTCAGCTCCCCGATGCGAGAGCGGATCGCGGAGACGCCGAGAGAGCTCATCGTCGATCCTCCCGCCCGGCGTGGAGCATGGAGAAGAGGTCGTCGAGGGCTCGTTCGGCTGCGACCCGGGCGTCACGCGCCTGGCGCTCCTTGACCCGACCTTCCAATCGCTCGGCCGCATCGAGATCCGACGCGGCCGACCGCCACGAATCGGTCCTCGTCTCGAGCGCGGCGTCGGCACGTTCGTACTCGTTGGCGGCCTCGACGAGCTGCTCGCGGGACTTGATGCCACGCAGACGGAGCGACATCAGCTGGCTCGGAGAGAGCCTCTCCTCGACAGGTGTCTGCTCGCGGTACTGCCGCTTGAAGTGATCGAGCCGCTCCTGAGCGCGCCGCCGCGACTCGCTCGCGGTGGCGAGCTCCGTGCGGGCGATCCGCTCGTCGATCGACCGGAGTCGCGCCAGGATGCTGAACGGATTGCGACGGCGGCTCATGATGCCGTCCCCTGCAACACGGGTCGAAGCGTCTCGAGCTGGTGCCATGACGCGGCGTAGTCGACGACTTCGTGCGCCGGCTGGGCCAGATAGTCGATCAGTGCCGGCATGGCGGCGAGCCCGCGGTCGGCAGCCGGATTGGATCCCGGTGCGTAGGCGCCCACCTCGACGAGCTCGCGCACCTCGTCGGCGGCTGCCATGGCGTCACGGGCTCGTCCGACGAGCGCCGATCGCTCCGCGTCCACGAGCTTGGTTGCGATCCGGCTCAGCGATGCCAGAGGGTCGACGGCCGGGTAGCGGCCTGAGATGGCGAGTCTGCGGTCGAGAACGATGTGACCGTCCAGGATCGAGCGGGCGGCGTCGGCGATGGGATCGTTCATGTCGTCGCCCTCCACCAGCACGGTGTAGAACGCGGTGATGGTCCCCGAGCGTCGCGGACCTGCTCGCTCGAGGAGCGTGGCGAGCATCGAGAAGACCGATGGTGTGTAGCCGCGGGACGTCGGTGGTTCACCTGCGGCCAGGCCGATCTCGCGCTGCGCCATCGCAAGTCGGGTGAGCGAGTCCATCATCAGCAGCACGTGGGATCCGGCGTCGGCGAACCACTCGGCGATGCGCGTGGCGAGCAGGGCTGCCCGCAATCTGACCAGCGGGGGCTCGTCGGAGGTCGCCACCACCAGGATGGCATTGCGCATGCCCTCCGGCCCGAGCTCGTCCTCGATGAATTCACGGACCTCCCGGCCCCGTTCGCCGACGAGTGCGAGCACGACCACGTCTGCCGCCGTGCCCCGAGCCATCATTCCGAGCAGCGTGGACTTGCCGACGCCGCTTCCCCCGAAGATGCCGAGACGTTGCCCGCGGCCGGTCGTGCAGAAGGTGTCGATGACCTTGACGCCTGTCTGGATCGGCGTGTCGATCCTGACCCGCTCGAGGGGTGACGGAGCGGCGGCGGCGAGCTGGACCGACTCGCCCGGCGCTGCGGGACCGCCGTCGAGCGGTCGCCCAAGACCATCGATCGTGCGTCCGATGAGCTCTGCGGAGAGGTCGACCGTCATCCCACCGGATTCGACGATCACCCGATCACCGCGCCCGATGCCACGCGTGTCGCCGAAGAGCAGGGCGTGGGCCCCGCTGTCGTCGAGGGACACCACTTCGGCGTGCCTGAGGCCGCGCGCGGTCTCGATGCGCAATGCGTCGCCCACGCTGAGCCGCAGACCACCCACTGCGATGCCGCTCGGGCTCACGTGGGTCACGCTCCCCGTGGCCGACCAGGTCGGTGCCGTCTCCAGTGCCGGGAGCCGTTCGGCGAGGGCGGTTCTCATGTGAGCGCCTCCCGCGCCACCTCGAGCGCGGCGCGCTTCGTGATCTCGGCGGACGCCCACGAGCCTCCGATCCGTGCCTCTCCGGGTCGGATGGTCCGGTCGGCTCGCAGCTCCGCTCCCATCGATCCCGCCAGCAGTTGCTCGAGTGGGTCGAGGTCGACGGGCGCAACGTCGATGGTCAGGTTGGGATCGTCGAGCCCGGCGATGGCGTCCCGGACCTGCTCGGCCAGGCGTTCCGTGGAGAGGAATCGGTCCTCGCCGAGAATCGAGTCGGCGATGGCGCAGCCCAGTTCGACCGCTTCCTCGACGGCGTCGTCGCGGAGCAGTCTGACGCCGTGCACGGCATCTGCGAGCGCTCGTTGCAGTGTCTGGGCCGCCTGTTGGGCTTCGGCGTGGCCGACGCGGCGACCCTCGGCGTAGCCCTCGGCGCGGGCGGCGGCGACCGCGGCCTCGAGCATGGCGGCATCGCCGGGATCGAGGAAGCGCGGCGACGGGCCGCCGAAGTAGGGCGTCGCGTCGGCGGACTTGAGGACCCTATTCAATGAGATCGCTCTCCCCGGCTCGGGCCAGGACGATCTCGCCGGCCTCCTCGAGACGCCGGATCGTGGCGACCACCGTGTTCTGCGCCTGTTCGACGTCGGAGCGGAGCACGGCGCCGAGCAGTTCGATCTCTTCTTCGAGGGCCTGGGCGGCACGCGACGACATGTTGGACGTGATGAGCTCCGTCACGCCCTTGCTCACGCCCTTCATCGCCAGGGCGAGCTCGCGAGTCTCCAGTTCCTGCAACACCCGCTGGATGGTCTTGGCGTCGAGCGTCTCGATGTCCTCGAACACGAACATCAGCGAGCGGACCTCCTCGGCGAGCTCCGGGTCCCGACTCGTGAGCTGGTCGAGGATGCTCCGCTCGGTGGTCCTGTCGCTGTTGTTGAGGACTTCGGCGAGATCGGCCACACCACCTCGCACGGTGACCTCCGAGGAGTGAACGGTTCCGAGCCGGCCTCGCAGCGCCGTCTCCACCTTGGAGACGATCTCGGGCGAGGTGCGGCCCATCAGCCCGATGCGCAGCGCCACCTCCGCCTGCATGGCGGGTTCCAGACCTGCCAGGACCTGGGCCGAGTGGTTCGGCGGCTGGTAGGCCATGATCAACGCCACGGTCTGCGGGTGCTCGTCCTTCAGGATCTGGACGAGCTGCTCGGGATCGATGTCGCGCACGAACGAGAACGGCGTGACCGTGAGGCCGGCCACGAGCCGTTCCATGATCTCTGCGCCCTTGCTGCCCTGCCATTGCGAGAGCAGGGAGCGTGCGTAGTCGATGCCGCCTGCGGCGGTGCCTCTCCGGCGCTCTGCCTCCTCGCGGGCATCCTCGAGCACGGCATCGAGGGTGTGCTGTTCGAGCACGCCGATCCGCGCCACCTCCTCGGCGAGCAGTTCGACCTCTTCCTCGGTCAGGTAACCCATGACGGACGATGCGGCATCCGGCCCGAGCGCCACGACGAGGGCGGCTGCCTTCTCGGCGGATCTGAGATCGCTCATCGCCTATCCGCCAGCCAGCTCCGCAGCAGCACGGCGACCTCTTCGGGCTGCCTGTGCACCATCTGCATGATCTCGGAGTCGATGCCACGTGACCCGTCTCCCTGCCTCAAACCGGCTGCGTCGGCCCCTGCGGGAAGTGCGCCGCCGTGGTCGAGGCCCTGGACGTCGCTCGAGCCCTCCGGCAGCTTGACCTTCTTCGAGCGGGTCATGATCAGGAATGCGAAGGCGACGATGAAGAGGACGATGCCGCCGATGAGCTGCGGGATGAGGCTCATGATGTCGAGTGGCGCCGCCGCCACCTCGGCCTCGGTGCCTGCTGTCTCCGCAGCAGCCTCGACCGGGAACGGGATGGTCGAGACGGACACCGTGTCGCCGCGCGTCGCGCTGAGACCGACGGCCGCGGAGATGAGCGACTCGATCTCGGCCGTCTCGGGCACCGGTGCGCCCGTGAGCGTGCCGTCGTCCATCACGACCGCCACCGAGATCTGCTCCACCTTGCCCGGTGCGGTCTTGGCCTCGGTGACGACGCGGTCGACGCCGTACTCGGTCGTCTGCTCGAGTCTGCTGTAGCTGGTGAACTCGTCGTCTTCGCCGGTGATCTCTTCGCCTTCGACGCCGACGGTGCCACCAGGCACGGTGCCGACACCGTTGAAGTCCTCCTGGATGATCTGCTCGCGAATCGGGACTGCGCTGTCCTTGTCATACGTCTCCGTCGAGACGCTCTCCTCGTCGAAGGAGAGCTGGGCGCGGACCACGACCGACGCCGAGTTGGGACCGGCGACCGCGGCGAGCAGCGTGCGGACGTCGTTGGCGATCGATGCCTCGTAGGCCCTGGTCATGCGGAGGTTGCGGTCACCGATCGTCCCGGCGCCCCCCGCCACCTCGCCGCCCGCATGGAGCACTTCGCCGTCGATGTCGGCCACCGTCACGTGGCTCGCCTCGAGCCCCTCGACGGCGGAGCTGACGAGGAACGTGATCGTCTCCACCTCGCCTGCGCCGAGTTGTCGTGTCGTGCCGATCAGCACAGAAGCGGTGACGGGCTCCTCGTCCTCGGTGAACAGCGCCTCCTCGGGGATGACGAGGTGCACGGTCGCGGTCGAGATGTCACTCATCGCCAGCAGAGTGCGCTCCAGCTCGCCCTCCAAGGCGCGCTGGTAGTCGACGCGCTGACGGAAGTCGGAGACGTTGAGTCCCTGGTCGTCGAGCAGCTCGAACCCCTCGGGCGACGAGTTGGTCCGAACGCCGGCGGCGGCGAGTTCTCCGCGGAGGCGATACACGTCGGCACGGGGGACCAGCACCTGGGTCCCGCCGGCCTCGAGTTCGTACGCCACGCCCTGCCGCTCGAGCTCGTCGACGACCTCCGACAGCGACGTGTCGTCGAGACCGCTGTACAGCACGGCATAGGAGGGTGTGCTGACCCACTGGAAGAACAGGAATCCGGCCATCGCCAACACTGCGATGGCGATGCCGATGGTGACCTGATGTGCGAGCGGCATCGCCCGCACCATGTCGAAGAGATTGTCACGGCGTTCCATGTCAGAGCTGCATCCTCATGATCTCCTGATAGGCCTCGACGGCCCTGTTCCTGACCTGGACCAGGAGGTCGACGCTCAGCGAGGCCTTGGTCATGGCGACCATGAGCTCCTGAACGCTGGTGTCGCCGCCGGTGGCGACGTCCTGGGCGAGCATGTCTGCCTCGAACTCGGCCCGGGACACCGATTCGAGGGCATCTGCGATCGTCGAGCCGAATCCACCGGGGCTTCCGGGTGCGGCGTCCGTGGCCGTGGCAGGTGCGACGGGAGCGGCAGCGGGAGCGACGGAGGCGACAGGCGGGATCGTCATCACACCCTCCCGATGTTGAGCGCGGCCTGATACGACTCCTCACCGGTCTTGATGACCTGGAGGTTGAGCTGATAGGAACGCTGGGCGGCGATGAGATCGGCCATCTGGTGGGCGACGTCGATGACAGGCCGCACCACGTAGCCCTCCTCGGAGGCGAGCGGGTGGTCCGGATCCCACACGAGCATCGGATCGCCATCCCACTCGAGGATCTCCACGACCTCGGCGCCATCGCCGGTGTCGGTCGGGCCGTTGATCTCCTGGGCGTGGACCAGGAGGGCCCGGAACGGCTCCTCGTCGGGGGGATTGATCGTGTTCACATTGGCGAGGTTGTGGGCGATCGCCTCGAGCCACGTGTTGGAGACATTGGCCCCGGTTTCTGCGATGTCGAGAACTCGGAATGCGCTCATGTCACTGTCCCGTGATCGCCGCGCGATAGAGGCCGGCCTTGTAGTTGAACGCCTCGAACATGGTCTGCTGCATGAGGTTGGTCTGCAGCATGTCGACGACCTCGGCTTCGACGCTCACCGTGTTGCCGGTGATGTCGGGATCGCCGCCGCTGTCGTGTACCGAGAAGCCGAGCTTTTCGAGATCGACCTCTCCGCTCCGGATGGCGTTCTCGAGCTCCGCCTCGAAGGACACACGGGATGCCCGGAAGCCGGGAACCTCGGAGTTCGCCACGTTGTTGGCCGTGACCTCGGATCTCACGGCCAGAGCTCGCATGGCGTGTTCGATGACCGCCATGGTCTGATCGCTGGATATGGCCTGCACGATCGCCTCCTGAAACAGCACAAGGAAGAACGCTGCTGCGCTCTTCCTTGAGAGGGGTGCGGCGAGATCCGTCTCGCCTGACTGGGTTGTTCGCTCGTCCCGTCGGCGTGTCGGGGCTGCGGTTAAGGAGCGTTCGGAGGATGCGGCGTCAGAGCAGAGCGTCGTTGGTGACGTAGGCCCGCCCGGCGCGGCGCAGGTGATCGATCTGGGAGCGGACGTCGGCCGACTCGGCCTCGAGCCTGCTCACTTCCTCGCGGGCCTCCTCGATGCGTGCGAGCAGTGCCGCCGCCTCGTCGATCTGATCGGGGGACAGAGCCGTCTGTGGTGGGCTCCACGGCTCGGTCACGGCTTCCCACGAGCCGGTCGAGATGGCACCCTCGATCTGCTCCAGGTGCGTCCGCAGCGTTGCGAGTGGATCGGGTGCGGTCACGAGTCGAGACCGCGTGCTGCTGTGGCGAAGGCCTCCCGGAGCTGGCCGAGATGGCCGGCGATCGCGGGCAGCCCGGCCGGGTTCTTGCGGACGTTGGCGTCCATGAGGACCCGCTGGCACCAGTCGTAGATCGCCGCCAGCTGCACGGCCAACATGCCCCCGCGCTCCCTGTCGAGGGACACGGTCAACTCCGTGAGGATGTCCTGCGCTCTCGTCAGCTCGAAGTGGGCGGTCTCGTACCGATCCTGCCCACCCTCTCGCAACGCCTCGTCCGAAGTGACGACGGCGGCGATGGCTCTGTCGTAGAGCATGACCACGAGCTGTGCTGGGCTGGCCGTGCTGACGGCCTGGAGACGGTAGGCGGCCTGGCCTGCCTGGTTGGACCCATAGGGCGCGGTTGCGGTCTGGTACGCGGTCATTGCTGCTGCGCTCCCAGCTGCGAGGCCAGCCACTGCGCCTGGGACGACAGCGTGGCCATGGCGGTCTCGAGACCGGCGAACTGCCTGATCAGCCTCGCCTCACGGCGGTCGATCCGATCTTCGAGCACCTCGATGCGGTCGTCGATGATCGCGATCTGGGCTTCCCACAGGTTGCGGGCCCGGGCGATCTTGCCGTCGGCGCCTTCGAGCGAGTCGACGTAGCTGTCGAGGCTGCCCATGATCCCGGTGCCATCGACCCCGGCCGCCGTCAACAGATGGGCGACTTCGTCGTAGTTCGCGTCGAGCGCTTCCTGCAGCTTGGCGGCGTCGAAGGAGACGGTGCCGTCGCGGGTCAGCTCGATCCCGATCGACATGCCGGTGGCGAACTCGGTGGCGTCGGGATTGGCGATGCCGCTCAGCGCCGAGCGGAGGTCGAACAGCACCTGCCGTGCATTCGAGTCGGCGGCGAGGACGCCCGCAGTCTCGGTCGACGTGTCGTACCTGGTGTAGTCCTGGAGCGCAGTGATGGCAGCGTTGATCGCCGTGATCAGCTCGCCGACCTTCTCGGCCGTCACGGCGGTGTCACGGGCGACCGTGACGGTCACCGGATCCGTCGACACCTGGTGCAAGTCGATCGAGACGCCGGCGATGAGATCGGTGACGGTGTTGGAGGAGCGGGTGATGACGAGGCCGCCTCCACCGCCGTTGCCGTTGCCGTTGTTGCCGCCGGAGCCGATGGTGATCTGGGCGTCCTGGCCGGTCTGAATCTCGTCGAAGTCCAGGTTCAACCCCGAGGTCGTGAAGGTCGACGCTTCACCTGTGTCATCTGCCGTGAGCAGCAGCTTGTAGTCGGTGCCATCGACGGAGATGAGCGACGCCGATACTCCAAGGTCGGGGTCGGCGTTGATCATCTGTGCCAGCTCGGCGATCGTCGTCTGTCCGGTCGTCTGGAACGTGTACGTCGTCCCGTCCTGGGTGATGCGGAAATTGCCCGCCCCGGACTTGTCGTCGGGCCCGGTGAAGGTGTCCTGGGAGGCCAGCTGATGGTTGGTGGCGAGCTGATCCACTGTGAAGGTGATCGTGCTCGGGGTGGCGGACCCGGTCGGGGTGGCGGTGGCGACCGACTCGTTGGAGCTGGCCGCCGTCACGAGCTCATTCAGATCGTCCTGCGTCTTGAGAGCGTCGAGGGCGGCGCGGATCGCCGAGAACTTGGTGGTGAGGTCTTGCCATGCGGCGTCGCGGGAGGAGAAGAGCGACTTGCGGGATTCCAGCTGCTGGATCGGGATTCGCTCGACGGCAACGAGCGAGTCGATGATCGATGCGGTGTCGAGGCCGGAGGCGAGGCCTCCGATGTTGAAGAGTGGGACTGCCATGTGTCCTGGTCCTCGGTTTCCTTCTCAGCTGGTCCGTATCCGTGGTTGGGACGGGGGCGGCCGTGCGACCGTGCCGCCCCCGTCCCTGGGGTTGTGGTTTGGTTGTTTCTGGCTCGATCAGCTGAGCAGCGACAACACCGTCGCCGGAACCTGGTTGGCCTGGGCGAGCATCGCCGTGCCGGCCTGAACCATGATCTGGTTCCTGGTGAAGGTCACCATCTCTTCGGCCATGTCGGTGTCGCGCACCCGGCTCTCCGACGCCGAGAGATTCTCGACGGCGACGCTCAGGTTGGCGATGACGTGATCGAGACGGTTCTGGGTTGCACCCAGGGTCGCCCGGTTCGTGCTCACCGCATCGACTGCGAGGTCGATGGCCCCGATGGCTGCATCTGCGTCGACCGAGAGGTCGACCGTGCTCAGGTCCTGCCCGAACACGTTGCTCGAGCTCAGTGTGATGTTCACTGCGATCTGCAGCACCTCGCCGGCGTTGGCACCGACGTGGAAGGTCAGCTCGGCCCCGAGTGCGCTGTAGTCCTGGAACACCTGCTGACCCGCGAACGTCGAGTTCGCGCCGATCGCCGTGATCTCGGCGAGCAGCTCGGTGACCTCGGCCTGCTGCGCCACACCGTCCGTCGTCGCCGTGTTGGCGGCGTCGATGGCCAGCTCACGCATGCGCTGCAGGATGGCGTGCACTTCGTTGAGCGCGCCTTCCGCAGTCTGCACGAAGGAGACACCGTCCTGAGCGTTCCGGATGGCCTGGCGGCTACCCCGAATCTCTGCACGCAGGTTCTCCGACTTGGCGAGACCCGCAGCGTCGTCGGCTGCACGATTGATGCGGAAGCCCGAAGAGAGCTTCTCGAGCGACTTACCAAGTTGCATGTTGGTAGTCGAGAGATTGCGGAACGCGTTGAACGCCGCAATGTTCTGGTTGATACGCACGGGTGGAACCTCCTTGTACGTGCATGTCTCCCTGTTCGACCCGTGTCTTGGGTCCGGTCAACATCCATGTCGACTCGAGAGTTCTGTCGGCGTCTGGCGGCGTTTTCGTAAGCAGTTTTGGGGAGTTTCTCGCGCGCATCGTGGTCCGGGTGCGTGCGTCGAGTGGTCGCCGACGACCCCCGAGAGGCCCGGTCGGCGGAACCCGTCGGTCCTTCTGGCGGCTTGTTCCACCTGATCTCGCTGACCTTTGCCCGTCAATGCGGGTGCCGGTCTCATTGCGATAGGTCCGAGGCGAGGGCCGTGGCCGGCAGCGCGAAGACGATATGTTCTTCGGCCTGTCCAACGGTGCCGGCCGGATCGTGTGGGGCCTGCGTGGGCTGGGATGGAAGCGGTCTGTCGTCGCAGGGGGTGTTGCTGTTCCTGTTGATCCCGATGCCGGGAGCCGAGTGGAGCCTCTACCTGGCTGCGATCTCGATCGGCTTCGACTCGGCGGGAACCTCGCCTCTTCCTGGCCCGGACGGCCGACGCATTCGGCGCCGGGATCGTCGGACAGAACCATCCGTGTTGTTCCTGTCGCACGGGGCGGGCGGCAGCGTGTTCCGGTGCTCGGTGGTCGGATCGGTGACATCGGAGACTTCCCACCTGCCTGTGCGATCCGTGGCGCGGCCTGCCCGTTCGATGTTGCTGCGGCGGCCGTCGTGTTTCCGCAGCATCGCGACGAGGCGTCGCTGCCGTTCAGCGTTCACGGTTTCATCCACAACGCTCACTTCGTCGATCACGAACGGGCCGCCTGAGAACGCGGTTTCGACCCCGGGGCCGGCCTGGGAGGGCCTCCGGGGTGACTATGCGTCCCTGTGCGCCGCCACGTCGAGGTGCCGTCCCGACGACGACCGATTGCCCGGAACGAGTGCGTTGTCCACCGCACAGGTGACTATTTCGCGAATAGTCATCAACCACCCGACTCACATGTCGATGCCCCTACAGCGGACAGGGGTGCGGCCTTGTCCCGGTACGGAAGTGAGAAGGGTTGTGTTGAGGGACTTCAACGCGGTCGCGGCTGCCAACGACCTGGCACGCGACCATCTCGATCTCGTTGGTCGGGCGGTTTCCCAGGTGTCCGCCAGATACCCACGACATGTCGATCGCGACGAGTTGTGGAGCGCAGGAGCGCTCGGTCTGGTGGAAGCCGCCAGGCGATTCGACCCGGACGCGGGCATCCCCTTCCACCACTACGCCATGATTCGCATCCGGGGCGCCATCATCGACTCGACCCGCTCCAGGGACTGGGCGTCACGTTCCGTCCGTCGCAGGGCGAGGGAGCTCGAGAACGCCAAGGAGGCGCTGCGAGCACGGGGCGCCGAACCGAGTGACGTCGCCCTCGCCGAGATGCTCGACATCACCCCGGCCGAGCTCGATCACATCCGCTCCCGGGCGCAGTCGGCGACGCTCCTCTACCTCGACTACGACGAGGGCGACGACGGTGCCACCCTGCGCGACCGGGTGGTCGACCAGGACGTCGCCGCTCTCCCCGCTGCCTCACTGGAGCAGAAGGAGATGCTCGGCACGCTTCGAGCCGCAGTGCACATCCTCAAGGACCAGCATCGCGAAGTGATCACCCGCTATTACCTCGAGGGTGAGTTGCTCCAGGACGTCGCCTCCGACATGGGGATCACCGAGGCTCGTGTGTCACAGATCCGTTCCGAGGCTCTCGTCTCGCTCCGGGCGTACCTCGGCACCCTCTACGAAGGTGTGCCGGCCCACGACGAAGACGCTCCCGGCAAGCGAGCGCGGGCCGCCTACCTGGCCCGTGCAGCCGCCAAGACGACCTGGTCGTCACGACTCGCTGCCGCCGAGCAGGTGGGCTGAGGGCCTGGGCCGGCCGCGCCGGCCGCCCATCACGACGACGCGCCGGCACCACCTGGTTGCGCATCCGACGGATTCGGCAGCCGCAGCCACCTGTCGACGGCCACGGACCAGATCATGGAGAGCACGCCGAACAGAGCGAGCACCATGATCCAGGGGGCGGGGCGCCACCAACCGACGAGGAGGACGAGCCCGGCGGCGAGCAGCATCACCTTGACGAGCGGCTGATAGATCGAAGGCAGTCGTTGGAAGTCCGCGAGGGTCCGGATGGTCACCACGAGGGCAGTCAGCACCAGTGCGAGCGAACCGGTGAGGATCCAGGCCGCCCCGCTCGACGCAGTGGCGTCGCCGGCGTGGCCCACGAGCCCCACGAGCGCTGCCCCGAGCCCGGCGATGCCCATGCTCACGGGCAGATGGCTGATCATCCACGGGACACCGAGGCCGGGAGCCGGATGACGACGACCCACGAAGTCGAAGTATGTCCACCAGGCTCCGAAGCCGATTCCGAGACCGATCAGACCCGTGGCGATCGTCCTGAAGTCGCGGGTCGCCTCGGAGAGGCCGGTGACGACGCCGACGACCACTTCACCGAGCACGATGATGGTGAACAAGCCGAATCGCTCGACGGTCGACTCCGTGGCGCTGATGTCTCCCGTGCTGAGTTGGCTTCGCATGGCCAGGCTGCCGAAGACCCATCCCGCCGCATACACGGTCCAGGCGGTGATGCGGGCGCCATCGGGCATGAGTGCGCTCGCCGCAACGAGGACGATCGAGATGCCGAGACCGGTGAGGTATCGGGCCGTGATGGCGGAATAGGCCTCGTCGTCCTGCCGGCGCACCGTGTACCACATCCACGTGATGGCGAGGAGGAAGACGGTGTAGGTGATCGCGAAGCCCTGGCCCGTGTCTCCGGCGGCGTCCGACGTGTAGACGCCGAGCACGGCCAGGATGCCCATCTGGAGAAAGATGTAGGTCCGGCTGCGGCCATCTTCCCGGCCATGCAGATCCTGATAGAGGGAGCCGTTGAGCCACGCCAGCCAGATCATCGAGAACACCACGGCGAATTCGCCTGCACCTCGCCAGGTGAGATGCTCGGCGAGATGGTGGGCGGCCCTGGCGATCACGACCACGTAGACGAGGTCGTAGAACAGCTCGATGAATCCGACGGACCGATCCTCGATGACTTCGCCGTGGGCGCGCGGTGGTTGCCAGAAGCGTTGTTTGAAGATCGCCAACATGGGGCCAGAAACTACCCGGCACCGGTGAACTCTGCTGCCGGGCAGGACGGCTCGGAGCCCCGGATCTCGATCCCAGAGCGCGCCGGTCGGCGCACTCCGTCAGCCGCGCTGCTTGCGTGCGCGCTTGGCCTCGGCCTTCGCCACCTTGGCGGCTTCCTTGGCAGCGCGCTTCTCCGCCTTCTTGTCGGCTCGCGACGGTCCGGAGTCGTCGCCACGCGAGGACGATCCCGATTTCTTGTCGCTGGTGAACGAGCTCCGCAGGCTGGCGACGCTCGACGACAGCTCCTCGGAGCTGATGCCGACCGTTGGCAGCTTCGCCGAGTTCTTGTCGTAGCGGCTGACGGTGGAGTCCTCGTTGATGAGATCGAAATCGGACTTTTCCTGCTCCGACCGCGCCTTCTCGGCTTCCTGTGCCTGGGCGACCAGGTCACGCAGGCGTGATCCGGACGTGGCCGGGGTGGGCTCAGGAGCTTCGAATGGCTCCTCCGAGTCGCTGTGAGCATCGAACGCATCGGACGGCGATTCCGAGGTTCCTTCTCCGGCGAAGTCGTCCCAGGCGGCCTCGACGTGCTCGACCGATCGATCCTCCGGCTCTGGGTCGCCGGTCTGCTCGAGCAGGCTCGAAGCAGCTACTGCATCGCTGCTGCGGTCTCCCTGGAGCGAACGGGGGCGATAGGAGGCGGGCTGCGGCGGCGTGTCGAGATCGAATGGCGAGGGCTCGAGCGACCCGCCGACCTCCTCGACATGCTCCTCGAACTCGGCGGCGAACGGCGAGTCGTCGAAGCCGTGGGCGGCGTCCGCCACGTCGGTGCGTTCGGCGTCCCCGCCCGGCTGCTCCCAGGCTGCATCCAGGTCTGGTGTCGTCTCGACCGCGGCTGTCTCGAACTCCGCGGCAGGCGGCTCGAGGACTTCTGCGTCGATCGGTGGCATGGGATGCGGGAACTCCTGTGGCGCCACGTGTGCGTCGTCTTCGCTCCACTCGAGGTCGGGCGTCTCCCAGGCAGGTGTCGGAGCCGCGTCTTCGGTGGTCGCTGCAACGGGCTCGGCCGCGTCAGGCGCTTCGTCCCACATGACGGCATCCGTCTCGGGCAGCGCAGGGGCCGAGGTCGCTTCGGTGGTGTCGGCCTCGGTGTCGTCGGCCCAGGTGTTCTCGCTGGTCGATGCCTCGTCGTGGGCATCGGGTGCGGGAGCCCGGTGTCCCCATTTGCTCGGGAGAGACGGCTCGGTCGTGTCGCCGATCTCCTGCACGACAGGATCCGCGACATCGGTCTGGGCGTGCGTCGGCTCCACGTCGGAAGGCTCGCCGGCACCGACCTGCTCCAGGGTCGAGGCCGGGTCGGCGGTGTCGGGGGTCACGTCGTGCAGTGCCGGGTCGTCGGGTGCATCGACGAAAGCGTCATGTGCCGCGGGTGACGTATCGGCGGGGACGATCGGCTCATCCGGTGTGGACACGGTCGTCGACTCGGGCTCGAGGATGTCGGGGGGCGTCGGGCTCTCGATGGCGTGTCGATCGCCCGGCTCTGTGACCGTCGGTGTCGCTTCGGGACGGTCGGGTGCCGCCGATTCGCCGTGGATGGCGGTCCCGTGATCGGGCTCGACAGGGGCCGGAGCCACCTTCGCCTCACGATTCTCGATGGCTGCCACGAGCTCCTCGTGCTCGTACGCCAGCTTGAGGACGTCGCGGGTGCGGCGCTTCAACAACGTGAATGAGCGTTCGAGCGACTCGACGACTTCGTCGATGTGCTTCTGGGTGGGCGAGCTGTCGGTTGGTGTGCTCACGGCGGCGCTCTCTCTCAGTACGGATTGCCGGGCTCGGCCGGTGAATCCTTCTGCACGACGTCCGTACCGGTTGCGGCGGGCTGGAGTTCGTCGATGGCGTCTGCCACGGCGATGTGGGCCGCCTCGCTGGCGCTGGCGAACTTCGCCAGAGCCGGGCCCATCTCGTCGAGGAAGCCCTGAATCCCCGGAATGGCGGCTCGAATCGAGATCTGGAGTTCCCGTGCCTCGTCCAGAATCCGGTCCGCTTGCGCCTGCGCGGTCTGCAGCATCTGGGCGGCCCGGTCCCTGGTCTCCTGGACGACGGAATCGGCGTCCTCGTTGGCCGCAGCGCGAATCTTTCCGCCGTCGGCGTGCGCTTCGGCCCGGATCTCATCGCCGTCGCGACGCGCTGCAACGCGGATCTGTTCACCGTCCCGCTCGGCCTGCTCGATGATCTTGTCACGCGCCTCGATGGCTGCGCTCAGGGTCGAACGCACCGACTCGGCCGCCTGCTCGGCCTCTCCGATGAGCCTCTGCATGTCCTGCTCGATCTGCTCGAGCTCGATTTGCTGGTGTGTATCCATAGATCGTTCCCTGCGTGCTCGCATCGATGACGCGTCGCCTCGGCGGGCGCCTCCTCCGGTCCATCGGCCGCTCCAAGCCGCCGGTTCAGCAATTCTCGTTCCGATCCGGGAAAAAACCCAGGACTGGTCGGGCGCGACGCCGTTGGAGTTCGCTAGCTTGCTGACGTGGGTAGAACACCGAAGATCATCGGACTCGTCCTCGCCGGTGGCGAGGGGAAGCGTCTGTTCCCGCTCACGCGTGACCGCTCCAAGCCCGCCGTCCCATTCGGTGGCGTGTACCGGCTGATCGATTTCGTGTTGTCCAACCTGGTCAACGGTGGCGTCCGCAAGCTCGCCGTCCTGACGCAGTACAAGTCACACAGCCTCGATCGCCATCTGGCCCTGACCTGGCGGATGTCGACGCTGCTCGGCAACTACGTGACCCCGGTGCCGGCACAGATGCGGCGTGGCCCGTACTGGTTCAGCGGCTCGGCCGACGCCATCTACCAGAACCTCAACATCCTCACCGACGAGGACCCGACCACGTGCTCGTCTTCGGTGCCGACCACATCTACCGGATGGATCCCCGCCAGATGGTCGAGGCCCACCTGGCGTCCGGCGCCGGAGTGACGGTTGCCGGCATTCGTGTGCCCATCGAGGAGGCGACGGCCTTCGGGGTGATCGAGGCGGACGAGACCGGGAAGATCAAGTCGTTCCTGGAGAAGCCGCCCGATCCCAAGCCTGTGCCGGACGACCCGAACGTCGCCTACGTCTCGATGGGGAACTATCTCTTCGACGCCAAGCTGCTGCGTGAGATCGTGACCAAGGACGCACAGAAGGTCGACTCTCGACACGACATGGGTGGCGACATCATCCCGGCGCTGGTCGCAGCAGGTGAGGCGCATGTCTACGACTTCGCCGACAACGTGGTGCCCGGCCAGAACGAGCGTGAACGCGGCTACTGGCGGGACGTGGGAACCCTCGACGCCTATTTCCAGGCCAACATGGACGTCATCGCCGTCGATCCGGTCTTCTCCTTCTACAACGAGGATTGGCCGATCTACACCCACCGCCCGTCCTTGCCTCCGGCGAAGTTCGTGTTCGACTACGAGGATCGCAGGGGATCGGCGGTCGAGTCGATCGTCGGAGCCGGGGTCATCGTGTCCGGTGGGACGGCGCGGAGGTCCGTGCTCTCGTCCGGCGTCACCATCCACTCGTATTCGCTGATCGAGGACTCGGTGCTGCTGCAGGGGGTCGAGGTCGAGCGCGACGTGATCGTCAAGCGGGCCATCATCGACAAGAACGTGGTGGTGCCGGAGGGGGCCCNNAGGAGCGGTTCACGGTCACCGACAGTGGTCTCGTCGTCATCGGCAAGGGCGACGTCATCGAGGAGCCGGTGTGACGGCGGTAGCCTCCCGCCGGTGAAGATCCCGGTTCGCCGCACGGCCGGCGCCGTCGCTCTGCTGCTCGGCCTCGCCGCCTGCTCACCCGGTGGCGCCGCCACCACCACGACGATCGCATTGCCGGCGTCCACGACGACGACCACGGAGCCGCTTCCCGAGCTGCCGCCCGCTCCCAGCACGACGACGTCGCTTCCGCCCGGCGTCGACCCCGAGCAGGCGGCAGACACGGCAGATGCAGTCGTCGCCCTCATGCGTCGCACCCAGTCGCTGCGGGCGCTCGAGTTTCTCGAGCGCCCTTCGGTGCAGATCGTCGACGCAGCGACGATGCGGGTCCTCCTCGATCGTCTGGCGCTCGCCCCGCTCGGCACGCCGGAATTCGCCCTCGAGCAACGGCTCCACGACCTGCTGGGCATGATCCCCGACGGCTTCTCCGCGAGTGCGCTGTACGAGGACTACTACGACAGCCTGCCGGTCGCCCTGTTCGAGTACGCCACCAACACGCTGCACGTCGTGGTGCGACCCGACGGCCTCAGCCCACTGGAGGAGTCGGTGGTCGTTCGCGAGACCGTGAAGGCCCTGGCTGCGGAGTACTTCGGTGTCACGATGGACACGGCGGGCGTCGTGTCCACGGCGATCGACGATGCCGCCCTCGCCAGGGCGGCGCTCGTCGAAGGGGATGCGACCTACTTCCAGCTGCTCTACCTCCAGCAACTCGACGACGATGCCAGGGCCGATGCCGCCCTCGAAGCCCGGACGGTGGCGTGGGACGCTCCGGGTGGCACCCCGCGCTGGCTGATCGAGCGTCTCGCCTTCCCCTATGACGACGGGCTGGACTTCGTGCGGCGGGTCGTCGAGTCGGGTGGCATCGCCGCACTCGACCGCGCCTACGGAGCGCCACCGGCATCGAGCGAGCACATCCTCCATCCCGAGCGTTATCTGCGCGGCGAGGCAGTGCGCACCGTCGAGCTGGCGGAGGCGGAGGTCGTGGGGTATGAGCTCCACGCCGAGGGACGGTTCGGTGAGCTTGCGTGGCGAGCCATGCTCAGCCGGACCCTCGATCCGGGCATCCTGACGCAGACGGTCGACGGGTGGAGGGGCGACGCCTATGCGGCGTACGGGAATGGGAGCGAGGTCGGGATCGCGGTCAAGATGGAGATGACGTCGGAAGAAGATGCGATCGAGGTGGCCCTCGCCGTCATCGAGCACGCCCGCACCACGCTGGACGCCGGTGACGGGATCGACCTCGATGGCGGCATTCTCTTCGACGAAGGCGGGCCCTACCTCTTCATCGACAGGATCGACGACGAGATCAACCTCGTGGTCGCATCGAGCCGTCCGCTCGGATCGGCGCTGCGGGCGCTCCTGGGCTAGACGCGCCAAGAAACCATGCGGGGATGGAGGTCCCTCGAATGGTCGTCTACGGTCCGGGAGTGCGACGGGAAGTGGCGCGCAGCGATCAGCCGCGGCCGGCGTTGGGCCGGCGGCCGTGGTTCGCCTTCTTGCGGCGGGCGCGGAGCTTGCGTCGCTTTGCCTTCGCCATGAGGGTCGAAAGGGTACCAGGTGCTCGTTGCCTGACAATCCGGCTCGGTCGAGAGGGACCCTGGATCCATTGCCACACCGCGCGTTCACGCCGGGAACGACTCCGTGGCATCGCCGGTGTGCCCGACGGAGTGAGCCTGCTGTTCGCCGGGAGATCGGTCCACGGGTTCGGCCTCGCTCGGCCCCTCGAAGTGGTCGGGATAGGCAGCGACGGGCGGGTGGTGGGGCGGCGCAGGCTCGCGCCGGGCGGCCTCGTCGTCATGTGGGGCGCCTCCCACGTCATCGAGATCCCCGAGTACCTCGGCCCACCCGCTGTCGCGTCCGGCGTGAAGATCGTGTGTGCGGCACCGGTAGTGTGCCCGTATGCCCGGGACGCTCTACGTGTGCGCAACGCCGATCGGGAACCTCGGTGACGTCTCGGAGCGGCTGCGATCGACGCTCGAGGCGGTCGATGTCGTCTTCGCCGAGGACACCAGGCGCACCGGCCGGCTCCTGTCTGCCCTCGGCGTGACGACCCCGCTGCGATCGTTCTTCGTGGGGAACGAGCATCGACGCGCCGGCGAGCTCGCCTCGCGACTCGCCGCCGGGGCCGATGTGGCCCTCGTGTCGGATGCGGGGACACCCGCCATCAGCGATCCCGGTCTCGTGGCGGTGGTCGAGGCGCTCGCGGCGGGCGCCACCGTGGTTCCCGTGCCGGGCCCGTCGGCCGTGACCGCGCTGCTCTCGGTGAGCGGTCTGCCGACGGACCGTTTTGCGTTCGACGGCTACCTGCCGCGCAAGAAGAAGGTGCGGGCGGTCCGGCTCGCCGAACTCGCCGCCGAGACCAGGACCACGGTCTTGTTCATCACGCCGCATCGCGCCGGTGAGGATTTCGACGATCTGGCGCGTGCGCTCTCACCCGAACGCCGGGTCGTCGTCGGGCGGGAGCTGACCAAGCTCCACGAGGAGGTCTGGCGCACGACGCTGGGCGAGGCGGCCCTCCGCTACGCCGATGAGCAGCCGAAGGGAGAGCTCGCCATCGCCATCGCAGGCGCCACGCCTCCCACCGGCGATATCGACGCTGCGATCACCGCCGCCAGGGCCGCGGTCGCCGGGGGAGCGCGCACGAAGGATGCCGCCCGTGAGGCTGCCGCAGCCCACGACGTGGGCACCAAGGCGGTCTACGACGCCCTCATCGCAGATCGGTGACGCACCGGTCAGTCGAGGGAGATCTCACGCCGGCACTCTGTGCACAGCCCGCGTCCGCGGAAATTGCGGACGTCGTCGACCGAGCCGCAGAAGACGCAGGTGGCCTCGAGCTTCCGGATCATGATGGCGTCGTCTTGGATCGAGATCGAGAGCGGGTCGCCCTCACGGATCTGAAACAGACGGCGGGTCTCTGCCGGGATCACGATCCGGCCCAGGTCGTCGATCTTGCGGACCATTCCGGTGTTCATTCCACTCCTCGTCGGTGTCGGCCGAGTGTGCCAGATCGTCGGGCTACATGGAAACATTCTCCAGGTGGTGGGGTGGGCACGTCAGGCGGGCACGAGGTGTGCCGCTGGTACGATCCGCGTCCCCGACCGAGGCTTCCATGACCGAACCCACCAACATCCTCGTTGCCGTCGGCTGGCCGTATGCGAGCGGCTCGCGCCACCTCGGCCACCTCGCCGGCGCCTACTTGCCGGCGGACATCTTCGGCCGTTTCCAGCGCTCCCTCGGCAACAACGTGCTCATGGTGTCGGGATCGGACGTCCACGGCACACCGATCACCGTGCGCGCCGACGAGGAGGGTGTCTCTCCTCAGGTGATCGTCGATCGGTATCACGCCGAGTTCCTGGAGCAGTGGGACGCGCTCGGCTTCGACTGGGACCTCTACACGTCGACCGGCACCCCGAACCACCACGCGGTCACCCAGGACATGTTCTCGCGGCTCTACGAGAACGGCCACATCGACCGCCGCACGTCCGAGCAGTTCTACGACCCCGAGGCCGAGCGGTTCCTGCCCGATCGCTACGTCGAGGGAACCTGTCCCCATTGCGGGTACACGGAAGCCCGCGGCGACCAGTGCGACAACTGCGGGAGGACTCTCGATCCCATCGATCTCATCGAGCCCCGCTCCAAGCTCTCCGGGGCGACGCCCGAGATTCGTCAGACCGAGCACTTCTACCTCAGGCTGTCCGACTTCGCCGAGCGGCTCGAGGAGTGGCTCAGGAGTCGGGTCGGTTGGCGTCGTCATGTCCTCAACTTCTCCCTCGGCTGGATCGAAGAGGGGCTCCACGACCGCGCCATCACCCGTGATCTCGAATGGGGTGTCGAGATCCCCGTCGAGGGTCTCGGTCCCGGTAAGCGCATCTACGTTTGGTTCGACGCCGTGATCGGGTATCTCTCGGCTTCGAAGGAGTGGGCCCAGCTACAGGGCACTCCCGAGGCCTGGCAGGAGTGGTGGCAGAACGACGACGCCGAGCACTACTACTTCATCGGGAAGGACAACGTCCCGTTCCACACCATCGTCTGGCCGGCGATGCTCATCGGTTATGGCGGGCTGCAACTCCCTACGGACGTTCCGGCGAACCAGTTCGTCACCTTCAAGGGAGGAAAGGCGTCGGCCAGCCGGGGCATCGGTCTGACCGTCACCGAGGGCCTCGACCGCTTCGAGCCCGACGCCCTGCGGTTTGCCCTCGCCGCCGTNNCAGCGACACCGAGCTGACCGAGGAGGAGATGGTCCGGCGGATCAACGAGGAGCTGGTGGCGACGTGGGGCAACCTGGTCAATCGGACGGTCTCGATGACTCACAGGTATTTCGACGGCGTCATTCCCCCGACCATGGGTGCCGACCCGGCGGACGCTGCCCTGCTCGCCCGGGTCGATGCGGCCCGCGACGAGACCGAGGAACTGCTGCGCCAGGTGAAGTTGCGTGCCGCGCTCGCCGCGGCGATGCGCGGCGCCCAGGCCGCCAACCAGTACCTGAACGACCAGGCGCCGTGGCAGATCGCGAAGACCGACCTGGCACGGACCGGAGAGGTGCTGAACACCACGCTGCATGCCGTCGCCGCCGTTGCGGTGACGCTGGCGCCGTGGCTGCCGATCACGTCCTCCAAGGTGCTGGCGACGCTCGGAGTGCCGGTCGAGGGCAGGGCGCCGCGGTGGGAGGCACCTTCGCTGCAACCGGGCACCACGATCGGTCCCGCGGAGCCGCTGTTCGCCAAGCTCGACGCCGAAGCGTGAGCGAGCCGCGCAGCGTAGGCTGGGTCGACACGCACTGCCATCTCTTCATGGTGGACGACGTCGCCGGCCACCTCGAGCGGGCGGGGGCTGCCGGTGTCGAGTGGGTCATGATCCCCGGTGTGGATCTCGAGTCCTCCCTTCAGGCCCGCCGGATCGCCACGGAGCACGGAGCGCTCTGGTCGGCCGGTCTCCATCCCCACGACGCGAGCTCCTGGAGGGACCAGGAGCTGCGGCTGGCCGCGCTCGCCGGGGACGCCGACGCCATCGGGGAGTGCGGGCTCGACTTCTATCGCAATCTGGCGCCGCGAGACGACCAGATCGNNGCCGCCGATCTCGGCAAGCCGGCCATCATCCACTGCCGGGACGCCTTTGCGGAGGTCTACGACATCCTCGAGGACGTGCAGCTCGGCGAGCAGGCCGTCCTCCACTGCTGGACCGGCGGCCCCAAGTGGACGAAGCGGTTTCGGGAGCTGGGGGTGGTGTTCTCCTTTGCGGGCCCCATCACGTTCGAAACAGGAGAGACCGTGCGGTTGGGCGCCGCCGCGGCCCCGCCGGACCGCACGCTCGTCGAGACCGATACTCCATACCTCACGCCGCCACCGGCCCGCCGCGACCCAAACGAGCCGGCCAACGTCGTGCGAGTCGGAGAAGCGCTCGCCGGGGTGTGGGGGCTGCCCGTCGACGAGGTTGCGGCGCTCACGACGGCGACGGCGCGACGGGTCTTCGGCTCGCCATGACCGCGCAGGGCAGAGGAGAGATCCGGCGGTTGCTCGCCGCCCACGGGCTGCGACCCCGCAAGCGGCTCGGGCAGCACTTCCTGGCAGACCCCAATGTGGTCGACCGCATCGTGCGGACCGCTGCGATCGGCTCCGAAGATCAGGTCGTCGAGATCGGCGCAGGCACGGGGACGCTCACCCGGGCGTTGGCGGCGACCGGTGCCCGTGTGGTCGCCTACGAGATCGACGAAGGGCTGCGTCCCGTGCTCGAGAGCGTGCTCGAGGGCACCGATGTCGAGCTGCGGATTGCTGACGCCGTCCGCGTCGATCTGGCGCATGCCCTGGGCCCCGGCGAGTGNNCCAATCTCCCGTACGGCGTCGGTACGACGCTGCTGCTCGATGCGTTGCAGCATGCGCCACGCATCGTGCGCTTCGTCGTGATGGTGCAGCGGGAGGTGGCCGAACGGCTCGCCAGCGCCCCGGGGAGCAGGACCTACGGGCTCGCCACGGTGGTCGCGGCGCTCCATGGGACCGTCGACTACGCCTTCACGGTGGCGCCGACGGTCTTCGTCCCGCCCCCCGAGGTGGAGTCCGCCGTGATCGTCGTCGATCGCATCGCAGCCGACCCCGCCGCCGCCGAGGCCTGCCGGATCGCAGCGGCGGCGTTCAACCAGCGCCGCAAGATGATCAGAGGCTCCCTGCGAGCTGTGTTCGAGGATCCGGTCGCCGTGCTCGACGCGGCCGGGATAGAACCGACCGTTCGCGCCGAGGACCTCGCCCCGTCGGACTACCTCGAGCTGGCGAGGGCGGCGGCATGAGGACCGTCGAGGCGCTCGCCGCCGCCAAGCTCAACCTGTCGCTCGTGGTGAAGTCGCCACGTCGCGACGGTCTCCATCCGGTCGCCGGCCGCTTCCAATCGGTCGATTGGCTGGATCGCCTCGTCATCGAGCCGGGCGCCGAGCCGGGGGTGGCCGGTTTCGACGGCCGCCCGGTCGTTGCCGGCGAGGACAACCTCGCATGGATCGCGTCGCAGCGGGTCGTGGCGTCTCTCGAGGCCGAACCGGTCGCCGTCCGGCTCGACAAGCAGATCCCCGTGGCCGCCGGGCTCGGTGGAGGCAGCGCCGACGCCGCGGCCGCGCTCGCGGCAACCGCCTGGGCCGTGGGAGGCACACTGGCCACCGTGGTCCCGCTCGCGGCCGGGCTCGGGTCCGACGTCCCGTTCTGTCTGGTCGGTGGCTGCGCCGACGTGTCCGGTGTCGGAGAGAGGGTTCGGCCGACGGAAGCCGGCCGCGACTATGCGGTGGCGCTCGTCGTGCCCCCGTTCGAAGTGGCCACCGCCGCGGTCTACTCGGCGTGGGATCTGCTCGGCGAGCCTCACGCAGCACCGATGCCCGAGTCCGCGTTGCCGCCCTCGCTGCGAAATGCCGTGGCGGTGCGCAACGACCTCACCGACGCCGCCATCGCGGTCGCGCCCGACATCGCTGCGTGGCGTGCGGAACTCGAAGCCGGTTGGAGCCGCCCCGTCGGCCTCTCCGGCAGCGGCCCGACGCTGTTTTCGTTCTTCCTCGACCGCGACGAGGCGGAGGCGGCGCTGGAGGTTGCACCGACGGGTGCCCGTCACACACGGGCCGTCGTCCCGATCGAATGGGGTTGGGCCGTCCGCTTCGAGGGGGCGGACGGGAGCGCGGAATTGATGTCGCTCCACGAGCCGGGAGACCACGATCCGGCGTGGCACGTGGCGCGTCCCGGCGTGGTCGTCTCCGCCCTCGTCTGAGGGTCCCGGTCCTACAATGCACGTCGGTCACGTCCGGTGACGACGCCCCATTGGGGGGTGGTGTAATTGGCAGCACGTCGGGTTTTGGTCCCGCAAGTCCGGGTTCGAGTCCTGGCCCCCCAGCCACCGAGGAAACCACGATGTCCGCTCCTTCTCATCACCCGCGACGCCACGTCGTCGTGCTGGCCGCCGGAAAAGGCACGCGGATGGAGTCCGACCTCGCCAAAGTCCTGCACGAGGCGGCCGGCCGGCCTCTGGTGTCGTGGGTGCTCGATGCGGCGGCCGCCGTCGACCCCGCGTCGATCACCGTGGTCGTGGGCTACCAGGCGGAACGGGTGCGAGATGTCGTGCCGCCGGGCGTGGGCACTGTGGTTCAGGTGCCCCAGAACGGAACCGGGCACGCCGCTCAGCTCGCCGCAGACGCCATCGAGCCCGCCGACGACGACATCGTCGTGGTGCTGCCCGGTGACATGCCGCTGGTCTCGGCGGAGACCCTGCTCGCCCTGACCGATGCGCACGACGACGCCACCGATGCGGTCCTGGTGTCGGCGATCGTCGGCGATCCGCACGGCTACGGCCGCATCGTGCGGAGCGGCGACGGCGACGTGCGCTCCATCGTCGAGGAACTCGACGCCACGGACGAGCAGCGTGCCATCTGCGAGATCAACACCTCCATCTACTCGCTGCGCGCCGGTCCGATGCGCGCCGCGTTGGCCGAGGTGGGCGTCGACAACGCCCAGGGCGAGCAATACCTCACCGATGTCGTCGGCTGGCTCACGGAACGCGGCGGTGTCGTGAAGGCGGTGCTCGCTCCTGCGGAGGAGGGAATGGGCGTCAACACGAGAGAGCAACTCGACGCCGTGTCGGCCTGGCTGGAGCGCCACACGGAGCCGGGTTCGCACCGACGGCCGCGACCGCTACGCTGACGCGCGCACCGAGTTGGGCAGGAGTGCAGATGGAAATCGGGAGCCGCAAGCGGCTCATGGTCTTCAGCGGGTCGGCCAATGTCGGTCTGGCGCGTGAAGTCTCCAACATCCTCGGAACGTCACTCGGGGGAGTCGAGCTGTCGTCGTTCGCCAACGGCGAGATCTACGTCCGCTACACCGAGAGCGTGCGGGGCGCCGACTGCTTCGTCATCCAGAGCCACACCCACCCGATCAACTTCCACATCATGGAGCAGCTGATCATGATCGATGCCCT